>OAUU01000242.1_pt1 | contig 52251 bp, 38 predicted proteins | sample 1501381 | NCBI WGS metagenome assembly OAUU01 (sample SAMEA2580057, study PRJEB22360) | human gut metagenome | reverse complement strand
AAACAGCATTTCCTATGTGAAAATGGAATATTGGATGCTCCACAAACCGGCGGGGGTCGTCTCTGCGACGGAGGACCGCCGTGACCGTACCGTACTCGATCTTTTAAGTGATGCGGCAAGAAAAGACCTCTTTCCGGTCGGACGGCTCGACAAGGACACCGAAGGGTTGCTGCTGATTACGAACGACGGAACCCTTTCCCACCGGCTGCTCTCTCCGAAATCGCATGTCTCGAAAGTGTATGAGGCCGTGATTGACGGAAAAGTGACAGAAGAAGATCGGCAGGCATTTGCCGAAGGGCTCGACATTGGGGACGACAAACCGACACTTCCGGCCGAGCTTACCATTCTGGAAACGACAGAAAAAGAGCCTGGCATTTTTGAAAGCCGGATCCGCATTACCATCTGTGAGGGCCGCTTCCACCAGATCAAGCGCATGTTTGAGAAGGTCGGAAAAACGGTCGTCTATTTGAAACGGCTGTCGATGGGGAGCCTGGAACTTGATCCGGCGCTGCCAAAGGGCAGTGCCCGTCTCCTGACGCAGGAAGAAAAAGCGGCGCTTGGCATAGCGGACGCCGAAACACAGAAAGGAAAGTAAAGCATGCCTTTTTTACCAATTACAAGAGAAGAGATGAAGGAACGGGGAATCGAACAGTTTGACTTTGTCTATGTCATCGGAGATGCCTACGTGGACCATTCCTCGTTCGGCCCGGCAATCATCAGCCGTGTGCTCGAGGCGAACGGCTATTCCGTCGGCATCATCTCACAGCCGGACTGGAAGGACGAGAACAGCATTTCGATTTTCGGTGAACCGCGTCTTGGCTTTCTTGTCTCTTCCGGAAATATGGATTCCATGGTCAACCATTATACCGTGGCGAAAAAGCACCGAAAAACAGATGCCTTTACGCCGGGCGGTGTCATGGGAAAACGGCCGGACCGCGCGGTTACCGTGTACGGCAATCTGATCCGGAGAACGTATAAACATACACCGATGATCCTCGGCGGCATCGAGGCATCGCTCCGGCGTCTTTCGCATTACGATTACTGGTCTGACCAGGTGCGCCGCTCCGTCCTTCTCGATTCCGGTGCGGATCTGATTTCGTACGGAATGGGAGAACTTTCGATCGTAGCGATTGCAGATGCACTTGCGGCTGGCATTGACGTTCATGATGTCACCTTTATTCCGGGAACCGTTTATCGGAGCAAAACGCTGGATCACCTGATTGACCCGGTGGTGCTGCCGTCATTCGAGGAGGTGCGGGAGAGCAAGCGGACGTATGCGGAGAGCTTTGCGATTCAGTATAAAAATACCGATGCCATCAATGCGAAGCCGATGGCAGAGCCGTATGAGGGCCAGGGCTACATTGTACAGAATCCGCCTTCCCGTCCTTTGACAGAGCAGGAGATGGATGATGTCTATGCGCTTCCATACATGCGCGCCTATCACCCAAGCTATGAAAAAGACGGCGGTGTGCCGGCGCTTGGGGAAATCAAATACAGTCTGACGAGCAACCGCGGCTGCTTTGGGTCCTGCAGTTTCTGCGCGCTGACGTTCCACGAGGGACGCGTTGTGCAGACAAGAAGCCACGAATCCATTCTGGCGGAAGCGCGGCAGATGGTTCAGGAAAAAGAATTTAAAGGCTATATTCACGATGTCGGCGGCCCGACGGCGGATTTCCGCGGTCCGGCATGCAAAAAGCAGCTCACCAAAGGCGCCTGCCCGAACCGGAACTGTCTCTTCCCGGAGCCGTGTAAAAATATGGTGGCAGATCACAGAGATTATGTGAAGCTGCTGCGGGAATTAAAAGACATTCCGGGCGTGAAGAAAGTCTTTATCCGCTCCGGCATCCGTTTTGACTATGTCCTGGCCGATAAAGACCAGACGTTCCTTTCCGAGCTGGTAAAGGATCACGTCAGCGGTCAGCTCCGCGTTGCGCCGGAGCACGTTTCGAACCGTGTGCTTTCCTATATGGGAAAACCGCGCCACGAAGTATATCAGGAATTTATCCGCCGCTTCGATGCGTGCAACAAAAAGACGGGTAAGCAGCAGTACGCACTTCCGTATTTTATGTCGTCCCATCCGGGGTGTGACTTGGAGGATGCGGTGGAGCTTGCCGAGTACATCCGCGATATGGGATTTATCCCGGAGCAGGCACAGGACTTCTATCCGACGCCTTCCACACTTTCCACCTGTATGTACTATACCGGTCTTGACCCGCGGACGATGGATCCGGTTTACGTGCCGAAATCGCCGCATGAGAAGGCGATGCAGCGTGCGCTGATTCAGTACCGGAATCCGGAGAACTATGAGCTCGTCTGCGAGGCACTGCGCCGGACACACCGGGAGGATCTGATCGGATTCGGACCGAAATGTCTCGTACGGCCGAGAAAGATGGCCGGGGAGGCAGGAAAACCGTCAAGAGGAAAAGGGTCCAACGGAAAAGGCTTTGGCCAGAAGACGGCGAATGACCGTTCCGGACAGGGAAAAGCCAAAACAGGCGGACGGCCGAAAAAGACGCTCCGCAACGTGCACAAAAAGAAATAAACACGCAGAAGATGAGCGGGGATCTTATCGAAGAAGGGAAATGACAGAAGAATGAAGATCAGAAAAGGGGATTACGGCTATATCCGCCGGGAAAAGAAAAAAAGACTGCTTGTGACACTGGGACTGTTTGTCCTTCCGGCCATCGTTTTTATTGTCGGACTTGTGCTTGCAGACGGAAACAAGAGCAACATTTTTACGGTTGTCGCCGTAGTAGGCTGTCTGCCGGGCTGCCGCGCCGCCGTCGGTTTTATCATGATGGTTATGCAAAAGCCAGTGGACAAAGCAGTGTACGATGCCATTGAGGCAAAAAAAGGAAAACTGCTGATGGGATATGAAATGTATATCACACAGGAAAAATCGAGTCTGATGATCGAAGCAGCGGCGTTCTGCGGTGAGGAGATCGCCTGCTACACCTCGCGCGCCAAAGACCAGAAACAGATCGAGGACTGCACTACGTATCTGAACAAGATCATCCGTGCCAACGGCTACAAATGCCATGTGAAGATTTTTGAGCGGGAAAAAGCGTTTCTGGAGCGCCTCGATTCCCTGAACCGCAACTACGATGAGCTGGAAAAGAGCGTCAGTGAAAACTTCAAACCGGATGAGCGGTACCCGGATCTGTCCCGCACGGAACTGGTGAAACACACGATGCTGGCGCTGGCACTGTAGGAGACCATTGCTATGAGAGAACTGACCGTGACAGAAAAAGACTGCGCGCAGCAGCTCATCAAATATCTGTCCAAATATATGGAGGAGGCGCCAAAGAGCTTCTTCTATAAAATGCTGCGAAAGAAAAACATTGTGCTGAACCAGAAAAAGGCGGACGGCAGTGAAAAGCTGAAAACAGGCGATACGATCCGGCTGTATCTGGCGGAAGAGACCATCGAAAAATTTCGGAAAACACCGGAAAAACCGGCGGCTGGAAAACAGGTAAAGTATCCGAAGCTGGATATCGTCTATGAAGACGAAAAAGTAATTTTCTTGAACAAGCCGGCAGGTGTCCTCTCACAGAAGGCGAAAGAGACGGATGTGAGCCTTACCGAAGCGCTCGGCGCCTATCTTTCGGAAAAAAATGGCGGGGAGGAGACCATGTTCCGCGCCGGACTCTGCAATCGTCTGGACCGGAACACCAGCGGTCTGATTCTTGCCGGAAAAACCGTTGCGGCGACGCAGCAGCTTTCAGAACTGATCGCAGAGCGGGCTGTTGGAAAATACTATCTGACGGTTGTAAAAGGAACCGTGACAGAGACAGAGCGGATACGCGGATACCTCACAAAAAATGAGAGGACAAACCGTGTTTCGATTCAGAGAGAGCAGCAGGGAGATGCTGTTTACATAGAAACCGCATACCGGCCGCTCTGTGCCGGAAGAGGCTGTACGCTGCTGGAGGTTGAGCTGGTGACCGGAAAGAGCCATCAGATCCGCAGCCATCTCGCGAGCATCGGTCATCCGCTTGCGGGAGATACGAAATACGGGGATGCGGAGTTTAACCGCCGCTTCCGGGAAAAATACGGACTGAAATACCAACTTCTCCATTCGTGGAAGGCGGTATTTCCAGAGCTTACGGGCACCTTATCGGATCTGTCCGGAAAAACCTTTACAGCGCCCCTGCCATCATCCGTGCGCCGGATTTTACAGGGAGAACATTTGACGGGAGAAGGATTATGAGCCGAAAAGACAACGAAAAGAAAGAAGCAAAACCAAGAAAAACGGAGGAGACGAGCATCGGACGGGAAATCTGGGAATATGTAAAAATGATCGCCATTGTCGTGGCAGTCGTTGTTTTTGTGGAGCAGGTCATTGTCATCAACGCAAGAATCCCGTCTCCTTCCATGGAAAACACGATTATGACCGGAGACCAGATCTTCGGTAACCGCCTTGCTTATGTAAAGAGCGATCCGCAGCGGTATGACATCGTTATTTTCTATTATCCGGACGACGAGAAGCAGAAGTTTATCAAGCGCGTCATCGGACTGCCGGGAGAGACGGTTACGATCCGCGACGGAAAGGTGTATATCAACGATTCCACCGAGCCGCTGCGCGATGATTTCTGCCCGGAAACACCGGTCGGCGATTTCGGACCGTATGAGGTGCCGGAGGGCTGCTACTTTATGCTCGGCGACAACCGGAACGTATCAAAGGATTCCCGCTACTGGCTGAATCCGTACGTAGAGAAAGACAAGATCATCGGCAAGGCCTTTCTGCGCTACTGGCCGCTGAACAAAATTTCTCTGATTGAATAAGAACAGAACGAAGACGAGGACAGGAATTATGGCATGGACATCGAGGGGACTCCGCGGATCAACGCTGGAGGAAATGATTAACCGCACAAACGAGCAGTACCGTGACAAGCATCTGGCGCTGATCCAGAAGGTGCCGACGCCGATCACCCCGATCAAAATAGATAAGGAGAGCAGACACATCACGCTGGCTTATTTTGAAAAGAAGAGTACCGTTGATTACATCGGCGCTGTACAGGGCATTCCCGTCTGCTTCGATGCCAAAGAGTGCAAAACGGATTCCTTTCCGCTCGCAAACATCCACGAGCACCAGGTCACGTTTATGAAAGATTTCGAGCAGCAGGGGGGGATTTCCTTCCTGCTGCTGTATTTTACGGCGCGGGACGAATATTATTACCTGCGGTATGAGACGATGAAAACCTTCTGGGACCGCGGACAGAACGGCGGAAAGAAGCATTTTTCCTACACTGAGCTTGAAACGTCATTCTTCCTTCCCAGAACGGGAAGCAGCGTTCTCGTCCCGTACCTGAACGGAATCCAGAAGGATCTGGAGATACGGGATTCGAAAGCGGATTAAAATTTTGGGTTGACAGGGAAAATGTTTTCCGATATACTAACCATAGTTTTAAATTCAATGTGGTAACATGGTAGCGAACTAAAGTGAAAAAGTGAGGACAACAAAACATGGATCGATTAATTCATACCCCGGAAGGCGTCCGGGATGTCTACAATCAGGAATGTACGAAAAAATTATACCTGGAGAATCAGATTGAGCAGGTATTTCATGCGTTTGGATATCAGGATATTGAAACACCGACGTTCGAGTTTTTTGATGTATTCGGAAGAGAAGTGGGAACAACACCGTCCCGCGAGCTCTACAAATTCTTTGACCGCGACGGCAACACCCTTGTGCTCCGTCCGGACTTTACCCCGTCGATTGCACGCGCAGCCTCCATGTATTTCATGGAAGAGACGATGCCGATCCGCCTTTGCTACAGAGGAAGCAGCTTCGTCAACAGCAGCAGTTATCAGGGCCGCTTAAAAGAGTCCACCCAGATGGGCGTCGAGCTCTTAAACGATGATTCCGCAATGGCAGACGCAGAGATCATTGCGATGACCGTAAAAGTTATGCTGGATGCCGGTCTTACCGATTTCCAGATCAGCATCGGCCACGTAGGTTTCTTCCAGGCGCTCGCCGAGGAAGCTGCTCTCTCCGAGGATGTTCTGAACGAATTAAAAGAACTGATTTCCATTAAAAATCATTTTGGCGCCGAGGAGCTGCTGGTAAAACAGAACCTTCGAAGTGATCTGTTTGAAGCACTCCGTGATGTTCCGCAGCTGTTCGGAAATGCAGAGATTCTCGAAAAGGCAAAAGGCCTTACAAGAAATCCGGCGGCAAGAGAGGCACTCGATCGTCTGGCTACGATCTATGAGATCGTTAAAGATTACGGCTATGAAAAATACGTCTTCTTCGATCTCGGCCTTTTAAGCAGATTCCATTACTACACCGGTATTATTTTCCAGGCCTACACCTACGGCACCGGCGAGCCGATCGTAAAAGGCGGCCGCTACGATGCACTGCTGCAGCACTTCGGAAAGAAAGCGCCGGCGATCGGATTCTGTACTGTCATGGAATCTCTGATGAATGCACTGGAGCGCCAGAAAATTTCTCTTCCGATTGCCAATACGAAAACGATGCTGCTCTACCCGGATTTCCTTCAGCCGCTGGCCGTAAAACTTGCCAACGAGCACAGAAGCAAGGGCATGGATGTCGCGCTGGTCTGCTTTGCAAGGGACAAGGTTCTTGCAGATTATGAAGAATACGGCAGAAAGAACCAGTTCGGCGGCATTGTCTATATTCAGAAGAGCGATTCGGTGCTTGCCATCGATTTGTCGACAGGAGAAGTACAGCCGGTGGAGCTGTAGGAGAGGAAGGGTACGAAAAAGATGAGATATTTGACCATTGCACTGACAAAAGGACGCCTGGCGTACCAGACACTGGAACTGCTGGAAAAAGTCGGAATCACCTGCGATGAAATGAAAAATAAAGATACGAGAAAGCTGATTTTCACGGACGAAGAGCATAAGCTCCGTTTCTTCCTCGCCAAAGGTCCGGATGTGCCGACCTATGTGGAGTACGGCGCAGCGGATATCGGAATTGTCGGAAAGGACACGATTCTGGAGGAAGGAAGACGCCTCTACGAGGTATTGGACCTTGGCTACGGCAAGTGCCGCATGTGTGTCTGCGGACCAGAATCCGCGCGTGAGCTGCTGCAGCACAACCAGCAGATCCGTGTGGCAACGAAGTACCCAAACATTGCCAAGGATTACTTCTACAACCGCAAGCACCAGACCGTTGAGATGATCAAGCTGAACGGCTCGATCGAGCTGGCACCGATTGTCGGACTTTCCGAAGTGATTGTGGATATTGTAGAGACAGGAAGCACTTTACGGGAAAACGGCCTGACCGTTCTCGAGGAGGTCTGCCCGCTGTCTGCGCGCATGGTTGTCAACCAGGTGAGCATGCGGATGGAAAATGAGAGAATTACCAAATTAATTCAGGATCTGAAAGGAGCGCTGGTATGAGAATCGTAAAACTGACAAAAGAGACTACAGAAAATATTCTGGAGAATATGCTGAAACGAAGCCCGACACAGTACGGAACGTACGAGGCTTCCGTGCAGGAGATCATTGAGAATGTAAAAACAAGAAAAGACGCAGCTGTTTTCGAATATACCGAGAAATTCGACCACGCGGTACTTGATGCTTCTACCGTAGAAGTAACACAGGAAGAGATTGATGAAGCGTACAACATCGTAGATCCAGAGCTGATCGGTGTCATCCGCAGATCCATGAAAAATATCCGTGAGTTCCACGAAAAACAGAAACAGAACAGCTGGTTCACCTCCACCGAGAACGGAACGATGCTTGGCCAGAAGCTGACTGCCCTGAACCGTGTCGGCGTATACGTTCCGGGAGGAAAGGCAGCGTATCCGTCCTCCGTTCTGATGAACATTCTTCCGGCAAAAGTGGCAGGAGTCAAAGAAATCTGCATGACAACGCCGTGCGGCAGAGACGGAAAAGTCAACCCGGTTGTCCTTGCGGCAGCAAAAGAAGCCGGTGCGGACCGCGTCTTTAAAATCGGCGGTGCACAGGCAATTGCAGCCCTTGCTTACGGAACCGAGAGCATTCCGAAAGTCGATAAAATCGTAGGACCTGGAAACATCTACGTTGCCCTTGCAAAGAAAGCCGTATACGGAAATGTCAGCATCGACTCCATCGCAGGCCCAAGTGAGATTCTTGTCCTTGCTGATGAGACTGCAAATCCGCGGTTCGTGGCAGCCGATCTCTTAAGCCAGGCTGAGCATGATGAGCTTGCAAGTGCGATCCTCATTACCACCTCCCAGGAACTGGCAGAGAAGGTAAGTGAAGAGGTAGACGGTTTCTTAAAAGTCCTCTCCAGGAGCGACATCATCTCCAAATCACTGGACAACTTCGGCTATATCCTTGTCACCGATTCGCATCAGGAAGCGATCGACACCGTAGATGCCATCGCGCCGGAGCACCTCGAGATCGTGACGAAGAACCCGTTTGAGGATATGATGAAGGTACATAACGCCGGTGCTATTTTCCTCGGCGAGAACTCCAGCGAGCCTCTCGGTGACTATTTTGCCGGCCCGAACCATATCCTGCCGACGAACGGAACCGCAAAATTCTTCTCCCCGCTGTCCGTAGACGATTTCGTGAAGAAATCCAGCATCATCTATTATTCCAGAGAAGCCCTTTCCGAGATCCACGAGGATATCGAGAGCTTTGCAAAATCAGAGAGCTTGACGGCACACGCCAATTCGATTGCCGTCCGTTTTGAGGGGGAAGAGTAAGTGGAGAACAGAACAGCCAGCGTAGAACGCGTGACAAAAGAAACAAAGATCCGCATGACATTAAATCTGGATGGAACGGGAAAGAGCGACATCCACACCGGCATCGGCTTTTTTGACCATATGCTCGACGGCTTTGCCCGCCACGGTCTTTTCGACCTTTCCGTTTCTGTAGACGGAGATCTTGATGTAGACGGCCACCACACGATCGAGGACACCGGTATCGTGCTCGGAACTGCAATCCGCGAGGCAGTCGGCGACAAACAGGGCATCCGCCGCTACGGCGACAGAATCCTTCCGATGGACGAGACACTGGTGCTCTCGGCCGTTGACCTCTGCGGCAGACCGTATCTCTCTTTCCAGGCAGAATTTACGCGGGAGAAAGTAGGAGAGATGGAGACCGAGATGGTAAAAGAATTCTTCTACGCCGTTTCCTATGCGGCGCAGATGAATCTGCATATCAAAGTGCTTGACGGCGGAAATAACCACCACATCATCGAGGCGATGTTCAAAGCATTTGCGAAGGCACTCGATGAGGCAACTTCCTTCGATCCGAGAATTGCCGGCGTGCTCTCGACCAAGGGCAGCCTGTAAGAGCAGAAAAAGAGGAGAACAAGAGATGAAACAAGCATTAAAATGTGATTTTATCTGGGCGGATTTTAAGACAAACAGCGACGGCATGGTTCCGGTTGTTGTACAGGATGCGGAAAATGACGAAGTGCTGATGCTCGCCTACATGAATAAAGAAGCGTTTGAGACGACACTGCGCCTTGGAAAAATGACGTACTGGAGCAGAAGCCGCAATGAGCTCTGGACGAAGGGACTGAGCTCCGGCCATGTGCAGTATGTAAAACAGCTTCTGATCGACTGCGACAACGATACAATCCTTGCCAAAGTAGAACAGGTCGGCGCAGCGTGCCACACCGGAAACCGCACCTGCTTTTACCGGACCCTGGCAGAATAAAAATTTTTGATTCAGAGCATAAAAAAAGCTCCTGTTTCACAGAATAAAATCTGTGGGACAGGAGCCTTTTTATGCGGTTCTGTATCGTTAAAAAGCCATTACAGAAGAAGGTATTTTAAGATAAACAGAACAGCCAGGACGTACATGATCACGCTGATCTTTTTTTCTTTTGCTTTTCCGCTCAGGATCTGGATTGCAACGTAGGAGATAACTCCCATGGCAATACCTTCGGAAATGCTGTAGAAGAACGGCATAGCTCCGATGCAGATGTAGCACGGAATTGCCTCGGAAAGATCGCTGAAATCAATGTTGACTACGTTGGTCAGCATGTAGAAGCCTACCACGATCAGTGCCGGAGCCGTTGCAAAGGACGGGATGGCAAGGAAGATCGGGGAGAGGAACAGAGCGAGGCCGAAGAGGATTGCAGTGGTAACAGCGGTAAGACCGGTACGGCCGCCTTCGGAAACGCCGGAAGCACTCTCAACGAAAGTCGTTGTGGTAGAAGTACCAAGAACAGCACCTGCGCAGGTAGCAACAGCATCTGCCATCAGCGCGCCCTTGATGCGCGGAAGTTTTCCGTTTTTGTCGAGCATGTTTGCCTTGGAAGATACACCGATCAGAGTTCCGATGGTATCAAACATATCGACAAACAGGAATGCAAACATGATCACGAAGAACTCGCCTGTTTTCAGAATGGAGAAATCCAGTTTTCCGAAAATCGGGGCAAGGCTTGGAATGGAAAGTCCGTTGGAAAAATCCGGGAACAGGCTGTAGAAGCCGTTTGCCGGGTTCGGAACGTAGAGACCGCATGCCTGGCAGATCATGCCGAGGATCCAGGTTGCAAGAATTCCCCAGAGGATGTTTCCTTTTACATTGCGTACGACAAGAACGGCGGTGAGGATAACACCGATGACTGCGAGCAGAACGGTGATTCCGACATCGTTAAACGTTCCTGCCACATACTCTGTTCCGTTTAATGTGGCTGCAGACTGCAGGTTGGCATTGTAGGAAGACAGGGAATAGAGGCCTGCCACGGTTGAAGAGTTCGGCAGTACAATTTTTGCATTCTGAAGTCCGATGAATGCGATGAACAGACCGATGCCGACGCTGACTGCAGATTTCAGGCTGACCGGAATGGAGTTGAAGATCGCCTCACGGACGTTGGTCAGAGAAAGTACAATAAAGATGATACCTTCTGCAAAAACGGCGGTCAGGGCTGCCTGCCAGCTATATCCGTAGCCGAGAACAACGGTGTAGGCGAAATAGGCGTTGAGGCCCATTCCTGGTGCCAGAGCGAATGGATAATTGGCGAAAAGTGCCATGAGCAGGGTGCCAAGGAAGGCTGCCAGAGCCGTTGCGGTAAAGACAGCGCCGTGGTCCATGCCGGTGGAGGAAAGGATGTTCGGGTTGACGGCAAGAATGTACGCCATCGTCATGAACGTGGTGACACCGGCGATGATCTCGGTTTTGACCGTTGTTCCATTTTCCCGCAGCTTGAATGTGTTTTCCATCAGCTTGCTAAACTTTTCCATAGTTTTCTCTCCTTTTGAATTTTGTAGGCGGAAATGTCGCCTCATAATATGGAAACATCCTAAATGTTACAATATTATCAAGTAGAATGCAAGAAAGAAACGAAAAGAATCTGAAAATTTCTTGTCGAAATTTTTAATTTTTCTATAGACAAATGTCATGATTTCTTTTATGATAAAAAAGGTGTCTTGTAAAATCTGCGTTAAGTAAATGTAAAATATTGAGACCAAAACACGAAAATACTTTGACAGGGATTTTGAAAAGACATCAGAAAAAGACAAGGAAGAAAAAAGAATATGAGTGTAATAGTGTCTTTGATGGGCGGTCTGGGCTTCTTCTTATATGGAATGAAGCTGATGAGTGAAGGACTGCAGAAGGTTGCCGGATCCAAGATGAGAAGCATTCTGGAGGTATTTACGAAGAACCGTGTGATCGGTCTTCTGGTCGGTATTTTCTTTACCGCGCTGATTCAGTCCTCCAACGCTACAACCGTTATGGTGGTCAGCTTCGTAAACTCCGGTCTGATGAAACTGGCACAGGCTCCTGGAATTATCCTCGGAGCAAACATCGGTACGACAGTTACCGGACAGCTGATTGCGTTTGACCTTGCGGATATCGCGCCGCTGTTTGTCATCATCGGTGTTCTGATGGTTATGTTCGTAAAGAACAATCTGACGATCAGCCGTCTCGGCGAGGTTATCTTGGGATTTGGTATTCTGTTTATGGGTATCTCCGGTATCTCAGGAGCCCTGAACGAAGCAAAAGAGATCCCGGCAGTCGTCAACGCCCTCGGATCCCTGACGAATCCGTTTCTTGCGTTCTTAGTCGGCTGGGTGGCTACCGCGATTCTGCAGAGTAACTCTGCAACGGTCGGAATCATCATGCTTCTTGCAAGAGAGGGCTTGATGGGACTTCCGATCTGTCTGTTTATGATGCTTGGATGCAACATCGGATGTACGATGTCCGCTATTCTTGCCAGCTTCGGCTGCAAAAAAGATGCAAAACGTGCGGCATGTGTCCACCTGCTGTTCAACATCTCCGGAACGATTGTCTGCTCCATTATTTTCCTGTTGTTTGGAAATCAGGTAGTTGACTTCTTTATGGGTATTTCTGGAAACGAAGCAGGCCGTATGATCGCAAATGCAAACTCGATCATCAAAGTATGCCAGGTACTCCTGATGCTGCCGTTTACCCCGCTTCTGGTGAAGGCAACGTACTTTATCATCCGCGGAAATGACGAGGAAGACAAAAAGTTCGAGCTTGCCTACATCAGCTCGAAACATGCGATGTCCCCGACGACTGCAGTTCTGCAGGCTGTCCGTGAGATGGAGCGTATGGCACAGATGGCAGAGACCAACCTGATTCGCGCGATGAATACGCTGGTGACCCGCGATCAGAAAGAAATCGACGAGGTCTACCGTGTCGAGGAAAATATTAATTTCCTGAACAAAGAGATTACGAACTATCTGGTTCACTTAAATCAGGCATCGCTGCCGACATCAGACGTTATGCGCATCGGTGCGCTGTTCCATGTGGTCAATGATATCGAGCGGATTGGTGATCATGCCGAGAATGTCGCAGATTCTGCTGTGCAGATGACGAATGACAATGTGACCTTCAGCAAACAGGGCGAACTGGATCTTTCCGAGATGCTGGATATGGTATTAAAAATTCTCGATGAGTCGATCGAAATGTTTGCAAAGAATGATCTGCAGCACCTGCAGGAGATCATTGATATTGAAAATTCCATTGATCAGGAGGAGCGGGATCTGCAGCAGAAGCATGTAGAGCGTCTGACCCGCAACGAATGTACGCCGGAAGCCGGCATGATCTTCTCCGATCTTGTATCCGGACTCGAGCGTGTCGCGGACCATGCAACCAATATTGCATTCTCCATTCTGGATGAAGATCCGGAAGAGAAAGCAGCCCGCGAGGCAGTTGCAGGAGCAGAAAAATAAGAAATGGATTAAGAGAATAGGAGAAAGGCCCCGAAACATTGGAGTTATGTTTCGGGGCCTTTCTTTCATGATTATGATGTTTTTTATTTATGGATTTCTTTCACGGGAGAGCGGGCAGTCAGATCGAAGGAGTAGCGGAGGTCAGGGTATTTCCTCCCTCTGCAGAGCGGGATGAACCCGCATTCTGCTGGGAATCGCTCTGCTGATCATCTGAAGAGCTGGTGCTCGTTCCGAGGGTCAGGGAGAAGGTCTTTGCCTCATAGGATCCGTTGTCTGGAACCTGTACTTCCACCTCGACGGTTTCGCCGGCAGAGTAATACTGCAGCAGGGATTTCAGCTCGCTGGTGGAGGTGATGGAATGTCCGTCAAAGCTGGTCAGAACGTATCCAGATTTCAGACCTGCATTTTCAGCGGCACCGCCGGAGGTTACTTCGGAGATATAGATGCCGGCCGGCATATTGTATGCCTGCTGGATTTGATTGCTGACATCGAGGCATTTGATGCCGATCGTTCCCTGATCTTCTGCGGCAACCTTTGTTCTGGTCTGCTCATTCATCAGATTTTCAATGATATCGGAAACACGGGAGACCGGGATTGCATAGCCCATGCCCTCTACCTCTGTAGAAGCAAGTTTTGCGGAGTTGATACCGATGACCTCTCCGTTCATGTTCAGAAGAGCGCCGCCGCTGTTGCCAGGGTTGATGGCTGCATCGGTCTGTAAGTAGGTCTTTCCGGTTGTATCGGTGGAAGAAGTATCTGCCGTTGTTCCATCGGAGCTTCCGTCAGAAGAGGAATCGCTGTCGATCACACGGTTTGCAGCACTGATGATACCGGTCGTAACGGACTGGCCGTAGCCGAGTGCGTTGCCGATCGCAACGACCTGCTCGCCGACCTCAACGGAATCAGAATCGCCCATCGTGGCAACAGCGATGCTGCTCATCGTGTCATCCGGGATCTCGGAGAGCGGAACGGCGATGACGGCAAGATCGTTATCGGCATCGGTACCTTTGATATTTGCCTTGCAGACCTGATTGTTTACAAAACTGACAGAAAGAGTATCGGCATCTTCTACTACATGGTTATTGGTGACGATCAGAAGCTCGGTGTCATTCTTTCCAATGATGATACCGGAACCGCAGCTTGTGGTCTCCTCGATCTGCGGAGTCTGGGCACCGTAACCGAACATGCTGAAGTAGTTCTGTACTTCCTGTACGGACTGGTTTGTGATGGAGACGATCGACGGCATTGCGTTTTTCACAATCGTGGAAACATCCATCGTTCCGGTGGAAGTGGAGCTTGAGGATGTGGCAGCGGCTTTTAAGAGGCTGCTGTTGGAAGTCGTCTGTTGTGCAGTGGTTGTTGTTGCAGTGGCTGTCGTGCTTCCGGCAAAGTGGTTGACTGCCTGGAAGGTACCGCCGGCAACACCGCCGAACAGAACTGCGCTTAAGGCGATGGCTCCGATTTTCTTTGCAAGCTTAGCAGCTTTTTTATTTTTGGAAGAAGGTTTCTTTCCGTTGAAGCTGTTCTGCTCTGCTGCCATCATGTTCTCATTATTGGTTTCGTTTTCGTTATTGTAGTTGTTTCTGTAGTCCATCATAATAAATGCTTCCTTTCTGGTATCAGTATTTTAAACTGTGTTCCGGAATCGGCTTCCGGTTTTGTTTGCTTCCTTTTTTGTTTCTATGCTTTGCAGTATAATGGGAATCTGTGATGGAAATGTAGTAAAAATGTGAAAAAAATAAGTTCTCTGGAAAAGAGAAAAGTGCTACAATAAGAAACAGAAAAATGATCAGGAAATGAGGAAGTAATAATGAATAGAGGAATAACACAGAAACAGTATCTGGAGTTGGTCCCGCCGACGGAGGAGGACGCCCGCTCCAGCCAGATGCGGATACTGGATGCATTAAAAGAGAAAGGAATCACCGCATCATTTACCCTTCCAGCGCTGCAGAAACTGTATCCCATCTGCGATGAGGCAGACTATAACATAACGGTTTCCCTCGCATGGAATGGAAGCATCTGGCAGGTGGTTGATCTGGAAGCGGGCGATACAGCAGCAGAGCATTACGGCTATGCCGCTGATCTTGGAAGTACGACCGTCGTTGTGCGCCTGGTAAACTGCAGCGACGGTACTGTGCTTGCCGAGGAGAGCGAATACAACCGCCAGACTGCCTATGGAACCGATATTCTGACGAGAATCTTTGCCTGTAAGGATAAACCGGAGGTACTGCAGGACATCCGTGCGTGTACGATGGAGACATTTACACTGCTCTTTGAAAAACTTCGCCAAAAGACAGGAATTGCGCCGTCGGATGTTCTCTCAATGGTCGTATCCGGCAACACAGCGATGATCCATTTCCTGCTGGGACTGGATCCGTTCTGCGTCTTTTCATCCCCGTACGCCGTGCGCGCAGACCGCGTCGGATTCCTTCCGGCGAAAGAGATGGGATTTCCCATGAAGGGATGTGTCTACTGCGTGCCGGGAAAATCCAATTACCTGGGCGGTGATATATTAAGCGGTATGATCGCAACGGAACTCTATAAAAAAGAAACGATCAGCGTTTTTTTTGATATCGGAACGAACGGCGAGCTTGTCGTCGGAAACCGGGAATTTCTGCTCTGCGGCGCAGGCGCTGCCGGTCCGGCGCTCGAGGGCGGCGTGGTCAAAACCGGCATGCGAGCTGCAGAAGGCGCTGTTGATACGGTAAAAATAGAAGACGGGAAAATCCAGTGCCATGTAATCGGAGAGGGTAAGCCAAAGGGCATCTGCGGTTCCGGCATTATCGATCTGCTCGCGGAATTATTCCTAAATGGATGGATCAACCTGTTCGGTACCCTGCAGCCGGAGCGGTCCGAAAAGATCAAGGAAGACCCGGAGACGGGAGAGTGGTGCGTTGAATATAGTGAAGGGCTGTGCTTCTATCAGAGTGATATCGCCGAATTCCTTCGTACAAAGTCAGCAGCCTACACGATGGTTGAGTACATGATGCGTGAATCCGGCATTTCCATGGAAGAAATTGACCGGTTTTACGCGGCTGGTGCATTTGGAAAGCACGTTTCAAAGGAATCCGCCATCACGATCGGCATGTACCCGGATATGGACCGCAGCCGCCTGATCTGCGCCGGAAATACGTCGCTTGCGGGAGCAGAAAAAATCCTGCTGGATCGGACCTGCATCGACGATATTGACCGCATTCTGGACGAGATGGTCTACATCCAGTTCGGCCAGGTCGCCGCTTTCATCTCTATGATGAAAGCGGCCCAGGCAATCCCACACACGGATCTGGAGCTGTTTCCGAGTGTACAGAAGAAGCTCGAAGAAAAACAAAAAGAGAAATAATGGCAATTGCTTGACCGCAGTCGAATTGTGTCATATACTTACTATTGATAATGAGAATCAATAAGGAGTGAAATATATGACACTGAAAGAACTGCCGATCGGCAAAACAGCGACCGTCCGCACGGTAGGAGGAGAGGGCGCGCTGCGGCAGCACTTCCTCGATATGGGAATCATTCCGGGGGCGGAAGTGACGATGGTAAAGTATGCACCGATGGGAGACCCTGTGGAAGTGCGGATTCACAGCTATGAACTGACACTCCGCCTCGCCGATGCCGGACGGATTGCCATTGATGAGATGCGGGACGCTGTAAAAGAAAAAGGGCAGCCGGATGCGAAAGCAATTCCGCATCCCGGCTTTGGAGAGGGCGGAAAGTACCACAATAAGGCAGAGGAGCATCCGCTGCCGGAAGGAGAGCTGTTGTCCTTTGCGCTGGCCGGAAACCAGAACTGCGGCAAGACCACCCTGTTCAACCAATTAACGGGGTCCAACCAGCACGTCGGAAACTTCCCCGGCGTGACCGTAGACCGGAAGGACGGTGAAATCCGCGGCCAGAAAAACACGCTGGTCACCGATCTTCCCGGCATTTATTCGATGTCTCCGTATTCAAGCGAAGAGATCGTCACCCGGAATTTCGTTCTGAACGAGCATCCGCGCGGCATCATCAATATTGTAGATGCGACAAATATCGAACGAAACCTGTATCTGACGATGCAGCTGATGGAACTCGACGTTCCGATGGTACTGGCCCTCAACATGATGGATGAGGTACGCGAAAACGGCGGTTCTGTGCTCGTGAACCAGATGGAAGAGAGACTTGGCATCCCGGTTATCCCGATTTCCGCTGCAAAAAACGAGGGAATCGATGAACTGGTTGCCCATGCTGTCCATGTGGCCAAATACCAGGAAAAACCGGGCAGAAAGGACTTCTGTGAGGCGAATGACCACGGCGGTGCCGTCCACCGTGCGTTGCATGCGATCATGCATCTGATCGAGGATCACGCCGCAAGGGCGGATATTCCGGTGCGGTTTGCGGCGAGCAAGCTGGCAGAGGGCGATGCGCTGATCCTGGAGCAGCTGGCCCTCGATGAAAACGAGAAAGAGATGCTCGAACATATCGTCTGTCAGATGGAGACGGAGCGCGGCCTGGACCGCGCGGCGGCGATTGCGGATATGCGTTTTAATTTTATTGAAAAAGTCTGCCGTGAGACCGTGGTAAAACCAAAAGAGAGCCGCGAGCATGTGCGGAGCACAGAAATTGACCGTGTGCTGACCGGAAAATATACGGCTCTGCCATGTTTTGCCGGGATTATGGCGGCTGTCTTTTTCCTGACCTTCCATGTGATCGGAGCATCGCTGCAGAGTGTGCTGGAGATTCTGATCGGAAAACTGACCGAGCTCGTGGACAGCGCCATGACAGCATGGGGCGTCAATCCGGTGCTTCATTCCCTTGTGATTGACGGTATTTTTAACGGCGTCGGAAGTGTCTTAAGCTTCCTTCCGATCATCGTCACCCTGTTTTTCTTCCTGTCCATTCTGGAAGACAGCGGCTATATGGCGCGCGTGGCATTTGTGATGGATAAGCTGCTCCGGAAAATCGGCCTCTCCGGCCGCAGTATCGTGCCGATGCTGGTCGGTTTTGGCTGTACCGTGCCGGGCGTCATGGCGAGCCGCACCCTGCCTTCCGAGCGTGACCGGAAAATGACGATCCTATTAACTCCGTTTATGAGCTGTTCGGCAAAACTTCCGATTTACGCGTTTTTTACCGCCGCATTCTTCCCGAAATACAGTGCCCTTGTGATGGTTCTTCTGTATTTCGGTGGTATCTTCATGGCTGTCCTGATGGCGATGCTGATGCAGGGAACTTTATTCCAGGGGGAAGCCGTTCCGTTTGTCATGGAGCTTCCAAACTACCGCATGCCGGGGGCAAAAAATGTCGGACAGCTTTTGTGGGATAAGGCAAAAGACTTCCTGCAGCGGGCATTCACCGTCATTTTTGTTGCCACGATTGTGATCTGGTTTTTACAGACCTTTGGAACGCATCTCAATGTCGTGGAGGACTCCAAGGACAGCATTCTCGCCGTTGTCTCCGGCCGTCTCGCCCCGGTTTTTCGGCCGCTTGGATTTGGAGACTGGAGAGTATCGACCGCCCTTCTAACCGGATTTATGGCAAAGGAGAGTGTCGTCTCGACACTTTCCGTACTGTTCGGCACGACCGCGCAGCTGACCGAAATCCTGACACCGGTTTCCGCATTAAGCCTTCTGGTTTTCTGCCTCCTCTATACGCCGTGTGTGGCGGCAGTCGCTTCCATCAAGCGGGAGCTTGGCGGCAGATGGGCAGCCGGTGTTGTCGTTTCACAGTGTGTGATCGCCTGGCTGGCAGCTTTTGTCGTACATGGCTTTGCACTGCTGTTTGGCATGTAAAAAAGAACGTTAAATAAGAAAAGCTCTGCAGAACAGAAAATGCAAAATTCTGATCTACAGAGCTTTTGATATATGGCTGGTAAAAAAATGCCGGTTTTAAATTTTTCGTATCACATGCTTTAAAATTCCTGTCTTGTGGAGCAGAAAGATCGAGCAGTCCATAAACAGATGGGCAAGAAAGGTGCTCAAAATGACACCATTTGATTTCAGCAGAAAGCCGACATGGAACCCATACCAGCACACGAAACCGGAGTAGGCGCTCATGATGACAAGAAGCGGTAGATTTTCCAACACGCCCCGCATCGTTTCAAGAAAACTCTTGACCGTAAAGTCGAAATACAGGAAGCGGCCGACCGTCAGTGTCAGGAAATAGAGAATCAGACCGTCATAATTCGTGTCCTCGTAGATAAAGCGGATGTACAGAAGAATCAGTACAATATAGAAGACCGAAATCAGCCGCACCGACGCCTTCTGCTCCGGGTCAAGGTGCGTGAGCTTTACCAGAACCACATCGAGCCAGCTCGTCAGAAAGACGGAGAGCACGATAAAGACAAGAAGCACCACATCCTGATATTTCTCCCAGTACATCGAAATCTGCGGCAGACGCTCATCGATAATGTAATAGAGGGAGAGGAAGAGAAGAATCGAAGTGCCGGAGAAAACCAGCTCATAAAAGCTTTCCACAATCTGATACTGCCTGCGCTGGTGTTTCTTCCGGCGTATTTTTTTCGCTTTTTCCTCTGTCTCCTCTTTTAGCTGCCGCTGAATCTGCAATTTTGCAATCAGAAGCACAAGGGCAAGCACCAGAATCAGGCCGAGCAGTGAGACAAGCAGAAAACTGCCAACATTGGCGGGATCAAAATAGTGAAGAATATAGTATCGTTTCAAATAAAATCACCTCTTCTGAAAATTCTTTTTTTGATTTCTCTTCACTTTAGTACCAAATCCGGAAAAAGTAAAGTACAAAAATGAGAACAGAAAGAAAGTGTCTGATAAAAAATGACCGAAATGGAGAGAATAAAGTGATCGATGCGTGACAAGGAAGAAAAGATGACGATCAGTCAAACTCGGTCAAAACGGGGCGATAAAACGGGGGAATCCGTCATAAAACTCTAAACTTATGCAAATGCGACAAAAAGAGAAGGTAAAATTCATGAAATATTAATGATTGATTTTGAATGAATATGACGATATAATAAGCTCATCAAAGCAAACACGATCAAAATAAAGCAGGAGGGAAATATGATTTACACAGTGACATTCAATCCGTCTCTGGACTACATTGTATCGGTGGAAGACTTCAAGCTCGGCCTTACCAACCGCACAAGCTCCGAGCTGATGCTTCCGGGCGGAAAAGGAATCAACGTATCGACCGTACTTGGAAACCTTGGAATTGAGAGCACAGCGCTCGGATTTCTGGCAGGCTTTACCGGAAAAGAAATCGCGGGACGGCTCGACCAGATGGGAATTAAAAACGGCTGCATCTGGCTGGAAGAAGGATATTCCCGCATCAACGTCAAATTAAAGAGCATTGACGGAACTGAGATCAACGGACAGGGACCCGAAATCCCGGAGAAAAAAGTGGAAGAGCTGATGAAACAGCTTTCCGCACTCGGCGAGGGCGACGTTCTCTTCCTCGCAGGCAGCATCCCGTCATCCATGGCAGATGATGCCTATCAGAAAATTATGGAAATGCTCGACGGCAAGGGCGTCCGCATCGTCGTAGACGCGACCCGTGATCTGCTGATGAAGGTTCTGCCGTACCACCCGTTCCTCATCAAACCGAACAATCACGAGCTCGGTGAGATTTTCGGTGTGGAATTAAAGACAAGAGAGTCGGTTGTTCCGTATGCAAAACAGCTGCAGGAAAAGGGCGCACAGAACGTTCTGGTTTCCATGGCAGGCGAAGGAGCCGTTCTCGTTGCCGCATCCGGTGAGGTCTTTGAAGCTCCGGCCCCGAAAGGAAAGCTCATCAACGGCGTCGGCGCAGGCGATTCGATGGTAGCCGGATTCATGGCAGGCTACATGGAAAAAGAAGATTACCCCCATGCGTTCCATATGGGAATCGCAGCGGGAAGTGCAAGTGCTTTTTCTGAAAACCTTGCAACCCGGGAGGAAATTGCATCTGTCTACGAACAGATTACAAAATAAAAGGGAGGACGTCTCATGAGAATCACAGATTTGCTGGACATCCGCAGTATTGCGCTGGATGCCGCACCGAAAAGCAAACAGGAAACGCTTGACGCAGCCGTAGCGTTGATGGTCAAAAGCGGAAAGATTACAGACGAAGATGCGTACCGCGCACAGGTTTACGCAAGAGAAGAAGAGAGCACCACAGGAATCGGAGAGGGAATTGCGATTCCGCACGGAAAATGTGATGCAGTAAACAAACCGGGCCTTGCAGCCATGGTTATCCCGAACGGCGTTGATTTTGATTCTCTCGATGGAGAGCCGGTCACCCTGCTGTTCCTCATCGCAGCGCCGAACACGAAAGACAACGTTCACCTCGATGTCTTAAGTAAACTTTCCATGATGCTGATGGATGAAGAGTTCACCAAGAGCCTTCGAAACGCAAGGACACCGGAAGAGTTCCTTGCCATTATCGACCGCGCCGATGAAGAGAAAAAGAGCGTAGATGAGCGTCTTGCAGAGCCGGTGGAAGCAAAAGAAAATCAGGTGAAGATTCTCGCCGTTACTTCCTGCCCGACCGGTATTGCCCACACTTACATGGCAGCCGAGGGAATCGAGAAAGCAGCGAAAGCAAAAGGATGCTTCGTAAAAATCGAGACACGAGGCTCCGGCGGAGCGAAAAACGTGCTGACTGCACAGGAAATCGCCGATGCGGACTGCATCATCGTTGCAGCCGACGCACAGGTTCCGATGGATCGTTTCGACGGAAAGAAAGTCATCCAGCGCCAGGTATCCGACGGTATCAGCAAAGCAGATGAGCTGATCGAGCTTGCGATGTCCGGAAACGCACCGGTTTACAAGAGCGGCAATGCGCAGACAGCCGCAGCAAGCACGAAGAAGAACAGCGGCGGTATCGGCCACCAGCTGTACACCCAGCTGATGAATGGTGTTTCCCATATGCTTCCGTTCGTTGTCGGCGGCGGTATTCTGATCGCAATCGCATTCCTGATCGACGGACTTCTCGTTGATATGAACTCCCTTGATGCCGCAGCCAGATCAAACTTCGGTACGATTACCCCGGCTGCAGCGATGTTCAAACAGATCGGCGGCGTGGCATTCGGCTTCATGCTCCCGGTTCTTGCAGGCTACATCGCCATGGCAATCGGCGACCGGCCGGCACTTGCCCTTGGTTTTGTCGGCGGTATGATGGCATCGAGCGGAACCTCCGGTTTCCTTGGAGCACTCGTTGCCGGTTTTGCAGCAGGCTACATTATCCTTGGCCTCCGAAAAGCATGTGAGAAACTTCTGGAAGCACTCGAAAAGATTGCGCCGGTTCTGATTTACCCGGTAGTCGGCATCCTTGCGATGGGATTTCTGATGCTCTTCATTGTAGAGCCGATCATGGGAACCGTCAACGCGGCACTGAACAATGGTCTTGCTTCCATGGGCGGATCCAGCAAGCTGATCCTTGGCATGATCCTCGGCGGCATGATGGCCATCGACATGGGCGGCCCGTTCAACAAAGCAGCTTACGTATTTGGCTCAGCAGCCATCGCAGCAGGAAACTACGACATTATGGCATCCGTTATGATCGGCGGTATGGTTCCTCCGTGTGCGATTGCACTTGCAACCCTGCTGTTCAAAGATAAATTTACAAAAGAAGAAAGAGAATCCGGTCCGACCAACTTCATCATGGGACTCGCCTTCATCACCGAGGGTGCGATTCCATTCGCAGCAGCAGACCCGATCCACGTTCTTCCGGCCTGCATCATCGGCTCCGGCCTCGCAGGTGCGCTCTCCATGGCATTTGGCTGTACCTTAATGGCACCGCACGGCGGCATCTTCGTTGTACCGGTTATGGGAAATGCGCTGCTTTATCTGGTGGCACTTGTCATCGGAACAGTGGTATCCGCAGTTCTGCTTGGAGTTTTAAAGAAAAAAGCTGCATAAAAGAATAGAAAAAAGACAGAAAACAAAGTAAAATAAAAATATCAAAGATCCTATGGGAGGAAAAAATCATGAAAGAATTTAAGTATGTTGTAACAGATCCAGAAGGAATCCACGCTCGTCCGGCAGGAATGCTGGTAAAAGCAGTCAAAGAATTTTCCTGTGATATCAAGATCGCAAAAGACGGAAAAACCATGAACTGCAAAGCCATCTTCGGCATCATGGGACTGGCTGTAAAACAGGGCGAAGAAGTTACCCTGACCTTCGATGGAGCAGATGAAGATGCTGCATACGAAGCAATCAGCAATTTCATGAAAGAGAACTTGTAATTCTACAGAGCCATGCGGAATGGAAGAAAAAAGTGCGAATCATGCTTGCATGAATGAGTGCTTTTTTCTGGAATTCCATATGGCGAGAAGCCACATCGAAATGGAGCGTAAGCGGAATTGAGATGGGGCTCTGGAGAATTACAATATAGTAATCGGCAGGAGCGTGTTTGAAAAACTTTCTGAAACTAAGAAATCCTTTTTGAACGCGCTACGGCTGTCTGGACAGAAAATTCGGATATCGAGAACAAAGGTGGAGAAAACTTATGCAGATTTATCAGGGAAAAAGCGTATTTTCCGGCATTGCGATCGGAAAGATCCGCGTATACAAAAAGAATGAGCGTCAGGTAAAACGTGTGAAAGTAGAAAATCCGGATGCGGAGATGGCACGGTTTGAGGAAGCAAAAGCAAAAGGAATCGCACAGCTTGGCGTTCTGTATGAAAAAGCATGCAAAGAGGTCGGCGAGGCAAATGCAGCGATCTTCGAAGTGCATCAGATGATGATGGAGGATGACGGCTACAATGAGTCCGTCGAGAACATCATCAAGAGCCAGGGCGTCAACGCTGAGTATGCTGTTGCAACGACAGGCGACAACTTTGCGCAGATGTTTTCTGCCATGGACGATGATTACATGAGAGAGCGCGCGGCAGACGTAAAGGATATTTCCGAGCGTCTGATCTCCATCTTAAACGGAGACAACACTGACGCATCTTTAAACGATGAACCGGCAATCATCGTGGCAGATGACCTTGCGCCGTCTGAGACGGTACAGATGGATAAAGATAAAGTTCTTTCTTTTGTTACCGTACACGGTTCTTTAAATTCCCACACTGCCATCCTTGCGAGAACCATGGCAATTCCGGCACTGGTCGGAACACCACTTCCGCTGGATGAGGGCGTAGACGGAAAGCTCGGCATCGTAGACGGATCCGATGGAACCATCTATGTTGATCCGGACGAGGAGACGCTTGCTGCCATGCAGAAGCGCCGCATCGAGGAGGAGGAAAAGAAAAAACTGCTCCTCACCTTAAAGGGAAAAGAAAATATTACACTGGACGGACAGAAAATTCTGCTGTATGCTAATATTGGAAACATCAAAGACCTTGCGGCTGTCATGCAGAACGACGCGGGCGGCATCGGCCTGTTCCGAAGCGAGTTTATCTATCTGGAGCAGGATCACTATCCAACAGAGGAGGAGCAGTTCCGTATCTACAAACAGGCAGCAGAGACGATGGCGGGAAAACGCGTCATCATCCGTACCCTCGATATCGGTGCCGATAAACAGTGCGACTATTTCGAGATGGAAAAAGAGGAGAATCCGGCACTTGGCTGCCGTGCGATCCGCATCTGCCTGACGCGGCCGGAGATCTTCAAGACACAGCTTCGCGCGCTGTTCCGCGCAAGCGCATATGGAAAAATTGCCATTATGTATCCAATGATCACAAGTGTCGGCGAGGTTCGCCAGATCAAAGCGATTGTGGAGGAAGTAAAAGCTTCTCTCGCTGAGCAGGGCATTGAGTACGGAAATCCGGAGCAGGGTATCATGATCGAGACCCCGGCGGCTGCCATCATCAGCGATGAGCTGGCAAAAGAGGTTGATTTCTTCAGTATCGGAACGAACGACCTCAGTCAGTACACCCTCGCGATCGACCGCCAGAACACAAAGCTGGATCCGTTCTTTGATCCGCATCACCCGGCGATCCTGCGCATGATTCAGATGGTTGTGGAGAATGCACACAAAGCCGGCATCTGGGCCGGTATCTGCGGCGAGCTCGGCGCTGACCAGGAGCTGACAAAAGAGTTCCTTGCGATGGGCGTAGATGAACTTTCCGTTTCTCCGGGAAGCATCCTTCCGCTCCGCAAGATCATTCTGGAAACAAACGTGGCAGAATATAAGGCAGGAAAGAAATGTTAACACAGCAGAGACATGAGATAATTTTGAAACTGTTAAAAGAAAAGGGAAGCATCACCGTGACGGAAGTCAGGGATCTTCTCGATATATCGGAGTCCACGGTACGCCGCGATATCACAGCGCTCGACAAGGAGGGCAAACTGGAAAAGGTATTCGGCGGCGCCGTGGAAGCCGGCCAGAAGGTGACGGCACACGAGTACACCGTTGCGCAGAAAAATGAGCTGAACTGCGATGCCAAACGGAAAATCGCAGAATATGCGGCATCCCTCATCGAGCCGGACGATTTCGTCTTTCTCGACGCGGGAACGACAACGGCGCATATGATCGATTTCATCCGGGCAACCTCCGCCGTTTTCGTGACAAACGCCGTTGCCCACGCACAGCGGCTGGCATCACGCGGGTTTAAGGTCATTCTGGTAGGCGGCGAGCTCAAAAGCTCCACAGAAGCCGTCGTCGGAAACCAGGCAATCCGTACGATCCAGGAGTATCATTTCACCAAAGGCTTTTTCGGAACAAATGGCGTAACCCGAAGAAGCGGCTGCACAACCCCGGACGTCAACGAGGCCGTCACCAAAAAGACCGCCATGGAACAGTGCCGCCAGTGCTACGTCCTCTGCGACGCAAGCAAATTTAACAGCATCAGCTCCGTCACCTTCGCAGACTTCGAAAAACCAATCTTCATCACCGACCGGAAAGTGATCGGATATGAGAAGAGCAAACATATCATCGCGTGCGACGAAGAACAGAAATAAAAGGCCAATATCTTACACACACACATAAATAGAGAGGAGTCCCTGATCTGCAAAGGAATTGTTTGCAGCGTCAGGGACTTTTTCATATAATAGGTACTTCATGACGTTCTGCTAATAAGCAGCGCCCGGCAGGTGCCCCGAAAAAAGGGTTCCTGCCGGGCGTATTTTATCTGCTGTGTGTGAAAAGCGTTTACTGCCGGATATACTCGCTGAAGTCCTGCATCACGCGGTCCATCAGTTCCATGTTCTGGCGGGAGTATTCTAGGGCGCTCTGACCGATCTGGTTAGTCTGATCAATGCCGGCCTGGATATATTCTTCCGTGAAGCGGAAACTGCCAAGTGATGCAATTAATGTGTCGGCGACATTGTCAAACTGGTCGGACGGGGCAATCACGCCGAACAGATCCATGGCACCACGGCTTGGTGTGATGTCAACACCGCCGATTTCATAGGAACCGGCATCGACAATCGATCCCTGGAAAATTCCCTTACAGGGCGCGCCTGTGACGGAAGTGAGGTCAGCTTTCAGCATCGACTCCGAAACGGCATACGGCGACAGAAATGTTGTGACGGGTTGCTCGACGATGTTGGAGAGATTATGGACATCCGCAAAGTTATAGGAAGATCCCATAATCGTGTAGTAGGCCGCTTCATATTCATCGAGCCCGTCAAGGCACGCGGTCAGCGTACCCAGTTCGAGAACAGGAAGGTCACTCAGATAGTCATTTCCGCCGCTCATCGCAAGATATCCGTCCTTTCCTTCCTGACTCTTAAAATACGGTCCAAGCTCTCCGTAAAAGAAAATCTGTGCATCCGGGTTCTGCGGATCATAAGCACGGAAGCAGAAGCCTGCATAGGCGCCGCCGGTCTCGATGGTCCAGCCTTTCGGGAGCTGCATCGTAAAGTTGCCGCCGTCGTAGGATTCCAGCGTATACGTGCCGGAAGACGAGGAAGATGATGGAGCAGGTGCTACAGAGGATGCATCACCGGAAGATGGCTGGGAACCGGAGTCGCTGGAGGAGGATGGTGATGATGGAAGCGTCACATCCGCAGTATAGGAGTCTGCTGCAAGGCCGCGGATGTTCAGCACCTTCGCAAGACTGCAGTCCACCAGATAAAAGAGTCCGCCCGACTGCTGGGACTGCTGTTTTTTCTGGGAGAGATATTCATCCCATCCCTGAGAATCAAGCTGGATAATCACCCCGCTGTTGTCATCCGTCGTTGCATCAAATGGAAGCGTTGTTGTCTCAATCAGAAAATACTGTCCCGAATTTTCCCACGTCTCGACCGCCACCTGTGCATGGCCCGGTGTAAGGATCAGAAACGGATGCATATTGGCGGACTGCAGGACGCTGGCCATCAGAACGGCCGTCTCAATACAGATTCCGGACTTGCTGCTTAAAACGGCGTCCGGCATCAGCACGCGCTGCGTGGCATCAAACGAGTACGGGCCCATATTGTAGCGGACGCCCATCGCGCTGATGGCACTCTGGATCGCGGCAACCTGATAAAAAGTAACGTATGCTTCCTGCCCCTGTCCGAAACCGTAGCTGTACTGATAGCCGGGAAGTTTCCCATAGTCCCGTCCAAAGTTATTTTCCAGCCAGGAAATTGCATTCCGCCGGACGGCAAGCACGCCGTCTGAATCCGGTGTCATCCAGGCGAGCAGATTATCGTTCTGCACGACACCGAACTCATCGCTGTATGTTTTGTAATCGTAAATGCTGTAGAGCTTGATTGCCTTGCTCTCCTGGGCCAGAACATCGCCGGTTGCACAGTCGGTCACTTTCAGAATCAGCTGCGTTTCCTTTGTCGAGGAGAGATTCGGGAGCTCGCTTAAAATGGGCGGCTTGATCATCAGATACGTCATTTCAGGGGAAAGCGTGACTTTCTGTTCATAAACCTGGGTAAAGCCGGGGATCTCCGCCGTCACCAGAACATCACAGTAGGATTTGTCGGTATACATCAGCAGATTGACGGCAGAATCCGCAGCCGGATACAGGTTCGGGTAAATCTCATCGACCAGCGAATGATAAATAAAAACGATCGAATCCTGCGAAACATAACTGTTTTCCGGAACTTTCTTCTTTTCGCAGGAAGAGAGAATTTCACTTCCAAAAACCTTCAGATTGTTTTCCAGGACATCTGCGCTGTGCACATATTCCCGCACCATCAGATCCGCGATCTGTTTTTCGTATGCATTTCCTTCGATAGTCACGCGGCTGATGATCTGATCGGCAGAGTAGGAGAGAAGGACATCTCCTGCCGCTGCCGACGATACAGACTGCAGATAGCTGGTCAGCATATCAAAAGCACCTACGTAATGCGTCCAGAGCGTGGAAAGATAGGACGGTGTCGGAAGGGCAAGCAGATTTTCCTTGACGCGGACCGTCGTGGAATACAGATCACCAAGGTACTGCTGAAAACTGCTTTGTGCGGGATTTGCTGCTTCCAGAAGTTCGAGGGAAGCATCGTACTGCGCCGTATAGAAAGTCAGAGTTTCCTGCATGGCATTCAGATACAAAAGCATGTCTTCAAAATATTCCTTCTGTTCCTGTTCGATAGCCTTTCCAAAATCGGAGGACGGCGCACCGCTCTTTTCAATCTGCTGCTGCAGTTCCTGCACGGCAGCGACTTTTTCTTCGAGAAGTGTCAGCTTTGTGCGGCACTGTTCCACGTAAGCATCGCTGTCCTTGTTTTCGGAAAAGGTACCGGTTGCCTCGGTCATCTCATTGGAAAAAGAAATCATCTCGTCGATGAGAGACTGCGCTTCTGTGACAGAAGCAGTCACCTGGGTCAGATACGCATCGTCTGCGGCGCTGCCTGTTCCGCCGCATCCAAAGAGTACGGAACAGAGAAAAACCAGGATCAGAAATGTGCCGGTTACTCGAAAAATAGGTATCTGTTTCATCTTTTGTCACCTTCCTTCCAATGTTTTATCCTGTGTCCGAAGATCGTCTGCCAGCCGCCAGAGGGCAGCATCGCCGGACAGTTCGTACTGTGTTCTGCCATGTTCAAAATGATGGCTGTTAAAAGAAAAAGAATACGTTTCCCCGTCTGCGTTCGTAAAGAGAAAAAGATCCGAGTCATCCGAGGAAACAAGAGACGTCTCCCCTGTTACGGTAATTTCTGTAAGTGCATTCAGGAACGCTGCAACCGTTTCGGGATCTTTACAGAGACAGCTTTCTTCTGCTTCCCCGAGATGGCGGTACTCGAGCAGAACAGCATTTTCTTTTTGAAGCAGAAAATCCTGTGTCCGCGCATCGCAGTAAGCGGCAAGATTTCCAGATGCGTTCTGCCCCGGCTGTTGACCCGGTGTCGAATCGCAGGAAATCAGCAGACATGCAAGTCCAAGAAAATGCAGAAGAGGAAACAGGATGTTTGGTTTCTCGTTGTTTTTCATGTGCATCCCCTCTCGTCTTTTGTGAAGTTACTTTTATTATACAGGAAATCCCAGGTAGATTCTGCAAAGTTTCCGAATTGTCATGAGCCATAACGGAAATTGCGAATACAAATTGGAAAATACCATTTATAATGAAGAAAACAAAAAGAAAATCACAAAGGAGGGAATGAAAAATGGCATATGAAGAAATGAAATGCAGAAAATGCGGAAAACCGATTCAGTTTGCAGAAGGTGCACCCTGGATTCGGTGTGTGTACTGCGGAGCGGAATATACGAGAACTGCGAAAAAAGAAAAAGCAGGAGAAGTGCAGCCGATCGGAAACGGAGGAAATCCGCTGTTTGAAGCGTTTCTTCCGGCGGGCTGGACGTACCGCATCATCGAAGACGGATCGTTTTCCTCCCTTGCCCCGGCCTGCTTAGGAATTGCATTTACCGGACCGGGCGGTGTGCAGATGACGTTCCTGCCGTTTGCATATTACAAAGATGCCGCAGTCCGCGCCAATCCGTTTTCACCGCAGTCGGTGCCAGGCGAGCAGTTTGATGGAATGTCGCTGGTGCGGTACCGGAAACGTGCCGCGCTGCCGCAGTATGCATATGAACGCATCGCCGCGATAACAAAGACAACCCAGCTTCGCGTAGAGCCGATGGACGCTGGGGTTCTGAAGGAAAAGGCAGCCTGGTTTGGAAGGGAAGCTGGACAGAAGCTGCAGGGAGCCGTACACACCGAACAGGGAAAATTCCGCGTGCAGGTATTTGCGGAGGGAAGGAGTTTCCGAGGCTACTTTGCCACGGTTCAGGCCTATCTGGATCCGGGAGAGCGGACCAGGACGGATGCCGGGAGAGACTTTCTCAAAAAAGGAATGGCATTTTTAGGTGCTATGTACGGCATCGGCGGAATGGCATCCTACGACTGGGGCAAAGCGTTCGACGTTCTGCTCCTTACTCCGGAAGGAGACCCGGCGGAATATGAGATGATTTTTGATGAATTTCTGCGGACGATTGCCTACAGCCCGTATTACTATGCCATGCAGGAGGCGGAACTTCGAAGAACCGAGCAAGTTCAGATCAATGGTGCGATGCAGCGGCAGCAGAATGCGATCCGCTCCTCTCAGCAGATTTCCCGCACCCTCTCCGAAACATCGGACGTCGTCAATCAGGCGTACTGGGACCGGAGCGAGCGGATGGACCGCGTGTGGGAGAAAAATTCCGAGGCGGTCCGCGGTGTCAATTCCTACACCGATTCCACCGGGCGGCAGTACGAGGCGGATGTTGCGTATGACCACGTCTACCGTCGCGGGGATGATACATTTGCCGGAAGTAAAAACGGGAGTGTCGATCTCGGCCCGGAGTGGGAGGAACTGAAACGAAGATAGAGATCTAATTTTCCACAAGCGGCGGAATAAAGTTTTCAATTGCACTCCGAAGCTTCGGATGATGAATGACAAAGTGAATCGTCGGCGCCGTATTCTTCGAAATCATCGCCCATTTTCCTTCGTGGATTTGAATCTGCAGATTGCGGAAGGTGCAGGAGGACGTTTCGGTAAATGTGTAATTTGCATGGGAAGCCGCATAAGCGCGGGTCTGTGCCAGATGCGCCTGGTATTCTGCAAAGGTGTAGAACAGCTGTTTCGGATAAAACAGGCCGGAGAGGGAAAGACACATTGGGTACTGTGCGAACTCTGCCAAATCGGGAAGAGAAAATTCATCCTCAACCGGACTGGTTTTTAAAATTTCCTCCTGTATCTGGCGCTGGGCGGCGGCATAGGATAAAATGGTGCGCCGGTCAGAAGATGGAATACCGCGGGCGGAAAGAAACGTTTCTAAAAAAGCAGCGTCCATCGTATAGAGCGGGAGTGCGGACAGAATATTCCTGCGGTTTCCGTTCTGGTGGGAATCTGCTACGAGAAAAGCCTGCAAAGCACCCGCCTTATCCGTAAGGTAAATATCCATCAGCGGACTGGCATTCTTTAAGAGTTCTTCGGCCCGCTTCCGGTAATAGGCGACTTCCTCTTTTGATTTTGTCAGGTAATACTTTCCGTCACTGTGAAAACCGCTGATCGCTTCACCGGTCAGCGCTGTCGGGCCGGAGACTTTCAGAAAATGCAGAAATACGCTGTTCTGCACGCCTTTTAAGTAGTACGGCGAAATCTGGCCCGTCATATACATCGGAATCCAGCTTTCCAGTCCGAGCATCATTTCGTCAAACGACCGGTCGAGGTTGTGGATCTGGTGGAGATGAAGGCCTTTTTTCAGCATCATCGCCATGCCGAACATCCACTTTTTGGGAAAGTCAGGGTCTTTTGCCATCTCGCTCATCGGCATATCACTGTACATAATCACGGACTCCATTGAGCGCGACAGAACCGTGGCTTTTAAGAAGTCAAGCTCACTTTCCATCATGTCGTGGATGCCGAAGTACGATTTCGAGGTTGGGAGGTGGAACGGCATGGCGGGCGGGAGCTTCAGTTCATCGAAATGGATTGCTTTGATATATTCATTCAGATCGAAGGCATCAAGCTTCGAAAGAAAATGTGAGACGCTGTCTTCCCGTTTTCCTTTTGCTTCCAGCAGATACGTCTGAAGCTTCTGAAAACGGACGGAAGGATCGGCAAGGGATTCGGCCGTGCAGCCAAATAGCTCAGCAAGGACAGCTTTTTCTGAGGCGGAATCCATTTCTTTGGCGATATACCCCGCAATTACAGCAGCAAATTTTTCCGGCTCTGCAATCTGGCGGGAGCCGCTGCGGAAACGGAAAATGGTGGAGGTATCGTAGTTCGTGTACTGGCATAGCCGGGAGATGTTGATGTTCAGCAGTGAGATCAACGTATTGAAATTATACCGGAGCTGCTCACGGTCAACAGTGACAAGATCCTCGCAGGAGAGGAAGCTCTCCCGTACTGCATCGGCTGTAAGCGTGGAATTTCCCTTTTGTTCCGAGATCCTGGCAATGGAAGAACAGAGCTGGGAAAAGGCGGAAGAGCGCATATCCGGAACGCGTTCTCCAGAGCGGTAGCGGCTGAGCGTAGCCGCGGACAGACCGGAAAGCTTACTTAATTCTTTCGCCGTGCAGGGAAGCATCTGGATGTATTCGTTTAATTTTTCATGAAAGTTCATTACACACCTCGTTTCTTCTGAAAGACAGGTAATTTCTGTGACTTTATTATACAGGGAAATGATGGAAATGGACAGCAGTTTCCGCTTTGGAACATGCCATTTTGGAAATTTGAAGAGGGAGGTTTCCTTGACATTCCTTTTCCAGATACGTATATAAGAAAAAAAGCAAAAAGGCTGCCCTTTCGGCGGCTTTTGTATGACAGATGGTTAGCAAAAACTAACCTGGATCATAAAAATGGGAGGGAAAAAGAATCATGCTTTTGATTTCCCACCGAAACAGCACCCTGACCGGCTGCGACCGGATCCTGCATATAGAACCGGCAAAAAGATAAGCAGTTTTAATATGTCAGGTTTTATTCCACATTTTTAAAAAATCCCGAAGCTCCGATGGAAGGCGCCCCTTGCGCCAGGCGAGCAGGATTTCCGTTGTAAGGTCTGCGTCCGTGATGGCGCAGGCCTTTAATTGATGGGAAAGCGGCAGCATGGAGGCGGGCAGAAGAGCAATGCCAAGCCCTTTTTCCGCCATCGTCATTGCCGTGCGGGCATCCTCACAGGTCAGATAGATGTCGCAGAACAGACCGACCTGTTCGAAAGCGGAGAGCATATATTTTCGGTAGCGGTTGGAAAGAATCAGCGGCTGTTCGGCAAGTTCGGTAAGAGAAAGCGTGTCGCGCTCCGCAAAAAGCGGGTGGTCCGGGAGTGCCATGGCGGTGATGCTTTCTTTTAGGAGTGTTTTTGTTTCACAGCCGTTTAAAATGATCGGTGTGCGCAGCGTAGTAAGATCGATCACATGATTTTCCAGCTGATCCTTGAGGGCAAAGGTGGAACCCTCGTGTACATCGAAGTGGACCTGCGGATGCTGTTTTGAAAACCGGAGCAGGTAGTCGGAAAGAAGGGACACGGTGGAAGGCGTCATTCCGATGTGCAGAGTTGCCGCCTGGCTGGATTTTACGACTTCGCGTTTCGTAAGATCCGCGAGCATCAGAAGTGTACCCGCCTGCTCGTACAGTGTTTTTCCCGCCTCAGTCAGTGTGATTTTCTTTGTACCGCGCACGAGAAGCGGCACCTGAAGCTCTTCCTCGAGCATTTTAAGCTGATAGCTTAACGGCGGCTGTGTCATATGCAGCATGCGTGCCGCCCCGCTGATGGTTCCGGCGTCCACGATGGCGCGGAAGTGTTCGAGCTGTCGAAGTTCCATGGAAATCCTCCTTTGTAAGATAAAGCATATAATAATTGTTTAATTCCAACATAAAAACAATAATTTACATATAGTATATGACATGATATACTGAAAAACAAGTGAAAAGAAAAGGAATGATAGAACAATGAAACGAATTGATTTCGAACATGGAACCGTAACCGGAAACATTTTAGGGGCAGCGCTCCCCATGCTGGTTGCCCAGATTTTGAGTCTTTTGTACAACATCGTAGACCGCGTCTACATCGCGCGGATCCCCAATGTGGGAACGGCGGCACTCGGCGCAGTCGGCCTGTGCTTTCCGCTGATCGTCATCATCACGGCATTCAGCAACCTGTTTGGAAGCGGCGGCGCTCCGCTGTTTTCGATCGAGCGCGGAAAAAACAATCCGCAGAAGGCGGAAACGATCATGAATACATCTTATTCCATGGTCTGCGCCTGTGCCGTTGTCCTCATGGTCATCGGCTTTCTGTTTGCCCGTCCGCTGCTGACGCTGTTCGGCGCATCGGCAGATGCGATGATTTACGCCTATCCTTATATGATGATTTACCTGATCGGAACACTGCCGTCCATGGTTGCGACCGGCATGAACCCGTTTATCAATGCGCAGGGTTATTCAACGGTCGGCATGTTCTCCGTTACGATCGGAGCCGTCGCAAATCTGCTGCTTGACCCGCTGTTTATCTTTGTACTTGGCTTTGGCGTACAGGGTGCCGCGATTGCCACCGTCATTTCCCAGACGCTCTCCGCCGTCTTTGTTCTGTACTTCCTGACCCGGAAAGCGGAGCTGAAAGTACGGTTTGTGCGGAAAAATGAAATTTCCGAGTGCACAGGCTATGCGAAAAATATCGTAAGCCTCGGTACTGCCGGTTTTATCATGCAGCTCACCAACAGCCTTGTCACCATCTGCTGCAACAATGTGCTTTCCGTGACCGGCGGTGATATTTACATATCTGTTATGACGATTGTATCGAGTGTCCGCCAGCTCGTCGAGACCCCGATCTACGCTATGAATGAGGGAACCTCCCCGATCTTAAGCTATAACTACGGCGCTCGCCGCCCGGCCCGCGTGCGAAAGGCCATGTGCGTCATGAGTGTGATGATTCTTGGCTACACGGCAGTGATGTGGAGCGTTATTATTTTGATTCCGCATGTGCTGATCGGCATTTTCAGCTCGGACGCTGTGCTGATCCAGGATGCGGTACCGGCACTGAAACAGTACTTTGCAGCGTTTATTTTTATGGACTGTCAGTACATCGGTCAGACGATATTCAAGTCGCTGAATAAAAAGAAACAGGCAATCTTTTTTTCTCTGCTCCGTAAAGTTGTGATTGTCGTGCCGCTCACCTATCTGATGCCGTACGCATTCCATATGGGAACTGACGGTGTCTTCCTCGCAGAGCCGGTATCCAATGTAATCGGAGGAGGTTTGTGCTTCGTGACCATGCTTCTCACGGTTCTGCCGGAGCTGAAGCGGATGGAAAAACAGAATGCGGCAGGATATAAAAAATAGAATCTGTAGACCCCATGGAGACCCAAACTCTGTGGGGTTTCTTTTGATTGTTCTTTGCAAAGGAAAGTCCTTTTTTGCATACCATAAAATAAGAATACGCCGGAGCTTTGCGATGAACGAGCAGAAAATTCTGACAGGAAAAGGAATTACCGTGGCGGTGCTGGATACAGGGATTTTTCCGCATATTGATTTTGATAACCGGATTGCGGCGTTCCGGGATCTGGTGTACGGGCGGGAGACGCCTTACGATGATAATGGGCATGGGACGCATGTCTGCGGAATCCTCGGCGGAAGCGGAAGAGCATCCGGCGGGAAGTACCGGGGTACGGCACCGGAATGCAGATTTGTGGTAGCAAAAATTCTCGACCGCAGGGGAAACGGCAGAAAGCAGGATATCCTTGCGGCGATTGACTGGGTGTGCAAAGAGCGAATAAGACTTAATATCCGCATTTTAAATATTTCAGTGGGAACAACAGAGCAGGAAAAATCGGTGGATGATCTGCTCGTGCAGGCGGTGGAGCGCGCCTGGGATGACGGGATCACTGTTGTGACAGCGGCCGGAAATCTGGGACCCGCTCCGGGCAGTATTACGGCGCCGGGGAGCAGCAGAAAAGTGATCACCGTGGGAGCGGGCGATCTGCTGGAGCCAAGAAGAGGAATCTCCGGATGCGGCCCGACACGGGACTGCGTCTGCAAACCGGATCTTGTCGCGCCTGGAAAACGTCTCATTTCCTGCGCGCCTGGAAGAAGCAGGAAGGAATATGTGGTGAAGAGCGGTACCTCGATGGCGGCACCGCGGGTGTCCGGAGCCGTGGCTTTGGCACTTGAACGGGTTCCGGATCTTACAAATGTCCAGGCGAAAATGCTGCTTTGCGAATCGGCGAGAGACCTTGGCCTTCCGCGCAACCGTCAGGGGCATGGGATGCTTCAAACAGACTGTTTTCTGTCTCTTCTGTGAGGCACTGTGCGGCAGCATAAAAAAAGAAAAATGAAGGAAAACACCTCTCATCCTGCAAAAATTGTGTGGATTTATGGGAAAATACCAAAAAATGAAGCGAATTATGACTTGACAAGCCATATGATACTTTATACAATAAACGGGAATAGAAAAAGGAGGCCTACTATGGAAAAAATTCAGATGACCACTCCTCTGGTAGAGATGGATGGAGATGAGATGACCAGAATTCTCTGGAAAATGATCAAAGAGGAACTGCTTCTCCCGTTTATTGACCTGAAAACAGAATACTATGATCTGGGACTGGAACACAGAAACGAGACGAACGATCAGGTAACGATTGATTCCGCAAACGCTACCAAGAAATACGGTGTAGCAGTCAAATGTGCCACCATTACGCCGAATGCAGCGCGTATGACCGAGTACAATCTGAAAGAAATGTGGAAGAGCCCGAACGGAACGATTCGTGCCATGCTTGATGGAACTGTTTTCCGTACTCCGATTGTCGTAAAAGGCATCGAACCGTGTGTGCGTAACTGGAAAAAGCCGATCACGATTGCCCGTCATGCTTATGGTGATGTATATAAAAACGCAGAAATGCGGATTCCGGGACCAGGAAAAGCAGAGCTGGTTTACACCGCAGAGGACGGAACCGAGACAAGAGAGCTGATCCACAACTTTACCGGCGCCGGTGTCATTCAGGGTATGCACAATCTGGATAACTCTATAGAAAGCTTTGCGAGAAGCTGTTTTGAGTATGCACTGTCCACAAAACAGGATCTCTGGTTTGCGAGCAAGGATACGATTTCCAAGAAGTATGACCACCGCTTCAAGGATATCTTCCAGGAGATCTTTGATGCAGAGTACAAAGAAAAATTTGAAGAAGCAGGCATTACCTACTTCTATACTCTGATCGACGATGCAGTTGCCCGTATCATGAAAGCAGAGGGCGGATTTATCTGGGCATGCAAGAACTATGACGGCGATGTCATGAGCGACATGGTATCCTCCGCATTTGGTTCCCTTGCGATGATGACTTCTGTTCTCGTATCTCCGCACGGATATTACGAGTACGAGGCTGCGCACGGAACCGTACAGCGCCACTATTACCGTCACTTAAAAGGTGAGGAGACATCCACCAACTCCGTGGCCACCATTTTTGCATGGACCGGCGCACTCAGAAAACGCGGGGAAATGGATGGAAACGCAGAACTTTCTGCATTTGCAGACCGTCTGGAAAAAGCAACGATCGCAACGATCGAGAGCGGAAAAATGACAAAAGACCTTGCGCTGATCACCACCATGGAAAATCCGACCGTATTAAACAGCCGTGATTTCATCCTGGCCATCCGCGAGGAGCTGGAGAAATAATTAAACGAAGCAAAAAAGAAAGCTGATCCGGCATTCCCGCAAAAAGGGATGCGCCGGACCGGCTTTTTCTGTTTTGAATTTTTCCGGGGAAAACCAGGCCTATTCTGCAAGCTCTTCCCATTTTTCATACAGCTCTTCGAGTTCCGCGGCAATCTCTGCTTTCTCTTTGCTTAATTTCACACACTCTGCCACATTCGTTGCGACTTCCGGTTTCGACATTTCCTCATCAATTTCCGAATCGCGTGTCTCAAGCTCTTCAATTCGTTTCTCCGTCTTTTTCAGCTCGTTTTCTTTCTTGCGGAGACGTGCCTGTTCTTCTTTCTGCGCTTTCCAGTCCAGCTTTGTGGAGGAGGCTTCGGAAGGAGCCGCTGTTTCTTCCGGAGCGGCGGCATCGGCAGCAGGAGCATAGATGCGGGTCAGCTCTTCTTTTTTCTCCAGATAGTAATCGTAATTTCCGATATAGTTGACGAGTGTCTGTCCCGTCAGCTCCAGAATCCGGGTTGCAGTCTGATTGATAAAGTAACGGTCGTGGGAAACGTACAGTACCGTTCCAGTGTAATCTTTCAGCGCGTCTTCCAGAATCTCCTTTGATACGATATCGAGGTGGTTGGTCGGCTCGTCGAGGATTAGGAAGTTGGCGTTCGAGAGCATCAGCTTGGCAAGGGAAATTCGTCCGCGCTCACCGCCGCTCAAGGTATGAATCGGTTGGAAGACGTCGTCGTTTGTAAACAGGAAGGCGGCCAGCACATTTCGGATTTCGGTGTTTGTCAGATACGGATACGCGTCGGAAATCTCCTGGAAAATGGTCTTTTCCATGTGGAGCACCTGATGCTCCTGATCGTAGTAACCGATCTGTACACGGCTTCCAAGTGTAAAAGAGCCGGCATCCGGGCGGATGACTTCGTTTAAGATCTTTAAGATCGTCGTTTTTCCCGTTCCGTTGTTTCCGATGATTGCGACGCGCTCCCCGCGCTTGATTTCGAAATTCAGATCCTGGAAAAGCGTCTGTCCCGGGAAGGCTTTGGAGAGGTGCTCGACGGTCAGCACATCGTTTCCGCTTGTGATGCGCGGTTCCAGACGGATCCGCATATCGGAGCGTACTTCCGTCGGTTTTTCGAGAACATCCATTTTGTCCAGCATCTTTTCACGGCTCTCGGCGCGCTTGATGGATTTTTCCCGGTTGAAGGATTTCAGCTTTGCGATGACTTCCTCCTGATGGTGGATTTCCTGCTGCTGGTTGACCCAGGCGTGGTAAGCGGCCTCGCGGAGCATTGCTTTTTTCTGACTGTAGGCGGTATAGTTTCCCTCAAAAGTTGTTACTTTTTTATTGTCCACTTCAACGACTTTTGTGACAACGCGGTCGAGAAAGTAACGGTCATGGGAGACGATCAGGACGGCTCCGCTGTAATTTAAAAGATACGTTTCGAGCCAGGAGATGGAGTCCATATCGAGGTGGTTGGTCGGCTCGTCGAGCAGAATGATGTCCGGTTTGGTGAGCAGCAGTTTACCAAGTGCCACGCGGGTCTTCTGACCGCCGGAGAGGGAGTCCACCTGTTTTTCAAAATCGCTCTCGGAAAAGCCAAGACCTTTTAAAACACCGACGACTTCACTGCGGTACGCGTATCCGTTTTCCAGTTCAAAGGTATGGGAGAGGCGGGTGTAGGTGGAAAGAAGTTCATCCAGCTCTGCACCGGATTTTGTATTCATATCACTTTCCATCTGACGAAGGCGTTCCTCCATATCGATCAGATTCTGTTTCGCGGTCAGCACTTCCTGGTAAATGGAAAGGTGTCCGGTCAGATCCTGATGCTGGGCGAGATAGCCCATCGTCTTTCCTTTGGAGAGGATGACCTCTCCCTCATCGGCCCTCATTTCGCCGATGATGATTTTTAACAGCGTCGATTTTCCGGCACCGTTGATGCCGACCAGTGCGGCTTTTTCGCGTTCTTCTATATGAAAAGATGCATTTTTGATAATTTCCGTTGTCCCGAATGCTTTCGAGATATTCTGACATGCAAGAATCATGTGGTTCCTCCAGATAACATATTTCTGTATTTTGACATAATACACCATCCTTATTATAGAGAGTAATACACAAAATTTCAAGAAATCTTTGACAATTTTCTATCAACCATATATAATATGAATATATGCAGGTGTAAATAAGGAGGAATTTATCTTGGAAGAAAAAGGAATTTCGCGGGCAGTTATCAAAAGACTTCCTAGATATTATCGTTACCTGGGCGAATTGCTGGAGGACGGAGTAGAACGGATCTCTTCCGGTGAGCTGAGCGAGCGGATGAAAGTGACAGCTTCCCAGATTCGCCAGGACTTAAATAATTTCGGCGGCTTCGGCCAGCAGGGGTATGGTTATAACGTGCGGTATCTGTACAGCGAGATTGGAAAAATCTTAGGTCTGGACAGAGTCCACAATATGATTTTTGTCGGAGCCGGAAATCTGGGACAGGCGCTTGCCAATTATGCGGCCTTTGAAAGAAGCGGATTCAAAACGGTCGGTATTTTTGACGTCAACCCGGTATTAAAAGGAATCTCCGTGCGCGGAATTGAAATCCGCATGGCGGACGAGCTTCCGGAATTTATCAAGGAACACCATGTAGAGATTGCGGCTTTGACACTGCCAAAAGCAAAAGCGGTAGAGATGGCAGAGATTCTCGTGGACAACGGTGTAAAAGCAATCTGGAATTTTGCACATACCGATCTAAACTTAAAACTTCCGAAAGATGTGATCGTCGAGAACGTCCATCTTTCCGAAAGTCTGATGCGTCTCTCCTACAATCTGACCAGATATGAGGCGGAGCATCCAAAGAACAATTAAGAAACCAAAACAAAAGCAGGAGAGTCTTCGGGAAACCGGAGACTTTTTCTGTTCACTTTCCGGATAAGGCAGGAAAAGGAGGAAAAGCGATGAAACGGATTCTTACAGCAGCACAGATGAAGCAGGCAGACCGCAATACGATCGAAACCATGGGGGTACCGTCCCTGGTACTGATGGAGCGCGCAGCGCTGTCCTGCGTGGAGGAGCTTCAAAATGGAACATGGGATACAGGAAAAGTCCTTGCTGTGTGCGGTCCCGGAAATAATGGAGGGGACGGTGCGGCAATTGCACGGATTTTAAAGACGAAAGGGGTGGATGCGGAACTGTTCTGTCTTGGAAATCCGGAAAAATACAGTGAAGGCATGAGAGCACAGAAGAAAATTGCGGAAAATTATGGGGTCCGTGAGGTTAAGAATCCGGATTTCCGGGAATATACTGTTATCATAGATGCCATCTTTGGAATTGGCGTATCCCGTCCGCTGGCAGGGGAGTACCGGAGGGCAGTGGAAGCAATCTGCGCAAGCGGTGTTCCTGTTCTTGCCGTGGACATCCCTTCGGGGATCCACACGGATACCGGAGAGGTCCTTGATGCGGCGGTGAAAGCCAGAGCCACGGTGACATTTGCCTGTGCAAAGCCAGGGCTTCTTTTTGATCCCGGAAAACGATATGCCGGAGAGGTCCTGGTCCGTGATATCGGAATCGGCTTTGATGCAGGAGAAGAGGAGACGCCCTGGTACGGTTCAGTGGAAAAAGAAGATCTGGACCGGTTTCTTACCCGCACGCCGATGGGAAATAAGGGAACCTTCGGAAAGGTGCTGGTACTTGCCGGTTCCGGTGCCATGTGCGGAGCCGCTGTTTTGTGTGCCAGGGCAGTCCTTGCATCCGGTGCCGGCATGGTAAAGGTTGTGACAGAGGAAAGAAACCGTACGCCGCTTTTCTGTGCCCTGCCGGAAGCAATGGCGGATTTCTGGAAGGAGGATGAGCCGCTTCCGGAAGAAGCCCTGCTGCAGGATCTCGCCTGGGCGGACGCTGTTGTTGCGGGACCGGGACTTTCCAAAAGCCGGACGGCAAAAGAACTGCTCGTTTTTACGGTGCAGCACACAGAAGTTCCTCTTGTTCTGGATGCAGATGCGCTGAACCTGATTGCAGAAGATGCAGAGATTCTTTCGGGCTGCCGGGCAGAAAAAATTTTAACGCCTCATGTAGGAGAGCTTGCACGGCTGCTGCACATGATGACCATTGCAGAATGCCAGCGTGATCCGGCAGGAAGCGCCGGAAGGGCAGCCGAAAAATACCAGGCCTGCTGTGTACGAAAGGATTCCGTAACCGTGACAGCAGAGGAAGGGCGTGAGCAGTATTACATAAACACAAGCGGAAGCAGTGCGCTTGCGACGGCGGGAAGCGGCGATGTGCTCGCGGGAATCACAGGCGCCTTTGCAGCAAAACGTCAGTGTGAAAAAAATGAGAAAAAAATCAGCCTTGCCAAAACAGCGGCACTGGCGGCATATGCGCATGGAAAGGCGGGAGAGGCTGCGGAAGAAAAAAGCAGTGCTTCCTATGTAACAGCATCCGAGATTATCAGAGGATTGCAGTCAATCTGAGCAAAGCAGATCAGAATCACGGGTTCTCAAAAGGACTCCGGGCGGACTTTTTTGAAGCGCCGGATGAAATTTGTGAATACCTCCGGAAAAACAGGCAATATTAAATACATGGAAACGATTTTAAAAGGCGTAAAACGCCGGATCGTTATCGTATGGGAAAGCAAAACGGAAAGAATCGGAGAGTGAGCACAAGTGGTAATCAAGCGTGGCGATGTATATTATGCCGACCTGCGGCCCGTTGTGGGAAGTGAGCAGGGCGGTGTCCGTCCGGTGCTGATCATTCAGAATGACATCGGCAACCGGCACAGTCCGACGGTGATCTGTGCGGCGATTACATCGAGGATGAATAAGGCGAAGCTGCCGACACACATTGAGATCGAAGCGTCCGCCTATGGGATTGTACGGGATTCTGTTATTTTACTGGAACAGCTTCGGACGATCGATAAGAGAAGGCTGAAAGATAAAATCTGTCATCTGACGCCGGAACAACTGGCCCTTGTGAACGAAGCACTGAAAATCAGCCTGGATCTGCCTACATAAGGGGTATTTTTGGCGCGGTTCACGGTTGACGAATGAGAAAGATCGTGCTATATTCTATATTATATGGGCTTCTGCCGTTTTTCGGGGAAACCTTTTTACAGAAAAGCAATACTTTAAATAAAGGAGACAAAAGAGGTATGTCAGGACATTCAAAATTTGCCAATATTAAGCATAAGAAAGAAAAAAACGACGCAAAAAAAGGTAAAATCTTTACCATCATCGGCCGTGAGATCGTAATCGCTGTCAAAGAGGGCGGACCGGATCCGGCAAACAACAGCAAGCTGCGTGACGTTATCGCAAAAGCAAAAGCAAACAACATGCCGAACGATACCATCGACCGCGGTATTAAAAAAGCTGCCGGAGATGCAAACGCAGACAACTACGAGCGTATCACCTACGAAGGTTATGGCCCGAATGGTATCGCGATCATCGTAGAGACTCTGACCGACAACAAGAACCGTACCGCAGCAAACGTAAGAAGCGCTTTCACCAAAGGAAACGGAAGCGTTGGAACACCGGGATGCGTATCCTACATGTTCGACAAAAAAGGCCAGATCATCATCGACAAAGAAGAGTGCGAAATGGATGCTGACGATCTGATGATGCTTGCTCTGGATGCAGGCGCAGAAGACTTCGCAGACGAAGAGGACAGCTACGAAATCATCACCGATCCGGATGACTTCTCCGCAGTACGTGAGGCTCTGGAGAAAGACGGTATCGCCATGGCAGAGGCAGACGTTACCATGATCCCACAGACCTACGTAGAGCTGACCGATCCGCAGGCATTAAAAGACCTGAACCGTACCCTGGATCTGCTGGATGACGACGACGACGTACAGTACGTATACACTAACCTGGACGAGTAATTTCACTGGAAATTACATAGAATCATAAGAATCTGCGCATACTGATGAAGCTATTTTGGAATAGCAGAAAAGAGGAAATCCGTATGGCAGAATCACAGAAAAACCAGACAGAAAAAGAAAATATTGTAGAACTGAAGACCAACATTTATCTGCTGTCCATCATCGGCGAGGTGGAGGGGCATGAATCACTCGGCGAGCGCACGAAAGCGACGCGCTATGAGCACATTCTCCCTGCTCTTGCCCGTGCCGAGGAGGACAAAAGTATTGATGGTCTTCTGATTCTCCTGAATACCGTAGGCGGAGATGTGGAGGCCGGTCTTGCAATTGCAGAGATGATTGCGTCCATGCGAAAGCCTGCGGTATCGCTCGTTTTAGGGGGCGGTCATTCGATCGGTGTCCCGCTCGCCGTTGCAGCAGACTATTCGCTGATCGTGCCGAGTGCCACCATGGTCATTCACCCGGTGCGTACAAACGGCATGTTCATCGGTGTTGCACAGACGTACCGTAATATGGAAAAGACGCAGGATCGGATCACAGGTTTTGTATCGGCCCATTCTAAAATCACCAAGGAACGGCTCGAGGAGCTGATGCTCGATACGAAAATGCTGGTCAAGGATGTCGGAACAATGCTGGACGGCCCGCAGGCAGTGGAAGAAGGTCTGATCGACGAGGTCGGCGGCATTGCCCGCGCGCTCGAAAAGCTGAATGAGCTGATGAAAAAGGCAGCAGGGACAGAAAATTGACTTCACGGCGCGGCTTGTGTTTCAGGGGATTTTGTGTTAGAATGAGTTCGCTGTGAAAATTCGAACGGAAGTTTTGTCCGGACTTTCACAAAAGAGAAAAATAAGGGAACAGGATAAAAAAATGACAGTAATAGAAGCTTTATTTCTGGGCCTGATCCAGGGAATCACGGAATTCCTGCCGATCAGCAGCTCCGCACATCTGATTATCTTCCGTCATTTTATGAAGATCGAAGATACGCAGACGGTGTTTTTCAATGTGCTTTTGCACTTTGGCTCCATGATTGCAATTCTGCTCACATTTTCGAAGGAATGGAAACGTCTCTTCCTCGCGCTGTGCGGAATCATAATCGATCTGTTTCATAATTTAAAGGAACACTTTTCCAGTCAGCATCAGGAGAGAAAGCAGTACCGGAAGGTACTCGGCAGCAACTACCGTATGCTTGCTTTCCTGCTGATTCTGACCACCATCCCGACTGCTGTAATCGGCGGCATGATTCAGAGCCTTGTCACACTGACTTCCTCGAATCTGCTGGCACCTGGCGTTGGTCTGTATCTGACGGCGATTCTGCTTGTGGTGGCAGATATGCTTCCGGAGGGAGAAAAAACGCAGAAAAATTTGAAGCCGAAAGATGCACTGATTGCCGGATTCTTCCAAGGCTTTTCCACGATTCCGGGTCTTTCCCGTCTTGGTTCGACTATTTCCGCGTGTGTGATCGGCGGCATGACCCGTTCGTACGCTGTGAAATACTCTCTGATTGCGAGTGTTCCGGCGATTATCGGGGCAACGATCGTTGAAATTGCGACCATGGGAAAAAATAAAATTGTTTTTCATCCGGTATATCTGGTCGGCGTTTTCATGGCGGCACTTGCCGGTTACTTTACGATCCGTATTCTGATGCGTGTGGTGAAAAAACGGAAACTGAAATATTTTGCTTTGTACTGTCTTCTTGTCGGGACATTCTCCATTGCAGGATATTTTCTGCTGTAATACGAGAAAGGGGAGAAGTTCTGCATGGCAAATACAACAAAGGGAAGCGGGAAGACAAAGAAAAAAACTTCTGCTTCCGGAACAGCAAAAAAGAAACAGACCCAAACAACGGCCAGAAAAACAACGGCGAAAAAGAGCAGTACCGCAAAACGTACCTCCGGCACAAGGAAAAACACAGTCCGTGAGCCGATGGACGAGGGAGTGCGCGCAGAAATTATTCTGCTTTCCGTGCTTGCTGTTTCGATTCTGCTGATGCTCAGTAATTTCGGTATGGGCGGCGTGATCGGACAGGCTGTCTGTGACTTCTTTTTCGGCCTTTTCGGCGTGACAGAGTGGGCAGCACCGGTTCTGATCTTCTTTGGAACAGCATTTTACATAGCAAACAGACAGAACTTTTTAATTGTGCGGAAAACCGGGGGAGCGATCAGCTGCTTCGTCTTTTTCTGCGCTTTTATGCAGCTTCTGACGTCCGGCTATACGAGAGATACGACATTTCTGGATTACTATTTTGACAGCGCCTACGATCATCTCGGCGGAGGAATCTTAGGAGGGTCTGTCGTGAAAATTCTCGGCATGGGATTCGGCCAGATCGGTGCGTGGGTGATTATTGTGATCGCCATCGTGATTTCCGTGATCGTGATGACGCAGAAGCCGATTCTCGCGCCGATCCATGAGAAGACGAATGACCACCGCCGGATGGCGGAGGAGCGCCGCCAGGAGCGTCTGGCGCGCCAAGCTGCGATGGAGGAAGAGGAAGGAAAAGAGCTGATTCTTGAGCCAGTGGAGGAACCGAAAAAAGCCGGGAAGAAAAAGAAATCCCGCCTTCTTTCTCATGTGGAATCGAAGGCTGATTTAAACGAAAACGACGATACCCATCAGATGGAGATGCCGGAGCTTTCGATTCACCGTGGTTCTGTGCCGGCTGAAGAGCCGGAAAAGACAGAACCGGAGATGACACGGCAAGCTGCAGAAGAGGCGAAAAAAGAGAAAACGTCTGCGGATCATACGAGAAATCCGCGGTCTTCCTATGAAGAGATCGAGGCGGATGTAGACGGCATTCGTCAGGAAATCGGGAAAAAAGCAGAGGAAAAGCGGCCGGAGTACAAAACACCGCCGATGAATCTTCTGAAAAAAGGGACGCGCGGTGCCATGGGCGATTCCGATGCGCATCTGCGGGAAGTAGCGCGGAAACTGGAGGAGACGCTGGACAGCTTCGGTGTCAAAGTTACAGTCAATAACGTAAGCTGCGGACCGACCGTCACACGGTATGAGCTGATGCCGGAACAGGGCGTGAAAGTAAGCCGGATTGTTGGATTGACCGACGATATCAAGCTGAGTCTTGCAGCAGCAGATGTCCGCATTGAGGCACCGATCCCGGGAAAATCCGCAGTCGGAATCGAGGTTCCAAATAAGACGAACACGGCCGTGATGCTGCGTGATCTTCTTGAAACACCGGAGTTTAAGAACTTTTCTTCGAATCTGGCCTTTGCTGTCGGAAAAGACATCGCCGGTCAGCCGGTCATCGCAGATATCGCGAAAATGCCTCATCTTCTGATCGCCGGTGCGACCGGTTCCGGTAAATCGGTCTGCATCAACACACTGATTATGAGTATTATTTATAAGGCAAAACCGGAAGACGTCAAACTGATCATGATCGACCCGAAGGTCGTTGAGCTTTCTGTTTATAACGGCATTCCGCACCTTTTTATCCCTGTTGTCACAGACCCGAAAAAGGCTTCCGGAGCTCTGAACTGGGCGGTTGCGGAGATGACAGACCGTTATAACAAATTTGCGGAATTCAACGTGCGCGATATGAAAGGCTACAATGCGAAAGTTGCCGAGCTGCCGCCGGATGAAAACGGCAAAAAACCGGAAAAACTGCCGCAGATCGTCATTATCGTGGACGAGCTTGCCGACCTGATGATGGTTGCGCCGGGAGAAGTGGAGGATGCGATCTGCCGTCTGGCACAGCTTGCCCGTGCGGCCGGCATCCATCTGATTATTGCAACACAGAGACCTTCCGTCAATGTCATCACTGGTCTTATCAAGGCAAATATGCCGTCCCGTATTGCATTCTCGGTTTCTTCCAGCGTGGATTCCCGTACGATCCTCGACATGGGAGGTGCGGAAAAACTGCTTGGAAAAGGCGATATGCTCTACAAGCCGCAGGATTACCAGAAACCGGCCCGTCTGCAGGGATCCTTTGTTTCGGATAAAGAGGTCAGCGATGTCGTTGCCTACTTAAAAGATCACTACGGCGAGAACGCTTATGATCCGGATATCGAAAAACGGATTCACACCGTAAGCCTGGATGGCGGTTCTGCCGCAGGCGGCGGAGATGACCGCGATAATTACTTCGTGGAAGCCGGAAAATTTATCATCGAAAAAGATAAGGCATCGATCGGCATGCTCCAGAGAGTGCTGAAAATCGGTTTCAACCGCGCGGCCAGAATCATGGACCAGCTCGCGGATGCCGGTGTCGTAGGACCGGAGGAAGGAACCAAGCCGAGAAAAGTTCTGATGTCCATGGAACAGTTCGAAAATTATCTGGAGGAACACGGATGATGGGAAAAGATGTTGTCCGTTGTTTACAAATAACCGGAAACGTGATAAAGTATTAACATAAAATGCGCGAAAATCCAAGTCGTGCTTTTGTTAAAATATTTCTAACAAGATTAGGAGGATATTATGTACAAGATTCAAGAAGCGGAAATGCTCGCGAATAACATCTACCGTATGGTAGTAGAAGCACCGCGAGTAGCACAGCACTGCCTCCCTGGACAGTTTGTTATTGTCAAGGCGGATGAAGAAGGAGAAAGAATTCCTCTGACCATTTGTGATTACGATAGAGAAGCAGGAACTATCACCATCGTATTCATGCCGATCGGAGAATCTACCAAAAAAATGAAAGATCTCAAAGCGGGAGATGCTTTCATGGATTTCGTAGGACCTCTGGGACAGCCGTCCGAGTTCTGCAGCGAAGATATCGAAGAACTGAAGAAAAAACGGATCGTATTCGTAGCCGGCGGTGTTGGAACTGCACCGGTTTACCCGCAGTTAAAATGGCTGCATGAGCATGGAATCACTGCTGACGCCATTGTCGGAGCAAAGACAAAAGATCTCGTTATTCTCGAGAAAGAAATGTCTGCTGTCAGCAATCTGTACATAACCACAGACGATGGTTCTTACGTAAGAAAAGGTATGGGTACCGATGTACTCCGCGACCTTGTACAGAACCAGGGCAAACAGTATGATGTCTGTGTTGCCATCGGACCGATGATCATGATGAAATTCGTATGTCTTCTGACAAAAGAACTGAACATCCCGACCGTTGTCAGCATGAACCCGATCATGGTAGACGGAACTGGTATGTGCGGTGCCTGTCGTCTAATGGTAGGCAATGAAGTAAAATTTGCCTGCGTAGACGGACCGGAGTTTGACGGTCATCTGGTAGACTTCGACCTGGCTATGAAACGTCAGCAGATGTACAAGACAGAAGAGGGAAGAGCTCTCTTAAGATACCAGGAAGGCGCAACCCATCACGGTGGATGCGGCCAGTGCGGAGGTGACAAATAATGGCAAAGGGATTAAACAGAGTACCGGTACGTGAGCAGGAGCCGAAGGTACGTGCCACAAATTTTGACGAGGTATGTCTTGGATACAACAAAGACGAAGCAGTAGAAGAAGCACAGCGCTGCCTGGGCTGTAAAAATGCAAAATGTATCACAGGATGCCCGGTTAATATCAACATTCCGGCATTCATTGCACAGGTAAAAGAAGGAAACTTCGAGGAAGCATACAAAATTATCGGTGAGTCCAGTGCACTCCCGGCAGTCTGCGGCCGTGTATGTCCGCAGGAGAGCCAGTGCGAGGGCAAATGTGTCCGCGGAATCAAAGGCGACGCTGTTTCCATCGGTAAACTGGAGCGTTTCGTTGCTGACTGGGCAAAAGAAAACGGTATCAAACCGGTTCCGGCAGCAGAGAAAAACGGCCACAAGATCGCGGTTATCGGTTCCGGCCCTGCAGGTCTTACCTGCGCAGGAGACCTTGCAAAACTTGGCTACGATGTAACCATCTTCGAGGCACTTCACAAAGCCGGCGGTGTATTAAGCTACGGTATTCCGGAGTTCCGTCTTCCGAAAGACAAAGTAGTTGCCGCTGAAATCGAGAACGTAAAATCTCTCGGTGTTAAAATTGAGACCAACGTTATCATCGGAAAATCCGTTACCATCGACGAGCTGTTAAAAGACGAAGGATTTGAAGCAGTCTTCATCGGTTCCGGTGCAGGCCTTCCGATGTTCATGGGAATCCCGGGTGAGAACGCAAACGGCGTATTCTCCGCAAACGAGTTCCTGACCAGAAACAACCTGATGAAAGCATTCCGCGATGATTACGATACCCCGATCGCACACGGCAAGAAAGTTGCTGTAGTCGGCGGCGGCAACGTAGCTATGGACGCTGCAAGAACCGCACTTCGTCTCGGCGCAGAGGTACACGTTATTTACCGTCGTTCTGAGGCAGAGCTTCCGGCCCGTGCAGAGGAAGTTCATCATGCAAAAGAGGAAGGTATCATCTTCGACCTTCTGACCAACCCGGTAGAAATTCTGACCGACGACAAAGACTGGGTAACCGGTATCCGCTGCATCCGTATGGAACTTGGCGAGCCGGACGCTTCCGGAAGAAGAAGACCGGTTGAGATTCCAGGATCTGAGTTCGAAATTGAAGTAGACGAAGTTATCATGTCTCTTGGCACTTCCCCGAACCCGCTGATTTCTTCCACCACCTACGGTCTGGATGTCAACAGAAGAAAATGTATCGTAGCTGAGGAAGAAACCGGAAAGACCAGTAAAGAGGGCGTTTACGCCGGCGGTGACGCTGTAACAGGTGCAGCAACCGTTATCCTTGCTATGGGTGCCGGAAAAGCCGGAGCTAAAGGAATTGATGAGTATATCAAAAGCAAAAATGCATAAGGCATTGCTTTTCTAAACTAAAAGCCATATAGACGCGGACAAAAAGTGATCTATATGGCTTTTGGTGTTTTTGACAGATATCCGAAAGGGTTTTAAGATTACAGAATGAAAATTACGATATTAACAGTAGGAAAAATCAAAGAGAAATATCTGCGGGATGCGATCGCCGAGTATTCGAAGCGCCTCAGCCGCTATGCAAAGCTGGAAATTATCGAGGTGGCGGATGAAAAAACGCCGGACAACGCGAGTGAAACCGTAGAGACGAATATCAAAAATAAAGAAGCAGAGCGCCTTCTCAAATATATCCGGGATGACGCTTATCTGATTACATTGGAAATTAAGGGAAAACAGCTCACATCCGAGGGGCTGGCCCAGAAAATAGATACGCTCGGCGTGCAGGGAACGAGCCATATTATTTTTGTGATCGGTGGTTCCTTAGGACTTGGCGAGGAAGTTCTGAAGCGTTCGAACTATGCGCTCAGTTTTTCGAGAATGACATTTCCGCATCAGTTGATGCGGGTTATTCTGCTGGAACAGATTTACCGGAGCTACCGCATTAACTGCGGGGAGCCATATCATAAATAGCTGCGAATAAGAGAGGTGTGATTGCGATGCGTGAAATGCGTTTAAAAAAGCGGGAGATTACAGATCCTGAAATTTTAAGAGAAATTCTGGAAAGCTGCGAGGTTGTGCGGATCGGGGCGATGGATGAGGAAGGCATGTTTATCGTGCCGATGAATTATGGATATGATGTCCGGGAAGAAGATGGAACTCTTCACGTCTGTCTGTACCTGCATGGGGCAAAAGAAGGGCGGAAGGCGGCTGCATTTGCAGCGGATCCGCGCGTGGCGGTGGAGATGGATTACAACCATGAAGTGATTACAGGTGACTATACGTGTGCGTATTCCTATGCGTACCGCAGTATCATGGGAAACGGAACCATCACGGAGGTGACAGATCCGGAGGTAAAGAAGAAAGGCCTGGAAAAAATCATGGCGCATATCGCACCGGAGGCGAAGATCGCTTTTCTGCCGGAGATGGTGGAGCGCGTTGCCGTATGGCGCATAGACATCGATACATTTACCGGCAAAGAGCGCAGACGAAAATAGAGTGTTCGAAGCTCCGCAGGCTGCAGACGGAAAAAGACAGCAGAAAGGACAGCAGAAATGATTAAAATTGATCTGATTACAGGCTTCCTTGGCTCAGGGAAGACGACTTTTTTGAAACAGTACGCAAAGTATCTGATGGCACAGGGAAAGAACATCGGCATCCTGGAGAATGATTTTGGGGCAGTCAATGTGGATATGCTGCTTCTGCAGGAACTGCGCGGAGATCAGTGCGAGCTGGAGATGATTTCCGGCGGATGCGACAAAGAGACACACCGCAGACGGTTCCGCACGAAACTGATCTCGATGGGCATGAGCGGCTACGACCGCATTCTCGTGGAACCGTCGGGGATTTACGATGTGGATGAGTTCTTTGACACGCTGTACGACGAGCCGCTGAACCGCTGGTATGAGGCGGGAAGCGTCATCACGATTCTGGATGCCGGGCTCGATGAGAAGCTGTCGGAGGAAGAAGAGTATCTGCTGGCTTCCGAGGCGGCGAACGCTGGTAAAATCGTGCTGAGCAAAGTACAGAATGTTTCGGAGGAAAAGAAAGAAGAAACGATTGCCCATCTGAACCGCACGCTCGAGCAGGCAGGCTGCAGAAGACAGTTTTCTGATGCAGAAATTTTACAGAAAAACTGGGATGATCTGACAGAGGATGATTTCAAAATGCTCTCCGAATGCAGTTACCGTTCGGAGGATTATCGGAAGCTGGATTTCGGCGAGCAGCAGACATTTGATTCGCTCTGCTTTCTGGAGCCGAAGATTACGGAAGAAGCGCTGAAAAAGGCAGCAGAAGCAATCTTTGCGGATCCATCATGCGGCAATGTATTCCGGATCAAAGGAATTGTAAAGACGGGCGAAACTGTGTGGAGCGAAATCAATGCGACGCGGGAACAGATGACATTCCAGGCAGTGCCGGAGAGCCAGGAAGTGCTGATTGTAATCGGCGCGGGGCTTTCGAAAGAGCGGATTAGTGGAATTCTCGGAATTGAGTAAAAAATGGAGCATGACGGAAAGGGGTATTTTCCATCATGCTCCTGCTGGTTGTATGACAATAAAATAAACCACCTGCTATGCAGGTGGTGGGAATAATCTTTAG
>OAUU01000240.1_pt1 | contig 52489 bp, 54 predicted proteins | sample 1501381 | NCBI WGS metagenome assembly OAUU01 (sample SAMEA2580057, study PRJEB22360) | human gut metagenome | reverse complement strand
AGATTATATCTCAAATCCTTGAGAATGGGGTGTCAACTTTTTTTATACCACATCAAAATCACCGATTTCAGTGCGTTTGATATGGATGCCGTAAGCGGCACCTGCGGCGGTGAGATCCGTCTCGCGTATGAGAGCGACGGAACCACCTCCCATCCGACAACCAGCGGTTCACTTTCCGCCCGTTATGACGATGTGCTGAAAAATCTGACTTTCTCGAAAGAGACACAGCAGCTCAACAACCGCGTGGTACCGTGTGCGGTACTGCTGCGGGATGTGACGGTGGCGGGAGAATAATTTTTCATTTTGCAGCATACGAAAAAGGAGCATCTCCAGGTTTCAAGTTCGAAACCGGAGATGCTCCTTTTTAATTTTCTGTGTTTATGTTCAGTCTTTTCTTCGTCTTCTGGATTTCTTTTTGCTTCCAAAATCCGGAACAACGACCAGGGTGTTAAGACCCAGATAAGTTTCAACATCTTCTGCCGTTTTGATATTGTCATTCAGCACAGTCTGCAGTGTCAGAATTGCCAAAACAAGAACAAAATTTCTAAACAGTAATGTGGTCTGACCCCAATGTGGTTATTTATAATCGTGTGTTTTCAGTGTTGTCGTAATCAGGTTGTGGACCGGCGTATCGTCTTCCACGACCAGTATCAATGTCTTATTCATTTAAATTCACCTCACTGAGCGGCAGCGTAAAACGAAAATGACAGCCGTGCGGAGCGCAGTCACGAAGCACCAGTTCCCCGCCATGCGCATTTACAATGGAGCGGCACAGCGCCAGCCCAAGGCCAAGGCTTCTGCGGCTGTCACTCACCTTATTTTTTCCGGAATAGAACATTTCAAATACATGCTCCCTGCACTCCGCCGGAATGCCGGGTCCATTATCCTCCACCGCAATCCATACGTTTTTTTCTTCTTTTCCGGCTGTAATCCGGATCTTGGATCCTGCCTGTGTATATTTTACTGCATTGTTGATCAGGTTTACCAATACCTGTACAATCAGCTTTGCATCCATGCGGGCGAGCAGTACATCTTCCCCGCAGTCCACCGTAATTTCATGTTCGTTTTTCCGCCGTTCTACATGGCGCAGCGCCTCACGTACTACATCCTCAACCACCTGATCGGATAACTGCAGTTTTACACTTCCATCTTCTATTTTCGTAAGCGCAAGCAGATTTTCCACCAGTTCAATCAGCCATCCGGCATCCTCATAAATATCCGAAAAAATCTGTTTCCGCATCCCTTCGTCCAGTGCGTCAAAGTTACTGATCAAAGAGTCTGCATTGCCGAGAATTGATGTCAGTGGTGTGCGCAGATCATGGGAAATCGTCCGCAGCAGATTCACCCGAAGCTGCTCATTTTTCGCCATGACTGCCGCCTCTTCTTTTTCTCTCGCACTTTGTTCCCGATCCAGTGCCATGGCGCACTCTCCCAGAATAGAAAGCAGGATACTGTTCTCAAACGCATCCAGTGGCTTTTGTCCGATGAAAATGCCGATCACACCATATCTGTTCTGTGCCGCGTAGATGGAAAGGTACAGATACGGTTCTTCAGAAAAACGTTCTGTCATAGCTCCCGCCCGTTTCCGGTTTTTCAGAACCCACTGCAGGATTTCCTGTTCTTTCTCATTAAAAACTTTTTCTGATTTTATTCCTGTTTCGGCGTTATAAAGAGTTCCCTGCACAATGCCGTTTTTCTTTTTTTCTACCGGCGCCACAACCAGATTTCTTCCCAGAAGCTTTATCAGCTGCGTTGCCGTAATATCAAAAATTTCTGACGCATCCTCTGCCTTTTGCAGAAGCTGGCTGGTATTAAAAAGAATCTTGGTTCGAAAGGCATCTCGTGCAGAAAGCTTTGCATTTTCTTTCAATTTTGAAGCAAGCGTACTGGTCAGGATTGAAGTGCCAAGCATGATCGCAAAGGTCACCGGATAGCCGGAACCATACGCATACAACGAAAGCCTTGGCTCTGTCATAAAATAATTAAACAGGACAACACTTGCCACAGAGCTGACCACACTACAGGTATAACCGCTGGTCAGAATAGATGTCAGCATGACGCCAAACAGATATACCGTAATAATATTGGCATCCGTAAAACCAAGCCGAAAAAAGATTTCTCCGATTCCGGTCGCAGCAGCCAGAATCAGAACCGTAAGCATCAGTTCTTTCCAGGAAGGCAGCTCCATCCACTCCGGAAATTTTTTTCGTTTCTGATATCTCCGGTACACGTCTGAGTCTGGAATGATGTGAATTTCCAGATCAGGCACAAGATCCGTCAGACGCTCGGTCCACACCCTTCGCTGATGGAAATAGCCCTGCTTCATCATGCTCTTTCCAATGACAATCCGCGTCACCTCGGAAATTCTTGCGTATTCTGCAATCTGCAGGGCAATATCCTCACTGTGTGTCGTTACAATTTCTGCCCCGCTCTGCTCTGCCAGACGAACATGCTTCTGCAGCCTTGCCAGATCCTCCGGTGTTTTTTCTGTTTTTTCTGCCGTCTGCACATACAATGCCGTAAAGCCGGCCTGAAACGCCTGTGCCATCTGCGCCGCAGTCCGAATAATTTTTTCATTGGATGGCGAAGAGGACAGACACACCAGGATATGCTCTTTTTTTTCTTTTTTCTGTTTTTCTTTTTCCAACTGTCTCACCCCGCCCTCTATTGTAGATCATAAATGATGAGAAAGCTATAGTCAGGAACTCTTTTTTTCTCCCATTTCCTGTTCTTGTTTTCTGTTTTCCGTAAAATTCTGTCCCGTTTCCGGTTCCTCTCTTCTATTTTCCGTGAAAAATCTCTCTATCTGATCTACGAGCACTCCGCCAGACAAAAAACCGACCAGGGAAACGAAGAGCAGTCCTACACTTAACACAGAAATCACCTCTCTTTCAAATCCGAAAGCATTTCTGGATCGCTTTATATTCACCAAGCACCAGTATGGTAGCATCGCCACCCAGAATTGTCTCCGGAGACACCGCAACATCTGTTTTTCCATATTTTCTTGTTGCCAGAATATTAATACCGTATTTTTTCCGGATATCCAGCTGGCCGACATTTTTTCCAATCCAGTTCTCCGGGATTTCAACCTCAAAAATCGCATACTGACTGTCAATTTCAATATAGTCAAACACATGATCCGAACTGTAACGGATCGCTGTCCATTTTGCCATCTGTTTTTCCGGATAAACAACCTGATCCGCTCCGTTCCGCAACAGGAACTTTTCCTGTACATCCCGTTCTGCCCGGGATACGACCCATTTTGCGCCCAGCTCCTTCAAAAGACATGCGGTTTCCAGCGAATCCTGAAAGCTGCTTCCGATCGTCACAATACAGACATCATAATTTCCCACACCAAGGGATCGCAGAAAGTCTGCATTGACACTGTCACCAATTTGCGCGTTTGTCACATACGGCATCACGGCGTCGATCCGTTCCTCATTTCGGTCTACCGCCATCACCTGATGTCCAAGCTGATTCAGATGCATGGCAATATGTCTCCCAAATCTTCCTACTCCAATCAGTAAAATATTTTTCATCTCATCTCTTCCTCTCTTCTTATCCTACATTTATTTTTTCCAGCGGCATTTTTGCATGTGCGCTCTTTTTCCCCTGCATCGCAGCATAAACAAGCGTCAGACCGCCAACTCTTCCAAGAAACATCAGTACGATCAGAATTCCTTTGGAAAGTACACCGAGCCGTGGCGTAATTCCAAGTGTCAGGCCAACCGTTCCAACAGCAGATGCTGTCTCAAACAGACAGTCAGAAACCGGCAGGTTTTCTGCCACACTGATCACCATTCCTCCCATCAGCACCAGAAACAGATACATCATCAGAATCGTCGATGCATTTTTTAATACCTCCTGCCCTACTCTTCGTCCAAACATCTGTGTGTCCTCTCTCTGACGGAACGTAGCAGACGCATTGGCTGTCAGCACAGCAAACGTGGTAATTTTCATTCCGCCCGCCGTCGATCCCGGCGCTCCACCAATCATCATCAGAACAATCATAATCGCCTGGGAAGCACCTGTCATCCCGGAAAGATCTGCCGTATTAAATCCGGCCGTTCTTGTTGTCACAGACTGAAACAATGCGCAGAGTGTCCGCTCCTTGACCGGCATTCCGGTGAAATCCTGGAAGAAAAAAAAGACCGCCGGGACAAAAATCAGAAACAGGCTTGTAAGCAGGATCACCTTACTTTGCATGCAGTACTGACGAAAATGATATTTTTTTGTATAGATATCATCCCAGGTCAGAAATCCGATTCCACCTGTTACAATCAGCCCCATAATTGTAAGATTAACCAGTGGATTTCCCACATAAGAAGTCAGGGACGGATACAGATGATCCGTCTTTCCCATAAGATCAAATCCCGCATTGCAGAAGGCGGACACGGAATGAAATACCGCCATCCAGATTCCTTTTCCACCGTAATCCCGAAAGAAAACAGGCAGAAGAAGCAACGCACCCAACAGCTCAATTGCAAAGGTTCCTTTTAGGATAAAACGCGTCAGCCGCACAATTCCGCCTACCTTTGGGGCGGAAATCGCATCCTGCATCGTGCTTCGCTGCATCAGGGAAATTTTTCTCCCGGAAAGCATCGCAATCGAAACAGCGATCGTAACCACGCCAAGACCACCGATCTGAATGAGCAGCAAAATCACGCTCTGTCCAAAGACGGACCAGTAGCTTCCTGTATCCCTGACTGCCAGTCCTGTCACACAGACGGCTGATGTTGCAGTAAACAGTGTTTCTGTAAATGGCGTTACATTTCCTTCCCGCGAAGCCACAGGAAGCATCAAAAGCAGTGCTCCTGCCAGAATTACCCCCGCAAATCCAAGAATGATAATTTCAAACGACGACCATTGTTTCCTGTATCGCAGTTTTATACTCCACATTTCTCTTTTTACTCCTTCTTTTTGATTCCTCCTTATTTTAGAGACTTCCGTTTTAAAAACGTATAAATACCTTTTCCATGGTATTAAGATTGTATAAAGATTTTTCGAATTTCAAGCACAAAAACAGGAACCGCCCAAAAGTTTCCCACAACAGTAATGGGGTCTGACCCCAATGTGGTTATTTATAAATATGGTTCGCCTTTTCTTCCAGCACTGCCTGGAAATATATCCGGAACCCTTCACAATCTCCTTCGACCCGAACTCATACGTCATTCCGCCTCTGGTAACGATCGTACCCGTCCAGTAATATTTTCTTGTATTGCTCTTCACAGCTCTCAGAAACCCATCCGATACCAGATACATCCCGCCACCTCCATTTCCCCACGAAAAAAGCACCAGCCAACCAGGTGACCGATATTTGAACCATTCTTCCGCGTAGATAAATCCAGAAGCCGCCAGCTTGGCGGAGTAGGCCTTGGGCTGGCCCTGGTTCATGAAATCGTGCGCGTACATGACGGCAGAATAACCGTTCAGTCCAGCCCGTCCGGTGGAACAATCTTTGAGGTAGTCTTTACACAGTGACATCATCCCAAAAGCCAGTCGATGATATCATCTGTTCTGGTGTGACTCCATTTCTTCTTTTTTTCTCAGTATGGCATATTATACGCAGAACTTCAAAATATTTTCCCATTTCGGAAACTTTTATTTTATTCAGCCCAATATTTTCCCGTTTCAGAAGCAAAACCGCATAAGCTACAGCTGCACTTCGGATTACACCTGGGTGCTGTCTGTGGTTCATGCGGTATGAGGCACAGCCTTCATGCTTCCTTCCGTTTCTCAATCACTACTTTACATCTCTTTTTGTAAAAAGCGTCATATTGTGGCGGCCATCCTTTTTCAGATACTCAGAATACCTTCGATCAAACCGAACATCCGTAATCGACAAAATTTTAAAATTGTTAAGACCCGTAAAAATACTTTCTTTCGATACTCGCAGACATGGCAATCGATTATATCGCACTTGGACAGCGCATTAGCGATTTTAGAAACAAACATAATTTTTCACAGGAGAAGCTTGCTTTCCGCAGTGGCGTTGGAAACAAGCATATCAGCAACATTGAACTTGGAAAAGGAAAACCGAGTCTGGAATCTCTCGTCCAAATTGCAAACGTTCTTAATGTATCCGCAGATGACCTGCTAGTGGACAGCCTTACACACTCTACTTCCACTGCTGACACGGAGATTCACCGTCTGCTCTTAGACTGTAACGCAATCGAACAGGAGATTCTCACCCGGATGGTAAAGGAGATGAAAGCAATCCTCTACGGTTTGGGAATCTGATTTTGTAACCCGTTGACCACATAACAAAAAAGCCCGCATAAGCCACAGCTGCACTTCGGAGCATACTGAAGTGCTGTCTGTGGTTTATGCGGGTAATAACAAAAAAGAGCCCGCCAACGTACCATGTAGATTCTACACAGTGCGCCAGCAGGCAAAAATTTTACTTCAATAGATCAGACAGACTGTATTCTCCCTTCGGAATATTTGCAGTTCTCCGATATTCTTTTATTGCACTTATCAATGTTTGTGGATTACTGAAATAGTCCTTTACAAAATCATATGACTTCACATCATGCATACACAGATCCGTCTTGCAAAATTCGCTCGGTTTCTTCCCAGAACGCTTAAACTTGTCATAAGCTCCTTCACTATGGATGATCAGCATTTCTATTTCTGGTGCTGTAATGACATTTATGACATCAACCTTATGTTCGTAAGCCTTGCTAAGACGAAAATCTTCTCTGCGCGAATCCAAAATCCGAATCACGGAAACCTGGTCATCAAAGCCTTTACGCAAGTATCGCTCCTCAAATCGCTTTGCACTTCGGCACCGAATAACACTTTCGTCCAGCATTTCTTCCCTTGAAAAAATCAAAAGGTCATTATCCACAAGAATATCAATAATTGCGGGTTCCGCAGAGCCCTCGCATATACACGCTTTATATTTTGCTAATTTCATTTCGCCGCCTCCTTAGTGTATTGAAGCAGCCAAATTTTTCTTCAAGCGCATATATGCCTCATATGCAGGAGTTGTTCCCTCAAGAAAACCGCTTTGATAGGCATCACTCTTTTTAATGTCATTGCGCTTTAAAATATTGCTCAAGTTATCAGCTGTGATTCCGTTACGGTTTCTAACGATATAGATTCCATCATTTCGGTCATATTCATCCAGCAATTCTGGATAGTGCGTTGTAAAAATCAGTGTTCCACCGTTTCTGTTCAAACGGCTATCCATAAAGAAGCGTACTAAAGTCGTGACAATTTCTTTATTAAAATGGTTTTCGATTTCATCCACCAGAAGGTATCCGCCGGACTGAAGAACCTCTTTTACCATTGAAAAAGTAATGATGCCCTTGATTGTGCCGGAAGACAGGTACTGTTCAAGATCCACTGCACTGTTCAAGATAATCTCATCTTCATCCTTAAATTTCAGATGAATAAAGGTTTTTCCATCTGTTTCTTCAAAACACAGTTTTTCAATGGTCGGATCAAGAAAAGCTATCACTTCGAGTGGGATGTCATCTGTAAATGGAAGGACATTCACATTTGTATAAGAAAGCAGGCTGAATACTTCAACCTTGTCATTTGTCTTTTTATTATGAGCAATAATCAAGCTAACATCGTCCGGAAGGAAAGCCTCATCATTATTCCGAACTGCAGCCGGCTCTATTCCGGTAAAATCCGTCAGATATTTTTTCGACTTTACGCTGACAATCGGTTTCTCCCACATTTTTTCGGCCAGAATAGAGTAATTATAATCTCCCGCTTTTGCCTTCTTTGCCACAATCACGGTCTCCAGGCAGCAGACATATTTGCGTTCATCATAAAAATATGTGCGAATCGTTGCCTTCTTAGTTCCTCCAAGAATGCTCTTTGCTTCCACATGATTAATGGGCTCATTTTTAACAATGCTCAAAGCCAGATTGATAACTTTCAGCACGGATGTTTTTCCAGACGCATTGATGCCAATAAAAGCACAGGCAGAATGAAGGTAGTAATTATCCTTCATCCTATACAGGCTATCTTTATCATCCTCACTTACACGCTGTTGGGTATAAAAGCAGATATCAAGATCTTCCTTAAAGAGCGGAAGTCCTTGTGCAGTGATACGAAGTATTTTCATTTTTCAATCTCCCTTCTAAAAACGGCTTTTCCGTTTTTATTTTTCGCTGTTCTTATTATACCCCGCCAAAAAAGAAATTATCAACGGTTTTTCCGTTTTTATTTTCTTCTATATCTCAAGCTCCGATACGCATCCTGTACGAATCCCACAAACTCTGGGCTCATCCAGTTTCCAAGAGAATCGACCGGTGTCGTGAGGTTATCGCTCATGGAGCCGGCCAAGTCCTCTCCGGTTGCACCGGAAATAGCGGAGACCTTGCTCATCTCAGCATCGAAGTCTACTGCGATCTTGACAGCGGCCGTACCAAGTCCCGTCACCGCTGCCGTCACAGGCATAAACTTCTTGCCTACATTTTCAACCGAGGAGCCAAGGTTCTGGAGCTTGGCTCCGGCTTCATCGATCTTGGCAAGGGTCGCATTGGTAGTAGCCGCCTGGTCCTGTAAAGACCGCAGATTCTGTTCGGTCTCCACGATCTCACGCTGGAGGGCATCGTACTGCTGCTGCGTGATCTCACCGTTGGCAAGCTGCTCATTGGCCTGCTGTGCCGCAGTCTTTAAGGTCGCCAGCTTTTCTTTGGTTGCTTGAATGGCATCCTTCAGCATCTTCTGCTTCTGGACGACCAGTTCTGTATTGGAGGGGTCCAGTTTCAGGAGTTTGTTGACATCCTTCAGTCCGGACTGCGTCCCCTTGATTGACTTGTTTACACTTTCCAGTGCCTTGGAGAGCTTTGTGGTATCGCCGCCGATCTCAACGGTAATGCCCTGGATTCTGGATGCCATGTGCGTAACCACCTCCTTGCAGGCATAAAAAAAGCCTAAATAAATTGCAGGCCTCTTCTGTTTTGCAACTATTTTTAGTTGCAATTTCTTTAATTATCGTGTATACTATTAGTAACGGAGGGATATGCTATGGGACAAAAAGAAAAACTCATTCAGCGTCTCAAGTCAAAGCCTAAGGACTTCACCTTCGATGACGCTGAAACGTTACTCAAATATTTGGATTACATTCGCTCGAATAAGGGAAAAACAAGTGGTTCCCGTGTCATGTTCGTAAGCGATGAACATGGAAGCATATTGCTCCATAAGCCACATCCACAAAAAGAATTAAAAGCCTATCAAATCAAACAGCTGATAGAGATTTTGGAACAGGAGGGTCTCATATGAATAACACTATTCAATACAAAGGCTATGTCGGAAGCGTTGAGTTTTCCGAAGAAGATGGCATTTTTTATGGTAAGGTCATGGGGATTCGTTCCCTGATTTCTTACGAAGGCGAAAGTGCCAAGGAACTTCTGGACGATTTTCACGGTGCCATCGATGATTATCTGGAAACCTGCAAGGCAGAAGGAAAGGAACCCGAAGTTGCATTCAAAGGCAGCTTCAATATCCGCCTTTCCCCTGACCTTCATAAAAAGCTGTTCATTTATACAACAGCGCATCAGATGTCCATGAATAAGTACATCGAAGATACTTTGAAGGATTCTCCAGCAGCGCGAGTTGTCGTTTAACCAAGCGTCCCACCCAGTCACACGGCTGGGTGGGATTTTTCTTTGTCCCAACTTACCTTTCGTGCTTATTTCATTTGCGGTATAAGCACATTCGTCTGTTTTTGCATTAGAACCGGTCAAAGTCCTCCTGCGATGCCAGTTCCTTATACGGATACTCATCGTTCTGCCGCTCTGTGAACATATCATTGACCAACCCGATGGTCAGCAGGTCGAGGTCTGCGATGCTGATACCGAGCTGCAAACATCTCAGCAGAAAGAGCGGGGTGGTCATTTCCCGCTCACTTTTTCGAGGTTTTTTCTGGATTCCACCTCCGTCTGCACATTCAGCCCCCACAGTTCGATCAGCTGCGGAAGGATCTGGTAGATGGAGAAGGTGTTGAACTGATCCAGAAATTCCTCCGGGCTGTCCGGCACCTTTGCCGAATCTGCATGACGTGCCATCAGCCACGCCAGATCCTCGAACATACGATGGGCGAGCTGGCCTATTTCAGCACCGTCAATCAGGATATCTTATATAAGGAATTCGGTGTTGATGCAGAACTACTGATCGACCATGCCTGGGGTCTGGAACCCTGCGGCATGAAAGAGATCAAAGCCTACAAACCCATGGGCCAAAAGTTCAGCTTTCTGTATAAGTATCTAGCATTTATAGCTCATATAGTTGTGAAATATAGCCAATTTCAGCACCCTATGGATTCTATAGACTCCCCACATCTTTTGACATCCGCGAATATGATATCATGGAGGACTTCGTTTATTCTCTCCCTAATCCCGCAAGGGAAAAATTGAGCAGGGCAATCAGCGGCCGTGGCGCATTCCGGCGTTTTAAAGACAGCATCCGTCAGCTTGGGGTTGAACAGCAATGGTATGATCACCAAGCAGACGCATATAAGAAAAAAGCGGTTAAATGGTGTAAGGACAATGATCTGAAATATGAATGAGTTGCAAGTCAAATACAAGATGTTCCACAGGTTATCCTCTGCGGAATGGGCAATATCGTAGGTCAGATCCTCGCGAATCGGCTCCTGAATCACGCCGCCGGCGAGCAGGGTCATCACAGGGGGGACATACATTTCTGACGTTAACTTCTTACCTGGCCACTTCCGCTTCTTCATCCGGCAGATACGCTCTGCACCAACGCTGATATGATTACTATCAGTTTCCCCTGGACATTACGCGTCTTTCTCTTAAGTCAGTTACGGAGTATCTAAGGCTTTTGAGAGATTCAGCTTCTTCATTCGCCGCAGCGTATGAATCAAACAGCAAAATGTAACAAAACTTGCAGTCAATTCAGCCAAAAAGGTAGCATATGCGGCTCCCAATATACCATATCTCGGAATCAGTAAAAAATTCAGCACAACATCCGTCATACAAGTGATCAAACTGCAAACCGCATTCCCTCTGATTGCTTTTAATGCCGCAAGGAAATTAACGCTTAAAGAGCGGAATGTCCCCGCAACACAATACCCAGCGACCAAAATCCTGAACGGCTCCACAGCGGCAAGGTATTGTTTCCCCGCAACTACCTGAATAATCCACGGTGCACCCAGGATCAGACATAAACTAATAAACAAATTAAACAGCAGCATCCCGCTGAAGGTTTTTCTAAACGTGTCCTTTAGCCAGGTACTGTTTTTATTATGAGCAATAATGTCCGGCACGACACAGATAACAACACTCTGCGGAATAAAGGACAAAGCATTGGGTATCAGCGTAGCTACTTTATAAACGGATATTGTTTCGGCAGAAGCCATCAGCACTGCAACCATTGAGAGGTCGATCAAAAACAGGAAGCGGTTTAAGGTACTGCTTACGCAATTCAAGATGCTATAGCGCCAAAGTTCTTTTTTTTGCCGGGGATTCAGCTTCCCCGCATGAATGACCTCATGCAAAGTCTCTCGCATCTGACAGCCTATCGTGAGCAGTGTGAAAAGGGAAGCCGCATATTTTGCTGCAAATACGCCGTTTAGACCCCAAATCGCTCCGATACAAGTACCCAAAGAAACGAAAATTGTATGTGCAGTCACCAGCTTGGCATAGATTTTGAAGCGTTTCTGGCTTCTAAGGATGATTAGTAAGAGCTGGTTCAAATACTCTGTTATGAGAAGCGGAAGATAGAGATAAATATATTTTTTGGCTTGGGCAATAGGCAATTCACGATGCAGGATGAGGCATGAAAGAAAAGCAATCATCAAAAAATTTGCCAGCATTCCAGCTTTTGCACAGTATCGGTAAAAGCTGTTTTCCTCTGGTCTGCCCCGGCTTTCCGCGCCAAACTGCAGCGCTCCCACTGCCAGTCCAAAGCCCGTAAACAAAGCTGCATAAGAATACACATTCCCAGCATAGCTTAAAACTCCATATTGCTTTTGCACAAGCATCCTGGTCAAAACCATGCTGCTCAGCATGGAAATGATTTTATTGAGGACACTGGCCGTAAAGACCTGCAGGATTCCCTTTTTTAGCTGCTGACAAAGATGGTGCACTTTTTTCACTATGGTATCAATCATGACGAATTGCTCATCCTTCTTACTTCATTGCCTTTTCATGCTTTACAGTCTCCAAAAACGCAATCCCGAAGCAGCCAACTCCTTCAGGGAATAAATGCTTTTTATATCCAACAATATTTTCTCAGCGTTCTGCAAGTTGTTTTTATACAACTTCACCAGCTGCTCTATGGCTATTGATCTATATTCACGATGACTAACTGCAATAATGATACAATCCGCCAAGGGCAGTTTTTCAAAAGGCACTAATTTTATACCGTACATTTCCTGAACAGCTTCTGGATCTGCCCATCCATCTGTGACAATGGGCTCGATTTGATATGTTCTCAACCGGGCAATTAAGTCTGCAACCTTGCTGTTTCTAATATCCGAACAATTCTCCTTAAAGGTTACTCCCCAGATCAATACCGATGCCTGTTTCAGATCCTTCTGGACAGCCAACATTTCCTTGACAGCCCTATCCGCAACATAAGAAGCCATGTTTTCATTCACAAGGCGTCCATGAGACAGTACCGACATATCACAGGCTATTTTCTTTGCATAATCCAACAAATAATAGGAGTCTTCCCCAATACAATGTCCGCCAACCAAACCAGGCTGGAAGTTTAGCGCATTCCACTTGGTATTCATGGCAGTAAAAACTTCATAGGTATCTATATGGCTCTTGTCACAGATTTTGGAGCACTCATTCATGAACGCAATATTCACATCCCGCTGACTGTTCTCCATCACCTTAACCGCTTCTGCTGTTCTAATGCTTGAAACAAGATGGGTTCCGGCTTTTACGACAATGTTGTAAACTTTCTGAATCTCCCCTGCAGATTCTCTGTCCATTCCCGAAACAATTTTGCAAATCATAGGGAATGTATGGATCTGATCGCAGGGATTGATGCGCTCAGGACAGTATCCGATTTTCCAGTCGATCCCGCATTTCAGGCCGGAAGCCTGCTCTATGATTGGAGCGCACAGGTCTTCTGTTACGCCTGGATAAACCGTGGATTCAAAGACAACAATAGAACCTATTGTAAGATTTTCGCCCACTGTTCTGGAAGCCTGTTCAAGGGCAGTAAAGTCAGGGGACCTATCCTCTGTGGTAGGAGTCGGGACCACCACAATAATAAACTGGGCCTCTTTAAGTTTAACGGGATCAGAAGTGAATTCAATTACGGAATTGGAAATTTTTCCCTCTCCCCCCGCTTTTGTCAAATCAATGTCATTCCGATAAGCGCTGATACGCTTTTGATCAATATCAAACCCGATGACCTGTATATACTTAGAAAACTCTATCGCCACAGGGAGACCCACATAGCCAAGGCCCACCACTGCCAGCTTTGTATTTCCGGATACTAATGCTTGATAAACGCCCTGAGACATCACCTTTATTCACTCCTTTTATACTATGCGTTTTTAAGGATTACTTGTGTAATATGATATACGTCTTCTTCTTTTATGTATGGATGGATTGGTAAACTGAGTACGGTTTTTACCGCGCGCATCGCAGCAGGAAACTCCGCGTCGCTTCGCCCCATCCCCTGATATGGTTTTTGCTGGTGAAGTGCAAATGGATAATAAACCATAGATGGAATCCCCCTTTTTTTCAGCTCACACTGCACCCGGTCTCTCGTTTCCGTATTCTTCAGCATAATGGTATACTGAGCCCAACTGGAATAAAATCCATCCGGAACAAAGGGAGTTCTCACTGTTTCGCTCAAACACTCAGTATACCATTTTGCAGCCTCATTTACTGACTGCAGTTCATAATGCTCAAATGCCTTCAGTTTCTCCAAAAGGATGGCTGCCTGTATGGTATCCAACCTGGAATTCATTCCGATCTCACAGTGCTCATACTTGCTGCTCTTGGAACGTCCCTGCGCTCTTAAAGAGTACAGGCGTTCTGCAATTTTACTGTCGTCTGTAAAAATGGCTCCCCCATCGCCATAGCATCCCAGCGGTTTCGCAGGGAAGAACGATGTGATGCCTAAATTTCCAAACGAGCAGGCTCTCTGATCCCCAATTTTGCCTCCAAAGCCCTGGGCAGCGTCCTCTATAATTTTTAGATTATACTGCTCTGCAATTTTCCTAATATGAGGATAATCTGCCGGCAAGCCAAATAGGTCCACCGGAATGATCACTTTAGGCATATATTTGGCCTCTGCGCGGACACGCTTAATGGCTTCCTCCAAGGACTTAGGCGAAAGGTTAAAGGTTTTCTCGTCAATGTCAACAAGCACCACATGCGCATTCAAAATCGACGCCGCTCCTGCCGTAGCAAAAAAAGTAAAATCAGGCACAAACACCGCATCTCCTCTGCCGACGCCTATGGACATCAATGATAGCTGCAGCGCATCTGTCCCATTCGCACAAGTGATACAATGCTTACACCCTACATAATCTGCAAGTTTTTCCTCCAGTTCCGCTACCGGACTGCCCAGAATAAATTCAGAACAATCCAATACGGATTGTATCGCAGAATCAATCTGCGGTTTTAATGCCTGATACTGTGTCTTCAGATCTCTGAACTGCATTTTATCTCTCTCAGCCCTTCCGCACTTTTCTGATAGATACGTCCACATATACACGTCAAATCATCCCCGAGACGTTTTCCGCATTCACAGATCCACCCGGTTACTTTAGCCGGCACTCCTGTCATAATGGCATAATCCGGAACATCCGACACCACCACTGCTCCGGCCCCTATCAGTGCCCATTGTCCAATGGTATGATTACACAATATTGTCGCATTTGCACCAATACTTGCGCCTGTTTTAACAAGTGTCTTTAAGTAGTTTGCAGCGCCTTTGGGGTACTTTGCTCTGGGGCTGAGATCATTCGTGAACACACAAGATGGCCCGCAGAACACATAGTCTTCAATCTCTACTCCATTAAAGACTGAAACGTTATTTTGAATTTTAACGCCATTTCCGATTCTTACATTTTCGCCGATATAAACGTTCTGACCTATGGTGCAATCTTGTCCGATGTACGTTCCCCGTTGAATATGGCAAAAGTGCCATATTTTCGTTCCTTTCCCAATTGTAACGTCCGGATCACGAAAACTGCTTTTATGAATATAAAATTCCTTACTCATTTTCAAATCGTCCTGTATAGTCAAGCGTTTTCCCTCTTAATAGCGGCAACCTAACAGGCAGCTTCTCAGAGGCGGATTGATAGATCGCCAAAATAAGCTCCATTGCTCTCTTTCCGGCTTCTCCATTGACCAATGGCTGCCGCCCGTTTTTTATGGCATCAATCATATCTGCATAAAGAGGCGTATGACCATATCCATAGACATTCGGCGGCATTTCACTAAATGTCTTTTTCACATAATCGGAATCATCAAGCTCATCTGCAACTTTCCACGTCAGAATCTCATTGACGGATTTTCCGCCAACTTTTGCAGTTCCTGTTTCGCCGAGCAAGGTTAAACTCTCTTCCAGATTTTCGGGATATACATTTGTCGTTCCTTCGATGACACCATAGGTGCCATTTTGAAATTTCACCAGTGCTATTCCCACATCCTCCGCTTCAATAAACGGATGCTTCAAATTATCGGTATAAGCAAAAACTTCTACTGCTTCGCTGCCCATTAACCAGCACAGTAAATCAATATTATGGATGCACTGGTTCATCAGTGCACCCCCATCCTGCTCCCAAGTTCCCCGCCAAGCTGCCTGCTCATAATACTTCTGATTTCTATTCCAAAGTGTTCGGGCACTTCCATGAAGAAGTCTGCCGAATCTTCCCTGCTCAATCGCACTGTGAATATATTGGATTGATTTATTAAATCTATTTTGGTGGTTAACGCAGACGAGTACACCCTTCTGCTTAGCTAGCTGAATAATCTGATCTGCAGCCTCAATGGATAAAGCAATGGGCTTTTCAATAATAACATGACAGCAAGCCATAATACAGTCAAGGGCAATTTGTGTATGCTTTCCGCTCTCTGTGGCGATTGCCACCAGATCGGGGCTTTCAATCTCCAGCATTATCTTATAATCTGTATACTTATGAACATGATCTAAATGAGCAGCTGTCTTTTCCAGTTTTTCCGGATCTACATCGCAGACAGCAACGATCTCCAGCTCATTATTCTTGGCTGCCATGATATGATGAGGAGAAATTCTTCCGCAGCCAATCAAAGCATATCTCATCTTTAACATCTCCTATAAAAATTGAAACGTCTGTGTCAAACACAGACATTTAGAGTTATCAGAATATCCACAAACACTTTCGCTTAATACTTTATACAAAAAATTACTTCTTGTCAAGATTATCATTGCAGCCAAACAAAACGCATAGACACCCTTATATTGCTAAAATAACTCTAAAGGCTTTTTTTCAGTATTTCCATATAATACTTTTTGCTTTTTTCTATGGAATAGTTGGCCTCAGCAAAAGCTCTCGCCTTTGCAGAAATGTCCTCTCTTTCCCCGTCACTAAGTGCAAAATATCTGACAAGTGCCTGGGACAATTCCTCTTTGTCGGGTTTTACAAACGCGGCAAAGGATTCATCGGCACACCTTCTGCTATCACCCACATCTGTAATGATCAAATAGCAGCCGCAAGCCGCTGCCTCCGCAAGACTTTGGGAGGGATAATTCTCCAGCTTCTGCGTAGAAAAGAACACATTCGCTGCGGGCATAAATCTGCTGGTCTTATCGTAGCCTGCCAGGTAAACAATATCGTTCAGTTCATGATCCTTTACATAGTGATGAAGGAACTCCTCATACTTTCCTTGCCCCAACAGGATCACCTGATACCCCGCTGCACGAATTGCATCTGCACAGTCATTTATACTTTCAATAAAAAGGATAGGATCTTTCGTATCCTCCAACCTGGCAGCGGCATACACAATCGTTTTATTCTTTTCTTGAGGTTTGAAAAGGGTCAGGTTCGTGAATGTTCCCGGCGTGATGGTTAATCTGCTTTTTTTAACATATCGGGAAACAAAATCAGCCCCAGACGGATATAGCAAATCCACATGATCTGCCAATCGAAGCTGGAGCTTCATCCTTCTCATCTGTTTCCTGGAAGCGGAATTATATGCTTCTCGGTATGAACAAATAGTATATATACTTTTTTTATTACATATTTTACAAAATAGCTGTAATACTACGTTATAATTGCCTGCACCAAAAAAGTGTATCGTCTTATACTTATGCGCAAACAGAATATGCAGCAAACACATTATTCGACTTTTAAATGCACATATGTGATTGACGTTTGACAAATCACAATCCGCCTGTTCAATACGTATCAAAGCATTTTTTAGATTACATCCACCGATTATAATATCATATTTAAAATCCCGATTTTCCGCAGAAATCTCATTATAAACCCGAACTATCCTTCGTTCCGCTCCCCCGAAAGAATTCTTCAAACAGAACATAAATGCAACATCCATAATTTCGCCCCTCCTAGTCATCTTTCGATGTTTTGGCGTGGGGAATCATATCCTTGAACTGTTCCCACTGTACGTGGCTGAGTTCATATCGTCTTGCTGCCGAAAGGACGCTCCCATTCTATTAGCCCAAAACCACCATACATTACTTCTCCCAGAATGCAATCCCGTAACAGATAACTTTCTTCATGCCACGACACCCCAGACCAACCGCATATTTCTTTTCCTCAATTTTCTTCAGTGCCTCTACGCAGGCCGCTTCCAGATCTCCATCGTTTGCATATTTCAGTTCAATCACAACTCCTGAATGGCCGATACGTCTCCAACTGGAAAAGCTGCACAGAAACGATTGATTTTTCCGCTTTCCACATATTATCATTATTCTTTTTCGTACTTTTCAATCAAGCACTGATGCTCCTTACCTTCTTAATCATAGTTTATACCTACAAGCAGGATATCACCTGTATAATTCTGGAACGAAGTAACATCGATTTTTACCTGGTCACCCGACAACATTTCTATAATGGCACTTTTTAGTTCATCGTAATTCATGTTCACCAATGGAACAATCGCTTCATATGATGCCGTACCAGACCAGAAACTTTGAAATTCCCCATCCATCATCATTTGAACGACTGCATTAGGGTTATATACATGAAACCTCCCAACAACATACCCATCGTACCAACACTTTACCTCTTCAAAATCTCGATTATATTTCTCGCAGAGAGCCCTTACTTCGTCCTCTGTAAAGCCAACATAAGGTGCAAGAGGCCCTGCGCTCAACATTGAATAATGTTTGAGATTATTCACAGCCGATTGAGACTTATCTTTTCTAAAAGGTAAAATGCCGGTTAAATACGCAAGCTCGCATACTGAACCTCCAGCCTATATTCTTTCAATTTAATTTTATCATCGAGTTTAACGCATTTCAAGCGGCCGGGGAAACTTTTTAGAAAGTTTGCAAACCCAAAAAGAGAGAAATGGTAGAACCACATTGCAAAATTCCATAAGTGCTACTGGATATCCCTTCTTTTTCATCTTAAAAGCGGTCTCCTGCTTTGCTTTCATCTCGCCTACCGCTTCTCCTTCTTTATACCATTTTTCGCTGACTTCACACATCTCGTCCCAGCCTCCTTTCTCACATTTCAGGCTGCAAACAATTCCTTTTGAGAAAACAGCATCCCATCCTTACTTTAGCTTCTCCCGCAGAACCTCCACTTTGCACTCATGCCGTTTGTTCTCATCATCCTTATTATAAGCGATTCCAACAGCAAGGATGCGCCCCGTATATTCCGGATTCTCCCCAAACTTTCCTTCAAAGCGCAGCGCATACTGGCGATCCTTGATCTGCTGGATTGCTTCATCTGCTGTGTGGTTTACCTTCAGCTCAATGATGATACAGTCATCATTTTTTAAGAATGGATAGAAGATAAAGTCAACATAACCGGTGCCCGCTTTGTCCTCGCGTTCAATACGGTAGGAATCCAGCGCTTTTAGATATACCCACCGGATAATGGACGCAAGCTCCGCCTCATTGCTGTATGTCTGCAATGGACTGTGTGTATTATGAGCGTACTCCATCAGCTCCGTCATGGTCTTTGTATCGCCGGCTTTCGTTGCAGCAAGCATCCGGCCGGATTCTTTTGTCAGCTTATACACATTTCCAAGAGAAGGCTCCCGCTGCACCACTTCCGTAAACTTATCCATCAACTCTTTGTTCGGGATGGAAACATACCCTTCTTTATAATTCAGGAATCCATAAACCACCATAGCGGAGAATATCTCATCCTTTGTCTTCAGTTCCATTGATGTGGCGGCATATTCCTGCACTCTGGCCGGAACCGGATTATCTGCTACCATAGCGGCAATATCATCTTTCACAGCGTCCGTATTTGCCCCGATATAATAAAAAATCTCATCATATGGTCCTGAACTTGTCCAGTAGCTTCCCAACTGGTTGTCACTTAGCGCACCAACTACAGACCTTGGGTTATATAGCTTCTGCCCGCCTGCCGTCTGATACCCATCATACCATAGCTCCAAGCCCTCACGGGTAACAGCCGGATTAGTTTCTGCCTCCAGATACCTCTGATATAGTACATCTACTTCCTCATCGGTAAAACCGAAATATTCACTGTATTTTACCCTAGTGGCCATAGAATACTCAAAAAACATATTTAATTCTGAACCGCTGGAATACTTGGCAATCGGCAGGATGCCGGTCATATAAGCCATTTCCACATAGGCTTTATCTTTCAGAAGATTGCTGAGGAAATCAATATATGCAGCCTTATCCTCATCCATCACAAATCTTTTATGAAAAATACAATCCCACTCGTCCAGCACAAAAATAAATTTTTCTCCATCACAGTATTCATGGATTTTCTTCAGCGCATCCCACACAGCATCCTCTTTTTCTATTTCCGCGTCAGGATAAGCCTTCCGTAAATCTGTCAGAAGCCCTTTTTCAAATCGTGCAATATACTGATCATACGACTTACATCCTTTTGGCATCTCATTAAACATAATGTGGATGACATTATGCTTGTTCAGGTGTTTTTGGTACCATGAATATTTTGATACCGACAATGTTTCAAATTCTGCATTGCTGTCCGCGCCTTTTCCAAAGTAGGAAACAATCATATTCGCCATAACCGTCTTACCAAATCTACGTGGTCTGATGATCGCCACATATTTTTGTCCCTTACCGCGGTTGATGCCTGAACGCTCAGATAGATTCTCTTTCAACTCTACAATTGGCACCAGCTCAGCAAGTATATCCGTTTTGTCCACATAATAGGTTGACGCATAATCCTCGCAGAATAAGCTGTATGCGCTCCGACTATTTAAGTAAACGCCCATTCTATCCACACTCCTTTCCCAGTCGTCCGGTCTAAATCTGTCTGATTTACCCAGCTTCATCCGGCTTCCGGCACAGCTTTTAGAGTCTATTTTTTAATATTCCAGGGCCATTCACACGCTTGCCTTCCGGCAGCGTATAACTACCCTATTATGCTCACCATACCATAAAACTCCCCCTGTTGCAAGAGAAATTACGGACAAATTCTCTGAATTTTCAGATATTTTCTAATACCTGAATTTCCAGCCCAAAGTAGCCCTAACGGCATCTTGGGCTGGAAATTTACATTTACTGAGGCAGCCCGTCCGGGTCGTGGAAGAAAGTCATCTTTTTGCCGGTATAATCATCTACACGAACCGACTCACATTCAATACCGACCGCTGCCAATTCTTTTACTGTCTGCTCCACACTCTCCACATGGAATGCAAGATGGCGCAGCCCACAAGCCTCTGGTCGGTTCACACGCTCCGGAGGATTTGGCTCTGCAAAAATTTCCAGTTCCGTGTATTCATTGATGCGCAGATCCAGCTTCCAGTCCCTACGTTCCGGTCGATAGTTCTCCCGGATTACCGGGAAGCCCAGCTTATTAACATAGAAATCTTTAGCCACTTCATAATCAGAAACGATAATAGAAATATGGTGTATTTTTGATAAGTCCATTTTCCTGTTCCCTCCACTCCGAAAAAGCGTATTCTTTGCCAGAACATCCACTTTCACTTAAAAATCCATAGCGATCTCATCGAGCAGGAAATCTTCAATACCAATATAAAGTATTCCGGTATCGTCGTGCCACGGCATAATGCTATCCTTAACCACTACTATCTTTTTAAACGAATCTGCAACACGCACAAGCGAATTGATTTCCTGTTTCCGCTTTTCTTCCTCTGCAACGCTTAATGCAGACTGGATATAGTACCGCTTGCTGCCCTTGTTTGCGACAAAATCAATTTCCAGCTGCGTGCGCATCTTTTTTCCCTCAGAATTCGTATAGTTATATTCTACGACGCCAACATCCACATCAAATTCCCGCGCTACTAATTCATTATAAATTATGTTTTCCATGATGTGGTTTTCTTCCTGCTGACGGAAATTCAATCGGGCGTTTCTGAGGCCGACATCGGTAAAATAATACTTCAATGGCGTGTCGATATATTTTTTACCCTTAATATCATACCGATAAGCCTTATACAGCACAAAAGCATCAATAAAGTAATCAAGATACCTGCTGATCGTCCCCGATGTGATGCTGATCTGCTTTACAGTGTGAAAGGTGTTGGACAGCTTAGACGGATTCGTAAGAGAACCGATTGCCGAAGAAACGATGTTGAGCAATTCCTCTAATACCATCTGATCATTTGTAATACGGTTATGCTCCAACACATCCGAAAGATAGGTCTTTGAAAACAAATCCTTCAGATATTTACTTTTTTCTTCATGCGATTTCATCGACATAATCAAAGGCATACCGCCGTAGGTATAATATTCCCTCCAGGCATAGCGCTTATCACCAGCATAAGCTGTATAATACTCGGCATATGTCAATGGGTTTACACGTATCTCATCTCCCCGCCCTCTAAACTCTGTCAGAATGTCGGAGGACAGCATTTTAGAATTGCTGCCTGTCACATACAAATCAACATTTTTCAGTTTCATCAAGCCCAGAAGCACATCAACAAAACTGAGCTTTGCTCCCGGATCGTCCACATAGGGATTCTGGATTTCTGAAACCTTCTGAATCTCGTCGATGAAAACATAATATTTCTCATCCTTATTCGCCAGCTGACTACGGACATACTGATCCAGTTCCAACGGATTTCTGTATCTGGCGTTTGCAATTTCATCTAATGCTAATTCAATGATGTTGTCCTCCGCAACCCCCGAAGAGATCAGATAAGCCCGATACAACTCAAACAGCAAAAAGGATTTCCCGCAGCGCCGAATTCCAGTAATCACTTTGATCAAACCATTTTCTCGCTTCGCAATCAGTTTGTCCAAATAGCGCTTTCTTTCAATGATCATGTGGTTTCCTCCTTCTCTTCTCACTGTAATTACAGTAAGAAATTTTTGCGGATACCCGCGCTTTTATCTCACAGCTAATATAGCATATTCAGTTCTTCTATTCAATAGTATGGCGAGAATATTTTGCAGGTATCCGCATTTTTGTTTTTTGCACCTTTTGCATATTCACATTGCCATATTTTATTTCCGTTACAAACTATATTCATGCTCCTACAGTAAGCCGTGTGGACGATATTTTTTGAAAATTCTCGAATATTTTCCACACGGCTGTCACGGCTCGAACTTTTTTTAATTGACGAAGATATGGTGAACCATATGCTCAGCAAGACACTTGATTACCGGAGGGGCGGGGTCTCATTTCTTAATCGTATTTCTCACCTGCTCTGCAAGCGCCCTTTCATAAATCCTCCAGAAGTACACACTCACAGATTGTTCAAGATCTCCCACACCTGCTCCGCAATCACTTTATAGGAATACTTTTCAATGTATTCTCTGTCCTGTACCACCGTCACATTACCTGTTTCTTCCCATTCTCTATACTTGGAAAGAATATACGCCTTCAGGTCGGGGTATGTTTCCTCATGCCTTGACGCTTCATAGCAAACGCCCCCAAGCCGTTCCATATACTTGCTTGGAAATGAATGTGGAATATTACCGTTTACCACGTAGACAATCGGCTTTTGTGACATCATGTATTCATACATCTTGCCCGTCCAAGCACAGTGATCTCCTTCCACATTAAAGGCTGCCTGGATCAAGATTGCTGCTTTGCTCTGAAGTTCAAGGACTTTGTATCTGGGGATTACATCCAGATTCGTAAAATATTCCGCTCCTCCATGTGCTTCGGCCATAAGCTGTGCCAGCTGTCCATTTCTCCCAGCATATAAAATTCGGATCCTGTTCTGATCAATTTTTCCTTCGTATATTAACTCATTGATTGCTTTATACACAGCCTCAACACTCTGTAGATTTCCGTAGATCGTACCAGTATATATAAGATTGAACATAGCCGGATTCTCCGGTACAACTGCTTCCTCAGGATCATAACCGTTCGTAACAGTATAATCTTTTACTCTTTTGTCTGTATGCGTATCAATAAAATCATCGACATGGAACACAGCATCTGCCAAAGCAGAGTGTTTCTTAACGTAATTGATATGCCAAATACCATAATTTAGAAATGATGAAGTATGTCTTCCACAAATGTCCCGAAAGTCACATATCCATTTGATTTTTGAATTCTTTGATTTCAATTTGGAGCACACAATAAAAGGCCAAATGGAAGGGTAAGACGAAATAATCACATCGTATTCTCCCGCTTTGCTTTTTATTGTACTAACCAGCGTCCGGGAAACGATCCATGAGTAATATAACTGGTAAGCCTTTCTGATGGAGGATTTAAAATATATGCCGAATGAATGATTTTGTTTTTCTTCTGGATGGATGCAGTCCTTATTCTTCAGGACTGCCTTTTTGTACCAGTTCTTTAATCTAATGACCCTACTGTCAACCGGAACAGCAAAATAATGATCGAAGTATCGCATCTCTTTTTCTAATAATGCATCTTTGGGGCAGGGCTTTGAAACGTAAGAATTGTTCTTTGTATTTGTAAGTACATCGATAATGATTTTTTCCCCATGGCACTTTTTTAAATATTTTGATATTTTGGTCCATCTAATTGCTCCAATAGTCTGCGCCGGAGCAATCGATTCACATACAAGCAAAACCTTCATGGAAATCCCCTTCCTGTATATTATCCTAACTTCCTTGGTGTAAGCATCTTTCTACTCTTTTGAAATTTTCCAGGGTTACTTGTACTGGCATACATTATCGATTACACAGAATTTTCTGTATCCTCGCACTAAGCAGATTCGCAGGGGACTGCCTTATTTTAAGGCAATTTATCTGCGGAATGCAGCATTATTAACGGGAGATAAAATTCTCACTTTTTGCGAACAGTAACATCCATGCAACTTCAAAATTGATTATTCAGCTTCTCCAGAATCTCTGCCACCGAAACGTCATCAGCCATCAACTGCTGAAGTACTCTCTCCAGTTCAGCTTTCTTCGCTTCTTCAGCTTCTCTAGCTTCCACTTCTGCCTTCTGTTCTTCCAGCTTGCCGAGTCCTTTTTCCACGGTCTTCAGCTCTGCCTTCTTCGCTTTCAGATCAGCCTTAATACTGGCGAGGTTTTCTTCCAGGGAAGCGATGTCGGCGACGAGAGCTTCTTTGCTGGATGACTTCTCCGCGATGAGAGAGGTGAAGTCGATAGATTGGGTAGTGGGCTTGACTTTATTCTTTGATCCCTTCGGACGCGGCATAGATGTACACACTCCGTTTCATTGATAAGATATTGGATTTGATTGTGTATTAAGTATATAGCGAGTGTGAGAAGAAATCAAGAGGCGATAACCATTTCGCTGACTTCTTTAAACGATGGTATCTAACAATATGCTCAGCGAGTATAAATCATGAGGTACAAGCCCAGCACTAATAGTATCTCCGAAGGACAGGTTCTCTCCTGCCCTTCTTCGTCCTCCACCATAGATATAGCTTCTTTCGGACAGATAGCCAACCGGAATTGTAGACTTAATGACCATAATGGCTTCCGGATTGTACTCAATGACCAGCTTGATGACTGCTTCCACAGCACTGGTGTCAAAGAAATTCTTCTTGCTATCGTAATTTCTGCACTCAAATTTGTTCGGAGAAGTTGCTCGACGGTGGCGTATAAAGCTCACTTATTGCCATATGTCGCTACATACCCGCTTTTCCGGGCATAAAAAAGAAGCCGCCGATTATTGACTAATCGACGACCTCAAAGTACATCAGAGCGTAAAATATTCACTTTTTTCTTTATAAGTGATTAAGCTCACTTATTTCAGTTTGTAATGATTTTCAGTGATTATAATCACTTATTTTTACCAAATGATAGCAGCACCCAAAACTCCGGGCGGCGTAAAAAGCTCACTTTTTCTAAGTGAACATAATCACTTATTTCCAATAGCCATAAGTGAGCTTAATCACTTATTTTTATCGTTCATAGGTACAAAAGTGATTTTATTCACTTGTTGAGTAGACTTGTCAGGAGTGATTATAATCACTGTTTTGTTGAGTAGACTTGTCTGTATAGCCTCCTGCCCACCCGGTCACCTTCCACCTTGCTGCCTTGCAAGCATCCTGGATCCTTACCCGGTTGGCTGCCTTTTGCCAGCTTCGCCACACACCCCTCACAGCGCCCCACTGTCGCGTTTAATTGGCGAGGCCGAGGAACTTTCCGCAGCGGACAATCCTTCGCCACACAGGGGCTCTGTGAGGCTTGGATTTTCGTCAAGAGCTTTCCCGTTTTCGACCAAAAACGGAGTGTCCAGATCGAAACTCACAAGTTGCTGTCTGGGGATGCTTTTCCCCTCCAGACGATATGTATTGTCCCGGTTCCACCGCATGTCCCGGTAGATCATCCGCACCAATGCCACGCACTTGATCTCGCAGCTGTTGCTCACAGTCAGCTTCGGTGTCTTATGAGCTCCTGCATCTTCAGCCGTACAGTTCTGCACAGCTACCTGTTTTGCCTCTCGGTTGTACAGAAAACGATAGTGGGTTGGCCAGCCTAATGCTTCCAATGTGCTGCGGAAGATTGTGATCCTTCCATCTTCGACATTAAAAGTCAGACCCAGCATCCGCTGGTTCCATATTCTTTCGTTCACTACTCTCCCCTCCTTAAAAATGGGCGCACTTCCCCCTTGGAATCCTGGTTGCCGTTTTAATCAAGCCCGGTATCGGGGATGGTCTTACCCGTCAGCATCCCCACCGATACATAGCCATCCATTTGCTCAACTTCGGATTCTTTCAGATGTTCTTCTACAGGTACGCCAAAAGTACCCACAATATCATCTGGGTAAAATCCCTTTCTGGTATTTGCAGACTTTGTCTCTTGCGCATTTTTCTGGTCTGTTCCATTTTTTCGCTTCTGGTCCTCATGGAAGATCTCCGGCACAAGCAGGTCAAAAACATACAGAGTTTCCCCTTCAAACGAAATTCTGTACCCAAGCATCTTATACCGGCATTCGGTATCCCAGCCCATTTCCTTATACACCAGTTCTGAAAACGGTTTGCAGGTCATCTTCCGGCTTTTACGTTTATCCGGCTTGGCGATACACCAGCGCAGAGCGTCCTTGTCGTTTTCATCACACCCGCGTACAACAATACGCTTCAAATCACTGTTGAACATGACGTGTACATAAACCACATCTTCCAGCCCGGTGATGCAGGCCGTGTTAAATGTGATGCTGTCCTTGCGGATCACGATCGCGGGGTCACGAAGATGTGCAAACAACTCCTTCCGCACGACCTGGTATCCGTCATAGGAAAATGTACTTTCTAATTCTTCCGCTCTTGCGTCTCTATCATTTTCTGCCTGCTCTTCCGGTGGCATGGCATTCGTATTTTCATTCATCTGTGTCAGTCCATCCTTCCATTATTTTTTCCGCTTCGTGGAGCAGAGCATTCAGGCCATCTGCGGTAAAAGTATTCATTTCTTCTATCTCTGCTGCCGGCCGGAGTACATCCCAGTTTCCAGAGTAATGCTCCTGCTGTAAAATCCCGACCTGTGCAATACTTGTGATCGGCTTTCCAAAAGTACCTGCCCATTCTGGTGGAAAGATATAGATCGTCTGCTTGACGGTTTTTCCTTCTTCTTCCTGTTCCTTGGATGGCAGGACAATTTCTTCTACTTTAACCATTTCCGGCTCATCCAGTTCAAACAGCATCAGCTTGTCATCGTTCTGTTCCACGAGCTGCCCACGGAAACGGTATTTCAAACCTTCTTCCCATTCCATCATGTCAAAAAGGGCTTTTGCCAGACCGCGGCATCCGAGTGTACTGGCGCACCAGCGTCCCTCTTTCAGCCTGCCCCAGCGGATCGCGTTCGGATTATCCTTTTCGCATGGGCGAATGGCAATACAGCGGTCAACCGAATTCAGGAGCAGTTCTATATACTCCACATCTTCAAACTTTTTCAGGCAGGCTGTATTAAAGCGCAGCTTGCCATTGGAGATCGTCATAGCCGGATTCTGTAAAGTAGCAAAATACTGTGCCCGCACAACTTCATATCCGCTGAGGTCTAAACGGTTCATGACTTCTACCGTATCCTGCTGTTTTTCCCGCATGACACTTTCAGATGCTTCCCGGTATTCTTCTGCCGAAAAGCCGGTCCAGTCCTTATCAAAAGGCACATATCCGCGTAAGATTCCATCATCCACCACACTCAGGACTGGCAGTGGGCGATTTTTCTTTGTATAACTCCGGGATGCCCGCAGATGATTTGCCGCATTATAGACTTCCCTGGACACGATTGCCTCATGATGATCTCTCTGCCGATACTGCGTCCGGTCGTTATTGTTTTTCTTTGATTTATGCGTCAGGAAATTCGGTGTGAAGGTCTTCCTTGCCAATACATCCCCACAATGGCGTTCATTAGCAATGACCCCTGCAAGAGTGCCGGGATTCCACTCCGTGTCCCCCAGTTTTGTCTTCCGGCCATATTCTGTCAGAAGTTCTGCAATTTCGGTAAAAGAAAACCCATTCAGGTACAGATAGTAAATCACTTTTACCGTCTGTGCTTCGTCATGATTTACCACAAGGCCGTCATCCTCGTCCTGGTCATATCCAAGCAGTGCTGGCGTGAGGAACAGTCCACGGCTGAACCTGCGGTCAATGGACCAGTTCATAATGATAGACTTGGAATGAGATTCTTCCTCTGCCACGGATGCCAAAATCGTCAGGATCATGCGGCCGTTACTGTCCAGTGTGTAGATGTTGTCCGCTTCAAATTTCACACCCACGGGCGGGTCAAGATTTTTCAGTGTTTCAATGACGGAAAGGCAGTCCACGATGTTTCTGGCGAAACGGGCGATGGACTTTGTGAGGATCAGGTCAATCTTTCCAGTCTTACAGTCCTCGATCAGCTGCTGCATTCCTTTGCGATGCTCCAATGATGTACCGCTGATGCCTTCATCATCATAGATTCCAACGAATTCCCATCCCGGCTGTGCCTTGATATAATCCGTGTAATAATTTTTCTGAAGTTCATACGAAGAAGTCTGTTCATCATTATCAGTGGAAACACGGACATAAGCGGCAACACGACGGATAGAGGTGCTTTCTCCAAGCCCCTCCACGGTTTTTGCCGGGATAACTTCCAACTCGGAAGTATCCACTCCTTTATATCTGTCTCTGATTCTCTGCTTGCGGTCTGCCGCCTCTGCTCCACTGCTTATCATTTGTTTCCTCTCATTCCTCCGGCTTCATGCTCCAGTACCACTGTCGCATCTTCCGGTAACTCCGGATGCCGAGTTCTTTCTTTGTATTTTCTGCTGTCCTGCGGCTGATACCTTCATCGCTCATCCGCATATAGATTTCTCTGGATCTCATGTCACCCCCGGAAAGCAGCTTCTTGATCAGATACGCCGCCTTCTCAGATTTTGACTCAAAAACTGGTGTTTCCGGCTCCGCTGATGGATCTGGCTTAATTTCACACTCCAGCCATTTGAAGCCCTGCTCCGCTGTTATCGAGAATTTGATTTCACCATCTGACGGAGCCAGACTGTTTTTTATCTGCCGCACAATGCGGATATCCGCCTTCTCCGCATCCCGTTCTACTTGCAGGACACTCCGGGCGGCCGCAACAACATCGATGCTGCCAAGGCTCCGGTAAAGACCCTTCGTTCCTTCTTTTTTATTAAGGTGTCCGATCAGCACAATGGCACAGTCATACATAGATGCCCACATGCCAAGACGCTGCATCAGCCTTCTTGCTCTTCCTGCAATCTGGAGGTCGGAATCACTTCCAAGATATGCCTGGATCGGATCGATAACTACCAGCCGCGGCCGGAATTCTATAATAGCCTGCCGGATGCGCTCATCATCCAGTGTCAGGCCACTGTATGTTTCTTCATTTATGAAGGCCACATTCCTGCAATCTGCCCCGCATTTTTCAAGCCGGGGCTTAATGGTATCTGAAATGTCATCTTCTGAACACTGGTAAATAGCCCTTTGCGGCATTCCGATGGTTTTACCATCTGGCAGGGTTCCTCCCTTAGACAGCTCGGCTATCAGATGCATCATCATTGTGGACTTGCCATCACCGGGGTCGCCTTGCAGCAATGTGATCTTTCCAACTGCTATGAACGGATACCACAGCCAACGAACAGAAGTCGCCTGTACATCACTGTATAATGTAAGAATCCCTTTTTCTCCTTTGTTCGTCATCATCGTCCCTTTCTGTGTGCAGTCTTTTCTACATTTATATTATAGAGTATGTGTGGTGTTTTGACTGCCACCCATCAGGTGGCACATCATCGCTTTTGCCACCCAACAGGTGGCAAAACAGCCTTAGACCACATAACAGATAGAGGTGTAGACCTTTGCGGCCTTAGAATTTCTGTAATCAAGTTGCTATGTATTTTTCTCTGCGGGATAATCGTAACAGCCTTATGCGGGTACACATAAGGAGGAACATACATGGCATTAGATTATACTGCACTTGGAAAGCGTATCAGCACTTTCCGTAACGCATCCGGATTAACTCAGGAACAATTTTGTGAAAAGTTGAATGTATCTCGCAAACACATCAGTCAGATTGAAGCGGCAATCAGCCGTCCCAGCCTTGAAACTCTGGTCGACATTGCTAATATTCTTAACATCTCAGCAGATGATCTTCTTGTAGACAGTTTGACGCACTCCGCATCCACTGCCGACTCCGAGATCCACCATCTGCTTTTAGACTGTAATGCAATTGAGCAGGAGATTCTCACCCGGATGGTAAAGGAGATGAAAGCAATTTTATACGGCTTAGGAGTTTGATTTTATAACTTGTTGATCATATAATAAAAAAGCCCGCATAAGCCACAACTGCACTTTGGAACATACCGAAGTGCTGTCTGTGGTTTATGCGGGTATGGACTAAAAAAGAAGCCCACCAGCGAACCATGTAGGAATTTACACGGTACGCCAGTGGGCTGGTATGTTTTATACTGCTTCTGCTGGAATTTGGTTCATCTTCTCTTTAAATTCTTCCACAGTCATGTTCAAATCTGCGGCCGCCTCTTCGATAGTAATCTTTCCCTTTTTGTAATACTTAACGGTCGTTCTAAGTTCGCCAATGTCAATGCCTTCATCACGAGCCTTGTTCTCAATAGCAGTACCCAAGTTACACATACGCTGCACCTCACTTTCCAATTCTGCTGTCATCGCAATGTTGTATTTTTCGCTAAGAACTTTTTTCTTCTCATCTGGTAACACTGTAGGAGAAAACAATGTGTTCAGCAAATTCAAAATTCCACAATCTGCCTCATTATCCGGCTCTCCCAGATTTAAGATAACCACTTCCATCAAATCGTAGTTTTCCTTTTTTACATAAGCATCTCCGAATACCGGGTCTTCAATGGTATGGTAGCGGAACATTCCATTCTTTCTGCAATCTGGGGTTGATGGACAAATCCAGATTGAATAGACTTTTTGAATTTTTTCATAATGGTCACCCGTAAACACTGTGCCATGTTGTTCCGAAATCATTCTTGCACAATAGTATGTTCCGCGAGTTACAAGCTCATACCCTGGTTTATCATCGGTTTGGATTTCCAAGTTGATAATCAAAGTAATGGACTCGCCATTTTCCGGTGCAATGGCATTAAAGCGCACATCATAGTACACCGTTCCTTCATTTATTGAGCTGGACTCCGAATTCATCTTTGTCACTTGCTCATCACTGTTTATTCTCTGTCCTCTGTTCAACTCATCCTGATGAACTGCATGTTCAGAGATTTCCACTTCCCCAGACATACAATGCTCACTAATATAATCTACGCTGAACAATGAAAATTCTTTCACACAGGTTTTCAGAATCCAAGCGTCAATCGCCTTAAATGAAAGCAATTTTTTCGCACATCGGTCGTATTTGGCCTTGTCAGCAACAGTATCAATTGCCTCTGCAAGAGCAGTCTGTCTTTCCACCGGCAAGCACCTCCATCTCTCGTTACTGATAGAAGCATAAAATACCCCTGTTGTATTTTCATGTTACCATAAAGCCATCCGTTTATCAAGCGGTCTTCTGTGAACTTTCCAGTAATTTTCACCGGCTTTTCAGGCATCGATAAGCATCCTCGATAAAACTAATGAACTCCACGCTGGCACACTCGATCAGGCATTTTCCAGCCACGGCTTTCAACTTTTCCATAACCATTTCAGCCAGTGCATCCCCACGCTCTCTCATCTTCTGAGCAGCAAACGTCACTGACTCATCGATGAAGGCAGCGTACTTTGCACCATCAATATTACTTTGCACTGGCACGCCTTCGCCACTGTCAAGCCGGATCACTTTTGGCTCATACACAGCCCTCACCTTTCTCAGTGCCTCTGCCGGCTCCATGCTCTGGAGATATAATTTCATAGCACCGGCCGCCACAATCTCCTCAGCTGTTATGCCATATTTCTCTGCCAGCATCCCTGATATGTCTTTCATTTCAAACACTCCTCGCTATGTGTATTTTCTGTCGTATGTGTATTTCTCGCCACCCACAACATATAACAGGACTCTGCACATAGCAATCCTTACGGGTAAAAAAAAACAAGACAAAAAAGCAGGCAAAATAGCAGCACAATAAAACATTAAACAAAAAAAGCCCTGCCAGATGCAGCCACAAAAGCCACACCCGGCAGGGTCCTGTCTCCTTTCATCACACCGCTTCTTCCCTCTCGCGCTTCGCTGCAGTTGTCAGGTATCTGCGGTACTGAATGCTGAATCCGTACACCTTATAAGGAGCATCCACATGCCTTGCAGTGTTCTTCGGTCACTTCATTCAGAAAGGCCACCATACCATCCCGCCCCGCCGGAAGATTCTTCATCCACTCGATAGCCTTTTCCCTTCGTTCATAGTCGCCCTCCAGTTCTTCCCAGTAGTCTTCCATATAGTCGAGCTGTTCGGTCAGCTTCTGCTCAGTGTCCGTGTCCTTCTGAATATCCCGTTCCAGTTTCTCAATGAGCTTTTTCTTCTCCTCTATAGAAGCAGGGTCAATCATCTCGTCACCGAGAAGTTCCAGACGGGTCTGCATCACGTCCACCTGACTTTTCAGGAGCCGGATCTTCTTACTGGTGCTTTCCACACTGGTGTGTGCGGCCGCTATCTGTTTTTTATAAAAAGCACGGTCGCGTTCCATAAAATCCAGCTTCTGAATGCTCTCCAGCCGTGCAAGCATCTGACTTACAAAAGAATCTGCTTCCGAGGTGAAGTTGTCATACTGCTCTTTGAACCGTCCGCTCATGATGTCTGCCACAGCTACGTTGTCATGGATGGGCTTAAGCGTCAGCCGGAACCGCTCCAGGACTGCTTTACGGAAGGCTCGGACAACCTGTTCCTCGTATACTTTTTCTGCATGGCAGATGCGGTTTCCTGTCGTCTGGCTGCTCGTCGGGCATCGCCAGATGGGATAGTTCCCATTTCCGTTTGTCACATGGAAAAAGCGGCCGCACTCCCCACAGATTAGTCTTTGGGAAAACGCTCTCGGCTTCTTGCCGGATCTTGTCCTGTTATATAAATCGCTGTTTACTTTTACGACTTCCTGTGCCTTTTCAAACAGATCCTCGTCAACAATTGCCGGATGATGGTTCCGGACAAAATACTGAGGGACTTCGCCTTTGTTCTCCCGGACTTCATGTGTCAGGTAATCCGGTGTGAACTTCTTCTGGATAAGGACTGCACCCATGTACCGCTCGGCACGGACGATCCGCGTGATATTCCCGCCTGTCCATCCATCCAGCAGGTCACTGTTTAACTGCCCTTTCTTGGATTTTTTCTTTCTTACTCTCACTGCGTCAGTGACAGGAGCCGGAATCTTGTCCATGTTCAGTCCCCTTGCAATCTCCGTATAGGCTTTTCCTTCCACGACTTCATGGAAAATGCGCCGGACGACCCTGGCTTCTTCCTCAACGATCTCAATATCTTTATACTCATATCCGCTCTCGGAGGTAACCATCTTCCCATTGTAGCGGTATCCGTACATGATCTTGTTTGGAACATCCCCCTTCGGAAAGCGCATCTTCTGCCCCAGCCGGATGTTACTGGAAATGCTGCGGCTTTCTTCCTGTGCAATGGCTGCCAGTGTCGTAAGGATGAAGTCGCTGGTCGGGTCTGCCGTATCCAGATTTTCTTTCTCGAACAGAATCGTTACCCCGCAATCATGCAGGACATCCAGTGCACTCATAAAGTCAGCCGTGTTTCGGGCAAATCGTGATATGGACTTGCACACAATGCGGTCGATCTTCCCGTCCTTACAATGGCGCATCAGTCGGCGGAATCCGGTTCTCTTTTCCTTGGAAGTGCCGGAGATGCCGTAATCGGAGTACACACCGACTGCATTCCATGCCGGATTATTTTCAATCAGCTGGTTAAAGTATTTTTCCTGCGTTTCATAGGAGTTCTCCTGGTCGCTCATGTCCGTAGAAACGCGGATGTAAGCTGCCACATTAAAGGTTCCGGCTTTCTTTTTGGTAGTCCGGAAGGTCGCTGTCGAAACGAACTTGTTATCCTGCGGTTCTTCCGGTGTGAAGAGCTTCGTAAACTCACTCTCCATACTGCTCTGCAGCCGTTCTGCAATGTCCGGCTCTGCCATGACCTTTTTAGCATCCAGAGCCTTCTGGATAAGAGCTGTGATACCGGCATCCACGATGTCTTTTGATTTTTGGGGTGTCTGTTTTTTATCTGATGCGTTTTTGGGTTTTTGTTGAGTAGACTTGCCTTGGTGCGTATCAGTCGGTGGTAAAAAAGAAGCTGTGGCAGCATCCGTACTTTGACGGACATCTGCCACAGCTTCCACAGGTTTCTTTTTCCCAAGAGCGGCTTCCAGTAAAGCCGAAACATCCACAGCAGATGCATTTACTCTCTTCTGCTGTTTCTGCTGTACTGTATTCTTCACAGTCTTTTTCTGCAGATTTGCAAGGAAATCCGTACCAGTACTCATAGTTTTCGCTCCTTTCCTGCCCGTTTTCTTCTCTTTGGGCAGTCACATATTCCCTCTGTTTCGTGATATTATCAAGTAAATCCGATGCAGAAAGACGGAGAATAATCTGGGAGATTATTGTCTTATCTGCACGATTTTTATTTTGTTTCTTTTTCCAGTTGCGATTTTTCCGATTCTGCATATACTATTACTGAGCGTGATAGTTCACACGCCACAAATTTTTCCAGAGTACTTGTGTTCTGGTTATTTTGTGTTATAATGAACTTAGAGGATAGCGGCATTGACCAGCTATCGTGGCGTTGAAGCAGTGGACTGGTTCGGTTTCAGCCGATTGTGGAGCCCGCCCGTGGGTTATGCGACAACCACAAGCCGAATAGATTCTTTGAATCGAACAAAAACGCTTAGTGAGAGCCTTGCTACGACAGGGCTCTTATTTTTTGGCAAAGGAGATGATGGCATGAGTACCGATATACTATATGAAGCGGCATTAGCGTGGAAAGAACTAATGCAGTTCAATTACGTTTTTACATATGGCTACAAAAAGCAGCTTCATACCATCACTCTCGCTTTCCCACCTGAGCGATTTCCGCATCTTGCAGGTTTTCAATATTTGACTGATGTCAGTCTTCCACGATTCAACCGGTCAAAAACGCTTGACATGATTCTGCGTAAAAAAATCATGCTTTCTCAGATTGAAAAAGGCTCTCAATATCAGGAAAGTGTAAAGCCCCGCCTGGAAGCATTGGTTCGCTTAAAGCAAACAATTGAGCAGGACTTTATCCTCCATTCCTACATGCCGCGTTTTTATTCCTTCAGCACCCAAATACAAGCTGATTACCTGATTTCTAAAGCTACACCGCCAATTGATTTTATCTTTATCATCCGTTCAACTTCATCAGGTGCCATTTCCGTTTGTGATTTTGTTTGCTGCTCTGCTTTTACACAAACAGACCGAGATTACCGTGAGAACCAGCGCCCGCGAACAATCCTGAAAAAAGAACGGATTTGCGTTTCAACATCTGAAACTGTTATCTTATATGATCGGCTAACCGGACAGGAATAGCCCATTTTGAAAGGCACAGTCACACCTGATTCTGTGTCTTTTTTCATATTCTTTAACACTCAGCTAATCCACCTCGCAATAATGTTTATGTATGCCCCGCCCGGTAAGGACGGGGACTGTTTTTAGATACGGGATGCAAAGTCAAGTGCGATCCAGCCTGCACCGGATTTCAGCTTGCCCCAGCCTTTCGCAGAACCAGCACCGGCAGATTCTGCCACGATAGTGAACACGCCCTTTCCGGTATAATAACCGGTCTTACCGTAATTTGTTCCTGGACCCTTGCGGATGTTGAGGTCTTTAATGGACACACGCACAGTATACGGGACTGAAGACTTCGGTTCCGGGTAGACGGCCTTACCCGCCGGGTCAAAAACATAATAGCCAGGATTCTTATCCGCACACTGCTTTGCATAGGTGAGGTCGTGGAACGCACCTTTCTGGGAAGCGGCATTCTGCCAGCTCTTACGGACACGGTACCAGCCGGAAATGGTGGTATTGCCGCCGGAGGCTGCATTGTACTGCGTCAGGTTCCAACGCTCAATGATACTGCAGAGGCTCTGCACATAGATGTGGCTGGTAGCATAGCCACCATCCTTGATGATCTGTGCCGCTTTCTTGTAATCAATACAACCTACCAGACCCTCGTAGCGTTTCCTGCTGCCGTTCATCGCACCGAGCAGATGGGATCACTGGCTGCACCTCCCTCTTACAGCGTCCACCAGCGAGGAGTCACCTCCACCGCTGTGATACCGCCTGTCCATGTGATCTGTGTCTTTCCCTCCGGCAGTTCCGGGAAGTCATCCGAAAGGATGGTTTCATTACAAAACCCGGAGGCATTATAAGCATTGTGTGTCTCACAATTGAGCAGCACGTAATCCTTGATGCTGTGGATGGTGATCTTCTCCTCACCCACATACAGCTCACCACCCGAATCTCCGTAAACCTTGAAGATGGGCTGTGCTGGAAAAGCAAATGGGTTCTTCAAGGTTGATCTGCCGTCCAGCCGAATCGCCTTCTGCCCGTCCACGCTCCACCGCTGGGGCTTACAATTGAAGGTAAGTTCCATCTCAGCGGCTTTCTGGGCGGTGACATCAAAGGCAAGGGCATCTTTGCAGACCGCCATCCGGAAGAAATCCGGGTCGTAGGTGTCCTGCAACTTCTGGTAGCCAATCGGAGATAACAGCCATGCCTTGACCGCCGCTGTCTTGGCTGGCAGACCATTGAAGAAAAATGCCTTATACTTGATATCCACGTTCTGATACCTACGCCTGCCTGTCCTTGCATTCTCGGTAATGATGTCCCCGTTCCTGCCGGGTACGGAGGTGCTCTCCACATCCGCAGCCGGGGAATCATACACACCGGGGCCAGACAAATATAATAGGAAGTCTTTGCTGGACTTCCCGGCAAAGGACAGATACTGTCTGGCATATCTGCCTTTTAACTGAAACTGTGATACCGTCTGCTTTGGGGTGTTATAGCCCATACGCATCTACCTCCTTTACTTGAAGACTGAATCATCTTCGTGGATCATGCCGTTGATCTTATCAGCAACGGTCTGGGCGAGTTCATCATCGTTCCGGGCATTGTAGCCATTGACCGTGATATACACGCCGCCAAGGTTGGTCGTCCGGGTGGTGCCGCCTCCGGCCAGAGCCGCCTGTGGGAAGTTCCAGCCAGAGCCATCGAAATGCGGTAGGGTCAGTTCCGGCAGGCTGAAGGAACTGATGCCCTCCATTCCCTGCTGTACCTTTGCTGCCATCGACTTGATCTGGCTGATCAGTCCACCCTCGCCTTTCTTGATGCCGCCGGACAGCAGCTTCATAAAGTCGGGCATATAGGTGTCGGCGTCTGCCAGCGGTCCTTCGTCCGGCACAGAGAAATGTAGGAACGAACGGATACCGCTTGCCACACTCTTGACCGCATTGCCGACCCAGCTGACGCCCTTTTTGATACCTCCGGCGATACCGCCAACGATGTCCTTTCCCCAGCTGACCGCCGAGGACGCCACATTCTTGATACCGCCCCAGATGGACGATGCCACGTTGCCGATGGCAGATGCCGCATTGGAGATTCCGTTCTTAATGGCATTTACTCCATTCGAGAATGCCGAAGTGACCTTGTTCCAGATATTTGTGACTCCCTCCCGGAAGCCATCGCAGTTTTTCCAGAGAGCGGTCAGTCCAAGGCCGATGCCACCAACCGCTGCCACTGCGATACCTGCAGGACCCGCCAGGCCAGCAAGTGCTGTGCCTGCGGATGCGAGGAAACCACCTGCGGAGCTTGCCACCCCTGCAAGTGCTGTACCTGCACCAGCAGCCAGACCGGATACGGTCGTACCAACAGAACCGAGCAGACCGGAAAGCGTTGTGCCGACCGTCCCGGCAATACCGCCCAGCGAAGAACCGATAGACGATACGATACCGGAAAGGCTGCCGCCTAAGCCGCCGATCTTCGACACTACACCGGAAAGCAGCCCGCCCAGATTCGACAGGATTCCCCCTCCGCTGGAGCCAAGGCTCCCCAGCTTCGAGATGATACCGGAGATGCCTTCTCCAAATCCTCCCATTTTGGAGGTCAGCCCGGAGATCAGGTTACCAAAGTTCGACACGATCTGCCCGCCATCTGCACTGCCGATCTTCGACAGGAAACTGCCGATATTCGACAGCAGACCACCGCCGTTCTCTGTTCCGAGGGCATTACCGAGGTTCTGCATCGTACTACCGAGGTTTCCGATAGTATTCTTCATGGAACCGAGCTTGTCCACAAGGCCCGTGACCGTATTGACCGTGTCACCGACCTTGCTGATGCCATTGCCCAGACTCTTTAGAAAATCCGAGTTGAAAGTATCTCCAAGGCTGCGGATCGCATTTCCAAGGGAACTGGTCTGAGAGCTCAGCTCGCCAATGGAATCCTTCATATCCGTAAAGCCCTGCTTCACCTCATCGCTCATGTCGCCGACTGCAGTTTTGGTGATGCCCTGCAGGTCTGTCCAGAGTTGCTGGAACTGTGTTTTCAGCCCGGAAAGCCCGGACATCAGCTGGGACTGGATACCGCTTCCCACATCCTTTGCAGCACTGCCGATACCGCTCTGGCTTCTCTTGATCGTGGTAGCAAAACTGCCGACCACGAAATCCATCCAGTCGCCCAGAGAATCTACCGGGGTCGTCAGGTTGCTGCTCATAGACCCGGCAAGTCCCTGCACGGCTTTCACCACCGACTTGACATTTTTCTTAATGCCGGTTGCCAGCAGCTTCATGAAGTCCGGCATATAGGTGTCTGCATCGGACAGAGGTCCTTCGTCCGGTACAGAGAAATGCAGCAGACTTCTGACCCTGCTTGCGACATTTTCTGCCGCAGCGATCACGGAACCGGCTGCTGCCCGGACACCTGCCGCCATCTGGGAACAGATATCTGCGCCCCAGCGATATGCCGAAGAAGCAATCGAACCGAGTGAGTTAAAGCTGCTCCTGATACTTGCGACACCGGAAGACACCGTACTGCGCAGACTGGACATTGCCGAAGACACCGTGGACTTGATGCTGTTGAAAGCAGAGGTCGTGGTGGATTTCAGGGAGTTCCAGCCACTCGTGACCGTACTGCGGACAGCTGTGACAGAAGAAGTCGTAAGGGACTTGATGCTGTTCCATGCCGTTGTAATGACCGTCTTGATACCATTCCAGCTGGTATTGGTCAGCGACTTCACTGCGGCTGTCGCAGAGGTCACATTGGATTTCACCGCCGCAAAGCTGCTCTGGATGGTGATCTTGATGCTGTTCCATGTGCTCGTGGTACTGGTCGTAATGGAGCTCCATGCGGATCTCATCGCGGCACTTACACCTGCCGTTCCGATTTTCACCGTCTGGCTGATGGCCGCCCAGCTCTTACTGTATGCCTGCTCCACTCCCCTCATGGAATTGGTAATGGAGGTAGACAGCGTGGTGGACAGGTTCTCTGCCGCCGCAGTCACAAGACCGGTGTTGGTCGTGATGCCATTTGCCAGACCCTGCATAAAGTCCGGCATCCAGCTTTCCATATCAGCCAGAGGTCCTTCATCCGGCACAGAGAAGTGCAGGAAGGAACGGATACGGTCCGCCACTCCCGATACGGCACTTGCCACATCCTGAATCCTCGACTGGATACCGGACACAATGTTGCCGATCATGTCAGAGCCCCACGAGAATGCCTGTCCAGCCAGCCCCTTAATAAAGGAGACCGCACTGTTAAAGCCATTCGTGATGGTGGACTTGATACCGGAAATCGTAGAAGAAATCCCGGATTTCATCGAGTTAAAGGCCGTGGTAGCCGCGCTCTTGATGCTGTTACTGAGGGACGATACCGTGGATTTCATGGCATTCCAGCCGGAAGAAACCACCGATTTGATTCCATTTACCACGCCGGAGATTTTGCTGCTGATGGCAGTCCAGATGGAAGAAACCGTGGACTGGATCGCAGAAAGGACAGTCGAGATGACCGTCTTGATCGCATTCCATGCCGTGCTCATCCGGGTCTGAATGCCAGTCAGCAGCGGAGACAGGAACGACACAATGGCGTTCCACACCGTAGTCACTGCAGTCTGGATCGCAGTCAGCACCGTGGAGATGGCTGTCTGGATTGCCGACCAAACCGTAGAGAAAGTCGTCTGCAATCTGGTCAACATCGTAGTCACAAAGGCGACGATAGCGTTCCAGATGGAAGTGATCTTCGTCTGAATTGCGGTCAGTGCCGCGCTGATCAGGATTTGAATCGCCTGCCAGATGGTCTCAAACAGATATTTGAACGCATCCAGCAGAGGCTTGATGGTGTTATTGATTTCGTTCCATACTGTAGTGATCGTGGTGCTGATGGTGTTCATGACCGTAGAGATCGCGGTCGAGATTGCCGTCCACACGGTTGTCACCGTGGTATGGATCGTATTCAGCACGGAAGAAACTGCTGTGGAAATGGCAGTCCAGATGGTGCTGAAGGTCGTCTGGATACTCGTAAGGACAGTCGTAAAGAAGCTCGAAACTGCTGTAAATACGGTCGTTGCCACCGACTGGATAGCAGAAACTGTGTTTGAAAAGAAGCTGCTGATTCCACTCCACACGGTCTCGAAGAAGCTCTTGATACTGCCCCAGACAGTCTGCCAGTCCGTACCGAACAGACCGAGGAACACATCCAGTGCGCTCTTTAGTGCGGTAAGCGTCGTGGAAAATACAGACTTCACACCGTCCCAGATGCTGGAGAAGATGCCTTTTACCGCTTCCCATGCGCCGCTCCAGTTGCCGGAGAACACATTGGAAAAGACATCAAACAAGCCGAGCAGCGTATCCAGAACCGTACTCAATACCGTAGCCACAATCTGGAGTGCTCCCTCAAACAACGGTGCAAGCACCTGACAGAAGCCATCCCAGACTGCTTTCAGTACCTCGGTGACATCCTTAAAATCAAAGCCCAGCCCATTGATCCGCTGTGTCAGCTGGTCGCAGAAGCCTTTCACCTTGGAAACGATGTCGTTCCAGATGCCGGTAATAGCCGAGCGGAACTCTTCATTCGTATTCCAGAGGTTCATGAATGCCGCCACCAGTGTGCCGATGACTGCCACTACTGCTACGACCGGCCCGGACAGACCGCCCAAAACAGCTCCCAGCTTTCCGAACACACCGCTTGCACTACCCACATGGGTGATGAGCAGCCGGATGCCCTTTGCCAGAGAACTGAAGCCGCGCATCGCTGTACCCACTGTCGAGATTGTTTTACCCAGAACGATGAGCAGCGGTCCGATGGAAGCTGCCAGCAGTGCGATCTTGATGATCGTTTCTCTGGTACTGTCATCCATGCTGTTGAGCTTATCCACGAACTGCTGAACGGCCGACACGATTTTACGGATGGTCGGCATCAGGATATCACCAAAAGAAATGGCCAGCTCCTCCAGCTGAGATTTCAGGATAGTGAGCTGACCATTTAAATTGTCCTGCATGGTCTCTGCCATGCTCTCGGAAGCACCATCGCAGTTTTCAATGGCACCGCTGAGTTTGTCGATATCCGACTGGCTGGCATTCATCAGGGCGAGGAAGCCGGACATAGCATTCTTGCCGACCAGTGCTTCTGCATTGGCAGCTTTCTCGGATTCAGATAGACCAGAGAATGCCACGCGGCAATCAGCTAAAATGTCGTTCAGGCTTCTCATGCTGCCGTCTGCGTTGCTGGTCGCAATCGTGACCTCACCGATGTTTTTGCCAACAAAGGTCACTTCACCGGAAAGGTTGTTCATGATGGTACGAAGGGAAGTACCAGCCTGTGAAGCCTTGATACCACTGTTTGCCATCAGACCGATGGCTTCTGCGGTATCCTCTGCCGAGAACCCAAGCGCACCGGCGATAGGCGCACAGTACTTGAACGTCTCGCCCATCATGCTGACATTGGTGTTCGCATTGGAAGAAGCAGCTGCAAGGATATCTGCAAAATGCCCGGAATCTGCCGCAGACAAACCAAAAGCTGTGAGGGCATCCGTGACAATATCCGAGGTCGTGGCGAGGTCTTCACCGGACGCCGCCGCGAGGTTCATGATACCCTCGATGCCGTTCAGCATATCCCCCGTTTTCCATCCGGCCATGGCCATGTATTCCATCGCCGAAGCTGCCTCGGATGCAGAGAACTTGGTCTTCGCACCCATTTCACGGGCTTTCGCACGGAGCTGGTCGAAATCATCCCCTGTCGCACCGGAAATGGCAGAGACCTTACTCATTTCAGAATCGAAATCAGCTGCGGTCTTCACTGCGGCAGTGCCAAGACCCGTTACCGCTGCGGTCACAGGCAGAAACTTCTTGCCGACATTCTCCACAGAAGATCCGATGTTCTGGAGCTTTTCTCCGGCTTCATCGATCCTGGCAAGAGTCGCATTTGTGGTCGCCGCCTGGTCCTGTAAGGATCGCAGATTCTGTTCGGTCTCCACGATCTCACGCTGGAGGGCATCGTACTGCTGCTGCGTGATCTCACCGTTGGCAAGCTGCTCATTGGCCTGCTGTGCCGCAGTCTTTAAGGTCGCCAGCTTTTCTTTGGTTGCTTGAATGGCATCCTTCAGCATCTTCTGCTTCTGGACGACCAGTTCTGTATTGGAGGGGTCCAGTTTCAGGAGTTTGTTGACATCCTTCAGTCCGGACTGTGTCCACTTGATTGACTTGTTTACACTTTCCAGTGCTTTGGAGAGCTTCGTGGTATCGCCGCCGATCTCAACGGTGATGCCCTGGATTCTGGATGCCATTTGCGTAACCACCTCCTCGCAGGCATGAAAAAAGCCCATCTGCGCGGAGCAGACAGGCTAAAGGGATGAAATAATATACTCGTAAGTTACTAACTCGTGAGTTACTTTTAATAAAGTAGGCTTGCGGCTTGGAAATTTACAAATCTTTCGTTGCTATAAGCCGAAAAAAGAGCTATACTTAAATTGAGAAATTGTACTCAAAGGAGGTACGCTCTATGAGTGAATATAATATTGACATTGCCGATATGCAGTGCTGGGTTTTCCGCATGGCTCAGTCCAAGTGGAAAATGTCTCCCAGTGACTGCGCTGAACTGTTTAAGAAATACGACATTCTTGGATTTATTTCTGAATGCTATGACATCCTTCATCTAAACGGTTACGCCTGTGTTCTTCACGATGTTGAAACCTTGTTAAAGAATCGAGGTGTATCCGTATGATCGAATTGCAGGATGGTATGCTTCTGTACCACGGTAGCTACATTGGTATCCCGGCGATTGACCTGAATCGCTGCTTTGGTGGACTCGATTTTGGCCGAGGTTTTTATCTTACATCTTCCTACGAGCAAGCGTACAATTACGTTCAGCTTTCGGTTAGGAAAGCGATGCGTATTGGTACAGTTCCAAAAGATTTCAACCTGGAAGACGGACAGATATCTGTTTACAAATTCCACTACGATCCCAACATATTAGCTTACTGTTTCCAAGGGGCCTCAGTTGAATGGCTTCATTTTGTAGCAGCAAACCGAAAAAAGGATTTGTTCCCACAACTTTTGAAAAAATACGGCACCATCGACATCATCGGTGGAAAAATTGCGGATGACCAAACAGCCCATACCTTACAGCAGTATATCGGTGGCGTCGACTTTGGTATCCCCGGTACACCGAAAGCAGACAAAATAGCTATTGAAAAACTTCTTCCCAATCGCCTAAAAGACCAATTCTGTTTTCGCACACAGGACGCCGTTAATCATCTTGAATATATAAGGAGTGACCGCTATGGAGATGTCAAACTATAACTTCACAGATACGCAGAAAGAAAGCTGTGCTGTCAGTCTCATGCGCGATACGGTCAAAGAACTCGCTTTGCGTGATACTATTTCCTATGAAGATGCACTGTTACGCTTCACAAATTCAAAAGTATATGAAACACTTTTCGACTATGATACCGGAATTTGGAGAGAAAGCCCCGACTATCTTCTGAATCTCTATGACTATTGCAATTCTAAAAAGACTGCCTAAGTTTTCTTTCTGCTTGACTAGCACTACTACATCGACTATACTTTTAACAGTGATCAGGTTTCGGTAACCTTGCGAGGTCCGAGACCGGGAAGATGACCTTCGGGCCACCTTCTTTCTCCCCCAGTTGTGCACGGCTGGGGGATTTTTTATACCCATTACCAGACGATTGTGCTTATTTCATTCACAATATAAGCACGGTCGTCTGTTTTTCTTTCAGAATCTGTCGCTAAAAGACATCCATATCGTGTTGAGAAGCCAGCTCTTTGTACGGATAATCGTCGTTCTGCCGTTCCGTGAACATATCATTGACCAACCCGATGGTCAGCAGATCGAGGTCGGCGATGCTGATACCGAGCTGTACACAGCGCAGCAGAAAGAGCGGGGTGGTCATTTCCCGCTCACTTTTGCGAGGTTTTTTCTGGATTCCACCTCCGTCTGCACATTCAGGCCCCACAGTTCGATCAGCTGGGGCAGGATCTGATAAATGGAGAAGGTGTTGAACTGGTCCAGGAACTCCTCCGGGCTGTCCGGCACATTGGCCGGGTCTGCATGACGGGCCATCAGCCATGCCAGATCCTCGAACATCTCCAGACTGAACAAATCGAGGTTGGAATTGTCCTCATCATTCTCTCCCACGCTCTTTTCCAGCTGACGCAGGTCTTTGTAGATATCACGGCCGAACTTGATGCGGTACAGGCGAGGCACAGCGGCACTTGCCTTAAAGGTGACTTCCTTGCCATCGATCTCGATTTTCTTTGTAACTGCCATAATCGTAATCCTCCATAAATTTCATGTAAAATTGGCAGAGCCGAAGCCCTGCCGTGTGTCTGTTCTTCTATTACTCTGCCGGGTCAATGCTCACCAGTGCATTACTGCCACTCACACGATGACATCAGCGGCATACACAGGGGTCTTGTCAGAGGCTTCGCCCCAGACCTGTGCTTCGATGTGCTTATCCTGTTGCTTGTTGTTGACCTTGTGGATACTCTGCACAAAAGGAATGCAGAAGTTGAGCTTTCCGCTCTGGATGGTGGTCTCCTGGATCTGACCGAAGCTGGTCTTCACGCCGGTATAGCCAGTGGGGATGATGTGGAACGAGCAGATGGCCAGCACCAGAACGATAATCACTGCGAACAAAGGAAAAATCTTCTTCATAATCGTATACCTCTTTATAATAATGTAAGCAGAGCCGAAGCCCTGCAGTGTGTGTCAGTCACTTAGCCTTGCGGCTCCTCGGTGTGACTGGTGTCTTCGGTGTCCACAGCTTCCGCCTGCGGCTCGTAGACCGCATCGTACCACTTGTTATAGACATCATCGGTGGTGTTGGTGCCGGTCTTTGCCTTGACATAACCGTTTGCCAGAGGGGTTGCCTGCAGGTTCAGGGTGTCCGTCTTGACTTCCTTGCTGTCCTCGTTGGTCTCACCCTCGATGGACGGACGGCTTGCCACACAGTTGTACAGCACATGGCGGATGTGACGCTGGTCACCATCGAACTCGAACAGGAAGGCAAAATGTTCCAGTTCCACACTGGCGTTCTCCGCAAGCACGCCGTTGCCATCCAGTTCCTCGTGCATGATGTCCGTGAGGAAGCTCTCCGGGATCAGCGCGATCTCCAGATCCCCCTCATAGCCGGAGTTGTTATTCACGACATAGTAGGCGATATTGTCCGCATAGAACGGCTCGATCTCGCCATTGGCATCCATAGAAAGACTGACGGCACCGGGGATACGGACCGGCTTTGCATAGGTGACACTGCCATCTTCGTCAAAGGTCGCCTTGGCATAATGGCAGTTTTTCAGGCCAAATTTGACCTTATTGCTTTTCTTCGACATAGTGTTCCTCCCATAAAAATATCCTGCATGAGCATCACACAGTCAGCTCATACAGGACTTCATACATCTTTTCGGTTTCGATCCAGACCTCGCTTTTCTCATAGTAGAGTTCGTGTGCGGTCAGGACTTCTTCAATGCTTGCTTCCATATCCGGGTCTTTGTAATCGGTGTACACCTCAATGTCCAGCCGGTTAAAGTGGTGGTACACAAGGTTATCTGCACCGAAATTCTCGGCTTTCGGATACAGGAAACAGATAAACGGTGGATCAGGGCTCTCCCCTTCTGCGAAATGGTCATACGCATAAGGAAGCCCCATCTCCTCCACCAGAGCTTTTACTTCTTCGTGGGTCATTGGTTCCTCCTTACTTTAGTGCCTTTTCGATGAGAGACTGGAGCTGCTCGATACCGGCCTGCTCTGCCGGAGCGATATGGGGTCTTCCTGCCACCCGTCCGCCGCCGCGCTTGGCATGACCTTTTTCCAGCAGATGTGCCAGCTGGTAGCGGTTCTTGGAATGCACCACCATCTGAAGGCTCTGGCTGGATTCGGACTGTTTGGTCGCCACCCAGCTTCCCTTGTATGCGTCCGTTCTGGACGGTGCATTGGCCGAGATCTGGTCTTTGACCGTTTTGGCAGACTTACGGACAGCACTCTTCACCTGCGTGGAAGCAAGCGTCGCATATTCTTTTAAGCCTTCGTTGATGGCATCAGCCATCTCATCAATGCTGACGGTTCTGCTCATCCAGCTGCCTCCTCTCCAGTCTGCAATGAATCTTCAGGATCTTCTTCTGATAGTTCATCGGGTCAACGGATTCGATATTGTAGAGCTGCTCCCGGAAGCGGATGCGGTAACCAGTGGAAGTTAATCCTCTGGTCTCGCTGCACCAGCGAACCGTAAACACCACGCTCTTCTGTTCGGCTGTGACCTCACCTTCTTCTTCCTGTGCCTGATAGGTCGAAGCGTAGGCAAAGCAGGTGAAATATTCCTCCCATGTGTTCCGATGGTTTCCGACCTTATCGGTCACGACCGTGCTTTTCTCGATTGTGATCCGCTCATTCAGTTTCTCGATCATCAGAACACCCCCTCCCTCACAGCAAACAGAACGGCATCCTTCTGGGCAGCGGTCACACCGACCTTGGCACCGCCGGTCTCAGCCAGCAGACCCAGCGGCTTGCCCACACCGTCACCGGTGATAAAGGCGCGCTCCTCTGCGTTGCCCATACGCACACCGAAACGGCGGGCAATATAGGTGGCGAGGTCGAAAGCAGAATCATTGAGCAGCTCGTTAGAGATCTTGATCATAGTGCCCAGCTTGTACGCTGACAGCATGGTCTGACCGAAAGTGGTATCGCTCTCCGGGATCTCCTCGCCCTCATCGATCCAGCTTGCCTCACCGGTATCCTCTGCGATAGGGATCTTGCGGGTGCCGGAGCTGGTGCGGATGACCGTTGCCATGCCACGGAAGATGTTGTTCTCCTCCAGTGCCTCCACCAGCTTCTTCTCGAACTCATCGGGAACGGTAAAGCCGCCCTCGGTGTCCTCACCCACAGACAGGGCATTGCGGACCTCGCCGTAATGGCCACGGTTGCGGATCATGTTCCAGAAGTTCTCGGCATACTCGGCAGTGGCAGTCGGCTTGACATCCTTCTTGGCACCGTTCTTCTGGTCAGCATGGACAGGACTGGAAGTCGGTGCGGACAGCTGTGCCTCGATCTGTGCCTGCTGCTCCAGGCGCTCGATCTCTGCACCCAGGTCCTTGACCTCCTGTGCCATCTTGTTGTACTGCTCCACGGCCTCAGCCTTTACCAGACCGTTCTCGCCGCGGTTCTTCTCCAGATAGTCCTTGGTCTGCTCCCAGAGGGTGTTGCGCTTGGTGCGCAGTTCCAGAATCTTACTCATAGTGTTTGTCCTCCATAGATTGATTTGTGATGATATGAAAAACAGCCTGAATGCACATCACTTCATGCATTCAAGCTGCTTCATCAGGATATTGTAAGGGATGCTGCCATCCTCGGTCTTGCCGTCCATGTCAAGAACAGGCCCCGGATCGGACGTTTTCGGGTCAGCCGGCGGTTCCTTCGGCTCAGTGTGTTTCTGGCCCACATCTTCCGGCTTCACACCCAGACGGTTCAGGACGATTAGATCCATCTGACGGCTGGAGAAAAGGTGCCCTGCCGTATCCTTCTGGAACGGCTTCTTTTCTTCGCCCTCGCCCGGTTCACTGTCAGGGTCTTCTTCCGGTTTCTCCGGGTCTGCCGGGTCACTGTCCGGCTCCTCCTCTTTCTTTGCAAAGAGGATCTCATCTGCAAAGCCCAGCTCCACCGCCTTCTTCGCATTCATCCAGGTCTCATTGCTCATGAGATTGGCGATGCGGGCGTGGCTGAGTCCGCTCTTTGCAGCATAGGCATTGATGATGCTCTCCTTGACCTCGGTCAGCACCTCGATGGCCTTTTCCATGTCCTTGGTGTTGCCCATCGCAACGGTGCTGGGGTCATGGATCATCAGCATGGCAACAGGACTCATCTGGACAGTATCACCAGCCATTGCCACAACGGATGCCGCGGATGCCGCAATCGCATCGATCTTGACCGTGATGCTGCCCTTGTAGTCCTTAAGCATGGTATAGATCTCGGCAGCGGCGAACACATTGCCGCCCGGAGAGTTGATCCAGACGGTCACATCCCCCTCGCCGGATTCCAGCTCATCCCGGAACATCTGCGGCGTTATTTCATCGCCCCAGAATGATTCCTCATCGATGGGGCCTTCCAGCCGGAGGATTCTGGTATCGTCACTGTTTTTGATCCAGTTCCAGAATTTATTCATCGGGTTCTCCTTCCATTTTTCCGTGGCTTACTCTCACTCAGCCGATTATCGCTGTCAGGTTCTTCTTCCGGGTCGGGCTGTATTTCTTTCGGCTGATTCTGCTGTGCCACCCCTGCATCTTTCAGCTTCACATAGCCGCCGTTCAGGTAGTAGTCGTCACCGCCCTCCTCTGCCGGGATGAGGTCCATGTTCTCCAGACGATGCACATCATTCGGAGAGAGGAAGCCGTTGCTGATTCCTGTCGCATAGCCGTTCATCCGGCTCTGGTAGTCGCCACGGAGCAGACCATCCACATTGAATTTCGGGAAGTAGGTATCCTGCTCCTCTTCCAGCAGCAGGTCCTTGATGATGCCCTGCTCGATGCGGACGAGCCACGGGGTCAGGGAGTGCATCACGAAATTCAGCGACTGGTATTCAATGTTGGAGAAGGTCGCCCTGGATAAATCGGCTACCAGATGCGGAGGCACACGGAAGATGCGGCAGATCTCCGTCACGGAAAACTGCTTCGTTTCCAAAAACTGGCTGTCCTCCGGTGGCAGGGAGATTGGTTTGTAGGCCATGCCCTCTTCCAGCACAGCCACACGATGGGCATTGGCTGCACCGCCATAAGCCGCCTCCCAGCTATCCCGGATACGGTTCGGGTCTTTCACAACGCCGGGATGTTCCAGCACACCGCTGGGCTGTGCGCCGTTCTTGAAGAAAGAGGAACCGTATTTATCCACGGCAATGGAAGTGCCGAGGCTGTTCTTCATCATGGCGATCGGTGAGAAACCAATCAGACCATTAAACCCAAGCCCCGGCACATGGAAGATCTCGTCCCGGCGGAAGTAGAGGTCTTTATTCTGCTCTCCCGGAACTTCATCCGTGTATGCATGGTAGATATAGTAGAGCTCGCCACTTTCATCTCGGTCGACTTCGACATTCTCCGGTAAAAGAGGATACAACCCCAGCACCGTGTTCTTACCATCCCGGACGATCTGTGCGTAGGCGTTTCCCCAGAGGAGCAGATGGGTCATCAGCGTTTCCCAGAAGACAAAGGATGTCATTTCCGGGTTTGGCTGGCGATACAGAATCTTATACAGCGGATGATCCCGTGCCTTTTCCTTATTGCCGTTATCGTCTGTTACCCGGTAGAGATGCAGCGGCAGTGCCGCAATGGACTCTGCCAGCAAACGGACACAGGCATACACGGTCGGGATCTGCATGGCAGCTTTTTCATCTACCTGCTCCCCGGCATTGGAACGGCCAAACACAAAGGTCTGCCCGGAATCGCGGACATTATCCGTGACCTGTGGCAGACCTTCTTTCGGCTGTTCTGTTTTGGGAGAATCTCTTGGGTTCTCAAACCCCATCCATTCCCAGAATCCCATATTATTTATTCCCCTTTCTGTTTTTCGTGTCTTCCATATATTTCTCAACAGTGCTATAATATAGACATATTTTTACCCAGGAGGACAAAATATGCTGTCAATCAATCAGCTTATGAAATATTTGAGAAACCATCATCAGATTTCTGTTAAAAGCAATCAAGCTCAATCACTACGAAACATTGGCTACTATCATGGATATAAAGGATACCGCTTCATCCGCACTCCAAACCAACGTATTCCTTTTTCATCACTTGATGAGGTCATAGCGTTAAATAAATTTGATATGCAGTTGAAGACTTTGATTTATCCAAAAGTAATGTTCATTGAAAACGCACTGAAAAGTTATGTGATTGAAGCCGTGCTTCAAGATAGCAAATCAGAAAATCTCGATGTTGTTTTCAATAAATCCATTACTGCTTATCAGTCCTACGCTCCCGGAAGCCAACAGTATCACAAGCAATATGCAAAGCGGATGACCCTCAAGGGAAAAATCAATAATGCACTTTTGCGTGATTACTCAAATCAGAAACAAACTGTCAACCATTTCTTTGATACTGACCGCCCAATTCCTATTTGGGCTGTTTTTGAATCACTGACATTGGGAGAGTTTGGAACTTTTTTCGCCTGTTCAAATGCAAATGTCAAATTAAAGACTTCGAGCATCCTTCACTTGCCAAGCAATCTGGATTCAGATGGAAAAATCACCGAATACATGATTTACGCTGTCAAGGATTTACGAAATGCTGTTGCACATAACAACACCATCTTTGATACTCGTTTTCAGACAAGTACAATAAACAAACGCCTTATTTCGCTTCTTGAAACAGAAGTAGGCATTACAGGTCTTGACTTCAAATACATTGACGCCTACATAATCCTGATTACTTACATATTACGAAAGATGGGAGAAACCAAAACGGCCTGTAAGCAATTTGTGAGTTCCTTTATTGATTGCACGGACTTATTAAGAACTCAGATTTCGCCCAACATTTGCAATCAGATTTTGGGAACTCAGCAGCGCGCACACTTAAACCAGCTTCAAAATTTCATCAGCAATTCTTAAAACCTCTTGCATAATTTCTCCCCGTGTGGTATATTATAGCTATGAATTGCGGTGGTCGTCTTCGGACAACACCTTGAAAGAGCCTGATGCGTCGGGCTCTTTTTTCTTTTGTCTTTTTACTGTTTCTCCAGTTCCGGCAGACCGGCAAGACTGGTACCGAAGGACGCAACACCTGCCACGATCACTGTACTGCCGACCGCCATCCAGTCCACCGTGCCGCCGGGCATCTGTGTCACGACCAGAGCCGCGCCGGTCTGGAACATCGTCTTTGCAGCACGGATGCCGGCTGCCTTCCACCATTCTGAACTCATCAGATACTTCATTGTGTTTTCCTCCATATTCTTCATATCAAAAAACGATCATGTCACGCTCATCGTAGACGCTTCCCTGCTGCTGTCCTTCGTTTCGGATGCAACGGTCCAGTGCCATGATCGCAGCGACGATACCATCGATCTTCTCCGGCGACTTCGCCTTGGTCGGTTTGATGTTGCCTGCCGCGTCGGTATCCACGACCACATTCCCCTCCATCCATGCCATGACCGGGTTGCCGCCGTGGATGATCCTGCCTTCCATCAGGAGCTTGTAGAACTCCTTGGTAGGTGGGCTCATATCTTTGAAGCCCTGACCGAAAGGCACAACTGTGAACCCCATCCCCTCAAGGTTCTGGGTCATCTGCACCGCTCCCCATCGGTCAAAGGCAATCTCCAGAATGTGGTAGGTCTTGCCCAGCTCCTCGATGACCTTTTCGATAAATCCGTAATGGATAACATTGCCTTCTGTCGCCATCAGGTAGCCCTGCTGATACCAGATATCATACGGAACGGATGCCCTGCGCACACGCTGGGGGATCGTATCCTCCGGTATCCAGAAAAACGGAAGCATGATGTATTTCTCTTCCGGGGTCCTGGGTGGGAACATCAGCACAAAAGCCGTGATGTCTCCGGTGCTGGACAAGTCGAGTCCTCCATAACATTCACGGCCTCTGAGGGCTTCCAAGTCGATTGGCTGGTTGCCGAGGTTGTAGATGTGTTCCGGGATGAACCGGGTCAGCGAGGACACCCACATATTCAAACGAAGCTGCTTGAACACATTCTCCTCTGCCGGGTTGTCCAGTGCTTCCTGGTACGCATCCCGGACACGCTGGATCTGGATGGTCTGGCCCAATGAGGGGTTTGCCTTATACCAGTTGGCTTCATCGTGCCAGTCATCCTCATCTGTCAGTCCATAGACCACGGAGTAGAAAGTGTGGTCAATCTTGCGGCCAGCCAGCAGATCAAGAGCTTTCATGTGGAGCTCGTAACAGATGCTCTCCTTGTCCGTGCCTGCCGTGGTGATCAGGAAGAACAACGGCTGCTCACGGGCATCACCGGAACCTTTAGTAAGGACATCGTAGAGTTTTCGGTTTGGCTGGGTGTTTATGCTAATCTCATATGACTAAAAATTGATTTACTTGATTGTCTCTGGATA
>OAUU01000232.1_pt1 | contig 53237 bp, 53 predicted proteins | sample 1501381 | NCBI WGS metagenome assembly OAUU01 (sample SAMEA2580057, study PRJEB22360) | human gut metagenome | reverse complement strand
TCTTTTATTCGCCAGTATATGCAATTTCTATCTCATAGCCGCCGTTCTCATAGTAGGCGTGGGAAAAATAGTATCTTATTGTTATTTCTGAAATATAAAATTTGAATCATAAAACTTCTTTCCCTCTCAAATCCATTTTTACCAAACCAACTACTAACAATCCAATAAAAATTGCCGTGTCCACAAATAACAGTACAACAACACTTTTTACCACTCCGAAAGTAAAAAGTATGGAGAAGATTTCCACTGACAACACAATAAAACACATATAATTTGTCAAATACTCTGTTATAATTTCTCCATAATAATTGTTCATCTGCAATTTCGCATAGATAAAAGGTTTTAATAAATAACGGATTATGATACATATAACAGGACAAATAAAAATCCAGTTTTTATTAACTAGGGATGTTGCCACTCCTTTACTCCATTGTACTGGAATTTCTGTCGGCAACTTAGAATAAGACAAAGCCCCAATAATCAAGCATAGTGCGGTAATCATAGTCCAGGTAAGCATACTTTCCCATATATACAAAAAGCTGACGGAATCCAGTTTGAAAACAGTTCGATTATCTTTCCAATAGTCATGCAAATCTGTTACATATTGTTCTACCTGTAATTTTTCATAATTAATACTTTCTTCATCCAGCATTTTTTCACACATGAGTTTCGCCTTATTCAAATCAGTAATCTGATTTTTTAATACTTCCTTTTGCTTCTCAAGCATTTCCTGCAATGTTACTTTTTCGGATATAATACTTCGTATATCTTCAATAGAAATTCCCAATGTACGTAGATATGCAATCTTCTTTATATTTTCCACATCATTTTCAGAATAATCTCTATAACCATTACTTTCATTTCTCGAAGGCTCAATAAGTTTTTCCTTTTCATAAAAACGGATATTAGAACGGGATAAACCTGTTCGCTCTTCTACGTCTTTTATAGTCATATTATGCCCTCCTTTCGAGCAACTCTATTTTACTTAATAATAAGCTATAAACAAGGTTTACAGTCAAGCATTTATCAAAAAACTAAAGATGTACCGTTTCACCAAATAGACGGGACGTACTTCATGTGATAAAAAACTAAAAAAAACAGAAATACAAATCGAAATTTGAAGCGAAGGTATGTATTATGAATATAGGATTTTGGTCGTGTATAATTTTGGTAATACCATTTCTGATTATAGGTGTGTTATTTGCGATTTTTAAGGAAAAAGCAGCAAAATTTGTTTCAGGATTTAATTCATTTTCTAAAGAAGAACAGGCATTGTATGATAAAGCACGTTCTTTTAGAAAAATTTAGTCGTTGACAGATAACATATCTTGCATTACAATACATTTAACAATTAGGTTAAATGTTAAATGAGGAGCGTGATGAATTCTTGGGTATACAAGATACATTAAAAGCACTGGCAGATCCAATACGACGTGAGATTTTAAATTTATTGAAGAATGGACGGCTTTCTGCTGGAGAGATATGTGAACATTTTTCAGCAACGGGAGCTTCTATATCCAGACATCTGGCAATATTGAAGGAGGCTGATTTAATCCGAAATAAAAGAGAGGGAAAATTTATTTATTATGAATTAAACACTTCCGTATTGGAAGATGTCATGTTGTGGATTATAGATTTGAAAGGAGTATCGGACGATGAAGGAAATGATAAAAAAATATAGAGGTTCATTAATTTGTTCTGTTCTGGTAATGCTCATCGGGGTTTTAGTAGGATTCACTAGTACACAGAGCATGTGGGCAAATGTGTTTTTTGTAGTGACGGATTGTGCGCTGGTGGCAATAATATTTTATGATAACCGGAACAGACAGCAGAGCCGCAAGATTATAGGAATGACGATGTGGATTATACCAATTATAACATTACTCTATAATGGTATTGCAAGACTGGTCAATATGGGTGCAGATATGGAAAATCTGTTTATGGCAGTAATTTATTATGGAACTGGACTGCTGTTTATGGTTATTGGAAATTATTTGCCAAAAGTGAAACAGAATAATACCATAGGAATAAGAGTTGTATGGTCTTTAATGGATGAAGAAAACTGGAATGCAACACATAGATTCAGCGGCAAATTATGGATGGCATCAGGTATTTTATGTATGCTTTGTGGACTTTTTGGGGAAAGCATGGCTGCACTGGTTGTGTATATTATAAGCATTATGGCAGCTGCAATCATTAGCATTCTCTACTCCTACCTTTTTTATAAGAAAAAGCTGGCAACCGGAGAAGGCTTAAAAATTCAGTATAATACAAAAAAAGTGTGATATATCTGATCATCGCAATTTCCACTATTGTGTTTACTATATGGACTTTGTTTTGTGGAAGCATTCAGATTCGTTGTAATGATCGTGATTTTAACATTGAAGCAAAAGGATGGAATGATTATACAGGGGAGTATTCGCAAATTGACAGCATTTCTTATGAAGAAAATGTATTGCAGAACAATAATGATTACAGAACTAATGGTCTTGGAAACCTGAAGTATGCTATGGGAAACTTCAAAAACGATATCTTCGGGGATTATATCCGCTACACTCATGTCTCCTGCCATTCATATGTTGTCATGAACATAGATGGAAAAATATTAGTTGTAAATGGGGAAAATGACGCAGAGACAAAGGAAATCTATCAGAGAATAAGTGAGAAGGTGTCAAAGGAAAGAAAATAGTTGTCGGAAACGCTGAGAAGAAATTATTCTCAGCGTATCTTATTGCATTTGGACCGATTGTGAAATTTCTGTTGGGTGTGTCCAATGTAGCAGTGCCTTTTAATACAATATTTTTAAGTGTCGTGCTTTTTGTAGTAATACCGCTTGTTGGTGGAATTATTACCAGAATGGCTGTAATCAGAAAACATGATGAGAATTATTTAAACCAGCAGTTTTTAAATAAATTTGATTCAGTTACAACTGTAGGGCTACTATTGACATTAGTGCTGATATTTATATTTCAGTCGGAAGTTATTCTGAAAAATCCTATACACATAATATTGATTGCAATACCTTTGATAATTCAGACATTTTTGATCTTTGGAATCGCATACGTAGCGTGTTATCTGTTAAAACTGTCACACAATATTGCAGCACATGCAGGAATGATAGGAGCATCTAATTTCTTTGAACTTGCGGTGGCAGTGGCGATTGCATTGTTTGGAACAACAAGTGAGGCTGCACTTGCAATCATCGACGGAACAGGTCCGCTTTCAACAGATGGAACATGGGGAAATCATATGCAGTTTACCTCGAAAGCAATCGGAGAATTAGGAGCCATAAACGGACCAAGATGCTGTCCGTATTATGAAGGAATTATATAATATAGATATGGAAGCAGATGGGCAGTTCAGTAAGCTGGTTAGTGATATTCCAAATCCGGATATTCGCAAACTACAAGATAAAGCCAAAACTTCATATACTCTAAGCACAAGGAGGTAGGTGAGATGGGATTATTTGATAAATTAGCAAGTGCGGTTAAAAACTTTGATTATGAAGGAGCTGCAGATTCTCTGAGAAATGAGTATGAGAGAAAACAGTCTTCCATAGAGCGTAGTGCACATAATAAGTTTAGAGATAAGGCACGCAATGCAACAGATGATGAATTAAGACATAATTTACAAAACGCGATTGATAATATTCATACCGTACTGCATCAGGTTTTGCAGCTTGCAGTCGAAGACAACTACATACGTCAGAATATTTCAGTATTCATTCACCAAAAACCACTTCTATGATTTTATAATAAGAATGAAAAGTCTGGTGATTATCATGATGAGATGGTTGCCAGGCTTTTGTGGTATGTTTATAATAGAAAGAACGAAAACTAATTGTACGAGACAGAACAGCGGGCAGCGGATATGATATTAGAAGATATTGAGGCGGCAGATGATGAGAAACCAAGCGTACAGCACATGGTGTTCGGTACGAAACTGATTGAGCGAGAGACGACATAGAAGAAAAATCGGATTGACGAAATAGCATTAAAAAGATACAATATGGTTAGAATACTACTATAGTTAACTTGAGGAGGTGCTAGTATGAATATTCGTCCATCAGCAGCAATCCGTCAAAATTATAATGAGATTGCAGATATGTGTCGTAAAACTGCAGAACCCGTATTTCTTACAAAAAATGGCGAAGGTGATCTGGTTGTCATGGATATAGAAACCTTCAATCGCAGAGAAAAAATGTTGAAGTTAAGGGAGGAATTGCTTGCAGTCGAAGAGGATCGGATGGCAGGTAGAAGTGGATGCACAGTAGATGAACTGGATGCATATCTTGAGGATGTGATTGCAGAGGTATAGTGAATGGCAGATAAAAAGTACAAAGTAATTGTTTCTGACAGGGCAAAGAGAATGTTGGGAGCGCATATTCGGTTTATGGCTCAGGTTAATAAAGATGCCGCCAGCACAAAGAAGAAGGAAATAATAACAGCAATCCGCGCCTTGAATCATATGCCGCAGCGTTTTCCGTTTTTTGAAGAAGCATACATTCCACCGAATAAATATCATAAGATGTTTATTGAAAAATGGTATCTGATTCTTTATCAGATACAGGATGATACGGTATATGTGGAGTATATTGTTGATTGCAGAAAAGATTATAACTGGTTGATTCATTAAGAATATGTAACTATTCAGAGCCAAGCAAAATTTCATAAAACAGGTGTAAAATGCTTGCATTTTTAAGACTGTTTTTGAAATTTTATTTGGCGGATACGCTACACCGACGAAATGCGCAGCATTTTGGAGGTTGCTCTGAACAGTTACAAGAATAAAATAAAAGAGTCAGGTATCGGGGAAAGTAAAACATCTCGGATACCTGATTTTTTTACATTTTTTAATTATTTACATCTCCGATCGATATTGTATAATAAAAAATGTAGAAAAATATTAAAACATAGTTGACAGATGGGTTTTATAAGTATATAATACAAACCATCAAAAACACACCAACTAAGTAGGTTAATAAAGAAAGTGAGGATATAGACTATGGCAGCAATTTATAAAGGCACACTTGGACTGATTGGAAACACACCACTTGTTGAACCTGTGAATCTGGAAAAAGAGCTTGGACTTGAAGCAACGATTCTTGTAAAGCTTGAGTATCTTAATCCGGCAGGAAGTGTGAAAGATCGTGTTGCGAAGGCAATGATCGAAGATGCAGAAGAGAAAGGAATCCTGAAAGAAGGTTCTGTTATCATCGAACCTACTTCCGGAAACACAGGAATCGGACTTGCATCAATCGCAGCAGCGAAGGGGTACAGAGCAATTCTTACCATGCCAGAGACCATGAGTGTTGAGCGAAGAAATATCCTCAAAGCATATGGAGCAGAGATCGTACTTACAGAAGGTACAAAGGGAATGAAGGGAGCAATTGCAAAAGCTGAAGAGCTAGCAAAGGAAATCCCGAACAGCTTTATCCCGGGACAGTTCGTTAATCCGGCGAACTCAAAAGCACACAGAGAGACAACAGGCCCGGAGATCTGGAAAGACACAGATGGAAATGTTGATATCTTTATTGCCGGTGTCGGTACAGGTGGAACACTGACAGGTGTTGGTGAATATCTGAAGTCCCAGAAACCGGATGTGAAGGTTGTAGCACTTGAGCCTGCAGCATCTCCGGTACTTTCAGAAGGAAAGGGCGGACCGCACAAGATTCAGGGAATCGGAGCAGGATTCGTACCGGATGTCCTTAATACAAAGATTTATGATGAGATATACAAAGCAGACAATGACGAAGGATTCGCAGCCGCGAAGCTTCTTGCAAAGACGGAAGGAATCCTGGTAGGTATTTCTTCAGGAGCAGCACTTTCCGGAGCAATTGCATATGCAAAGAAACCGGAGAACAAGGGCAAGACAATCGTAGCACTTCTTCCGGACAGCGGAGACAGATACTACTCTACACCACTCTTTACAGAGTAGGCACGAATATCAAGACAACAGCAAGGCATTAATTAAGTAAGATTTTAACTTCCAAGCAGCTCTGGCTGCGGAATAAGAATACAAAACAGGAATTAGAAAAAGGAGAATAAACCCATGGCAAAATTAGAGAGAAAAGACAGAAAATTTAAATTTGAGACATTACAGCTTCACGTAGGCCAGGAGCAGCCGGATCCGGTGACAGATGCAAGAGCAGTACCGATCTACCAGACTTCTTCTTATGTGTTCCGCAACAGCCAGCATGCAGCAGACCGTTTCGGACTGAAAGACGCAGGAAATATTTACGGACGTCTGACAAACCCGACAGAGGATGTGTTTGAGAAGAGAATCGCAGCACTTGAAGGAGGTACAGCAGCACTTGCAGTAGCATCCGGAGCAGCAGCAATCACATATACAATTGAGAATCTGGCTCAGCAGGGAGATCACATCGTATCTGCAAAGAATATTTATGGAGGATCTTTCAACCTTCTTGAGCATACACTTCCGAATTATGGAATTACAACAACATTTGTTGACATTTTCAATCTGGAAGAAGTTGAGAATGCAATCCAGGAGAACACAAAAGCTGTTTACATCGAGACACTTGGTAACCCGAACTCAGATGTAGTTGATATTGAAGCAATCGCAAATATCGCACATAAGCATAAAATCCCGCTTGTTGTAGATAATACATTTGCAACACCTTATCTCGTAAGACCAATCGAGTACGGTGCTGATATTGTTGTTCACTCTGCTACAAAGTTCATCGGTGGACATGGAACAACAATCGGTGGAGTTATCATCGAGGGCGGTAAGTTCGACTGGGAGGCTTCAGGAAAATTCCCGTCACTGACAGATCCGAACCCAAGCTATCACGGCATCAGCTTTACAAAGGCTTGCGGACCGGCTGCATTTGTTACAAAGATCAGAGCCATCCTTTTGAGAGATACAGGAGCAACAATTTCTCCGATCAGTTCCTTTATCTTCCTGCAGGGACTTGAGACACTTTCCCTTCGTGTAGAGCGTCATGTGGAAAATGCACTGAAGGTTGTTGAGTATCTGAACAATCATCCACAGGTTGAGAGAGTACATCATCCATCTGTAGATCCAGATCCGAAGCAGCAGGAACTTTATAAGAAATATTTCCCGAACGGCGGTGGTTCTATCTTCACATTTGAGATCAAAGGTGATTCTAAGAAAGCTCAGGATTTCATTGATAACTTGGAACTGTTCTCACTGCTTGCAAATGTAGCGGATGTGAAATCACTTGTTATCCACCCGGCAACAACAACACACAGCCAGTGCACGGAGGAAGAGCTTCTCGATCAGGGAATCAAGCCAAACACAATCCGTCTGTCCATCGGTACAGAGAATATTGATGATATCATTCAGGATCTGGATGAGGCATTCAAAGCAATTCAGTAAATAAGAATCAGAGAAAACAGAAAAATCTGTAAGAAGTAGGAGCAGTAAAAGCTGCTCCTATAGTGTTTAGAAGAAAGGAGTAGAAGCGTTTGAAATTATCAAAGAAAAGTAGATATGGACTGCGTGCTCTTATTGATCTGGCGGTGAATTCACGGACAGAGCTGGTCTCATTAGGAAGTATCGCACAGAGAAATGACATTTCCGCTCAGTACCTTGAGCATGTATTTTCAGCTCTTCGCAAGGCTCATATTGTAAAAAGTATGAAAGGTTCCCAGGGAGGATATTTTCTGGAGAGAGATCCGAAAGAGATTACGGTTGCGCAGATTGTAGAGGCATTGGAAGGAACCTATGATCTGGAAGATGAAGTTGATCGAAACAGCGTGGAACGTGGAGATCAGGAAGCAATTCAGCATCTGATCATTGATCGAATCAATGATTGTGTTCAGGAGATTCTGGAAGATGTGACGCTTAAGGATCTTGTGGATGCATACGAAGGGTATCAGGATTCTGTTGAGGGAATGTACTATATTTAATAGAGTGGAACGTAAGGAGCAGAGACAGACAGCATGGCAGAAAATTATCAATTTGAAACACGATGTATTCACGGGGACGGAGGATTTGTAGAGGGACATCCATACGGAGCAGTCTCCGTTCCCATTTTTCAGACAGCAACCTTCGCACACCCGGGAATCGGGAAAAGTACAGAATATGATTATTCTCGTGAGAGCAATCCGACACGGTATGAATTAGAAAGCGTAATGTCCTCTTTAGAAGGAGCGGATGACAGTATTGCGTGCGCGACAGGAATGGCGGCAATTGGAATCTGCCTGGAGCTTTTCGGAGAAGGCAGTCATATTTTATGTACAGAAGATCTGTACGGCGGAACTGTGCGAATGTTTGAAAGCATTGGCGAAAAGCGAGGATTAAAGTTTTCTTATGTAGATACTTCAGATATTGATCTTGTAAGAAAGAATATCAGAAAAGAGACAAAGGCATTTTATATTGAGACACCAAGCAATCCAACGATGAGGATTACAGATTTTGCAGAGATGAGAAAACTCGCAGACGAATTCGGGTTACTGATTCTTGCGGATAATACATTCCTTTCTCCTTATTTCCAGAAACCGCTACAGTTGGGTGCTGATATTGTAGTACATAGCGGAACAAAATTTCTTGGAGGACACAATGATGTTCTCGCAGGATTTGTTTGTGTCAAAGGGAAAGAGCTGTCGGAAAAATTGCGTTATACATATAAGACAGTTGGCTGTAGCCTGTCTCCGTTTGACAGTTTCCTTGTACTTCGCGGAATCAAAACTTTATCAGTGCGTCTGGAGCGCCAGCAGGAGAATGCGAAGAAGATCGCACTTTGGCTGAAAAACAGACCGGAAGTGACAGAAGTTTATTATCCGGGTCTGGAAGATCATCCGGGTTACGAGGTGAACCGGAAGCAGGCGACAGGAGCAGGAAGTATGCTTTCTTTCCGTGTAGATACGGTGGAACGTACAAGAAAGATTCTTGAAAGTGTGAAATTGATCTCTTATGCGGAGAGCCTTGGCGGTGTAGAATCATTGATCACATATCCAATGCTTCAGACACACGGTGATGTACCGGTGGAGATAAGAGAACATCTTGGAATCACAGAAGATTTCCTTAGAATGTCCGTTGGAATTGAAAATGCTGAAGATCTGATCAAAGATCTGGAACAGGCATTTCAATAAAAGGAGTAAAAATGAGTGAGAAGAATTTGAATTTTGACCAGCCTGTAGAGAGAAGAGGAACCCACAGTCTGAAGTATGATTTTGCAGAAGAAAGAGGGAGAAAGAAAGATATTCTTCCGTTGTGGGTCGCTGATATGGATTTTAAGACGTCATCTTTCGTCCAGGAAGCATTGATCCGTCAGGCAGAGCATGGAATTTATGGATATACAGAGTCAGATCAGGAATATTACGATGCGGTCAGCTCCTGGATGGAACGCCGTCACGGATGGAAGATCGACAAGGAGTGGATCACAAAGACTCCGGGAATTGTCTTTGCACTGGCAATGGCGGTGAAGGCTTATACAGAACCTGGGGATTATATTCTGATCCAGGATCCGGTCTATTATCCATTCCGGGAAGTGATTGAAAGCAATGACCGTAAAGTGGCCGCCAATATCCTTATCCGTAAGGAAGATGGATCTTATGCGATTGATTTCGAAGATTTTGAACGCCAGATCGTGGAAAAGGGTGTGAAATTATTCTTATTCTGCAGCCCACACAACCCGGTCAGCCGGGTATGGACAAGGGAAGAAGTGGAGCGTCTGGGAGATATTTGCCTAAAGCATCAGGTGATCATTGTAAGTGATGAGATTCATGCAGACTTCGTATTTGAAGGGAAGCATCAGGTACTTGTAGATCTGAAGGAGGAGTATAAAGATATTACAGTGACATGTACTTCCCCGGGGAAGACATTCAATCTTGCTGGACTTCAGATTTCCAATATTATCATTCCAAATGCAAGCCTTCGCAAGGAATTTCAGCATCAGGTAACTGCAGCCGGGTATAGTCAGGTCGGCGCACCCGGAATCTTTGCGCTGATCGCTGCGTATACTCAGGGCGAAGAATGGTATCAGGCGATGAAACAGTATGTGAAGTCGAATATTGATTTCCTTCATACATGGATGGCAGAACATTTACCACAGATCAAGGTGACAAAGACAGAAGGAACCTATCTCGTCTGGATGGATTTCCGGGCATTAGGGCTTTCAGATAAGGAACTAAAAGAACTGATAGAAGATAAGGCAGAGGTTTGGCTGGATGGAGGAGCGATCTTCGGAGAGTCTGGAAGTGGTTTTGAGCGGATCAACGTGGCTTGCCAGAGAGCGACGCTTGTGGAAGCGTTGGATCGGATTGAAAAAGCAGTGAAAGAAAAGGTTCACGGATGATTAGATAAAATAGAAACAGAAAAAGATGGATAAGCAATAAAAGCATTACTTATCCATCTTTTTCTATGTAGATCTGATTTCCCATTGTATTGAAACAACTGTTATTTCGTTCCCCCTGAAATAATGCTATTTCTCAATCTTGCATGGAATGGCCGGTTCATGAAAGTCAGCAAGTGTGATACTTCCAAGATAATCCTCGATAAGGTTATCCAGTTTTTCCCAAATCGGACGTGTCGGACACTGACCCGCACGTGCACATTCCGGTGCATGATCCTCCAGACACGCTACAGCTGCAAGGCTTCCTTCTGTCGCATGAAGAATCGAAGCGAGAGTGTATTCTTCCGGAGATTTTGTCAGGCGGTAGCCGCCGCCCTTTCCGCGAAGTCCAAGGATAAATCCTTGTGTGACAAGAGATTTTAAAATATTTTCCAAATACTTTTCAGAAATCTCCTGACGTGCTGCGATCTCTTTCAGCGGTGTGTAAGAGTCCGGATCCTGCTGAGACAGATCAATCATGACTCGGAGAGCATAACGCCCTCTTGTAGAGATAATCATAACCTATTTCCTCCCAAGTTACCTATAATTTTACATTGTGAATAGTGTATCATATGTTAAGAAAATAAACAAGTTGTCGAGGTAAAGTGAAACAGTGCAAAAGCATTAAAGTTTGTTGAAAACAAACGAAAACGAGTGTGTCTAAAAATGAAATAACCGTGAAATTGTATTAACTTTACTGGAATTTACAGTGCGTTTGTGATACTCTAAAGACTGTAAGTCCTGATCGGAATGCTATCTTTCTGATCAGACAGAAAAGACTGGGTTACTGTTCACTCCCGTGTCAATCACTTCGCTGATTGACACGGAGTGAACAGTAACAAGACTGGAGAGAGAATATGAAAAGATTAGTAGTAGCATTACTTCTGGCAAGCACATTGTGTATGACAGGATGCGGCGATACGAAGAAAACAGAACCGGCTGCATCTACGACAGAAGAGGTGGACAAAGCAAGCAGTACGATGAAAGAACAGATGGGAGACAACGCGGTTCTTCCAAGTGATTCTGTTAAGAGAGTTATGGCAAAGCAGTGGAAGGTGATTGGAACAGATACTGTGTATGATCTGAAAGAAGATGGAACAGGAACTAAGGATGACGCCGGACTGACATTTGAGTGTGGATTTGATGAGGATAACAACATTACGATCAAGATCACAATGGACGGCGAAGACGAAGGTAAACTGTATGCGGTTACGACAGATGATACAGGCTATGGCGTAGTGCTGGAGTCCCTGGATGGTGGTAAGGATATAAAATTACTCCAGGCGGATACAGAACTTCTGGATCTGACGGATGACCGTGCGAAGGGGCTGATCGGAAAGTGGACAGACAACAGCGGAAATGAATATAAATTAAAGAAGGACGGAAAGCTTGTGATCAAGAGTTCCTCCGGTGAAACAAAGGGAACATATTGTGTTGCAGAGAATGCAGACGGTACATTGAGGCTGAATCTGGTTATCTCCGGTGGAACACTGGAATATGTCTATACACTGTCAGATGATGGATCTACAGTGGAATTATGTAGTCCGGGAACAGATACGGTACATAAGTGGACGAAAGCCTAAAGTGTGGTGAATAAAAGAGATGCAGTTTGCGCATGAATTGATCGTTCCGGAAGTTGGATTTCCTTTTAAACTATTCTTATTTGAAGGCAGAGAAGGACATTACCATAGAGAAAAACATTGGCACAGATCGATTGAGATTTTTGCAGTGTGCGACGGAGAACTGGAATTTAAGATCGATGAGAAGACCTGGCATCTGACAGCGGGAGAATTTATGATTGTGAATTCGAATGAGGTTCATGAAGTAGATTCTCCGTTGCCAAACGAGACGATCGTTCTTCAGATTCCGTTGAAAGTTTTTGAAAAATATTATACAGGAGAGCAATTTATCTGGTTTACGCATGAACCGGGACGTAAGGACGCGCGCTTTATGGAATTGTTGGAAGAACTGTATAAGACGTATTACGAAAAGCAGTGTGGATATGACATGAAGATGAACAGTATTTTTTATCATCTTTTATATCTCCTTGTGAAAGAATACCGTCTGACGGAAGTTGAGGATGCTTTTGTAAGGAAGAATAAGAATCTGAACAAGCTTTCAGCAATCACATCTTATATGAAAGAGAATTATGCACAGGAGCTCAGTCTGGAAGAAGTGGCAAGAATTTTTGGCTACTCACCAACGTACTTGTCGAGGATGTTTCAGAAGTATGCGGGAATCACATATAAGAGCTATCTGCAGAATATCCGTCTGGAATATGCAATGAAAGACCTGAAGGGCGGAAAATATAATATCACTGAGACAGCACTTCGCAGCGGCTTCTCCGGAAGCAAGGCGATGGCAAGGGCATTTCGGAAAAAATACGGAATTCTTCCAAGTGAATATAGAGAAAATGGGTAACTGTTCAGAGCCAAGCAAAATTTCAAAAACAGGCATAAATGCTTGCATTTTTAAAACTGTTTTTGAAATTTTATTTGGCGGATACGCCACACCGACGAAATGCGTAGCATTTTGGAGGTTGGCTCTGAACAGTTTAGAGGTTGGCTCTGAACAGTTACGAAAATGGAATATAAATAAAAAGAAAAAAATGACTAACAGTACAAAATATATTGACTGTTAGTCATTTTTATTGTATAGTTCAATAAGAGATTAAAATGACCAATGGTCATAAACAAGATACAAGGAAGGGAGCGAAAGGGATATGATGGTAAAGTTTGGAAAAAAGATAGTAAAATTCAGAGTGCCGATTCTGATTCTCAGTATCTTATTATTGATTCCGTCTGCATTGGGGTATCTGCATACGAGAATTAATTATGATGTATTGACTTACCTGCCGGATAACATCGAGACGATGAAAGGCCAGGATATTTTGGTAAATGATTTCGGTACAGGTGCATTCTCGATGTTTATAGTCGATGGAATGGAAGACAAGGATGTATCGAAGCTAAAAGAGAAGATTGAGAAGGTAGATCATGTAAAAGAGGTTATCTGGTATGATTCTATCGCAGATATCAGTATGCCGAAGAGCATGCTGCCGACAAAAGTCTATGATGCATTTAACTCCGAGACCGGAACGATGATGGCAATCTTCTTTGATGAAGGAACATCTTCGGACGGAACAATGGAAGCAATCTCCGAAATCCGTTCTCTGGCGGGCGAGCAGTGCTTTTTAAGTGGTATGTCAGCTGTTGTTACAGATACGAAGGAGCTGGCGGAGAAAGAGACACCGTTGTATGTATTGATCGCGGTTGTGCTGGCGATGATCGTACTTGGTCTTACAATGGAATCGTTCTTTGTACCGATCCTCTTCATGCTCAGTATTGGAATTGCAATTGTCTATAACCTGGGAAGTAACTACTTTATGGGAGAGATTTCCTATATCACAAAAGCGCTGGCGGCAGTTCTGCAGCTGGGGGTAACGCTGGACTATTCGATCTTCCTGATGCATAGTTACGAAGAACAGCAGATCCGTTACGACGGAGATAAACACCGTGCAATGGCACATGCAATCTCACAGACATTTTCATCTGTAATTGGAAGCTCCGTCACAACAATTGCCGGATTTATCGCACTGTGCTTTATGTCATTCACACTTGGACTTGATATCGGTGTTGTTATGGTTAAGGGTGTTATCCTTGGTGTACTTGCCTGCGTAACAATCCTTCCATCCATGATCCTGTGTTGTGACAAGATTATTGAGAAGACAAAACATAAACCATTCCTTCCGGATATTGGAAGAATTTCAGACAAGGTTACTAAGAGATATCTCATCTATGTGGCACTGTTCGTAGTTCTGCTATTCCCGGCTATTTACGGAAATAACCATACAGGCGTTTATTACAACCTGGATGAGACACTTCCAAAAGATCTTCCGAGCATCATTGCAAATGAGAAATTGAAGGAAGATTACGACATGAATACGACGCACATGATTCTTGTAGACAGCTCTACAGATTCAGCGGACGTAGGCAAGATGCTGAAAGAGATGGATAAGGTGGACGGAATCAAATGGGCACTTGGACTTGACTCCCTGATCGGGCCGTCCGTACCGGCAAGCATGATCCCGGATTCAGTGACAAGATCATTAAAGAATGATAAGTACCAGCTTGTACTGGCGAACTCAGAATATAAGGTAGCTACAGATGAACTGAATGACCAGATCAAAGAACTGAATACGATTCTTCATAAATATGATGAAGGTGGAATGCTGATCGGAGAAGGTCCTCTGACAGCAGATCTGATCGACATTACAGATAAAGATTTCAAGACAGTAAGTGCAGTATCAATCGGAATTATTTTCGTGATCATAATGCTTCTGTTCAAGTCAATCTCACTGCCGATCATCTTGGTAGGCGTTATTGAGTTCGCGATTTTCGTCAATATGGGTATTCCATACTACATGGGAACTAAGTTGCCATTCGTGGCATCCATCGTAATCGGAACCATTCAGCTTGGATCCACCGTAGACTATGCAATTCTTATGACAACTCGTTATAAGAGAGAGCGTAACCATGGCGCAAATAAATATGATTCCATCACAACTGCGCACCGCGTATCCGCACAGTCCATCATGGTAAGTGCGTTGAGCTTCTTCGCAGCAACGATCGGTGTAGGACTTTACTCCAACATTGATATGATCAGTTCCCTGTGTATCCTGATGGCAAGAGGAGCACTGATCAGTATGGTAGTCGTAATCTTCGTACTGCCGTCCATGTTCATGATATTTGATAAAGTGATCGTGAAGACAAGTAAGGGATTTCTGCCACCGAAGGAATAATGGGGCGTGAAATAGAATGAGAGAGGTATGCCGAATTAGGATGCTAAGGCATATTTCACTTCCAGAAAGAAAAGATAAGAAATGGGCATTATTTGGCTAATTATTTGGTCGATAATGCCTTTTTAAGTTGGTAAAATGACCATAGAAACAAACGAAACAGGGAACAGAAGAAAATTCAAGAGGACATCATGAAAATCCAGAATGTAACAGATGCATCTTTCCGAAAATACGGCAAGATCATCACGGAATACTCTTTTGAGAAGATCTCTATGATACAGCCAAGGTAGAAGCATTCCTAGTTCCGGCGGGAACCGGTGTAGAACTCTGTATGCAACAACCCTTCACTATGCACCATGTACTGCACAGATTGAAGGAGCATTTTGCGGATTAAAAGGCGAGAACGTCGAAGTCTGATTGAAAATGGATGCCGGGGTTTCCAAAAATCAGGATCATGTTATTCACAAGGTCTCTGTATGATGTGTGGAAAACCAAATGAAATTACAGGAAAAATGTGGATAACATAACATGAAAAAATAGAAATAATAACAAGGATAAAGAAAGCGAGGATTTTATTATGAGTAACATGCCAGAATTGAAAATCGGTGTTGTAGCAGTGAGCAGAGATTGTTTTCCGGAGAGTCTTTCCGTGAACAGAAGAAAAGCATTGATCGATGCTTATACAAAAAAATACGGTGAAGGAACTGTCTATGAATGTCCGATCTGTATTGTAGAGAGTGAGATCCACATGGTGCAGGCTCTGGAAGATGTAAAGAAAGCAGGATGTAACGCACTGGTTGTTTATCTTGGAAACTTCGGACCGGAGATTTCTGAGACACTGCTTGCAAAACATTTTGACGGACCGAAGATGTTTGTCGCAGCTGCAGAGGAGACACAGGATAATCTGACACAGGGACGTGGAGATGCTTATTGTGGAATGCTTAATGCAAGCTATAACCTGAAACTCAGAGGAGTAAAAGCTTACATTCCGGAGTATCCGGTAGGAACAGCAGAGGAATGTGCTGATATGATCCATGAGTTTGAACCGATCGCGAGAGCAGTTGTCGGATTAAGTGACTTAAAGATTATCAGCTTTGGACCACGTCCGCTGAATTTCCTTGCATGTAATGCACCGATCCAGCAGCTTTACAATATCGGAGTTGAAATTGAGGAAAACTCTGAACTTGACCTTTTCGAGGCTTATAACAAACATGAAGGTGATAAGAGAATTCCGGCCGTTGTAAAAGAGATGGAAGAAGAGCTCGGAGCAGGAAATAAGAAACCGGAGATCCTTCCGAAACTGGCTCAGTATGAGATTACTTTGAAAGACTGGATCGAGGAGCACAGAGGATATAGAAAATACGTTGCAATCGCAGGAAAATGCTGGCCGGCATTCCAGACACAGTTCGGATTTGTTCCATGTTATGTAAACAGCCGTCTGACAGCTCAGGGAATCCCGGTATCCTGTGAGGTTGATATTTACGGAGCACTCAGCGAGTTTATCGGAACTGCTGTCAGCCAGGATGCAGTAACACTTCTTGATATCAACAATACAGTACCGGCAGATATGTACAAAGAGAGCATCGAAGGAAAATTCCCATATACACAGAAAGATACATTTATGGGATTCCATTGTGGAAATACAGCTTCCGGCAAACTTGCTTTCTGCGAAATGAAATATCAGATGATCATGGCAAGATCTCTTCCAATCGAGGTTACACAGGGAACACTGGAAGGAGATATCAAACCTGGAGACATCACATTCTACAGACTGCAGAGTACATCTGACAATGTACTTCGTGCTTATGTTGCACAGGGAGAAGTACTTCCGGTTGCTACAAAATCCTTCGGATCTATCGGAGTGTTTGCAATTCCGGAGATGGGAAGATTCTACCGTCACGTACTGATCGAAAAGAATTATCCACATCACGGAGCAGTTGCTTTCGGACACTTTGGAAAAGCATTGTTCGAAGTATTTAAATACATTGGTGTGCCGGTTGAAGAGATCGGATACAACCAGCCGAAGGGTGTAAGATATCCAACAGAGAATCCGTGGGGTTAATTACATAGAAAGTTATAAGCATAGAAAACGGGCAGAGAGCCGTGCCGGAAACGGCAAGGCTCTCTGTCTTTATACAGGAGGAACAACATGTTATTTGTAGGAGTAGATCTTGGAACATCCGCAGTAAAACTTCTTCTGATGGATGAGAATGGAAAGATCAAGAATATCGTATCAAAAGAATATCCGTTATATTTCCCACATCCGGGATGGTCAGAGCAGAAACCGGAAGACTGGTTTGCACAGAGTATGGAAGGGCTGAAAGAGCTTCTTGAAGGTTTTGATAAGGATCAAGTAAAGGGAATCAGTTTTGGAGGCCAGATGCACGGTCTTGTTGCGCTTGATAAGGAAGACAAGGTGATTCGTCCGGCAATTCTGTGGAACGACGGACGTACTGCAAAACAGACCGATTACCTGAATCAGGTGATTGGAAAAGAGAAGCTTTCAGAGTATACAGCAAATATTGCATTTGCCGGATTTACAGCACCGAAGATTCTCTGGATGAAGGAAAATGAACTGGAGAATTTTGCAAAGATTGCGAAGATCATGCTTCCGAAGGATTACCTTGCATATCGTTTGTCAGGGTCTTTTTGCACAGAGTATTCAGATGCTTCCGGAATGCTGCTTTTGGATGTGGAGCATAAGTGCTGGTCTGCAAAAATGCTTGAGATCTGTGGTATTACAGAGGCACAGCTTCCAAAGCTGTATGAAAGCTGGGAAGTCGTTGGAACTTTGAAAGCAGAGGTTGCAGCGGAACTTGGCGTATCAGAGGATGTAAAAGTAATTGCAGGAGCCGGGGACAATGCGGCGGCAGCAGTTGGAACAGCAACGGTCGGAGACGGCGGCTGCAATATTTCTCTCGGAACATCAGGAACACTCTTTATTTCCAGTAAGAAATTCGGAGTAGATAAGAACAATGCACTGCATTCCTTTGACCATGCAGACGGCAATTATCATCTGATGGGATGCATGCTCAGTGCTGCTTCCTGTAATAAATGGTGGATGGATGAAATCCTTAAGACCAAAGATTATCCGGCAGAACAGGCAGGAATCACAAGGCTCGGCGAGAACCATGTGTTCTATCTTCCGTATCTGATGGGAGAGCGTTCTCCTCATAATGACCCTTCCGCAAGAGCAGCATTTATCGGAATGTCTATGGACAGCACAAGAGAGGATATGACACAGGCTGTGCTGGAAGGTGTTGCATTCGGACTGCGTGATTCTCTGGAAGTTGCAAGAAGTATTGGTGTGAATCCAGAGAGAACAAAGATCTGTGGCGGTGGAGCAAAGAGTCCGCTGTGGAGAAAGATTATTGCAAATGTGATGAATATGAAAGTAGATCTGATCGAAAGCGAAGAAGGTCCTGGCTATGGAGCGGCAATCCTGGCAGCAGTTGGATGCGGCGTATTTGATTCGGTGGAAGAGGCTGCGAAGAAACTTGTGAAAGTAACAGGAACAGAAGAACCGGATTCGGAACTGGTGCAGAAGTACGAGGAAAGATATCAGGAATTTAAAGAACTGTATCCGGCACTGAAAGAATTTTTTCAAAAGAAACAAGCATAATTGAACTCCAATAAAAAACTCCCAATAGAAAATCATGCTCTAGAAGATATCTGAGTTGAAATTCTATTGGGAGTTTTTAAAATAACAGGAAATCTTACGCTAAAAACAACGCATACAGTATCACAAGAATACCAAGCACGATTCTGTAATATCCAAATACTTTGAAATCATGTTTCTTAATATATCCCATCAGGAATTGAATAACGATAATAGAAGAAACAAATGCTGTTACCATACCAATCAGAAGAATTATTGCTTCTGTTCCGGTAAAGTTCAGACCAAACTTCACAAGCTTCAGAAGACTTGCACCGAACATAACCGGAATCGCAAGTACGAAAGTGAATTCAGCAGCAACGGTTCTGGATACTCCAAGGATCAAAGCACCGACAATTGTTGCACCGGATCTGGATGTTCCAGGGAAGATTGCAGCAATCAGCTGGAAAAGTCCAATCAAAAATGCAGTCTTATAAGTAAGTTCATCCATACTGTTGATCTTCGCAGGTTTGCCCTTGTGATTATTCTCAACAATGATAAAGGCGATACCGAAGACAATCAGAGCAATCGCAACGCAAGGGTAATTGTAAAACCATTTCTCAAACAGATCATTGAACGGCATTCCAATCACAATTGCAGGGATACATGCAACAAGGACTTTCAGCCAGAGGATAATGATATCCATCTTCACATAACTTAAAATTCCATTTCCGGATTTCTTTCTTCTATGTGCATGTTTTGCCTGACGGCGTCTGACCGTGTGACTTCCTTCCGGTGCACCAAATGGGAAGATCTGGTTCCAGAATAAGATGACAACGGCAAGAATCGCACCTAGCTGGATCACAACTTCAAACATGCTGTAGAATTCTTCAGAAACATTTAATTTCACAAACTGATTCAAAAGAATCAGATGTCCCGTGCTGCTGATCGGCAGCCATTCTGTGATTCCTTCCACAATTCCAAAGAGGAAGGATTTTAAAAATTCAATCATTCTTAATTTATACTCCTTTTTATTGATGGATTGCAGCCATACTAAGAGATTCTAGTACTAAATGCAATCATTTTTGTGCAGCTACACTTATGTTCTAAAGTGGCTCACGGTTTCTTATTATAAAACGTTGGCAAAAGATGTGCAAGAAATAGAAAGTATTTAAATTGTTAAATCGTCGATTTAAGAAATTCCTAATATTTTTCCAATCTATCTCTTAAAAACCATCAAGTATCATGTATACTATAGTTAGAACTTGATCATGTGATAATTATGTTGCTGCGCTGTTATCGGTGTCAGCAATTATCGAGGGGTATGTAAAATGTATAAAATATTAGTATGTGATGACGATAGAGAAATCGTAGAAGCAATCGAAATTTATCTTTCCCAGGAGGGATATCAGATTTTAAAAGCATATGACGGGATCGAAGCACTGGAGATTTTGGAGAAAGAGGAAGTGAATCTTCTGATTATCGATGTCATGATGCCAAGACTTGACGGAATCCGTGCAACATTAAAAATCCGCGAGAAGAACAGTCTGCCAATCATTATCTTGTCTGCGAAGTCAGAAGATACCGATAAGATTCTTGGACTCAATATCGGTGCGGATGATTATGTGACAAAGCCGTTCAATCCGCTGGAACTTGTGGCACGAGTGAAATCACAGCTGAGAAGATTTAACGAGCTTGGCGGAACAGCACAGGAGCCAAAAGAGACGATTTATAAGGTAGGTGGCCTTCAGATCAATGATGATCTCAAGCAGGTAACAGTAGACGGAGAATTTGTGAAACTGACACCGATTGAATACAATATCCTTTTGCTTCTGATGAAGAATCAGGGAAAAGTATTTTCAATCAATCAGATTTATGAATCCATCTGGAATGAAGAGGCAATTGGTGCGGATAACACAGTTGCAGTTCACATTCGTCATATCAGAGAAAAAATAGAGATCAATCCGAAAGATCCACGTTACCTGAAAGTAGTCTGGGGTGTCGGATATAAAATCGAAAAAGCATAGTGCGAACAGTAACAAAAGCACATGTAAAAATGGATAGAAAAAGCATATAAGAGAACATATAAAAATGCATAAGAAGGCATATAAGGAAGGGTTAACAATGAAGAAATGGTACAGGAAGACCGTGACAAGGACAATAGTTCTTGTTGTGGCGATTCTTAGCGGAGCATTGCTTGTGACAAATTTGCTTTCTCTCCTGACACTGGCGGGTGGAATGAGTTTGTCACAGATTCAAAAGATGAATACACAGTCTTTTGAAGAATCCGAAGAATTCAGCAAGATGGTCGAAAGTTACATGTACGATGTACAGGAGAAGCTTTATCTGCAGAATCTTTTTGAAAGTGACGGTGCTTACAATCCGAAAAAACTGGTGGATGTAATGGAACTGTCAAAGAAGGGCAAGATTTCAGAAACAAATTTGTCAGGTGTCACGTACACCATGGAAGAACTGGTGAACTGGGGCGAGACTTACAGTGGAACAGATAACGACAATCTTTACAAACAGAATGGCGTGATCGTCTGTCAGAAACCGGACGGAAATTATTACTACTATTATACGAATGATTTCTTTTCTCTTATAAATGCAGGAAAACTTCAGTTCCAGATGGGCGAGCAGGACAGAGATCAGTTCCTGGCAGGATTGCAGGCGGGCGAATTTACGACTTCCGGCTATTATACATTTCAGATTACAGATGAAAACGGTGAGCTGCTTTATACAGACTGCTGGAACTTTGGTCAGTCAATGATTGAAAAATATGCACCGGTCGGAGCGGATAATCTACTCCAGGTTGTAAATAATAATCCGCAGTTAAATGGAAGACTGACATTGGTTTATGATAATATTGCCACAGCATTGCAGACAATCTATGAAGACTGGCAGGATTATGAAGGCGGTTGGGATTATCTAGAAGAAGGGAATACCAATTTTACCTATCTGTATGCAGATGAATCGACAAAGAAGGTTACTACAAATAAAGCAGAATATGCAAATTATGCAGATGTAAAGAAAAGCATAGAAGACATGATAGAATCAGCGTCAAAGAACCCTGTGAAATATATGGTAATCTATCCTGAATTGAAAGATTTTAAGACGAATATGAATGTTTCTTATTCGGATCAATGGCTCAATACACGTTCTTATGGTTACTATTCCGGCGGAACAAAGTGGAAAGATGTTTTTGCAGTTGCGGTTGACACAAAATATCCGATTCAGGACCAGTTCTATCAGACCAGTATTGATTATCAGAATAATATTCCACAGATGAAAGAAACATTGCATTTTATGATTTTCAGCGGAGTGCTCTTTTTGGTCACAGTAGTGTGGTTGACATTGGGGGCAGGGAGAAAACCGCAGGATGAAGAACTGCATTTGTTAAAGTTCGATTCCTGGAAGACAGAGATTGCTGCTGCAGTTGTTATTTTTGTCTGGGTGATTGGAAGTTATTTCTTTTTTGTAGCAGGAATCGATGGAATTCATATCTTATTTGATGGAATTACAGGGTTGAGTAGTTCATACGGTGCTGTGGAAAGTGATACATTTGTTCCATCATCCTATGTTCCGAATGTATATATGCAGACTTTAAGTCTCGGAGAATCAGTGGGTGCGTTTGCATATGGAGCATTTACATTTACCTGCTTCTTTGCCGGCTATCTTAGTTTGGTAAGAAGAATTAAGGCAAAGAGTCTGTGGGAGAACAGTCTGCTTCGAAGTTTCGGTATATTTATCGGGAAAATATTACGAGACATGAAGCTTACAAAGAAAACAGCAGGACTTTTGATTCTTTATTTCCTGTTTCAGCTTTTCGTGCTCTGGGGTGGAGATTTCTTCCTGGTGATTCTGCTGCTGATTGCTGATGCAGTGTTATTCTATTACATGGTTGCAAATGTGATGGAGAAGAATCGATTGAGAAAAGGAATTCAGGAGATCGCTGCCGGAAATATGAGTTATCAGATTCCAATCGACGGACTGCATGGGGAGAACAAGAAATTTGCATTGATGATCAACGGGATCGGAACCGGACTTAACAAAGCAGTTGCCGAGGCAATGAAAAACGAACGTCTTAAGACAGATTTGATCACAAATGTTTCTCATGATATTAAGACACCACTGACTTCTATTTTGAACTATGTCGGTATCTTAAGACAAACAGATCCGGCGGATCCGAAAGTTCAGGATTATCTGAATATTCTGGAAGAGAAAGCACAGAGACTGAAGACATTGACAGAAGATGTAGTAGAAGCATCGAAAGTCAGCAGCGGGAATATTTCCCTGGAATATATGGATCTTGATCTGTCAGAAATGATCCAGCAGACGCAGGGTGAACTCGAAGAAAAATTCGAGGCGAGAAATCTGGCAATCGTCACAGATCTTCCGGCAGAACCGGCTGTTGTGCATGTTGATGGTAGAAGAATGTGGCGTGTCTTGGAAAATATTTACGGAAATGCAGCCAAGTACGCAATGCCTGGAACCAGAGTTTACGCGACTCTGAAAACAGATGATACAAAGGTAAGATTTTCATTGAAAAATGTTTCCGAGCATCAGTTGAATATTCAGGCGGACGAACTGACAGAACGTTTTATCCGTGGAGATATTTCCAGAAGTACGGAGGGAAGTGGATTAGGACTTTCTATAGCGAAGAGCCTTACAACAATGCAGGGCGGCACATTTGACTTGTATCTGGACGGAGATTTGTTCCGGGTAGATATTACATTTCCAAGAATGAAAGCAAAAGGAAATGCTGGCGGGACAACAGAGGAATCGAAAGAGAAAACAACAAGCGGTGTATCTTGACATTCTATTCGCGTTATGCTAACCTTTTTAAGGAATGAAAAGCAGTGATAAGCGAAACGCGATGAGGAAGAGAGTAGTCTGTAACAGATTCTACAGAAAAGTCCTGAAGGCTGTCAGGCCGGATGCTGAGAGGGATGGATGGAAGACAGATGAAGATGGCTTCTGAGCAGCGCAGATGAGCCGGGATAGTTTAATTCAAGGAAGCTGTTTCAGCGGGAAATTGAATTGCTGAAGAGATTCAGGTTAGTCTGTGAAGGGATTCGCCCTTTATAGCGAAGAGTATCAACAGTGAGAAATGCCGTAGTGTTCAAAGTGGTTTTGATTAACAAAGCAGTTTTTACTAACGAAAATGCAGATACTCATAGAGGTTTCTTTCCGTGAGGAAGGAACGAAGAGAAGTGGTAACACGAAAGTAGGATTCGTCTTCTCAGGGATGCAAGTCCCTGGGAGGGCGTTTTTTAATATATTAGGTTCTTTCCTAACATATTAAAAACGCTCCGCTAGGGATGTTCCGGAAAATCCAGAAAAAATCGTATTAGTAATCACTGAAAGTTGAGAAAAGAATCCCACATTGTGGGAAAAGGAGGCACAAAAATGTCAGAAAAACCAAAATATTATATAACAACAGCGATTGCCTATACATCAGGTAAACCGCATATCGGAAACACATACGAGATCGTGCTTGCAGATGCAATCGCACGTTACAAGAGAAGCCAGGGATATGATGTATTCTTCCAGACAGGAACAGATGAGCACGGACAGAAGATCGAGCTCAAAGCCGAGGAGGCTGGAATCACACCAAAGGAATTCGTAGATAATGTATCAACAGAAATCAAAAGAATCTGGGATCTGATGGATACATCTTATGACAAATTCATCCGTACAACAGATGAAGATCATGAGAAACAGGTTAAGAAGATTTTCAAGAAACTTTACGACAAGGGAGATATTTACAAGGGACATTATGAAGGAATGTACTGTACACCATGTGAGTCTTTCTTCACAGAGTCTCAGCTTGTAGATGGAAAATGTCCTGACTGTGGACGCCCGGTTCAGCCTGCAAAAGAAGAGGCATATTTCTTCAAAATGAGCAAATATGCAGATCGTCTGATCGAGCATATCAATACACATCCGGAGTTCATTCAGCCGGTTGCCCGTAAGAACGAGATGATGAACAACTTCCTCCTTCCGGGACTTCAGGATCTGTGTGTATCCAGAACATCCTTCAAGTGGGGAATTCCGGTAGATTTCGATCCAAAGCACGTTGTATATGTATGGCTTGATGCTCTTACAAACTATATCACAGGAATCGGATATGATGCAGACGGAAACAGTACAGAGCAGTTCAACAAGCTGTGGCCGGCGGACCTTCATCTGATCGGAAAAGATATCATCCGTTTCCATACAATTTATTGGCCAATCTTCCTTATGGCACTTGATCTTCCACTTCCGAAACAGGTGTTTGGACATCCGTGGCTGCTTCAAGGAGACGGTAAGATGAGTAAATCCAAGGGAAATGTTCTCTATGCAGATGAACTTGTTGATTTCTTTGGCGTAGATGCAGTTCGCTACTTCGTACTTCATGAGATGCCATTCGAGAATGACGGTGTTATTTCCTGGGAGCTGATGGTAGAGCGTCTGAACTCTGATCTTGCAAATACACTTGGAAACCTTGTAAACAGAACTGTTTCTATGACAAACAAATACTTCGGCGGAACAGTAGAAGATAAGGGTGTTGTAGAAGATGTAGATGCAGAACTGAAAGCAGTTGTAGAGAATGCTTCTAAAGCAGTTGATGCTAAGATGGCAGACCTCCGCGTTGCCGATGCGATTACAGAAATCTTCAATCTGTTCAAACGCTGCAATAAATATATTGATGAGACAACTCCTTGGGTACTCGGAAAAGATGAATCCAAGAAGGATCGCCTTTCTACAGTACTTTGGAATCTGATCCAGAGCATTTCTGAAGGTGCAAGACTTCTTGAATCTTTTATGCCTTCTACAAGTAAGAAGATCCTTGAGCAGCTTGGTAACGGACATGTAACAGAGAAACCGGAGATCCTGTTCCAGCGAATGGATCTCGAAGAGGTTATGAAGAAAGTTGAAGAACTTCATCCGAAGGTAGAAGAAAAGAAAGAGGAAGAAGCTGTTATCGACATTGAGCCGAAAGATGAGATCACATTTGAGCAGTTCGGAGCAATGCAGTTCCAGGTTGGAGAGATCATTGCATGTGAGGCTGTAAAGAAATCCAAAAAGCTTCTCTGCTCTCAGGTAAAAGTTGGAAGCCAGGTAAAACAGATCGTATCCGGAATCAAAGCACATTACACACCGGAAGAAATGGTTGGTAAGAAAGTTATGGTTCTTGTAAACCTGAAACCTGCGAAGCTGGCAGGTGTACTTTCAGAGGGAATGCTGCTTTGTGCAGAAGATGCAGAAGGTAACCTTGCACTGATGACACCGGAAAAAGAAATGCCGGCTGGAGCAGAAATCTGTTAATTGAAATGTTTGAAAATTCAGACAATTACAACCAAAGCAGATAATAAATAAAAAATATAAAAAAATCAAATGAATATATTGACAAATTAGACGCCGAATGTTATTATATAACCATCAAAGAGAGAAAGAAATCTCCCAAAGATATTTAACTAAGAAGGCAAAAGTAACAGATGCCTGATTAGATTAAAAATACAAGCTCAACAGGAGGTCAGTCCCATGGACAGTATAGTTTCAGATTTTTATCAATATGTCAGTGGTATGATGAGTGAAGGTTCCTGTGAAGAAAGAGACCTTTGCCAAGCGTAAAAGTCCAGTAGAAAGAAAAGAAGATCAAAGATCGGAGAGTACGGAAACTGGAAGCAAAGAGAAAAAGATGAATCACTCATAGATGTATTGAATAAAAATACCGCATATAACATAGAATGAAAAATGTGTAAAGAAACATTGAAAGGACATGTTATAATCTCAGATTTGTTATAAAAGCAGGAATGACTTGACAGAAGATTTAATACATAAAGTATTGAATGGATATGAAAATCATTCAAGTGATAAAATAACAGACGACAAAGGTCTCACAGGAACGTAGAATCGCGAATAATCTCCGATACAAAATATAAAATTATAATAATAATACAATTAAATAACACTAAAAATGCACTTTCAAAAGGAATTGAAGGTGCATTTTTTTGACATTACAGACCTCATATGGTAGAATAATGAAAGAGTATCGGCTAGTGCCTAATGGACACATTCAGACCAAAACTAATATTTCAATGACAATGAGGTGAGTACAGTGGATAAGTATGAATATAAGTTAAAGACAGAAGAGATGCTGGAACTTATGGAAGATGGAGAATACAGAAAAGCAGCGGCAGCAGCAGATCTGATTGACTGGAAGCGTGTCCGTAACGCAGGGATGCTGATGAATGTCAGTGATATTTATGAAAAAACAAAAGAGTATCAGAAGAGCTATGATGTGATGAATCTTGCATATCGCCGTTCTGAAGGAAGCCGCAAGGTGATCTATAAGTTATGTTCTCTTGCAATTAAGACAAAGAATATAGATGAAGCAATTGACTATTATGACGAATTTATCCAGATTGCACCGAAAGATCCGAACAGGCATATCCTTAGATATCAGATCTTAAGAGCGCAGAGAGCGCCGATCGAACAGCAGATTGAGGCTCTGGAGGAATTTAAGAAGGCAGAATATATTGAAGAGTGGGCTTATGAACTGGCGAAGCTTTATCGCGAAGCAGGTATGATGACAGAATGTCTGGAAGAGTGTGATGATCTGATCCTCTGGTTCAGCGAGGGTAAGTATGTTTATAAGGCAATGGAACTGAAGATGCAGTATAAGCCATTGTCACCATCGCAGCAGCAGAAATATGATCACAGATATGAGAAGCTTTCTTCAGAGACAGAAGAAATACCGGATCTGGCTTCCTATTTAGGAGAAGACGAGGAAAAAGATTCTGCGTCAGAAGGAGCTGAAGTACTTGGAGATACAAGATCAATCGGGCTGACAGAACAGCCGGTGATGGAGAACGACAGTACTTCCGATGTGATTGACACGGATGCGGTTACTTTGGAAGCGGCAGAAGAGCCGGATGCCGAAGTAGAAAATCCGGAAGAAGCAGGAGTAGAAACATCAGAAGTTATAGAAGCTTCCGAGGATGAGTCAGAAGTTCAGCCGGCAACGGTAGAGACAAGTGGAGATAAGAGAACACTTAGCAAAGATACGGCTTCCATACCGATTGTCAGTAAGAATCCGGTAAAACCAGTCAAGAAGAAACTTGGAGATACGATGCGGTTAGATGAAGCTCTGCAGCAATTACTTAATCCGAAACCGGAAGTTCAGGCAGAACCGGGAGAAGAAGTCGAACCGGATATGACAGATCTGGAAGAGGATATTGCAGCAATTGAGGATGTAGAAGATCTTGAGATCGTGAATCAACTGACAGAAGAGAAGAAAGCTGAGGAAGCCAGTAAAGAGCGATTGGTTCCATCAGGGATGAAAGAACTGATTCCAGAACCGGAGACAGAAGAAGAGCTTATAGAACAGGCAGTGGAGGAGACTTCAGAAGATGTTCCAGAAGATGCAGTTGCTATAGAAGCAGGAGAAGCAGAACCGGAAGAAGTTCTTGAAGTAGAAGAGGCAGAACCGGAAGAGGAAGAAATCCTTGAAGCAGGAGAAGCAGAACCGGAAGAGGAAGAAATCCTTGAAGCAGGGGAAGCAGAACCGGAAGAGGAAGAAATTCTTGAAGTAGAAGAAGCAGAACCGGAAGAGGAAGAAATCCTTGAAGCAGGGGAAGCAGAACCGGAAGAGAAAGAAATTCTTGAAGCAGGGGAAGCAGAACCGGAAGAGGAAGAAATTTTTGAGATAGATGCAGCTGAGTCAGAAGATCTGACAGATGAATCAGAAGATTTGTCTGAGGTGGAGGAACTGATCTCAGAAACTGAAGTTGTCAATGATGAAGATGATTCAGAAGGAGCAGCAGTAAGAGAGACTATGGACAATAAAAATAATGAAGAACCAATTTTATCACCAGAGATACAGAAACTGATTGATGAGATTGAAGGTGTTATTCCGGAAGAGGAAGAAGTAGATGCAACAGTAAGTTCAGAAGAAGTTCTTGAGGTAGAAGAAGAACCACATGAAAATATGGGAGAGCTTGCGGATGATCTCAGACTCGGTGAGGATGAGTACGAAGATTATGATGCGTATGACTGGGATGATGCAGAAGAGTTTGACGAAGACGATATTTTAGATGATTATGAAGAGTCTGATGACGATTTGTTGGATGATTATGAAGAGTCTGATGACGATCTGCCGGATGATTATGAAGACGCTGATGATGATCTGTTCGGTGAGGAAGAAGGATATGATGATCTGGATGCCTATGGTTATGAAGAGGACGATGAGGATGATGAAGTAATCAATCCAAGAGATCTTTTCACAGCGGAAGATAAGGTTTCAGATGATGATCTTCTTAGTCTGAATTCTTATGAAGAAGTGCCAAATTTTGAAGATGAATTCAGCGTGAATCCAGCGCATAGTGAGGAACCGGATGACAGAGAGATTCCGGATGAAGATGACGGAATTGATATCATGTCTGCGACGACACCATTGAGCCGTAAAGAGACTGCAAAATTGATCGCAACAGGTAAGACATCACCATTACCGTTAGATGAGATTGCAGATGCAATGTCTGATACAGGATTTATTGTACATGGTCGTTATGATCTTGAAACACAGAGTGGAATCGGTACAAGAGCAGGACTTACAGAGGAACAGAAAAAACTCTTCTCTTATTTTGTACCTGTACGTGGTATGAGTGAGCAGCTGGTAGATGTACTTGAGCAGGATAAGAACTGTACAAACCGCAAAGGAACTTCCAGAACAGGAAACCTTCTGATTATTGGAAATAAAGGAAATGGAAAGACAGTCCTTGCTGTTGATGTTGTAAAGGCAATTCAGAAGCAGCGTGACATCCGTCAGGGCAAGGTTGCGATTGTAACAGGAGAGTCACTGAATAAGAAGAGAATCGGAGACATTTTCCGTAAACTGTACGGCGGTGCACTGATCATTGAAAAAGCCGGACAGATGAACGAAAAAACACTCGCCAAGCTGAACAAAGCAATGGAGCAGGATACAGGAGAACTTTTGGTAGTTCTTGAAGAGCAGAGAAAACCACTGGACAGACTTCTTTCTTCCAACAGAGAATTCAGAAGAAAATTTACTTCCAGACTTGAAGTGCCGATCTTTATTAATGATGAGCTTGTAACATTTGGACAGACTTATGCTCAGGAGAATGGTTACAGAATCGATGAGATGGGAATTCTTGCACTGTACAGTAAGATTGATTCTTTACAGAGAGAAGATCATGCAGTAACAGTAGCAGAAGTGAAAGAAGTGATGGATGATGCGATCGCTCATTCACAGAAAGCTTCCGCAAAGAAGCTTGTGAAGAGAGTATTTGGAAAGAATACAGATTCTTCCGACAGAATTCTGCTTTCAGAGAAAGATTTCAACATTTAATGACATATATTTGTTAAGAATTAATAGACAGTCAGTAAAACGACTGTCTATTTTTGTGCAATAATACATTTTCTCTTTCTTTTTTATACAGTATCAAGTATAATAAAACTATAGTGTTCAAGGGGAGAATGAAACTTTGTTACCAATTGAAAGATTCGGTAATGTGCCTTGATCTATAAGAAATTGTATGGTTTTTAAATCATTACAATCAGGAATATATTTGAGCAGTGAGGTGGCTTTATGGTTAAGAAAAACAGCACGAAGACGAAAGTGCAGCCTTATGAGATCGGAGAACTTGACCATTATCTTTTTGGGCAGGGAAATCATTATGAGATTTATAAAAAGATGGGTGCCCATGAGGTGACAAAGAACGGAAAAAGAGGAGTATATTTTGCGGTATGGGCTCCTCATGCAGTAAACGTTTCTGTAATCGGAGAGTTTAATGACTGGGATGAGACGAAAGATAAGATGAAGAGAGGAGAGCCTCTCGGAATATACACATGCTTCGTTCCGGAGGCGAAGAAAGGGGATTTGTATAAGTTCTGTATAGAGACACAGGCGGGTGAGAAGATCTATAAAGCAGATCCATTTGCTAATTATGCAGAACTCCGACCGGGAACAGCATCCAGAATTACAGATATTTCTAATCTGAACTGGTCAGACAGTAAGTGGATGACAGCTCGCGAGAAGTGGGATAACAAAGAAGAACCAGTGTCTATTTACGAAGTGCATATGGGTTCCTGGATGAGACATCCTGGAAGAGAAGATGAAGGATTCTATACATATCGTGAGTTTGCAGAAGCAATTACAAAGTATGTAAAAGAGATGGGATATACTCATGTCGAGTTGATGGGAATCGCAGAGCATCCGTTTGACGGTTCCTGGGGATATCAGGTAACCGGATATTATGCACCAACTTCACGCTATGGAACACCGGAAGATTTTGCATATATGGTAAATTATCTTCATAAGAATAATATCGGTGTTATTCTTGACTGGGTACCGGCGCATTTCCCGAAAGATGCACATGGTCTGGCAGATTTTGACGGAACACCGACATTCGAATATCCAGATCCGAGAAAGGGCGAGCATCCTGATTGGGGAACGAAGGTTTTCAATTATGAAAAACCGGAAGTTTCTAACTTCCTTCTGGCGAATGCATTGTTCTGGGTTGAACATTATCATGTAGACGGACTTCGTGTAGATGCAGTGGCATCTATGCTGTATCTGGACTACGGAAGAGAAGATGGACAGTGGATTCCGAATAAATTTGGCGGAAATGAGAATCTTGAGGCAATTGCATTCTTTAAACATCTGAATTCTGTAGTTTGCGGAAGAAATAAAGGCGTTATGATGATTGCAGAAGAGTCCACAGCATGGCCGAAGGTGACAGGATCTCCTGAGGATGATGGACTTGGATTTACTTTGAAGTGGAATATGGGATGGATGCATGACTTTACAGAGTACATGAAACTGGATCCTTATTTCAGAAAGAATGCACATCACATGATGACATTTTCTATGGAATATGCATATTCAGAGAACTATATTCTTGTACTTTCTCATGATGAGGTTGTTCATCTGAAATGCTCCATGTTGAATAAGATGCCGGGAGAAGGATGGGATAAGTTCCGCAACTTGAAGGTGGCATATGCATTTATGATGGGACATCCTGGAAAGAAGCTTCTCTTTATGGGACAGGAGTTCGCACAGCTTCGTGAGTGGAGTGAAGAGAGAGAACTGGATTGGTTCCTTCTTGCAGAAGAACCACATCAGCAGATTCAGAACTGGTATAAAGATTTGCTTCATCTTTATAAGAAGAATAAGGCATTGTATGAGTTGGATAATGATCCGAAGGGATTTGACTGGATCAATAAGGATGATATCTTCCGGAGTATTTTCAGTTTCACAAGACATTCAAAGGATGGGAAGAAGAATCTGCTTTTTGTATGCAACTTTACACCGGTAGACAGACCGGATTACCGTGTTGGTGTTCCGAGAAGAAAGCAGTTTAAGCTTGTTCTTAACAGTGATGAGACAAAATACGGCGGATCAGGAGAGGAACGCCCATTGGTTTACAAACCAGAGAAGCAGGAATGTGATGGTCAGAAATATTCCTTTGCATATCCTCTTCCGGGATATGGTGTGGCAGTATTTGAGTATTAAGTTGTATAGTATAATGTTTTCCACGAATAGATGGAACAGGAATTAGACATACATTAATTTGCCCCTGCATAGATTGTAAAAAACAAACTATGCAGGGGCTTTTCTATGAGAGAATATATTGAGGAGCGTGCAGTGGAAATTGCAAATTATATTATAGAAAATAATGCGACAGTGAGACAGACAGCAAAACAGTTTCGGATTAGTAAGAGTACGGTGCATAAGGATGTTACAGAACGTCTGCTTCAGATCAATCCATCACTGGCTCATGAAACACGTAAGGTTTTAGACACCAACAAATCAGAACGTCACATCCGGGGAGGGCTCGCTACCAGAGAAAAATATTTACACTTGCATGCTTCCAATTATTGAAGTTAATGTTACAATAAAAGAAGATATTCAATCGGAAACACGAACATTGAGAGGAGACTGTTCAAATGCGGGTGGCAATCGTTGAAAGGGATGAAAAAGTATTAGAAGAACTGAAAAAAGGTTTAAAACGCGTAGATCCGAATTACGAGTTGGCGGGGATTGCAGGGAATGGACAGTCTGCATATGAGATGATAACAGTTATGCAGCCAAATCTTGTTATCATGGACATTGGGCTTCCGCGGATGAATGGGTTAAATCTTTTGAGAAAATTACGCACGGAAGGACGTGAGTTCCGTGTGATTATTATAACAAAGGATGAAGATTTTCAACAGGCAAAGCAGGCAATCGATCTGGGGGTGGACGGATATTTAGTACAGCCGTTCCGACCGATGGAGCTTAAGAAGGCATTAAGCCGTATTCATGAAAAAATCAGGAATGAATATTGGATGCAGGCTTCTTTTACTGTTGAAAATGTTCTGTTAAGCTGTAGATATGGAGAAATTATATCGAATCAGAAGTTAAATGAAATGACTATCCGGAAATATGGTTTTACAGTGGATGATCCTGGATATTTATTTACGGTTTCAATGGCAGACGAATACGAGGAGCAGAAGGAAAATATACGTGGATTTCTTGAAGAAATCTGTAGACGTGAGTGTGGATTTTCGGCATCTGTTATATGTTCGGATCGATGGAAACAGGTGTATCTGATCATTTACCGGGTACGTGAAGCAAGGAATTGGAAAGAATATTTTAAAAAAAATGTGGTTACTGGGTTATGTAGGAATTTTCCGGGGACAATTATTTGTGTATGGATAGAGACAAAACAGCTGACAAAGCTGGTAGATGCAATGATTCAGGCAGGAAGTCTTATGGAATGGAATCTTCTTCAGCCGCGAGGAGTTTTAATCTGTCAGCAGACAGTTGAGAAATTTGAAGCTGTTCCGGTGCGTTATCCGGTAGAATTAGAACAACGAATGCGAGAAATGATTTTCGATGAAAACAAGAAAGGAATTGCCAGACAATTTCAACTTGTTTGTGAGGAAATGAAAAGAGAAAAATATTTTCCAAAAGAAATAAAATACAGTATCATTCGTTTTTGCATGGCAGCTGGATTGAATTATAGAAATTATGGCGGGGAGATTGACGAAACAGAAATCCTGAGTCTTATGCAGCAGATTACCTATGCCATCAGCTGGAAACAGATAGAGAAAGCGATTCAAGGCTTGGAACGGATGATATCATATGAGCATAAATTTGAGCAGTACAGTACGCTTATCCAAAAAGCAATGGAAATTATAAGAAAAGAATATGACAGTGGTATTACATTGGAAGAAGCAGCGAGCCAACTTTATGTATCGGAAGAATACCTGAGTTCTCAGTTTAAGAAGGAGACAGGATATAATTTTACAGAAACTGTGAGGAAATACAGGATAGAAAAAATAAAGGAGCTTCTCAGGACAACAAAATATAAGATGAATCAGATTGCGGGGCTTGTCGGTTACTCTGATCCCAAATATATGAGTAAGGTGTTTAAAGAGGAGGAAGGAATTTTACCGACGGAATACAGACGTAACTCCAATGGGATTTCATAATTAGGAGTAATTTCATATTGCTTATAGAAAAAAGTAGAGAATAAGAGGCATATTTAATTAAAAAAATACACTTTTATAAAAAATTTCGCCCTTTTAAATATAAAAAATGTGCTATGATATATGTGAAAAGTGAAAAGGATTTCATAGCCGTTAAGGCAGAAAGAGGTGAAAAGAATGAGCACAATGAACATTACTTTCAAACACCCGGATGAGATCATTGATTTCTTGAAAACAGTATGTAAATTTGACTTTAACATGGACATGAGAAGAGGACGGGCAGTAGTAGATGCGAAGTCATTACTTGGAATCATGAATCTGGGATTGAATAATGTGATTGAACTGCAGATGTATGCAGACGATTGCACAGAACTTGAAAGACAGCTAGAAAGATTTGCAGCATAAAATGGAACATAAAAATGGGATGTCGGGCATTTGTTCGGCATCTTTTTTGATATATTATACCCATAACAGTGGATACATAGAAAATGCGCACTGCGGTGTACGATGTAGGTGTCGCAAGCGACCACCGCAGGCGTAAGAGGGTGCTGAGGCACATTCTTTGTTCTGGATAGATCAGAAGGGGAATAATTACCGTGTATAGTAATAGAAATTATGGATAAGATTTTATTTTACATAAACAAATACTTGTAAATCAATGATTCCTCTACTATAATGAAGAACAGAAAAAGATATATAGATAAAGCAACTAGTTTTGATTGGATTTTACAGGAGGAAAGATTTGAAGAAAGAATTAGTGATTGTCCTTGACTTTGGTGGACAGTATAACCAGCTGGTCGCAAGACGTGTCAGGGAGTGTAATGTATATTGCGAGATTTATTCTTATAAGACAGATATTGAAAAGATCAAAGCAATGAATCCGAAAGGAATCATTCTCACAGGCGGACCGAACAGCTGTTATGAGCCGGATTCACCGACTTATTCAGAAGAACTGTTCAAGCTTGGTATTCCGGTTCTCGGACTGTGTTATGGTGCACAGCTGATGTCACATGTACTTGGTGGAAAAGTTGAGCGTGCTGATGTAAGAGAATACGGTAAGACAGAAGTTCTTATTGATAAAAAAGACTCCAAAGTATTTGAGGGTGTTTCAGAGACAACAACATGTTGGATGAGCCATTTTGATTATATTTCAAAGATTGCTCCGGGATTTGAAATTACAGCACACACTGCTGACTGTCCGGTTGCAGCAGCTGAGAACGCAGCTGAGAAACTGTATGCAATCCAGTTCCATCCAGAAGTACTTCATACAGTAGAAGGAACAAAGATGATCAACAACTTTGTAAAAAATGTATGTGAATGTGCGGGCGACTGGAAGATGGATGCTTTTGTTGAGAATACAATTGCAGAGATCCGCGAGAAGGTTGGAAACGGAAGAGTATTGCTCGCACTGTCAGGTGGGGTTGACTCTTCAGTGGCAGCAGGACTTCTTTCCAAAGCCATTGGAAAACAGCTTACTTGTGTATTCGTAGATCACGGACTTCTTCGTAAAAATGAAGGAGATGAAGTTGAGGCAATCTTCGGACCAGAAGGACAGTTTGATCTGAATTTTATCCGCGTAAATGCGCAGGAAAGATATTATAACAAACTTGCAGGCGTTACAGAGCCAGAAGCAAAACGTAAGATTATTGGTGAAGAATTCATCCGTATCTTCGAAGAAGAAGCAAAGAAGATCGGTACTGTTGAATTCCTTGCACAGGGAACAATTTATCCGGATGTGGTAGAAAGTGGTCTTGGCGGAGAATCCGCTGTGATCAAATCTCACCACAATGTAGGAGGACTTCCGGATTTTGTAGATTTCAAAGAAATCATTGAGCCACTTCGTGATCTTTTCAAAGATGAAGTTCGTAAAGCAGGACTTGAGCTCGGACTTCCTGAAAGACTCGTATTCCGTCAGCCATTCCCAGGACCGGGACTTGGAGTACGTATCATCGGCGAAGTAACAGCTGAGAAAGTTCGTATCGTTCAGGATGCAGATGCTATTTATCGTGAAGAGATTGAAAATGCCGGACTTGATAAGACAATTGGTCAGTATTTTGCAGCACTTACGAATATGAGAAGCGTTGGTGTTATGGGTGATGAGAGAACTTATGATTATGCTGTAGCTCTTAGAGCCGTTAATACGGTTGATTTCATGACTGCAGAGGCGGCGGAGATTCCGTATGAAGTTCTGAATAAAGTAATGAGCAGAGTTATAAATGAAGTTCGTGGGGTGAATAGAATATTCTATGATCTGACGAGTAAGCCACCGGGAACGATTGAGTTTGAGTAATTTGAAATGCTTTAAGAAGCCAGTATTTATGCGGGTTTCAGCAACTTCGATTAGTCTTTTGATAACAAATTGATAACAGTCATAGCAAGTGCCATTATTCTTGTTATCCAGTGGTTTATGGGTAACGGAATGATTATCGGGTGGCTTGCTGACTAAAGTTTGGAGCTTGGCTCTGAACGAATTCCATATTATAAACGAAGCCCTTAGCCGTGGTTAATAACCATAGTTAAGGGCTTTTTGTCGTGCTTATTTATCTTTCAAGTGGTCTTTGAATGCTTCTACGAGTGCGTCACTGAGTTCCTGTGATGGAACTTTTGCCCAACGTTGTGTGGTGTCGAACGCTGGATAATGGTAACGCCAGTTATCATACTCTTCCCTGCTGATTTCTTCGGAAGATAGCTTGTCTGCCTGTTCTTTCCAAGCATACAGCATTTTGATGAGTTCATATGCTTCTCTGCCTTTATCCTTGTTGACCTTTAAGCATACCTCTCCATCTGCTTCGTTGACAGTAAGACCGTAAATATCTTCAAGGGTAAACAGGGTGTGCATAAGACCGATATAGCTGTCTATGTCAGGAACATCAAGAGCCTGTGGGGAAACATCAAGCACCTGTGCCAATGCATTTGTAAGGTCTGCTTTCGGTTTGCGTGTGCCAGTTTCGTACTGTGCCAAACGCACATCAGCACTCTTTTCTGGAAAACCGACTGCTGTACCGAGATACTTTTGTGTCATACCACGCATTAGTCTGAAAAAATGTATTCTTTCGCTAATAGCCATAATGATACGCTCCTTTTATATGTAGTGAAATAAGTATAGCAGAAATGTTTAGTGAAAGTCAAGAAAAACCGAAACAAAAATGTTTAATATTTTCTTCGTAGCCACTTGACAATAACAAATATGTTTAGTAAAATGAATTACGTATTAAGCAAATATGCTTAATACAACAACTGGATGACCGTTCGAAAAGCCAAACTGCTAAGATCTTGCCTGACCGCAAGCGAGCGCCTGATGTACTGCGGTACATTGGGACAGCACAGCGCCTGACGACAAGCGGGAGTGTCTGTTGGAACTTTAACGCGGAGAAAGCGGCAACAAAATTTTTAAAAGAAAGGAAAGACGATATGGAAAACAGATTTATCCGAGCCGAAGATGTGGCTCAGGAACTAAACGTATCAAAACCTTATGCTTATAAACTTATCAGACAATTAAATGAGGAATTGAAAGCAAAGGGTTTTATTACGATTGCAGGGCGTGTAAACCGCCAGTATTTTTACAAAAGGCTCTATGGAGCAGGAAAGGGGGAAATGTAAATGCCAGTATTTAAGAATGAAGATAATGGTACTTGGTACGTGATGGCAAGGTATGTGAACTGGAAAGGGGAACGCAAGCAGAAATGCAAGCGTGGCTTTGCTACCAAACGAGAAGCACAGGAATGGGAAAGGATGTTCAAATTGCAGACTTCCTCAGACCTTGATATGAGTTTTGAAGCTTTTACAGAACTTTATATCAATGATGTAAAGAACCGATTGAAAGAAAACACCTGGCTGACAAAAGAGCATATCATTCGCACAAAGATACTTCCGTATTTTGGAAAGCTGAAAATCAGTGAGATTTCCACAAAGGAGATTATCGCTTGGCAGAATGAAATGCTTGCCTATCGTGATGAGAAGAAAAAGCCTTACTCGCAGACGTATCTGAAAACGCTACACAATCAGTTATCTGCCATTTTTAACCACGCTGTCCGATACTATGAACTGCGTTCCAATCCAGCAGCAAAGGTGGGAAATATGGGAAGCGAGGAACACAAGGAAATGCTGTTCTGGACAAAGGAAGAATACAAGAAATTCTCTTTTGAAATGATGGATAAGCCAGTTTCCTTTTATGCCTTTGAAATGCTTTATTGGTGTGGTATCCGAGAGGGCGAGCTGTTAGCCTTAACTCCGGCGGATTTTAACTTTGATAAGGAAACAGTCACAATCAATAAATCCTATCAGCGTTTGAAAGGACAAGATGTGATTACTTCCCCGAAAACGAAAAAAAGCAACCGTACCATTAAAATGCCCAAATTTTTGTGTGAAGAAATGAAAGAGTATCTCGGTATGATTTATGGATTGAAGAAGAAAGACCGTATCTTTACAGTAACGAAAAGCTATCTTCATCACGAGATGGACAGAGGGGCAAAGGCGGTAGGCGTGAAGCGTATCCGCATTCACGATCTCCGTCACAGCCACATTTCACTCTTGATCGATATGGGCTTTTCGGCGGTGGCGATTGCTGACCGAGTAGGTCACGAGAGTATTGATATCACTTATCAGTACGCACATCTGTTTCCGTCAAAGCAGATTGAGATGGCAGAAAAATTAGATGATTTAGGGAAAGGAGATTTTGAAAATGTCAGCTAAGAACAGAGATAACAAAAATCGTTGGAGGAATATCACAGTAGGGTTTCGAGTATCGCCCGAAGAAAACGAACTCATTAACAGAGCTGTAGCTCTATCAGGATTGCCAAAACAGGAGTATTGTTACCGCCGCTGCTTAAATCAGGATGTGGTGGTACAGGGCAATCCGAGAGTGTATAAGGCTCTGAAAACGGAGCTTGTCACAGTCCTTGCGGAACTGAAAAGGATTGAAGCAGGAAATGGTGTAGATGATGAATTGCTGAATGTAATCGAACTGATTGCGGTTATACTCGGCGGTCTGAAAGGAGAGGATGCGAATGGAGAATAAAAAAGAAATGACTATTCCAAATGTATCTGCGGCAACAGATACGGAACAGTCACTTTCCAAATGTACTGACAATAGTATAGTCAATCAGAATATGGATTTCAAGGGGTATGAGCAAACTTTTGAAGAAATGCAGAGGGAAATACTCAGACAGCTAGACCCGTCCTATCTGAAAACAGTATCAATGACAACGCTGTATGATACGGTGTTTGAGGTACAGACACCACTCATAGACGGTCTGCTCCAAAGGGGGACTTACCTTTTCGTAGGTTCCCCGAAAGTGGGAAAAAGCTTTATGATGGCACAGCTTGCCTATCATATCAGCACGGGAACACAGCTTTGGGAGTATAAGGTGCGTAAGGCAACGGTACTTTACTTCGCTCTTGAAGATGATTACCCACGATTGCAGAAGCGATTGTTTCAGATGTTCGGAGCAAAGGAAACAGGCAAGCTGTATTTCGCAACGGAATGTAAAACAGTCAACGGTGGACTGGAAGAACAGATAAGAGGATTTATGAGGGAACACCCAGACACAGGCTTGATTATCATAGATACCTTAAAGCGTGTGCGTGAAGCTGGCGGAGCAGATTACAGTTATGCAAGTGATTATGATGTTGTGGCAAGGCTGAAAGCATTGGCAGACAGCTACAAGGTTTCAATGCTCATTGTTCATCATACCCGCAAACAAAAATCGGAAGATATATTCGATATGATTTCAGGTACGAATGGTCTGATGGGTGCGGCAGACGGTGCATTTGTTCTCAGCAAAGACAAGCGTATTTCCAACAATGCTACGCTTGATGTGGCAGGCAGAGACCAGCAGGATATGAAAATTCATCTCGTAAGGGACAGCGAGCGATTGGTGTGGAACTTTGCAAAATCAGAAACGGAGATGTGGAAGGAACCGCCCGAACCTCTGCTTGAAAAGATTGCGGATACGCTTTTTTCGGAAAGTGACAGATGGGAAGGAACTGCTTCGGAACTTTGCGAAAGGCTTGCGGTGGATATAAAGCCGAATGTACTTTCTTTAAGGCTCAGTATCAACGCAAGCAGGCTGTTTCGTGATTACGGTATCCGTTATCAGAACAGCCGCACACACGACGGCAGAAAGGTTTCTCTTTGGAAAGAAACTGAACAGACGGCGTGACAAACGGTGTCAAAGGTGTCAATGTTTTTGAGAGCAGTACGCTGTGAAAAACATTGTCACCATCGTCACACTTTGACACCGGATAAAGTTTTTGCAGGGTGCAGGTGGCTTTTTTCAAAAAGCTGCTCCTGCCCCTCGGAGAGCCTTCGGAGAACGCAAAACCTGCCTGCAGGTCGCATTTTTGATGGGTGTACCCGTCAAAAGTGCTTTTGCGTTACTTTTGGCAAAAGTAACAAAACCGAGAATGGTTGAAATTTACAGATGGGAGATGAAAAAATGCAGAGAACGATAAGTGCAATGGTCGGTAAAGGCTCGGTCAATCACAACAGCCGAAAGTTCCGAGCAGAAAATGTAGACGGAACTCGTACTCATCTCAATATCGACTACTGCAATGAAAATATAAAGACTGTTTATCACGAATTATTTGATGAAGCATTGGAAAGATACAATGCCAAGCAGACAAGGTCAGACCGAAAGATAAAAGATTATTATGAAAAAATCCGTAGTTCCAAGCAGGAAAAACCGTTCCGCGAAATCATTTTACAGGTGGGCGGTAAAGGAAATATGAACGCTGATACGGAAAACGGAGAACTGGCAAAGCAGGTTTTGGATGAATACTATCAGGGGTTTCAAGAGAGAAATCCACAGCTTCGAGTGTTCTCGGCTCATCTGCATATGGATGAAGCTACACCGCATCTGCACATAGATTTTGTTCCCTTTACCACAGGTAGCAAGCGTGGACTTGATACAAGAGTGTCGCTGAAGCAGGCTCTTGCAACGCAAGGTTTTAAAGGCGGCAGTCGTGGCGATACGGAGTGGTCGCAATGGGTACAGTCCGAAAAAGAACAGCTTGCGGCGGTGATGGAACGCTATGGGATTGAGTGGGAACACAAAGGTACACACGAAAAACATCTTTCTGTTTTGGATTATAAAAAACAGGAAAGAGAAAAAGAAGTTGCTGTTTTAGGTGCGAAAATCGAGCAGAAACAGGTTGAATTGGAGTCCTTGTCCAATAGGGTGCTGAACTATGATAAGGCAAAAGATGAGCTGTCAAATCTTGAATTTGAACTTGATACTGCACCAAAATATCAGTTGCCCGAACCAGAGAAATTTATGAATGCAAAGGCATATAAAGTAAAAATGGCAGAACCAGTGGTAAGGAAATTGAAGGAACTTGTCAAAACGGTGCTTGCTCGTTGCTTTGAGGGTTGGGATAACTATCACAGGCTGAACACAGCGAATGCACAGTTATACCGTACGAATCAGCGTTTAGAAAAAGTCAATGAAAGACTGACCGAAGAAAACGCGAGGCTGAAAGCAGAAAATAAAGATTATAGCCTGCTATGCAAGGTATTTGGTCGCAAACAGATAGATGATTTACTGGAACAGGCAAGAACAATTAAAGGTCGCAAGCGTGATAATTCACGCTCACGATAAATCAAAATCACAGGAGGAAAAGGAAAATGACAAAGACAATTTTTGAAGAAATGGGTGGAACTTATAGACAAGTGGGCGATTATTTGTTGCCAAACATTACAGTACAAACCAAAGAAACAGAGTGTATTGGCTTATGGGGACAGCGGCACGCAAGGCACTTAAAAGAATATCATAAGGTCTTGTATATGAACCTGCTGACAAGCGGAAAGCTGTATAGATATCTTGTAGATGTTGATAGGCAAGCAGGGGATATGTTTCTTCGACTGGTAAAGGAATATGCGGACAGGCAGGGAGTGACGGAACAGTTAAAGGCAGAAAATCCCCACGAATGGATCGGAAGAATGAATAACATTCAGGCATGTGTGAGGGAAGTTGTTGGAAAGGAGCTTATCTACATATAAGCGTTTTGAGGTACGGTGCTCCCGCGTTTGCAGGAGCGCTGTACCCGTCAATATGGTGTGGAAGATAGAATTTCGCAACGGGTAGATGTATAATTGAAAAGTAAAAATTAAAATTTGATGATGAGAGGTAGATATGAACAGTAAAAAATTATTTCTTACATCTAGTGGATTATCGGCTGATATGAAAAAGAAATTTTTCGATATTATAGGAAAATGTCCAGAAGATGTGAAGGTGCTATACATTCCAACTGCTGGAATTGAAACAGATGGAGCGAGAGAAGGCTTTGCAGTTTGTTTTCAGGAGCTTTCATCTATGGGTATTCGGTATGAAAATATATTAGTATATAATCTGGAATTGATTCTCTCAAAAGACTATCATAGAACATATTCGACGTGTGTTACAGATCCTTATATGCTTACCAGACTGTTAACGATTGAGGAACTGCAATCTTTTGATGCAGTTGTTGTTAGTGGTGGTGATGCTGCGGTATTGTGTCGTGAAATGATTAGAACAGGATTTGATAGAACGATTGAGAAAGCAATTAATAATGGTCTTGTATACGTTGGAATTAGTGCTGGTAGTATGTATGCGGCAGGTAATTTAGATGATGGATTAAATATTATTAACAACCCTATAATTCCCCATTGGAATGGAACCAAAATAATTGAATTACCAGATTTCGGAGAAGCAATAAAGATTGTTGATGGACAAGCTGTTTATGTAGAAGATGATTGTATTAGTTTGATTTAGCCAAATAGTTTTACGAATTACGACTTGTAGGAACAGAAAATCAAATGCACATAAGCATTTAGAGGTGCGGTACTCCTGCATTTGTAGGAATGCTGTTACCTGCAAAATATGTGAAAGATTGAATTTCGCAATGGATGTATAATAAAAAGAAAAAATTATGAGGTATATTACAATGTTAGAATTGTTTGTCCAATTATTTAAGGCTGTACTGCAGTTGTTTCTTGCGTTGCTGAATCCTATATTTTTAAGGTTTTGTATGTTTTGTGCAGTTAATTGCCTTGATAGGTACAATTATTCCTACTGAGCGAGCATTGAAAAAGAATTTTGATAAGAACGGAAACAGAAAGTGATAGGAGAATTTGCAGAATAACAAAGAAAGAAGGATACATATTATGGAAGAAAGATTAATTGCATTTGTTATTTGGGCAATAATGGGCGTATTATTTATTGCAATGGGCATTTATGATTTGAATTCCAAGAAAGCAAAACCTTTCGGATTCTGGGCAAATGCTGAGGTGGCGCCGATAGAAGATGCGAAAGGTTATAATCGTGCTTTGGGTATATTGTGGTGCGTGTATGGCGTTTTGTTTACGCTAATTGGATTGCCCTTATTAGATGAACAGAATTCGGGTTTGATTATTTTATCTATATTGTGTGCAATGCTTATTAGTATTGCGGCTATAGTAGTATATGTAGTAGGTATTGAACCAAAATACCGCAAAAAGAAATAGATGGAAATATTCAGTAATACTGAGAGATGAATTTCAGACTAGTGTTGAATTTTTAAACAAAACAGCTTATAATTTACGAAAGAACATATAGGTATTATCCACAGTTACCGAGCAAGTGTTATCAACACCGATAACAAAATGATAACATTAGTTTGTATAGGCAGGATAATATGGATATATCAAATAATCAAAAGAACGAGAAACACTACAGAGAATGATTCCTAAACAAAATGTGTTAGTCTTTGTAGAGTTTGAATAAAAAATTTGGCACATTTAGAGACTGGAAAGCCTTGAAAACAGGGCATTTCCGGTCTCTTTGCTTTTGTTCTGGTTCTATTCTGGTTCTGTTATCAGGTGGAATAATGAGGTTCATTAGAAATGGCATGTGTAAGAACTGGACGAGTTGAAGCGGGAAAAAGGGAGATTAAGAGGCAGTTGCAACTTGCTGATGGCATTATGAAAGAAGATTTGTATACAGCTTATCATGCGGTGTCGGAGAATGAGGAGATTGTTGCTGACAGGGATGTTGATATAAGTGGCGGTATGAGGGCGTTCTCGGATGTGATGAAAAGATAGGGGATAAAGTAGGATGGAGATGAGCTTTATGAAGAGTTTCAGAGGATTTACGAGGAAAATCTTAGTAGAGATGCTGATAAGGAAAAGGTGGAAGACAGGATGTAGAATAGTGGTAGAGGAAGATGAATCTTTTGTTCGACTTTTTCCAGGGATGATTATATGTATGATTTCAAGAAATTTCGAGAACTCAAAAAATATAATTGTGTAAGCGAAAATTTAATGATATAATAAAAATAAAAGGACTATTTGACGTGATAATCGGAGGAAATAACATGTCAGAAAATCAAGTAAAAATAACTTATAAACCTTTATGGAAATTGTTAATTGATAGGGATATGACGAAAACTGAATTGAGAAAGAAAACACAGATAGCACCAAGTACATTTACAAAAATGAACAACGACCAACAAGTATCGTTAGATATTTTGGCAAGGATCTGTGTTGAATTGAAATGTGGCTTTGATGATATTGTGGAAATAGAACGATAGTGATAGTGCAAAATGAAGACACATGTGCAGATAAATATAGCAAGTTGCTAATAGAAAGGAATTTATAAATGGCAGTTCAAAATAATGCTAACATTGGCTTTGAAAAACAAATATGGGATGCGGCTTGTGTTCTTTGGGGACACATTCCAGCAGCAGAATACAGAAAGGTTATTGTAGGACTTATTTTTCTGCGTTACATATCAAGTGCATTTGAAAAACGCTATCAACAGCTTGTTGAAGAGGGTGATGGCTTTGAAGATGATAAGGATGCATATGCAGAAGATAATATTTTCTTTGTACCAGAGGATGCCCGTTGGAGCAAGATTGCATCTGCAGCGCATACTCCAGAAATTGGCACTGTTATCGACGATGCAATGAGAGCTATTGAAAAGGAAAATACAACTCTTAAAAATGTGCTTCCAAAGAATTATGCAAGTCCAGATTTGGATAAGCGAGTATTAGGCGAGGTTGTTGATCTTTTCACTAATATGGATATGGGAGATACAGAAGAAAGCAAAGACCTTCTTGGCAGAACATATGAGTATTGTATTCAACAGTTTGCGGCATACGAAGGTGTTAAGGGTGGCGAGTTCTATACTCCTGCAAGTATTGTTAAAACAATCGTTGCTATTTTGAAACCATTCAAAAATTGTCGTGTATATGACCCATGTTGTGGTTCAGGTGGTATGTTTGTTCAGAGCGCAAAGTTTATTCAGGCACACAGCGGCAAGCGTGGAGAAATCGCTGTTTATGGTCAGGAGTCTAATGCTGATACTTGGAAGATGGCAAAAATGAATATGGCTATTCGTGGCATTGATGCGGACTTTGGACCTTATCAGGCAGATACTTTTTTCAATGATTTACATAAAACGCTTAAAGCTGATTTTATTATGGCAAATCCACCATTCAATCTTTCTAACTGGGGACAAGATAAGCTAAAAGACGATGTTAGATGGAAATACGGAACTCCGCCAGCAGGAAATGCTAACTATGCGTGGATTCAGCATATGATACACCACCTTGCACCGAACGGGAAAATCGGTCTTGTACTTGCTAACGGTGCGTTGTCCTCTCAGTCCAGCGGCGAGGGAGAAATCAGAAAGAACATTATTCAGGCTGATCTTGTGGAAGGTATCGTCGCTCTGCCTACTCAGCTCTTTTACAGCGTTACCATTCCTGTTACGCTTTGGTTTATTACCAAGAACAAAAAGCAAAAAGGCAAAACCCTCTTTATCGACGCCCGTAAAATGGGTTATATGGTTGACCGTAAACACAGAGATTTTACCGATGATGATATTCAAAAGTTGGCAGATACATTTACTGCGTTTCAAGATGGCACTCTTGAAGATGTAAAAGGTTTTTGTGCTGTTGCCGACCTTCAGGAAATCGAAAAGCAGGACTTCATTTTGACACCGGGCAGATATGTCGGTATTGAAGAAGTTGAGGATGACGGAGAACCGTTTGAAGAAAAGATGACCCGTCTTACTTCTGAGCTTTCGGAGATGTTTGCAAAGTCTCATGAATTAGAGGACGAAATCCGCAAGAAATTGGGGGCAATTGGGTATGAGTTATAAAGAAACAACGGTCGCACTAAGATTTGCTGATACATTTGCTCCTTCTGAAGGTACAATTCAAGCCCATCAAAATATGATAGATAAACAGGGGGAGTCTGGTACGGAAAATTAGGAGCGGCGGTATCTTCAAAAGTAGCAAACCTAATTATGGAGAACGAAAATCCGAGGATATTACTTATACACAGTGGAAAAACAGGAAGGTATTGGGCATATATCAAAAAAATTCAGTACGATATACCCACTAAGAGTGAAATACCGGAGTATTATCGTGATAATGCAGGCATTTTCAAAACTTGGTTTAGAGTTGTTAAAGTTGAAGAAGCGCCTAAAAATGTTTTAGGTAATTGCGTAGTTGCATCGTCTCAAAGACTTCTTTCAGAAGTTTCAAAGAGTAGTATGAGTCCCTACTTCATAATTAATGTGGAGGAAGAATGATGAAATTGCTATCAAAATATGTAGAATTCAAAAATGGAAAAAAAAGACCCACTTCAAAGGGAACTATTCCTGTTTATGGTGGAAATGGAATATTAGATTATACGAATACAGCTAATATGCAAAGTGGTGTTGTTATAGGGCGTGTCGGAGTATATTGTGGAAGTGTTTTTTTAGTAAGAGAAAAATGTTGGGTTTCTGATAATGCAATTAAAGCCATGTGCAAGGAGAATATGGATTTGGGATATTTGTATTATCTTCTCTCATCCTTACATTTGAACGAAAGAAGGATAGGTACTTCTCAGCCATTGCTGACGCAGAGTATACTAAATAATATAGAAGTTGAAATTCCTGAGCTTGCTATTCAAAAGAAGATTTCGAGCATATTAGAGTTGCTTGATGAGAAAATCAAGCTGAATAATGAGATAAACAATAATTTACAGCAACAAATACAGACTTTGTTTGCGGACTGGATACTGACAAACCGTCAATCCGCAACAGAGGTTGCTTTGAGTGAGGTATGCATCAAAGTAACCGATGGCTCCCATTTCAGTCCAAAAGACGACCCAGCTTCATCCATTCCAATGCTTTCTGTAAAGAATATGAGGGAGTTCGACTTTGACCTTACATCCTGTAAACATATTTGCGATGAAGACTATGAGAAAATGGTTGCTAACGATTGTGTTCCTCAGGTCAACGACATCCTCGTTGCTAAAGATGGTAGCTATCTAAAAGAAATTTTTATATGCAACGAGCAGAGAAAAATTGCAATTCTGTCATCTATTGCAATATTCAGACCCGACACAACAATAATTCATCCAGAAATATTGCTTGCATTTTTTAAAAGTCCTCATGTCTTGCGAGAAGTACGCGACAATTATGTGTCAGGTTCTGCACTGCCTCGTATTGTCTTGAAAGATTTCAAGAAGTTGACTTTTGCACTTCCTAATATGGATATTCAAAATCAGATTGCCCCGTTGTTTGCAAGTGTCCGAGAACAAATTGCTGTTAATGTAGCTGAGAATAAATATCTAGCTCAGTTACGAGACACTTTATTACCTAAGTTGATGTCTGGTGAAGTAAGCGTTGATAGTATTCGGCTCTAAGCCGCTAAATTATTGTTTAGCATATAACATACCCATAACTTCCGTGGGTGGCGGAAGTTAATATCGGGGGACTTCCGCCCCATAGTCGTTCTCTAAGAATATTCAAAGGAGAATTGACTGTGAAACAAGATTTAATCAAAGATGTTATTCAGGGAATGCTACCTTACCTGAACAACGCACAAAATGAAAAATTGCAAGAGGTGTTGAAATACACCCTTGCAAATTATGAGGTAACAGAAAATCAAAGCAAAGAGAAATACTCGGAGCAGAACTATGTAGAGCTGTTTCTGTCGGCAAAGCGAATTGAGGGTTGTTCCGAGAGATCTCTTAAATACTACAAGGCAACTATCGAAGCTATGCTCTGTGAACTCAAAAAAGATGTCAAACACATAGTTACAGATGACATCAGAGGATACCTGACAGAATATCAGGAAAAGAAAAAATCAAGCAAGGTAACGATAGACAATATCCGCCGTATTCTCTCAAGCTTCTTCTCTTGGTTAGAGGACGAGGATTACATACTGAAAAGTCCGGTAAGACGCATACATAGAGTTAAAACCGGTACGAATATCAAGGAGACATACTCCGATGAAGCGTTAGAGCTTATGAGGGATAACTGCTCAGAGCTTCGAGACTTAGCGATTATTGATATGCTTGCTTCAACGGGTATGCGTGTCGGCGAAATGGTACTGCTTAATCGAAATGATATTGATTTCAATGAAAGAGAATGTATCGTGTTCGGTAAAGGCAGTAAGGAGCGAGTAGTCTATTTTGACGCTCGCACAAAGATACATTTGCAGAACTATTTGGAGAGCAGGACAGACGACAATCCGGCGCTGTTTGTGTCGTTGAAATCACCGCACGAAAGGCTGAAAATCGGCGGTGTTGAGGTTCGCCTTAGAGAATTTGGAAAGCAATTAGGTATTAACAAGGTACACCCGCATAAGTTCAGGCGTACACTTGCAACCGTGGCAATAGATAAAGGAATGCCCATTGAGCAATTGCAACAGCTCTTGGGGCATAGAAAGATAGACACGACCTTGCAATACGCAATGGTAAAGCAGAGCAATGTTAAGATTGCCCACCGAAAATACATCGGATAAGGAGAAGAAAATGGAACATTGGAATGAAGCGAAAATTAAAGATTTTGCTGAAGTTAAGGGAGGAAAGAGACTTCCTAAAGGAAAGCAGCTTATTAAAGAACCCAATAGTCATCCATATATAAGAATAAGAGATTTAGGGAAAACGAAATATTTGCAGCTAAATTCCGAATATGAGTATGTTGATGATGAGACTCACCAGTCTATTGCTCGATATATCGTCAATAAAGGAGACATTTTAATAAGCGTAGTAGGGACCATTGGATTGATTGGTATTGTTGGAGAAACATTGGATAAAGCAAATCAAACAGAAAATTGCGACAAGATAATCAATATAAAAAATGTTCTTCCTGAGTATCTTTATTATTATCTTATATCAAGTTTTGGACAAGACGAAATAAGAAAAGGAACTGTTGGTGCGGTACAGCCAAAGTTACCGTTAAAAAATGTGCAGGACATAACAATTTTTTACCCGTCAATTGAGGAGCAAGAAAGAATAGTAAATATTCTAAGTTCTGTTGATGAGAAAATAGAAATGAATAATGCCATAAACAATAATTTAGCGGCTTAAAGGTCAATGCCGGAGACATCAAGCTCGCCGGACATCAATTTTGGTAGTAATGTATCACGCAAAGAGGATAGCTTTTCATTTTCATTCTGATTAGCCCATATTTTTTCAAAGATAGGATCAACCGTAGTTGTAAATAGTGTCACGATTTCTTGTGAGGGAACAAGTATTTCTGTCTTTTGAAAATAAGGTACTGTGAGTTGTTGTTGCGTTGTTCCTGTTCCAGTAATGTGAAGCTGTTTTAACCACAAATAGAGGTATTTTGCAGAAATGATTTCTGTTTTTGGTGTCAAGGTTACTAAACGAACGATTGGAACATAAGGAATATGACGCAAACACACAAAACCTATTGTTCCACGAGCTGATACAGTCACGCTTTCTTCGGATATTTTGGGTTTGTCAGTAAATCCGTAAAGCCCCTCATTACTCAATCCATTTGAGTAAATCGGATATTTGTACAAATCAGTCTTTATTGGGGATACATTTTGAGGTTTATCCCCACCTGCACCCATTATAGAAACATTCCCAAGCGTTGATACCGACCAGTCACTTGGCTTTCGATTACTGAATGGTTCCAAATCAATAAACCAAGACTTAAAAATTGCCTGAGCTTGCTGCTCTAAATTATTGTTTACCATACTTGAAGTGTTTTGGCTTGCAGTGCAAGGGTTAGTTGCACCAATTGCTATTTCATCGCTTGTAGTATTATTTACTGTATCTGTTGTCAAGATAGTGATAAAAGCGAAGGGAGATGACGCCATGGGAAGTAAAGTGAAAGAATTCGTAAGTGTAGTTTTTGATATTTTATATACTATGAGCGCTAATTTGGCAGGTGGTGCACTGCTAGCCAAAACACTTCGAAGGATGATAATCGTTTAGTTTGCAAAGGAGTAGATAAAGTGGCATATAAAGAAATTGATGAATCTAATATAATATTGATTGATTCAGTTAGTTCTTTTATTGAAATGATAAAACAGGTAAAAGAGACGAAGGAAGCTCAAGACGGAACTTCTACTGAATTATATTTCAGGGGTCAGGAGACTGAATTTTGGGATATTGAGCCGAGTATATTTAGAGATGATATGTTAAGCATTGAACATAAATTGATGCAGATACCATTGCAGAAGTCACCAACAGAATTTAGGGACTTGAAATCGATGTTTGATATTATGACGAAGTACCAGCATTATGGGATGTGTACTCGTCTTTTGGATTTGACTACGAATCCGTTGGTTGCACTCTACTTCGCATGTAAAAAGCATGGCGCAGTAAAATATGTTACGGAAGATGGAGAAGTGGAAAAAGAACCGTATGGAGTGATTTATTACACGGACAAATACTATTCATCTCAATCCACAGATATTGAAATTCAAATCGTGTCTGCTTTAGCAAGTTATGATTTGGAAAAAGAAAATACTTTGTCTGATGTTCTTGAAAGACTATATCATGACCGGATTATAGGCGAAAGAACAAAGGATAATTGGTTAGTAAATTACGGAGAGTTTGTAAAAATAATACAAAATAATTACATGGTAATCCCAACTTATACAAATGAAAGATTGAGAAAGCAAAGTGGAGTATTTTTACTGACAAGCCTATTTTCTTTTAATAAAGAGAATGAGATCAAGAATTCCGTTATATCAAAAGCAAAGGGAAAACTAAAAGAAGAATTTAGCGGTACATGCTTTTATATTTCAGGAGAAGATAAAGAAACTATTTTAAAGGAACTTGATCTTTATAATATAAATGAGGCTACATTGTTTCCAGAATTAGAGCATCAATTAAGCTACATAAAATATGCGAATCGTAATCTGGTTAATCCTGTTACAGATTTTACAAAATATGAAGAAGAGTCTGCAAGTAATAAACAGGATATAGGTGTAAAACAACCGGAACTTGAACAATACATTCTTGATAATTTCTATGATCAATTTAAAGGGATTATTGGTGAGGAAGATGTTAAGGAAGTACTAAACATAATAAAAGAGCATTTTACTGTTGATTGGTATAAGCGTAATCCAATACTTAGTAAAATAAATATGTCTATTACAGGATATTATTTTAAAAAATGTCAATCTAGGGATGCCGCGAAGCAAAAGGCAGAACAGATTGTGACATTATTAAACCAAATGGTTAAAGATTTTATTACAGCAACGGATGAGAGAGGTGAATAAAGTGTCAGCTAATTATACGGAAGCTAATTATGAAAATTCAGTTATAGAGCTATTTAGAAATGATTTAGGTTATGAATATGTTTATGGTCCGGATATAGAAAGAGATTTTTACAATCCGCTATATGAGGATGTTTTGCTTGATTCTCTGTATCGTCTTAACAGAGATCTTCCTGATGATGCCATTCAGGATGCTTTATTTAAGCTTAAAAATTTTGAAAATGGAGAACTTGTGCAGAAAAATGCTGCATTTATGGACTATCTGCAAAATGGCATTCCAGTTAGATATTTTGTAGATGGTGAGGAGCGTTCCTCTATCGTTTATCTTGTTGACTACAAAAATCCTGACAATAATTCATTTATCATAGCGAATCAGTGGACTTTCATTGAAAATAGTAATAAGCGTCCGGATGTAATTCTCTTTTTAAATGGCTTACCGGTTGTATTGGTTGAGTTGAAATCCCCTTCGCGTGAAGAAACGGATGCTTCAGAAGCATATAGGCAGCTTCGTAATTATATGCAAGAAATTCCATCTATGTTTATTTATAATGCTATCTGCGTTATGAGCGACCAACTGACATCTAAAGCAGGTACAATCACTTCAGGCGAAGACCGTTTTATGGAATGGAAAACTAAAGATGGAGATTATGAGAATACACAGTTTGCACAGTTTGATACTTTCTTTGAGGGGATGTTCAACAAAGAGCGACTTCTTGATATTATAAAGAACTTCATTTGTTTTTCAAATGAGGGTATTAACTCATTCAAAATTCTTGCCGGATATCACCAGTATTTTGCAGTCAGAAAAGCAATTGAATCCACCAAACGTGCTACTGTTACGGATGGTAAGGGCGGTGTGTTCTGGCATACACAAGGAAGTGGTAAGTCACTTTCTATGGTATTTTATGCACATTTGTTGCAAGAAGCATTGGATAGTCCAACGATAGTTGTTATCACCGATAGAAATGATCTTGATGATCAGCTTTATGGGCAATTTGCAAAGTGTAAAGAATTCTTAAGACAAGAGCCGATACATGCTGAAAGTAGAGAAAACTTAAAGTCTTTGCTTGCCGGCAGACAGGCAAATGGTATTATCTTTACTACAATGCAGAAGTTTGAAGAATCTCATGAAGCATTGTCGGAGCGAAACAACATTATCGTTATGGCGGATGAAGCACACAGGGGACAATATGGATTGGCTGAAACTGTTGATGCCAAAACAGGTAAGATAAAAATTGGAACAGCACGAATTATTAGAAATACGCTGCCTAATGCTACATATATAGGATTTACAGGTACTCCTATTTCATCAAAAGACCGCAGTACCCGTGAAGTATTTGGTGATTATATTGATATTTATGATATGACACAGGCGGTTGAGGATGGAGCAACAAGACCTGTTTATTACGAGAGCCGGGTTATCAAGCTTAACCTTGATGAAGATACTCTTAGGTTGATTGATAGTGAATATGACATTATGGCTGAAAATGCTGATGGAGAAGTAGTTGAGAAAAGCAAGCGTGAACTTGGTAAGATGGAAGCTGTTCTTGGCA
>OAUU01000227.1_pt1 | contig 53943 bp, 40 predicted proteins | sample 1501381 | NCBI WGS metagenome assembly OAUU01 (sample SAMEA2580057, study PRJEB22360) | human gut metagenome | reverse complement strand
TTGGCTGGTGTAATGATTGGTCAGACAGTTCCGATTGGAACGATGATTGTTTCGGCGGAAGAGAAGTCAATGGTAGGAGAAGAGCAGTTATCGGATAAAAAGACTGCGGCACCTGAAAAAGATAAAGCGGTACCGAACAGCAGTCAGTACAAGTACCAAAAAGATGAGTTGGCTGCATTTTGCCACTTTGGACCGAACACATTTACAGGGAAAGAATGGGGAGACAATTATGGAGATACAGATCCAAATCAACTTTTTACATTGAAGGAAAATTTTGATGCAGAGACTTTGGTGAAGACAATCAAAGAGGCTGGATTCAAAAAATTGATTATTACGGCAAAACACCATGATGGTTTCTGTTTGTGGAACAGTGAATATACAACATACGATGTAGCTTCAACGGATTACGCAAAGAAGAACTATGATAATATGGGTGGAGATATCCTTGCTGAGATTTCAGCGGCATGTACGAAGGAAGATATTGATATGGGACTTTACCTGTCGCCGTGGGATATCCATGAGCCGTCTTACGGAAATAATTCGCCGGGAGACTATAATGAATTTTACAATAATCAACTCAAAGAAATTTTAGGCAATAATAAATATGGTAATGGCGGAAAATTTGTAGAAATTTGGATGGATGGCGCCAAAGGCGGTGGAGCAGATCCGCAGGATTATACAATCGATAAATGGTATGAGACTATTACAAAGTATGAAGGCGAGGAATGTTTGATATTTGGAGCAGGACCATATGCATCTGTGCGTTGGATCGGTAATGAAAATGGGGAAGCGGCAGATGAGACATGGTCAAAATCAATATTAACAGAGGATAACAAGATCAAAAATGACCCAAGCCAAAGAGAGGATGATTTTAAGGGGGATCCGACAGATCATTTTTCTAATGGTTATGCAGAAGGAAATAAGTGGACAGTACCGGAGGTGGATGCCCGCATTACTTCGGGATGGTTCTGGGGAAATGGAAAGAGTACTCCAAAGAGTATGGAGCAATTAGCGAACATGTATTTCAGTTCTGTAGGACGTAATGCACCATTGCTTTTGAATATCCCACCGAACAATAAGGGAACGGTGGATGATGCAATTCTTAATCGGGTGAAAGAATTCGGAAATGCAGTAAAAGAGACATTTACAAACAACATTGCGGCAGGAAAGAATGTAAGTTGTACCGCGAGCGAGGTCAGAGGAAATGATATCGCATACTCTCCGAACAATGTATTGGACGGTAATCAGGATACATATTGGACAACAGATGATAAGACAGAAGCAACAGAGGCAACATTGGAAGTGAACCTTGGTGAGACAAAACAGTTTGATGTTGTGTCAATTGAGGAAGCAATTAAATTTGGACAGAGGATCAGCGAGTTCAAAGTAGAATATAAGAATGGTTCTGATGAATGGAAAGTATTTGGAAGCGGAAAAACAGTTGGCGCAAAGAGACTTTGCAGAAGGAGCCCTGTGAAAGCGGACAAACTCCGTATTACAGTGAAGACATCGGAAAAAGCAGAACATAAAGCGCCGATTATCAGTGAAGTAGGAGTATATCGCGCGGCAGCAGATTTTGCCCTCGGAAATGGTATTCCGGAAGGACTTGAGATTATTGAAGATACCAGCAAAGACTTTACATTTAGCGGAAGCTGGGGAAATGATACAGGAGAAGCGTATACAGGAGGAACAGGACGCTGGGCAAATCCGGGAAATGGAACAGAAGCGACTGTTAAATTCAAAGGTACAAAGGTATGGCTTCTTGGAACGGTAGACCCGAATCATGGAACCGCGGATGTTTATATTGACGATAAGCTTGTTGAGACAATTGACACACACGGAAGTTCCAGAAAGCTGCAGCAAAGAATTTTTGAGTCAGATACATTGACAGATGGAGAACATACATTAAAAATTGTTCCGAAAAATAAAGCGACAGGGGTAGATGCGGCGCTTGTTTTGGACAATGAAGAAAAAGGTGTGTTTGACTTTGAGGTTTCTTCATTTGAAGTAAATGAAGAGTCAAAGGCTGAATTTACGGTAAAACGTCTCGGAGGTTCTAAAGGTGAAGCCAGCATAAATTACGCAGTGAATCCGGGAAGTGCAATTCAGGATCATTTTGATGCAGATGCAAAGGGGACACTTACATTTGCAGAAGGTGAGACCGAGAAAAAATTTGAAGTTCAGATTAAAACAGTGGATGTTGACAACTTATCATTTACAGTGGAATTAAACACACCTACAAATGGGACAATTACCGGCTTCAACACACCTGCAAGAGTAGTCATTCGTGATGGAAAACCGGTTGACGATGGAAGCTACAATGAGAATAACAGATTCCAATTCCCATCTAAGAAAGATGAAAAAACAACTTTGGAAGCAGAGTTGATGGAGATTGTCAATAATGCAGAAGGTGATAATGGTTGGCCGGCACAGATAATGAACGAGAATAATGCAAGCAATGGCAAACTCATAGATAATGTACAGGCAAATGATCAGGTAAAACTATACTATAATGCACCAAAAGCGGGTACATATACTGTTACATTACGTTACATGAGTGGTGATGCAAAAAATAGTATTGAGTGGTCAGAAGCAGATGGAAAAATTAAGGCTGGCAATGTAACTGCAGGAGCAACAGATGCAGCGCAAGGAGCGTACCATGAGCAGATATTTGAGATGGAAGTGGAGGAACCAGGAGAAGGTCTCCTTACAATTGTGGGAGGAGCAAATAAAGCTCCACGTCTTGATAAGTTTGATATCGTAGCAAAAGATGTGCAGACAGTAGAATACAAAGTGACAAAGACAGCAGGAGAAAACGGTAAGATTGATGGTCCTGACAAAGTGGAAGCGGGAACAGATGCAACATTCACTATCACACCTAATGAAGGATATACAGTAAAAGATGTAAAAGTAAACGGAACATCTGTCGGTGCAGTCACAACATACACTGTGAAAAATGTAAGTGCAGATGTTGCGATTGAGGCGACGTTTGCAGCGGAAGACTTCAAGTATACAGAAGAGAACCCATTTGAGTTCCCGAGCAAGAAAGACGAAATAAAAACTTTAGAAGCAGAGTATGCGACAGAATTGATTAACAGCAATGATACAGATTCGGATCCGAATTGGCCTTTGGAGATTAAAGCAGAAGACTGGGCAAGCAATGGGAAATATGTAAACTGTCTGGCATTTAAAGACTATATCAAATATGCGTACACAGCAACGCCAGGTACATATGAAGTGACAATGACTTACAGAAGTGGATCTGATGTGAATAAACTTGCATGGTCAGAAAAAGACGGAAAAGTGACAGAAGGACAGATTGCAGTAGAAAATACAAGTGTAAATAATAATCCACAGGTTAAGACAAAAACATTTAATATGGAAGTTAAAACAGATGGTGCAGGAATGCTGACATTTACAGCTCCTGATACAGGAAAGGGTCCTCAGATCGACAAGTTTGAAATTAAGAAGATCAGTGAGACAGAACCGGAAAAGGTAGATAAATCTGAACTGAATAAAGTGATTAAAGAGGCAGAGGAAAAGGATTTGAACGCCTATGAAGACGGAGCGGAAAAAGATGCATTTAAAGCGGCATTAGACGAGGCAAAAAAAGTTGCGGGAAATGAAAAGGTGACGCAGCAGGAAGTAGATAATGCAAAAACAACGCTTCAAACTGCGATGGATGCACTTGTAGAAAAGGCGCCTGTAACACCGGAAGCAGTAGATAAATCAGCACTGAAGGCGTATTATGACAAATGCACAGCATCTTACAAAGAAGCGGCTTACACAGCAGAAAGCTGGAAAATTTATGCGGAAGCTATGAAAGAAGCAAAAGTTGTTTTGGAAAATGAAGATGCGACACAAGAACAGGTAGATACTGCAAAAGCAGAATTGGAAAAAGCAGTTCAGGGATTGGAGAAAAAAGTAGCGGATAATAAGAAACCGAATTCTGAAAATGGAACAACTAATACAGGTAAGGCACCTGTGACGGGAGATCCTGCAACAGCGATGTTATGGCTTGCAACAGCGGCGTCGTCAGTTGTGGTTTTAGGCGGTAAAAAGAAAAAAGAATAGTTTTAAACGGGGAAGGCAGATGCTTGTTTTGAGCATCTGTCTTCTTTTGGCGCGCCTTGCGGCAGGAAAATCTTAATGAAGTCTATAAGCGAAAAGAAACAGAGGCAAATGCAGATTCAGAGGATATTGTGAAAAATAGATAAAAATATAGGGTGAAGAACTTGCTCGAGCAAGTAGAAAATGTACGAAATGTTGAAAAAAAATAACAATATAAAAAAAGATTGTATGTTTTGATTGTGTGGTGTTAAAATGATTAGTGATTTGAAACAAAGCAAGAGGAAAGGAAGGAAGTTATGAAAAAAAGAAAAATACTTAGTCTTTTGTTGGCTGGAGCTATGATGGGACAAGCTTTTTTTGTAGGAGTACTTACAGCATCTGCTGAAGAGGGAAACCTTATAGGAAAAAAACAATTGTCTGATAACAGGACAACTGCTCCAGAAAAGGATAAAGTGATTCCGAATGAAAATCAGTATGAGTATCAAAAGCAGGAATTAGCAGCATTTTGTCATTTTGGTCCAAATACATTCAATGAGATTGAATGGGGAGAAAATTATGGAGACCGAACACCGGATGATATTTTTAAACTGGAAGAAGACTTTGACGCAGACACATTTGTAAAGACAATCAAAGAAGCAGGTTTTGAAAAGTTGATTGTCACTGCAAAACATCATGACGGTTTTTGTATTTGGAATAGTAAATGGACTACATATGACGTGCAGTCGACGAGTTATGCGGAAAAGAATTATGACAACTTAGGTGGGGATGTTCTTGCGGAAATTTCAGCAGCATGTACAAAATATGATGTAGATATGGGGCTCTATCTCTCTCCTTGGGATATTCATGATAAGAGTTATGGATATTATGATAAAGATGGAAATCCAACAACTAAGGATGAGGATGTTTTAGACTACAATGACTATTATAATAATCAATTGGAAGAAATTTTAGGAAATCCAATTTATGGTAATGACGGTCATTTCAAGGAAGTGTGGATGGATGGTGCCAAGGGAAGTGGTGCGAATGCACAGGATTACGATTTCAAGAGATGGTTTGCTACAATCCAAAAACACGAAGGGAAAGAAGCAGGTTTCGAATCTGACTGTATGCTGTTTGGCGCAGAGGCTTACACAACTGTAAGATGGATTGGAAATGAACTTGGTTATGCGAATGAAGAAACCTGGTCAAAATCGAAAGTGAATTATGAAAATAACACAATTGATAGTAAAAAGGTTGGTAGTTATACAGTAGGTTATGAAGATGGAAATCAATGGACTGTTCCGGAAAGTGATGCGCGTATTACTTCCGGCTGGTTTTGGGGAACAACGAAGAATACACCAAAAAGTGTAGAAGATTTGGCGGGAATGTATTTTAATTCTGTGGGACATAATTCTCCGCTGCTCTTGAATATCCCCCCGAATAATCATGGTAAAGTGGATGATGCAATTTTGCAGAGAGTGACAGAGTTTGGGCAAAATGTAAAGGATACTTTTAAATCCAATTTGGCAGCTCATGGAATAGCGCAGGCTACAGAAGTGAGGGGCAATGATGTGGCGTATTCTCCGGAAAATGTATTGGATGGAAAAGATGAGACGTACTGGACGGTGAATGATGGAACTAAATCAGGACAGCTTGTGGTAGACTTGGGGGAAACAAAGACATTCGATGTTGTGTCAATTGAAGAAGCCATTCAATTTGGACAAAGAATCAAAGAGTTTAAAGTAGAATATAGCAATGATGGCGGAGAGTGGAAAGTCTTTGATCAGGGAACGACAATTGGTGCGAAGAGATTGTGTAGAGAAGGCGCTGTTAAAGCGGATAAACTTCGCATTACTGTGGCAACAAGCAAGGATGTGCCGATTCTTTCGGAAGTGGGAGTTTATAAAGCAACAGCTGATTTTGAATCACCATCGGCGGCACCGGAAGGAATGCAGGTAATCGATGAGAGAGATGAAGCGTTTAAGTTTAGCAATGGCTGGACCCAAGAGAATGGCTCACAGTATTTGAATGGTACTAATGCGTGGGCGAAACCAGGTTCTTCATTTGAAGTAGATTTTACAGGTTCAAAAATTTATCTTGTGGGGACGTTAGATTCTGGGCATGGAAAAGCGACAGTTACAGTAGATGGAAGAAAGACTGAGATTGATACGAATGCATCAAAACGGTCTGTTGGTCAGATTATTTTTGCTTCAGATGATTTAAAGGACGGAGAACATACACTGAAACTGGAAGTTACTAATAATGATAATAAAGCGATTGGAATCGAGGGAGCTTATGTCATTAACAATGATGGTCTTGGAATGATAGGGATTGAAAAGTCTGAATATACTATGAAAGAAGATTCTGAGATGAAGATAAAGTTGGTTCGTGTTGGTGGAAGTGAAGGTGAGGCAACTGTGACTGTATCTCCGAATCCAGGAACTGCAATTCAGGATGATTTTGATACAGAGGGAACGACGACAGTGACATTTGCTGCTGGAGAGACGGAAAAAGAAGTTGTTGTAATTACAAGACGTAATACGAAGGATACTGGCGATCAGTATTTTACAGAAGAATTAAGTTCAAAAAATGAGAATTTAATTCTTGGATTTAATTCTAAAGCAAAGGTTACAATTTTGGATCAGGAGAGACAGCCGGCAGATACGACAACGGAAAAACTTTCCAAAGATATGTATCAGTCAGTGACAGCTACATCTGAAGAAAAGACAGATGCACATCAGCAAGGTATTGAAAATGCATTTGATGAAAATTTGAATACTTTTTGGCATGCACAGTGGGGAGAAGCAGGAAAATTAAAAAACCATCCAAATGGAATCAGTGTAGAGATGACATTAAAAGAAGCGAAAGAGATTGCGAAGCTGACATATATCCCTAAAGCCGGAAATACAGGTACGATTGGAGATTATATTATTGAGGCTGCGACGGGAAGCAACGAGGATGGAAGCACAACATGGAAAGAAGTTGGAAGTGGAACATTTAAACTTCAAGGGGATGAAACGACTGCACAGGAAGCAGTATTTAAAGAGATTGTAAAAACGAATAAAATTCGCTTTACAGCAAAAACAATGGCAGGAGGAGATCATCCAACAGCTAGAGAAATTGCGCTTTATGAGAAAGCAGAACCTGTGATGATTACAGTTACGACAAAGGCTGGAGAGCATGGAACAATTAAACCGGTAACTGGAGAGTTGGAAGTTGACGGAACAATGAAAGTACAGTCTGGAAAGCTAAAAACATTTGCGATAAAACCGGATACAGGATATTCTGTTTTGGATGTGAAAGTTAATGGAGAATCGGTAGGAGCGGTGAACCGATATACGGTAGAATCTACGACAGATGTGACAATTGAAGCTACGTTTAAAGGGTGCGAACATGAAAAGACAGAAGTGCAAGGGGCAAAAGAAGCGACTTGTACAGAACCTGGAGCTACAGGAAAAGAAGTATGTCTAGAATGTGGCATAACAGTAAAAGAAAGTGAAGTGATTCCAGCATTAGGACATAAATTTGGAGACTGGGAAACTGTCAAAGAGGCAACAGAGACAGAGGAAGGTTTAGCGAAGAGAGTGTGTGGTGCGTGCGGTTATGAAGAAGAAAAGATCCTTGAAAAATTGTCTGATGGAGTTGATAAATCTAAACTTGAAAAATATTATGATGAGTGTATCGGATATTATAAAGAAGCAAATTATACAACAGACAGTTGGAGAGTATATGAAACAGCTTTAAAAGAAGCGAAAAATATTTTAGACAGGGAAGACGCGACACAGGAAGATGTAGATGCTGCAATTGATAAATTGTCAGATGCGGCAGATAAATTGGTGAAAAAGTCTATAGATAGTAAAGAGCCATCTTTTGAAGAAAATGACAAACAGAATGGAAAAACTCCTGTTACAGGGGATTCGACAAGTATAATGTTATGGCTTGCAACAGCGGCGTCATCAGCAGCGATTCTGAAAAGAAAGAAAAAATAAAATCGTTTTCACATAAAAGGGAGGCAAATGCCTCCCTTTTGTAGTATGATAAGAAAAATGAGTATAATCAAGGGAGGTGGTTGGAATGAACAGACTGACAGAGCTGATTCGAGAGGATATGAAGCCAGCGCTCGGCGTGACAGAGCCGGGAGCGATTGCGTTTGCGGCGGCAAAGGCGAGAAGCTACACAAATGGTGCGGTGCTGTCTGTTATTGTGAGACTGAACAGTGGAATGTATAAGAATGCATTTACTTGTGGAATCCCAAATAGCCGTGAGGTGGGAAGTGAATTTGCAGCGGCACTCGGAGTGATTGCAGGAAACTGGGAGCTTGGACTGGAAGCTCTTTCGGATGTCCGGCGGGAAGATATAGAAAGCGCGGAGCGGCTTGTGGAACAGGGAAAAGTACAGGTTGTACTCCAAAACATTTCAAGCAGAATTTTTATAGAGGTGGTCGTGAAGACGGATGAGGATGAGGCTGTCGTGACGATTGAGGATACGCATACGAATATTACAAGTGTCGTGGTAAACGGAGAAGAAAAATTCATTCACTCTGAAAAGAAAAGGAAAGGTGGAAAACCGGGAGAAAAACAACTCATTCACACGTATACGCTTCGGCAGCTGTGCGAATATATAGACAACGAGAACGTGTCAGAGCTGGAATTCATGTGGGAGGCGTATCGTATGAATCTAGAGCTGTTTGAGGCTGGGCTCTCCAGTGAGAGAACGACCTTTGTGAAACATTTGCTGAAGAAGAATGGCGGAGTCGTATTCTCAGAAGAGGAACAGAAGACGGCATCACTCCTGTGCAGCGGGGCGATTGAGGCGAGAGTTTTGGGGCTTGATAAACCGGCGATGAGTATCACCGGTTCGGGGGCTCATGGGATTATTGCAACGCTTCCGCTGTATGCGGCTTATAAGGTTAATGGATATTCAAAAGAACAGCTTCTGCGGGCGACAGCGCTAAGTTATCTGATTTGCATGTATATCAAGGAATACTCAGGAAAGTTATCTGCGTTTTGCGGATGTGCGATTGCAGCGGGAACAGGAATGGCTTGTGGGCTTGTATATTTGCGTGGTGGAACGGTTAAGATGATGGAAGAGACAATCAATAACATGGCAGGAAGCATTACCGGGATGATCTGCGACGGTGGAAATCAAGGGTGTACGATGAAAGGGATTGTGGCGGTGGATGCGGCGTATCAGTCAGCTGAGCTTGCAATGGATGAGGTTTGTGTTGCGCATGTACATGGCGTTGTCGGGAGGACACCGGAGGAGACTATGCGAAATATGGGTGAGATTGCATCACCGGGAATGATTGGAACAGAGAAGACGATTTTAGATATTTTACAGAGAAAGGTAGACAGGTAATCAATATGTATCAGGCAGATAAAAAACGTTATGAAGGAATGAAATATAACCGATGTGGGAAAAGTGGACTGAAATTGCCGGAGGTTTCACTTGGATTGTGGCATAATTTCGGGGATACCGGAAATTTTGAGAATATGAAACGGATGTGTTTTACGGCATTTGATCATGGAATCACCCATTTTGATGTGGCGAACAATTACGGGCCGGAGCCGGGAAGCGCAGAGGTACATCTTGGACGTATTTTGAAAGAAGAGATGGTATCGTACCGAGATGAACTGATCATCAGCACGAAGGCAGGATATCTGATGTGGGATGGTCCTTATGGGGACTGGGGAAGCAGAAAATATGTGCTGGCGAGTCTGGATCAGAGCTTGAAAAGAATGAGCCTTGAGTATGTGGACATTTTTTATCATCACCGCATGGACCCGGAGACACCGCTTGAGGAGACAATGGGAGCACTTGACACGGCAGTCAAAAGTGGAAAGGCATTGTATGCCGGGATTTCGAATTATGATGGGGAGACGATGAAAAAAGCGTGTGCAATTTTAAAAGAATTGAAGTGTCCATTTGTCATCAATCAAAACCGATATTCGATTTTTGACCGTACGATTGAGAAAAACGGACTGAAGGCAGCCGCAAGAGAAGAAGGAAAAGGAATTATCGCGTTTAGTCCTCTTGCTCAGGGAATGCTGACGGACCGTTATTTGAAAGGGATTCCGTCGGATAGCAGAATCTGCACAGATGGAAGATTTTTGCAGGAGCAGACGGTGGAGACAAATCTGCAAAAGATCCACAAATTGAATGAGATTGCAAAAGAGAGAGGAGAAAGTCTGGCGCAGATGGCATTGAAATGGGTGCGGAAAGATGATGATGTGACAAGTGTTTTGATCGGAGCATCAAAACCGGAACAAATTTTGGAAAACCTGAAGGTGATTGAAAGTGCTGCGTTTACGGAGGAAGAGTTAAAAAGAATTGATGAGATTGCTTTGAGGGAGAATTGAGCTTGCTCCTTTTAGTGGAAGAATCTTTTGGAAAGAACACATTTCATAGTGACGAAAACGGCATTATAGGATATAATGGGGAAGATTTGAAAACAAAAGAGAGAGAGGACATGAGATGGAGAATCGTAAAATCATACAGGTGGAAGAAAAAGTTCCGGCAAAGCTTCTGATTCCGCTTAGTATTCAACACATGTTTGCCATGTTCGGGGCATCTGTGTTAGTGCCATTTGTATTTGGAATCAATCCGGCAATTGTATTGTTTATGAATGGTGTAGGAACATTGTTGTTTATTTTAGTCACGAAAGGAAAGGCGCCGGCATATCTTGGTTCGAGTTTTGCATTTTTGGCACCGGCAGGGATTGTTATTTCTAAATTCGGTTATGAATATGCGCTGGGTGGATTTGTTGCAGTCGGTTTCTGCGGATGTATTCTGGCGGCAGTCATCTATAAATTCGGTTCGGATTGGATTGACGTTGTGCTGCCACCGGCGGCGATGGGACCGGTAGTGGCATTGATCGGTTTGGAGTTATCGGGAACAGCAGCAAGCAATGCGGGGCTGATTGGAGATCATATTGAGACAAGCAGTGTGATTGTGTTTTTAGTGACATTGGGAACTGCAGTATTTGGCTCGATTCTGTTTCGTAAATTTTTGTCAGTGATTCCAATTTTGATTGCAGTTATAGCAGGATATATTGCGGCTATAGCATGTGGAATCGTGGATTTTTCAGAGGTTGCAAAGGCGCCGATCTTAGCTTTGCCGAATTTTTCCACACCAAAATTCAGCATAGATGCTATTTTGATCATTTTGCCGGTGATTCTTGTTATTACATCTGAACACATTGGGCATCAGATTGTGACAAGTAAGATTGTCGGAAGAGATCTTTTGAAAGATCCGGGATTACACCGATCCTTATTTGGAGATAATTTTTCGACGATGATTTCAGGTTTAATCGGATCTGTTCCGACTACGACGTACGGCGAAAATATCGGAGTGATGGCAGTGACACGTGTGTACAGTGTGTATGTGATCGCAGGTGCGGCTGTGTTGTCGATTATCTGCTCTTTCGTGGGGAAATTATCGACTTTGATCCAAACGATTCCGGGGCCGGTAATCGGAGGAATTTCATTCCTGCTATACGGTATGATTGGAACATCCGGTATTCGTATTTTGGTAGACTCAAATGTAGATTATGCGAAATCGCGTAATCTTGCACTCACATCGGTAATCTTCGTTACAGGTTTGTCCGGGATTGCCGTGAAATTTGGAAATATCGAATTGACAGGTATGGTGCTTGCCTGTGTGGTAGGTATGATCTTAAGTTTGATTTTCTATGTGTTGGATAAATTTCATCTGACCAATGATACAGAATAAATGAAAAACTCCGAGGGCGTTATGCTTTCGGAGTTTCTTTTATGATTTGCTTTAAAATCTTTTCCACACTGTCGGTCACGGCATATGCACAGTTTTTTACATCATCCGGGGCAGTTGCCATCGCATAGCTTTTTTGGGTCAGAGTCAGCATCTCGATGTCGTTTTGCTGGTCGCCAAATGAGACAGCCTCTTCCGGGGACAGGTGTAATGTTTCCAGTAAAGTCTTTAAAGCAGTACCTTTGTTTGAATGAAGTGGTACAAAATCAATCCAGTCCATGCCGGAAGTTACAACTTTGATCTCATTTTTAAACAATTCCCGCAGATAAGTGGCGGACTGCTGTGGTGTCACAATGTCAAGCAGTGCGATTTTTAAAATCGGTTCCTGAATGGATGCAAAGTCATCTACCGTATCGACGTTGTTATGTACAACATGACGGATATGATAGAGATACTCGTCGTCCCCGGATTCGATGTAGCAGCAATTGAGACAGGATACGAGCGGCTTGCAGTTCGGGCATTGTTTGATTGCGTCGATAATGCGGAAGGCAAGGTCGCGGTCAATCTCAGTTATTGAGATAATCTGATTGTTGTGAATACAGACAGCGCCATTTTCGGCGATATAGGAAATCTCATCTGCAATCGGTTTGAAAAGATTACGTTCACTGGCATACTGTCTTCCGCTGGCAGCTGCAAAATGAATCCCACGTTCTTTTAATGCCAGAATAAGATCGTATATTTCAGGGTTTAATTCCTGAGCGCCGTTTTGTAAAAGTGTGCCATCTAAGTCGCTTGCGATTAGTTTTATCATGAAATCATCCTCCTTTTTTCGCTCTTTGAACATTATATACTGATTTTCTGGGAAAGAAAACCCTGATATTAATAAGCATTATAAAAACTTATTAGTAAATTGTACTACAATAAGAAGGAGTTATAAGCTATAATAAAAAAGAAGAAGTTGAGAAACGATTATCACAAGATAAAAGGAGAATGTTCATGGAAATGTTATCAATCGAAAAAGAGCTACAGGGAAATGCTTATCCGGGGCGTGGAATTATTATTGGAAAGACGCCGGACGGAAAGAAAGCAGTGACTGCATACTTCATTATGGGAAGAAGTGAGAACAGTAGAAATCGTGTATTCGTAGAGGAGGGAGAAGGAATCCGCACGCAGGCATTTGATCCTTCCAAATTAACAGATCCAAGCTTGATTATTTATGCGCCGGTAAGAGTGTTGGGAAATAAGACAATTGTGACAAACGGTGACCAGACGGATACTATCTACGAGGGAATGGACAAGCAGCTGACGTTTGAGCAGTCTCTCAGAAGCAGAGAATTTGAGCCGGATGCACCGAACTATACACCTCGTATTTCCGGAATTATGCACATTGAAAATGGAACATACAATTATGCAATGTCCATTTTGAAAAGCAATAATGGGAATCCGGATGCATGCAACCGTTATACATTTGCATATGAGAATCCGGTAGCAGGAGAAGGACATTTTATTCATACATATAAATGCGATGGCAATCCGCTTCCAAGTTTTGAAGGTGAGCCAAAATTAGTTGGGATTTTAGACGATATGGAGGCATTTACGGAGATGCTTTGGAACAGTCTGAATGAAGACAACAAAGTTTCGTTATTTGTGCGTTATATTGATATTGCAACAGGAAACTATGAGACAAAGATTGTAAACAAGAATAAGTAGGAGCGAGACAGATGAAAGAATTAGAATTAAAATACGGATGTAACCCAAATCAGAAACCATCTAAGATCTATATGGAAAACGGAGAACTTCCAATCAAAGTATTGTGCGGAAAACCGGGATACATCAACTTTTTAGATGCATTTAACGGCTGGCAGTTAGTGAGAGAATTGAAGAGGGCAACCGGACTTCCGGCAGCAACTTCTTTCAAACACGTATCACCTGCAGGAGCAGCCGTTGGACTTCCATTAGATGAGACATTGGCAAAAATCTATTGGGTAGACGACATGGGAGAACTTTCACCACTTGCGTGTGCATACGCAAGAGCAAGAGGTGCGGACAGAATGTCTTCTTTCGGAGATTTTATTTCTCTGTCAGATGTGTGTGATGTTGCAACCGCAAAATTAATTAAACGCGAGGTATCAGACGGTGTCATCGCACCGGGGTATGAACCGGAAGCGTTAGAACTTTTAAAACAGAAGAAAAAAGGAAATTATGCGATCATTGAGATCGATCCAAATTACGAGCCGGCTCCAATCGAACATAAAGAAGTGTTCGGAATTACATTTGAGCAGGGAAGAAATGAGCTTGTGATTGATGATGAATTATTATCGAATGTCGTGACAGAGAATAAAGAAATTACAGAACAGGCAAAAATTGACCTTGCCATTGCTTTAATTACATTAAAATATACACAGTCAAATTCTGTATGCTATGCAAAAGATGGCCAGGCAATTGGTATCGGTGCCGGACAGCAGTCACGTATCCACTGTACACGTCTTGCTGGACAAAAAGCAGATAACTGGTGGCTTCGTCAGTCTCCACAGGTACTGGGACTTCAGTTCGTAGACAGCATCGGAAGAGCAGACAGAGACAATTCAATTGACTTATATATCGGAGATGAATATGAAGATGTACTTGCAGAAGGAACATGGCAGAATATCTTCAAAGTAAAACCGCCGGTATTTACAAGAGAAGAAAAACGTGCATGGTTAGATAAGCTGGAAGATGTAGCATTAGGCTCAGATGCGTTCTTCCCGTTTGGAGATAATATCGAACGTGCTCACAAAAGCGGTGTGAAATATATTGCGCAGCCGGGAGGATCCGTTCGTGACGACAATGTAATCAGCACATGTGACAAATATAATATGGCGATGGCGTTTACAGGAATCAGACTGTTCCATCACTAAATCGAAACAAAAGCTGCAGTAGAACGTGTTTCCACTGCGGTTTTTTATTTGTTCTTTTATGTGATTAGAAAAAATATTTGTGCAAAAAGAACAAAAAAACAAAATATTATTTGAAATAATATACAAAATCGATATAATAAAACTTGAAGCAAAATAATTGTTGGTTGAATTGCTGAAAAGGAGGAGAAGGGAATGCAAAAGAGACGAAGAATTATTGCAATTGTGTTAACGGCAGCCTTGAGCGGAACGATGCTCCCGGCAAACAGTCTGACCATGTATGCAGCCGACAAACTATCGCCGGCAAAATCTATTAGGGCAGATGTGGATAAGACGAAGTTCACACACAAAGAGTGGACAGGAACGGACTACACAGATGTAGAGGGCAAAAAAGTAACTGGAGAGGACGTATTTGGAATTAATCGTGAGGATGCAACGACAACATTGATTCCATATCAGGATATTGCCTCTGCATCGGCGGCGGTTTGGGATTATAATGCCAGAGAAGGATCGGAATATTTTAAACTTCTCACAGGAGACAGAGAAGACTGGGATTTAACTGTCGTGCAAAATCAGGAACAGGCTCAGAAATTTATGGGAGCAAACGGATTCATGACGAAAGAATTCCAGAAAGACGAGGCAGACGGATGGAAGACTGTTCAATTGCCTAAGAGCTGGACAAGGGACGATTTTGACTTTTCTATCTATACGAACGTACAGATGCCATGGCAGTCAAAATATGATCAGAATGTGTCTGTGCCAAATGCGCCGACAAATTACAATCCGGTTGGTCTGTATCGGAAAACATTTAATGTAGATGATAAAATGTTGGAAGATAACCGGAGAGTATATGTGAACTTCCAGGGGGTGGAATCTGCATATTATGTGTACGTAAATGGAAAAGAAGTCGGATACAGCGAGGACAGTTACAGTCCACATCGCTTTGATATTACGGACTATCTTCAGGAGGGGGAAAACCTTCTTGCCGTGAAAGTGCATAAGTTCTGTGACGGAACATGGTTTGAAGATCAGGATATGATTTATGACGGCGGTATTTTTCGTGATGTCTATCTGACAAGTGCACCGCTTGTTCAGATTCACGATTACACAGTTCGGACAGATTTGAATTCAGACTATACTGCTGCAAATTTGAAATTATCAGTGGATGTGCGAAATTTATCATCAGCGGCTCAAGACGGATACAGCATTGATGTAAAAGCGCTTGATCAAGCCGGAAATGATATTTTAGGCGGAGTCAATGTTCCGGTTTCTGAGGTCGCATCGACGGAGACAGGAACGGTAGAGATAAATCAAAAAGTGAAGAATCCCAAATTGTGGTCAGCTGAGAATCCAAATCTGTATGCGTTAATTCTCACGTTAAAAGACCCTTCTGGAAAGGAAGTGGAGACACTTTCAGCTCAGCTTGGTTTCCGTGAAATTGAATTCACATCTACAGGGGTGGATAGCAATTACAGAGTGACGACAAAAGAATGGGAGCCAGTTAAGATTAATGGCGAGAGACTGCTTTTAAAAGGTGCAAACCGTCACGACACTGACCCATTCTATGGAAAAGCGGTTCCACAGGATACAATACTTGAAGATGTCACATTGATGAAGCAGAATAACTTAAATGCAATTCGTACGTCTCACTACAGCAATGATGATTATCTTTACTGGCTGTGTAACTCATACGGCTTGTATATGATGGGCGAGACAAACATGGAAAGTCATGCGATCATGGGAAACAGCAATGCGATGGGATTATTCTATGAGCTTGGCATGGATCGAACAGAGACAGCGTATGAGCGGTTAAAAAATAATCCGGCGATCGTAATCTGGTCTATCGGAAATGAGATGGTTTATACTTCAGATGCGAACCATTCAAACGGTTTGTTCCGTGATATGATCTGGTACTTCAAAGACAATGACCCTACAAGACCGGTACACAGTGAAGGTCAGACGGACAGTATGGGTGTAGACATGGGAAGTAACATGTATCCAAGTGTAGGTACCGTTCAGGGAAGAGCAGGAGAAGGGAAAATTCCATATGTAATGTGTGAGTATGTTCATGGTATGGGAAACTCAATTGGAAACTTGAAAGAGTACTGGGATGCAGTGAGAAGTTCTGAGAATATGCTCGGCGGATTTATCTGGGACTGGGTAGACCAGGCGAGAGCGGTCGATTTGAATGATCTTGGTTCTACTTATAAGATGACAGACAAAACAGGTGTGAGCGGAGAGGCAGTTGGATACGAAGAAGACTGGAAGAACGATGCAGGAGAAGAAAGTCTGAATGGCGGTAAATCATTCTCAGGCTACACTGTTATGGAAGACAATGAGAAATATAATGCGGCGCTTTCAGGAACTGGAAAAGAATTTACGTTTGAGGTAATGGTAAAACCGGCATCTACATCACAGAACAGTGTACTTCTTTCCAAAGGAGATACACAGGTTGCATTGAAGACACAGAGCAGTGGAAGTGGATTGGAATTCTTCGTGTATAACAACGGAAGCTGGAAGAGTACATTCTGTGGATTCCCAGAGGATTGGACAGGTAAATGGCATCAAGTAGTCGGTGTATATGACAAAGGTAATTTAAAGATTTATGTAGATGGAGAAAAACTTTCAGAAAATACGGTGCAAGATAGTATTGCTTCAAGCAGCAGACCGGTTGGTATCGGATATGATGCGGAAAAAGGACGAAAAGTGGACGGAGAAATTTCAATTGCACGTATTTACAATAAAGCGTTAAGTGCAGAGGAAATTAACGGACAGAGAAAAGCAGTTCCAGATATCGCAACGGATGACAGCAGTGTACTGCTTTGGATGGATTATGCGGATGAGCATGAGACAGCACAGGTTACAGGATGGGATTATTACGCAACAGAAGAGGCTCATACAAACCTGTATTCAGAGGAAATCAAAGGAAAATTCTATGGATACGGCGGTGACTGGGGAGACTCTCCAAACGATGACAGTTTCTGTCAGAATGGTATTGTAAGTCCTGACCGTACACCACAACCGGAACTGGCAGAAGTAAAATACCAATATCAGAATTTCTGGTTCAGTGCAGATGTTGCAGATTTAGATGTACGCCAGGTAAATGTGTATAATGAAAATAATTTTAAGAATCTGAATGAGTATGATGTATCATGGTCATTGTTAGAAAATGGTCTTGTTATTCAGGAAGGCAAAGTGGAAGATGTTGATGTTGCTCCGCAGTCTACAGGAAAAATATCAGTACCATTTACAATGCCTGAGACAATTGATGCAGGAAATGAATATCATTTGAACATTTCTGTAACTTTAAAAGAAGATACAGAATGGGCGAAGGCAGGAGCTGAAATGTCCTGGTCACAGATTTCTGTTCCGGTGACAGTAGAGCAGGCTGCCCCTGTGATCAGTGAAGAAAAAGTGACAGTTGCAGAGGATGATGCAGCTTGGAATGTGACAGGAAATAATTTTAGTTTTGCAATTGAAAAAGCAACAGGTACATTGAAAAACTATACATATAACGGTGATATGCTTGTGGAGGAAGGACCGGCTCCGAACTTCTGGAGAGGCACGGTAGAAAACGATAAGACTGCGTTTGACTGGAATTGGGCAAATGCGGCAAAAACAATAAACGTTGAAGAGATTACAGTAGTTGAGAATGAAGCAGGTCAGCAGGTGATTACAGCGAATTTAGTATTCCCTACAGCAGGAAATACGAAAGAGACCATCGTTTACACAGTAAACGGAAACGGAGAAGTAACTGTGAAGATGTCTGTGGATGCAACAAAGAGCGGAATGGGCAATTTCCTTCGTGTTGGTTCTATGATGACACTTCCGGAAGGCTACGAGAATGTAACATGGTACGGAAATGGACCTGTTGAAACATTCAACGACAGAAAGACAAATGGAAGACAAGGTGTTTGGGAAAATACGGTATCTGAATTCTTCTTCCCATATTTGAAAGTAGATGATTCTGGAAACTTAACATATGTAAAATGGATCTCTGTAGATAATGGGGAAAATGCACTTTTAGTTTCTGCGAAAGATACAGTAGAAGCAAGTGCGCTTCACTTTACACCGGATGACATCAATGCGGTAGATCATGTATATGGATTAACGCCAAGAAAAGAGACGATCTTGAGTGTGAACTATGGTTCACTCGGAACAGGTGGAGCTACATGTGGTCCTGGACCTCTTACTCAGTATCAGCTGCCATCCAGCCGAGTTTACGAGTGGGAATTCACAATGATTCCGGCAAAAGCAGATGCAGATGCGCAGGCATTGACAGAGATGGCAAAACCTTATCATCAGGTTTCTTCATTTAACCGTGAAGACTATGACAAAGAGTATGCAGCAGAATTGATTGAAAAAATTGATTCCTTCGTTGCATACAGCTATGACCAGTTAGAGGAAGTAGAGGAATTACAGGCTGATGTGAATGCGATGACAGAAGCGCAGGCTGCAATCGTAAACAAAGATAAAGACAGAAGCAAATTAGTAAAGGAATATGTGGAGGCAGTCAAAGCCTTAGAAAACAAAGAAACTTATATTCAGGATGAGAGCAACAATGCTCTGGAAGTTCCATATGAGTCTTCAGCGAAATTCAAAAAGAATGGAGAGACCGTCGTTATGAATGGAAAACTCGCAGTTCCATTTAACGATGTTCTGGATCCTGTTTTTGAGGGAGATGCATCATTCTCCGTAGAAGTGAATGTGACACCTACAGGAAGCCGCGACTACAATATGTTCACAGGTAAAGGCGATAATGCATTTGCACTTCGTATCCGCGGAACAGAGAGCTTAGATTTCCATATTTATGCAGGCGGAAGCTGGAGAAGTATTGAATACGCAATTCCGGAAAATGAAAGAGCAGACTGGCTCGGAAAAGAACATCAGGTAATCGGTGTATATGACCATGAAGCACATAAAATTCAGTTCTATGCTGATGGAGAATTAAAGAAAGAAACAGCAACTAACACAAATGAGGGTGTGGCACATTCTGATTACAATCTTACAATCGGTGCATGTCCGTCGACAGGAAGATCTTCAGCTGCTGACTTTACATCTCTTCATGTTTACAACAGAGCGCTTTCAGCAGAGGAAGTGAAAGCTCAAAACAGCGAGCAGTTAGCAGTTCAACCGACAGATGAGGCAGTGGCATTGTGGCTTGACATGGAAAACATTCAATTCCACGATAAAGAAAATATTTATCAGGTAGAAATTGATCCGGCAAAAGCAGCAATTGAAGTTGGAAATGAAAAAGAATTTACACTTGTACCGGACAATGCAGATGCAAAAGTGACAAGCGTAAGATGGTCTGTTTTAGATGCAGACGGATTTGATGCAGATGGGGTTAAAGTACAATACAGTGCGAAAGATTACACGAAGGCAACAGTAGTAGTTTCAGAAGAAGCACAGGCAGGTGAATATGTACTGAAGGCAGAAAATGTAAATGGAGAAGAAGAATTGATGGCAGAGGCTCAGATTACTGTCACAGCAAAACCTGAGCAGGAAGACCAGATAATCTTTGATTCAAGCAAGAATAAACTGGACACAGTTCTTCCGGACACAGCACAGTTTACAGAAGGTGAATCGGGAGAAGTGGGTGCTTTGAAGGGATACTTCTCTGTAGATGATGAAAATAAAGTGGTAAACGATGCTATCTCAGGCAAAAATGCGTTTACTGTATCATCGAGAGTTTATGTTCCAGCATCCGTAAAATCTACTGACACAGGTGTATGGGACAAAGATAACCCGCACGAAAAACATAATATGATTGCAAGTATGGGTGACAACAGTTTTGCTTACCGTATCTACTACGATAAGAACAGAAAAGATATTCATATTGATGCATTTATCAGTGATGGAAGTTCATGGCTGCAGGCAACGACAGGACAGCTTCCGAGTGATTTCTTTGATAAATGGCACACATTATCCGTATCTTATGATGGTAAAACATTGAAAGTATATGTAGATGATGCAGTGACGGAAAAAGCAGGAGAAAAATCTGTTCAGAAGAGTGAGAATACATTCTCTGTAGGTTACGAGCCACAGAAAGAGGGAAGAAAATCTGAACTCACATTTGAGCAGGTACGGGTATTTAATCAGGCATTGACAGCAGAACAGTTGAATGAAGCAACTGATCCGAATGCAGAAAATGTTGTACTCTGGCTTGACTTTGATGTCAAAGAAGACGATTCGGCAACAGAAGCAGATAAGCTGAATTTACAGAATCTGATCAATGAATGTAAAGACATGAAAGAAGCAGATTACTTTGGAAAAGGCTGGACAGAAATGCAGACAGCACTAGGTGCAGCAGAGGACGTATTACAGAAAGATGCGCCTACAAAAGAGGAAGTAAAGAACGCTTATGATGCATTGAGAGATGCGAAAGGTCAGCTTGTATTCATTGGTGATTTGAAAGCAGTCGTTGATGGCGCAAAAGAAATCGTTGAAAACAAAGATTCTTACACGAAGGACTCTTACGAAGTATTCGAGACAGCATTAAATGCAGCAAAAGCAGTTCTTGAAAAGGAAGAATCTACTCAGGAAGAAGTCAACAATGCGAAGATCGCACTGTTAGATGCACAAAATAAACTTGTGAAAAAAGCAGATATCACTACTTTGAAAGAGGCGATTGCGAAAGCAGCAGAGATCAAAGAAGAAGAGGTTACTCCATCTTCATGGGAGAGAGTTCAGGCAGCGAAAGCAGCAGCAGAAAAGGTAGTTGCAGATTTTGAAAAAGATGAGACAAGTGTAACACAGAGTCAGATTGACGCAGCTGCAAAAGCGCTTCAGGATGCACTGGATTCTGTGCAGAAACGTGCAGACTTCACAGCACTTCAAGAAGCTGTGGACCGCATCAGCAAATTGCAGCTGGACGGCTACACAGAGGAAAGCGTAAAAGTGTTGAAAGATGCATTAAAAGAAGCAGAGGCTGTTTTGGAAGAACAGGAAGCAACTCAGAATACAGTAGATGAGATGTTGACAAAATTACTTGCGGCAGAGGAAGCTCTGACAAAAGAGGAAACAATTGAGAAAGCAGATTTGGAAGATTTGATCAACTATGCAAAAGCACAGCAGAGCAAAGAGGAATACAAATATTTGGTTCCGGTAGTGAAGGAAAGATTTGAGAAGGCTTTGGCAGAGGCAGAGACAATCTACGGAAAAGCAGATGCAACTCAGGAAGAAGTGAATGTAGCTTATGACAAACTGCTTCAGATGGTTCACTATCTTGACTTCACCGGAAACAGTGAGTCATTAAAAGTATTGGTGGACGCAGCAAAAGGCTTGAATGAGAAACTTTACACAGAAAAATCATGGGCAGTGTTTGAAGATGCATTGACAAAAGCAGAAGCTGTACTTGCAGATACAAATGCATTGCAGGAGGAAATCGATGCAGCGAGAGAGGCATTGCATAAGGCGATGGATCAGCTTGTCAAGGTTCCGGTAGATAAGTCAAAACTTCAGACACTGGTAGAAAAATCTAAGAAGTATGAAGACAAATTGAAAGAATACACTCCTGAGACAGGAGAAATATTCAAGGGCGCATTGGATTATGCAAGAGAGATTCTCGCAAATAAAGATGCAACTCAGGAAGAAGTCGATGCAGCATACAATGCATTGCAGAATGCAATCTTTGGATTAAGACTAATTCCGGATAAAGATAAGTTAGATGATTTGATCAAAGAAGCAGAAAAGACAGATTTTGAAAAATATACAGAAGAATCCGGGGCAGTCTTAAGAACAGCAATCGCAAATGCGAAAGCAGTGTTTGCAGACGAGAATGCAACAGAGACTGATGTAAAAAATGCAGAAAAAGAACTGAAGACAGCAATGAAGGGCTTGAAAGTTGCTTCGAATGATGAAAAAGACAATCAAGGAAACAGTAATGGAGGAACATCTGCAAGTAAAGCAGATGAGAATTCACCGAAGACAAGAGATGCCGCTCCTGTAGCAGCAACAGGTGCCGTAATGCTAGCTGCATTCGCACTGGTAGTTGCAATGAGAAAGAGACGGTAGTTGACTGATTGGGGACGTAGTAAAATTGAATTTTACTACGTCCCCAATTGACATTAGCCCTGTCCCTTTTTGAAAAAAGTAGTTGTATATTTTATGGCATGAGTATATAATAAAAAAGGTTGGAAAACTGATTGTGCAAAAAAAGCGGCGAATAAGCCAAATTTATGGAGGGAATTAATATGGGAAAATATTTTGGAACAGACGGATTTCGCGGAGAAGCAAATGTGGTTCTGACAGTAGAGCATGCTTTTAAAGTAGGTAGATTTCTAGGATGGTATTATGGTCAGGAGCATAAAGCGAGAGTTGTCATCGGAAAAGATACAAGAAGAAGCAGTTATATGTTTGAGGACGCTCTGTCGGCAGGGCTTACTGCATCCGGTGCAGATGTGTATCTTTTGCATGTAACGACAACACCGAGTGTTTCGTATGTGACACGTACAGAAGATTTCGATTGTGGAATTATGATTTCCGCAAGCCACAATATTTTCTATGATAATGGAATTAAAGTCATCAATGCAAAAGGACATAAACTGGAAGCAGAAGTAGAAGAAAAAATTGAGTCATATATTGATGGAACATGGGGAGAGATTCCATACGCAACACGCGATGCAATTGGGCGCACGGTAGACTATTCGGCTGGAAGAAATCGCTATATTGGACATTTGATCGCGATGGCAACTCGTTCTTTCAAAGATAAACGTGTGGGGCTTGATTGTTCAAACGGAAGTGCATCTTCGATTGCGAAAAGTGTATTTGATGCGTTGGGAGCAAAGACATACGTGATCAACAGTGAGCCGGATGGAACGAACATCAATAGAAACTGTGGATCTACACATATTCATGTATTGCAGGAGTTTGTGAAAGAAAAGAAATTAGATTTAGGTTTTGCTTACGATGGAGATGCGGACAGATGTCTTGCGGTAGATGAAAATGGTAATGAAGTTGATGGGGATCTTATTCTCTATGTATGCGGAAAATATTTGAAAGAACAGGGAAGACTGAACAATGATACAATTGTAACGACAATCATGTCAAACCTGGGATTATATAAAGCATGTGATAAAGCTGGAATCAAATATGAAAAGACTGCAGTTGGAGATAAATATGTATATGAGAACATGGTGCAGAACAACCATTGTCTCGGAGGAGAGCAGTCAGGGCATATTATTTTCAGCAAATATGCGACAACAGGTGATGGTATCTTAACTTCGTTATTGTTGATGGAAGTTATGCTGGAAAAGAAACAGACACTTGCAAAGCTAACAGAAGAAGTGAAGATTTATCCACAGCTTTTGAAAAATGTAAGAGTATCTGATAAAAAGACAGCAAGAGAAAATGCAGAAGTCATAAAGGCGGTGGAAGCAGTGACGGAGGCACTTGGAAATGATGGACGTATTTTGGTACGTGAAAGTGGAACAGAGCCGGTAATTCGTGTGATGGTGGAAGCATCTACAGATGAACTGTGTGAAAAATATGTAAATCAGGTTGTTGAGGTAATGCATCAGCAAGGACTGATTGTAGGATAAGTCAGAAGAGGGAAAGTAGCGATTCATTGTAACTCTTGCTTTCCCTAAAATTATCTCTACATAATAACAAATTAATATATTGATATATTGTTTGTTGGGTGATAATATAAAAAATAAAAACAGATTTAGAAAACCATTGCTTAAAGGAGAGGATAACTATGAAAAAGCAAGAGTTACAACATGTTTTTGGAAAGATTTAAAATTCCATTTATATTTTTGTGGGTAGTTTTACTCTTTGAGCCTGTTTTTGTTTCATATTTGGAAAGTAGAGATCAAGATCCCTTTGTTACTGGCAAAACAGAGCGGCTAGGGGGGTAAATAGTTTTACTACCCCAGCTGTTGCAATACAAAGGAACTTCTATGATAATGATGGGCGAAAGACTTGAGAAAAACAAGCTTTTCGCCCTTGCTTTATTTATATAGCCCTATACGTTATGAAATCCTTTTCCGATAATCTCGCTTGTGTTAGAAATCAAAATGAATGCTCCAGGCTCTTGCTGCTTAATAAAATTACGAAGCTTAATAGCCTGCTGGCGGTTCAGTGCAGTAAAAATAATATAGCGGTGTTCACCGGAAAATGCGCCCTGAGCATCCACAATCGTTGCACTTCTCATCAAATCATGTGTGATGAAGTCACAAATGGGTTCGGGATGGCTGCATACAACATTGAAATATTTTGAAAGATTAAAACTTTCGATAAAGTTATCAATCATAAAAGAGCGAATAGACAATCCAAGCAAAGAATATAGACCGGTTTTAATGTCAAAAATAAAGAAACCGGCAATGGTAAATGCCAAATCTGTCAAAAGCAATGCTCGTCCGATGTTGATGCTCGTATATTTTTTAAAAATCGCAGCAATGACATCTGTACCACCACTGGAAGAACCAATGTTAAAAAGTACAGCAGAGCTGAATGCGGGAAGTGCGATTGCAAAGGCAAGTTCCAGCATCGGCTGATCTGTCAGCGGATGGGACATAGGAAAAATACGCTCCAGTAATGATAAAAGCACTGAGAGTAAAATACTACAGTAAGCAGTAGTCAGTGCAAATGTTTTACCGAGAACGATAAGTCCAATCAGTAAAAGGAGCATGTTCATAATAAAGGTAAAATCACTGGCGGACATCACGCCTGTTTTGGCAACTAAAACAGCAAGACCTGTAATGCCTCCAAATGTGAAATTGTTGGCAAATTTGAAAAAGTAAATTCCGATTGCCATTACCAATATACTTCCAGTCAACAGGAAAAAGGATTTTGATTTTTCTTTCATTTGATGTTTTCTCCGTATTCTATTTCTATTCATACGAATTGTAACGCTAGAAACATAAAAAGTCAACGCATTAGAGTGCATAATATGGTAACAATAGAAATAGAAGAGGAGGGATATAAAAATGAACAGATATTTGGCGATTACAGACGTATACGCAAGAGAAATATTAGATTCCAGAGGGAATCCTACAATAGAAGTAGAAGTTTTGGCGGGAGATGAGTTCCTGGGGAGGGCAGCAGTGCCGTCAGGAGCATCTACCGGACAATACGAAGCTGTGGAACTGCGAGATAGAGAGGAGAGGTATGGCGGACTCGGAGTACAACGGGCGGTGGATCATGTCAACACAAAGCTTGCACAGGCGGTCATTGGTCTGAATGTATTCGATCAAGCGCATTTGGATCAAGTGCTTTTAAAAACGGATGGGACACAAAACAAGAGTAATATGGGGGCGAATGCGTTGCTTGGGGTTTCGATGGCTGCTGCGAGAACAGCGGCAAAAGCGTTGCGTATTCCGCTTTATGCCTATCTTGGAGGAGTCAATGCGAAAAAAATGCCGGTTCCGATGATGAATATTTTAAATGGAGGACGGCACGCAGATAATACGATTGATTTTCAAGAATTTATGATCATGCCGGTCGGTGCGTGTTGCTTTCGAGAGGCACTTCGGATGTGCTCAGAAATTTATCACGCGCTAAAGGCATTGCTAAAAGAGCAGGGTTACAGTACAGCGGTGGGGGATGAAGGTGGATTTGCACCTGATTTTAAAGATGCAAAAGAAGCATTACAGTTTATTGTAGATGCGGTAAGAAAGGCAGGATATGAGCCGAGAAAAGATATTGTGATCGCATTGGATGCGGCCGCGACAGAGTTCTACAACAAAGATTTTAAAAAATATGTATTTGAAGGAGAAGGAAAAATGCGGGGCGGTCAGGTAATTCGTTCCGTGGAGGAGATGATTGATTATTATGAGGAACTGATTATGGAATTTCCAATCATGTCTATTGAAGATCCGCTTGATGAAGAAGACTGGGAAGGATGGGAACTTTTGACGACAAGACTTGGAAGAGACGTGCAGCTTGTTGGAGATGATCTGTTTGTCACTAACACAAAGCGTCTTTCGCGTGGGATTGAACAGAAGGTAGCAAATGCGATTCTTGTAAAAGTGAACCAGATTGGGACACTGACAGAGGCATTTGAGGCAATTGAAATGGCGAAAAATGCGGGATATAAGACAATCATTTCCCACCGGTCGGGAGAGACAGAGGACAGCATCATAGCGGATATTGCTGTTGCATTTCAGTCGGGGCAGATTAAGACAGGGGCACCTTGCCGGTCGGAGCGTGTGGCAAAATATAATCAGCTGCTTAGAATAGAAGAACATCTTGGCAATGTGTCATGTTACGAAGATCCATTTAAGCGCTTTTAAGGTGACAGAACAGTAACCTTTTAATAAAAAATATACGAAATCCAATCGAAACGCTTGCAGAATGAACAAACATATGGTAAAATAAGTATGTTATTTATTCAGGAGGTGTGTAAAATGGATATTTTAAAAACAGTATTGATGATTTTATTTGCAATAGATTGTATCGTATTGACTGCGATCGTATTACTTCAAGAGGGAAAGTCAGCAGGACTGGGAACAATCAGCGGTGCTGCAGAAAGCTACTGGGGACAGAATAAAGGACGTTCTATGGAAGGCGCTCTTGTAAAATCTACGAAGTTTGCAGCTGTATTATTTATCGTATTGGCAGCAGTATTGAATTTGAAAGTATTTGCTTAATCATATACGGGCGAATGAGATTTGCGAAACACTCTTATTGATATAAGAGTGTTTTTTTTACACTGTGCAGAAGGAAGCACTTGTTTTAGACTAGAAAGACAAAGGAGAGAGAATGGATCAGACATTTGAAAGACGAAAAAAATTAATTTATGATTTTATTTGTGATGAATTTTATGTGCCGATGAAGCTGAAAGAACTTGCAATCTTACTGCAAGTACCGAAGGATCAGAGAAAAGAACTGAAAGCGATTATGGATTCGTTGGAAGCGGAAGGCAAGGTACATGTATCTAAAAAAGGGAAGTATACCAAGGGAGAGGCAAAGCGTATCGTAGGGACTTATCAGGCTCATGCGAGAGGATTTGGCTTTGTTGCGGTAGAAGGGGAAGACGATGATATTTTTATACAAATGGAGCTTTTCATGGGGATCAGGTTGAAGTGACGATCAAATCGGCACCAGATGGAAAGAGACGGGAAGGAAAGGTTGTGCGGATTTTATCACATGGTACGACAAGGCTTGTTGGATATTTTCAGAAGAATAAAAATTTTGGCTTTGTCGTTCCGGACAATCAGAGGTTTATCAAGGACGTATTCGTGCCGTTAGAGCGCTCGAAAGGAGCAGTCACCGGACACAAAGTAGTTGTGGAACTTACGAAATATGGGGGAGACAATAAAAAGCCGGAAGGAAAGATTGTGGAGATTATCGGGCATGTCAATGATCCGGGGACAGATATTATGTCCATTGTAAAAGGGTACGATCTTCCAATTGAATTTCCGGAAAAGGTGTTGAATCAGGCAGAGCGTGTGGCAAAAGATGTCAGTACGGCAGACATGGCAGGGAGAATGGATATCCGTGACTGGCAGATGGTGACGATTGACGGAGAAGATGCAAAAGATTTGGACGATGCAATCTCCCTGACGAAAGAGGGAGAGAACTATAAACTGGGAGTGCATATCGCGGATGTGACAAACTATGTACAGGAAAAAAGCGCGCTGGATCGCGAGGCTTACAAAAGAGGTACAAGTGTGTATCTTGTGGACAGAGTGATTCCGATGCTCCCCCATATACTTTCTAATGGAATCTGTTCTTTGAATGAAGGAGAAGATCGTTTGGCATTGAGCTGTATTATGACTATCAATGACAAGGGAAATGTAGTAGACTATAAGATAGCGGAGACAGTTATTTGTGTCGACCGCCGAATGACATATACGAGCGTGAAAAAGATTCTGGAAGAACAGGATGAGGAAGAAAGCAAAAAGTATGAAGAATTTGTACCAATGTTTCAGATGATGGAGAAAGTAGCGGGAATTTTACGCGAAAAGCGAAAGAGGCTCTATTGATTTTGATTTTCCGGAGACGAAGATGGTTCTGGATGAGCAGGGAAAACCGATTGAGCTGAAACCATATGACAGGAACGTGGCGACAAAGATTATTGAAGACTTTATGCTGCTTGCCAATGAGACGGTGGCAGAACATTATTTTTGGCAGGAGATTCCGTTTGTTTACCGGACACATGAACAGCCGGATGAAGAAAAGATTCAAAAGTTGGCGATTTTTATTAATAATTTTGGGCACTCTATGCACATTGCAAACAATGCAGTTCGTCCAAAAGAGATTCAAAAGCTGCTTGCAAAAGTAGAGGGGACGAACGAGGAGGCATTGATCAGCCGACTGGCGCTTCGATCTATGAAGCAGGCAAAATATACACCGGAAAACACTGGACATTTTGGTTTGGCTACAACGTATTACTGTCACTTTACGTCGCCGATCAGGCGGTATCCGGATCTGCAGATCCATCGCATCATCAAGGAAGATTTGCGAGGCAGAATGAATGACAATCGACGTGAGCATTACGAGAAGATTCTTCCGGAAGTGACGAAACAGTGCAGCGAGAGAGAACGTCTGGCAGAAGAGGCAGAAAGAGAGACGATCAAGTTAAAGAAAGTTGAGTATATGGAGGAGCATATCGGCGAAGTATTCGAGGGTGTGATTTCAAGCATTACCAAATGGGGAATCTATGTGGAACTGCCAAACACGATTGAAGGTCTTGTCCATGTAACTAATATGCATGATGATCATTATGATTATATAGAAGAACGATTTGAGATGGTCGGAGAGCATACACGGAAAGTCTACAAACTTGGACAGACTGTATATATTGTGGCAACAGGGACAGATCGGCTTCAACGGACGATTGATTTTGAATTCGTAGAAAAAGAAGAGGTGGATTATGGCAAAAGAACAGGGGAAACTAATTGCGAATAACAAAAAAGCATATCATGATTATTTTATACTGGACACATACGAGGCGGGAATTTCTCTGCATGGGACTGAAGTAAAGTCCCTTCGCATGGGAAAATGCAGCATCAAAGAAGCATTTATCCGTATTGAAAACGAGGAATTGTTTGTCTATGGAATGCATATCAGTCCTTATGAAAAAGGAAATATTTTCAATAAAGATCCACTGCGGGTGAGAAAGCTATTGCTTCACAGATCAGAGATTAATAAAATTACAGGAAAGATCAAGGAAAAGGGAATGGCGCTTGTCCCGCTGAAGGTGTACTTTAAAGGAAGTCTTGTAAAAGTCGAGATCGGTCTTGCAAAAGGAAAGAAACTTTATGATAAACGGAACGATATTGCAAAGAAAGATCAGCAAAGAGAAGCACAGAGAGACTTTAAGATCAGAAATCTGGATTAGGAGGATATAGATATGGTACCAAGAACAAAAGAAGAACTCAGTAAACTGGTGACGGAGGCGACTGTTGAGACATACGAGGAACTGACGCCGCAATTGATACAGCTGATTGATCAGACAAAGCACAACGAGAATCTGACGGAAGCACAGAAGCAGGATGAGATTTCGCTTCATATGTTGGGATATGTGAAATCTTGTACGAACGAGATCATCATTGATGTTCTGGCAGAAATATTAGGACTTGACTAAGGAGGAAGATGCTATGAGATATTGTGTGAAATGCGGAAGACAGGTAGAGGACAGTATGAATTTTTGTCCGTCATGTGGTGCACAGATTCCAAAAGAAGAGACACATCATACATATGAGTACGGTAATGGTCAATATACGCAGAATCAGACAGAGCAGCGCAATTTCAGAGAACAAACCGTTAAGGAGGAGGGGACAGACAGAGTGCTGGCAGTGCTTGCATATTTGGGACTGCTGGTGTTTGTGCCGATTTTGTCGGGAAGTAAATCAGAATTTGTCAGATTCCATGCGAACCAGGGACTTGTGCTTTTTATCTGTAGTGTATTGTGGAATGCATTGGACTGGATTTTATCGCGTTTTGTATGGTTCATGGATGTTGGGATTATCTCTTTGGGAGATCTCTTAGGTATTGTAAATTTGGCACTTGTTGTACTTGCAATAATCGGAATTGTGAATGCATGTAAGAGCAAAAAAGAAGAATTACCGTTTATCGGGAACATTGTTTTGTTCCAATAAAAGAAAAAGGGTAAGAGGAGCCGGACAGCCGTTATACAGGCTGTCCGCTTAATTTTGCCTCAACTAAAACGTCGCCTTCATAGCGAAGTTTCAGTGAAAAAAATGGAGCATTTTCAGCGATCAGGCGGTGAAAGATCCGATCTCCTTCCCAGAGATTCAACTGATAGATATCCTTTTTGGGAACCCATTCTAAAGTGCCCTCATCACAGGAAATCATCTCACCTTCGTAGCCGTCGGCAGTATAGAGACACATATATTCAGCGTGTCCGACTTTGCCTGAAATGAATGTGACAATTCCCCGGAACTGATAAGAAGTCAGAGTAAGACCTGTCTCTTCTTTTACCTCTCGTAAAAGGCATTCCTCGGGTGTTTCGTCTTTCTCAAAATGCCCTCCTACACCAATCCATTTGTCTTTATTGACATCATTTTTCTTGGAAACACGGTGCAGCATCAGATAGCAGTCATCTTTTTCTATGTAGCATAAAGTTGTCATTTCCATAATTAGTTTTACCTCCTTGAGATAGTTTGTCAGGATTACTTTACCATGAATTTTTAAACCCAACAATTATATATTGAAAAAATTTTCCGCGCAATGCAGTTGTGAGCGAACAAAAATTTTGATAGAATTGTAGCGGAAAAGAATGGGGGAAGAGAAAAATGAATCATATGCAAAGAAGAGAGCAGTTAAGAGGAATTGCATTGACAATTATTGGAGGAATATTTTGGGGACTTGCAGGTGTTTGCGGACAGTATTTGTTTGAAGAGCGGGGATTGACTGCAAAGTGGCTTGTAAGTGTGCGGCTTGTGCTGGCCGGATTGATATTGCTTCTGACGGTTTGGGCAAAACAAAAAAAGCAGATGTTTGAAATATGGCGCGAAAAAAGAGATGTATTTCAGCTTATAATGTTTGGAATATTTGGGATGGCATTCTGTCAATTGAGTTATTATGTGGCGGTGGAGACATCAAATGCCGGAACCGCAACAGTTCTGCAGTATACGGCGCCGATCATTATTATGCTGTACGTTTCTGTTCGCAATAAAAAAGTACCGCAGAGAATTGAGATGCTGGCGCTGGTTCTGGCTGTCGGGGGAACATTCCTGCTTGCAACACATGGAAATATCACGAATCTTGCCATCTCTACGGAGACTTTAGTATGGGGACTTGCCTCAGCGGTGGCAATGGCGCTTTATAATCTGATTCCGGGAGAATTGATGAAAAAGTTTGGAACATTCAATGTAATTGGATGGGGAATGCTGATTGGAGGAATCTTTTTATGTGTATTTATAAAACCTTGGCATGTGATCGGCATGTGGGATATCTATACAGTGCTGGCGATGGCGGCGGTAATTTTGGTTGGAACAATTTTGTCCTTTACAACATATATGGAAGGTGTTCGACTAATTGGGGCATCTAAGGCAAGTCTGTTTGCGTCTGTGGAGCCTGTGACAGCCACATTTATGACTGTGGTGTTTATGGGAGCAGCGTTTCAATTTGTAGACTTTATTGGTCTGGCAGGCATATTGGGGGCAGTTCTTATGTTGTCCTTATTGAAAAAAGAATAGCTGGAAAATTTAATCTGATTTGTTTGTAAAAGCAGTACGGAATTCTTTTTTATCGCTGTGCTGCATGGCAGACAGACGTTGTTTGGCAATTTTGCCTGTTTTTCCGGAAAAATGATAGCAGCTATAATTTGTTGTAGTTGCTGTTTTTTTTGTATTCATGATGAGGTAATCCTTTCTTAAAATTTATATATAGTGTTACCGAAAAATACAAATTTATAACAAAAGATGTCTTTCTGAGAAAAACAGTTGTATTTTTGACGAAGATGTGTTAAAGTCTTAGTTGTATAAAAAATTAAAAAAACTCTGGAGAGTCTCAAATATTAGAGCGCCGAAGGTGTACGGCAGACAGAAATGTCTGTTAATCTCTCAGGCAAAAGGACAGGGCAAATGTATGAATTTCAAAGGCCGGTCAAATGACTGGTCTTTCGCTTTGTTTAGGACATATCCGAGTGAGTATGGAATGAGCAGGAGGTTTTTAAATGGAAGCAGTAACAGAAGTAGTGAGTAAGGCGAGTGATTATTTGTGGAATGTCATTTTGATTATTTTGCTTTGCGGAACCGGAATTTATTTTACAATCCGATTGAAGTTTATCCAGATCAGGAAATTTGGTGAAGGGTTTAAACTGGTATTTGGAAATATTTCTCTGAAAGGAGAAAAAGGGAAAAACGGCGAAATGACAACATTTCAATCGCTGGCAACGGCAATTGCGGCTCAGGTCGGGACAGGTAATCTCGCGGGGGCGGCGACAGCGCTGATCGGAGGCGGCCCTGGCGCTATTTTCTGGATGTGGGTAAGCGCCTTCTTTGGAATGTCCACAATCTATGCCGAGGCGACTTTGGCACAACAGTACAAAGTCAAAAAAGACGGAGAGGTGACAGGCGGACCGGTTTACTACATACGGGCGGCATTTAAAGGGACATTTGGAAAAGCGCTGGCGGCAATTTTTGCAATTCTGATCGTACTGGCGCTTGGATTTACTGGAAATATGGTACAGTCCAACTCCATCGGAGCAGCGTTTTCGGAAGTGTTTTCAGCGAGAAATATTGAGATTCCGTCAATTGTGTTTGGACTGATTCTGGCAGCGGTCATTGGATTTATCTTTCTTGGAGGAGTCAATCGTCTCGCGTCAGTGGTGGAAAAGATTGTTCCGATCATGGCGGGAATTTATATTGTGGGAAGTTTAGTCCTGATTCTCATGAACATTACGGCGCTTCCGGGAGCAATTAAGATGATTTTTGTCGGAGCATTTAATCCGGAGGCGGTAGTCGGCGCAGGTGCAGGTATTGCAGTGCGGGAAGCAATCCGTTTTGGTGTTGCAAGAGGATTGTTCTCGAATGAGGCAGGTATGGGATCTACCCCTCATGCACATGCGAGAGCAAAAGTGGAGAATCCGCATAAACAGGGACTTGCGGCGATGATCAGTGTATTCATTGACACATTTATCATTTTGAACTTAACGGTATTTTCTATTTTGACAACCGGTGTGCTGGACAGCGGAAAAGAAGGAACAGCCCTGACACAGGCAGCGTTCACAAAAGGGTTCGGAAATTTTGGAGATATTTTTGTGGCAGTGTGTTTGCTGTTTTTCGCATTCTCCACGATTCTTGGATGGCATTTTTTTGGAGAGGTCAATGTCAAGTATCTGTTTGGAGAGAAGGCAGCAAAATTTTATTCGATTCTTGTAATCGGGTTCGTAATCGTCGGTTCTACTTTAAAGGTACAGCTTGTATGGTCTCTTTCAGACTTCTTTAACGGTTTGATGGTTATTCCGAATGCGATTGCCCTGTGGGCTCTGAGTGGAGTTGTTGTAAAGATATGTAAACAATACGGTAAAAAATAGAAATTCACAAAAGAAACATAAAAAACATAAAAAACACAAAGATACCTCACATTTTTTCTATAAACTATCGATAGAAGAAAGTGAGGTATTTTATGTCCGGAAAAGTAAAAGGTATATTGGCGGTAATTGTTTTGATGGGGATTGGTCTTGGGGCAAGATGGATGATATATGATGACTCTGCGGTGCAAGAAAGCAGTCTGTCGGAAGAAGAGGCAGAGAAAAAGAAAAAAATAAATGCAGTTTACAATACAGAGAATCAAGCAGAAATCAAGGAAGATTTGGAGCGGTTAAAACAGGAGCAGACCTATACGCAAGATAATATGCTTATAAAATATAATCCGTTTGGAACCAATACACAGTCTTTGTATGTGTACTTTGAGACTGAGAATCCAGCGCAGATATCGTATACGATTCATGTGGCGGATAGTTCAATCGAAGATTTCAAAAGAACATGCTATCAGGAGTCGGAGATGCAGACACAGCATGAACTTCAAGTGATTGGACTGATACCTGATTTGGAAAATGAGATTACATTTACGATTGCCTATGAAGATGGAACTGTGGAAGAAAAAACAGTTTCTTATGATTTACTTAGGAATTCCTTAAAGGCTGTCGGAGTGGTTGAGAAAAATATTTTGTTATTTTATAATGGTGGAAAATGCAAAGGAGGGGAAGAAAATGATACAGTTGAGCAACATCAGTAAGAAATTCGGTGAGACACAGGCGGTTGAGGGGATATCGCTTATGATTCCGGATGGGAGTGTGTTTGGACTGCTTGGAAGTAATGGCGCCGGAAAGAGCACACTGCTTCGTATGATGGCTGGGATTCTAAAAGAAGATGCTGGAGAAATTTTAGTGGATGGAGATGCTGTCTTTGACAATCCAGAGATAAAACAGAATTTGTTTTATCTGTCAGATGCCCCGTATTACTTTTCGAATGCCACGCTGCAGACAATGAAAGAATTTTATCAGAATCTATATCCGCAGTTTGATCAGGATGGGTTTGAGATGTTGATCAGGCAGTTTAACCTGAATGAGAACAAACGGATTCGAACTTTTTTCAAAGGAATGAAGCGTCAGGCATTTATTATTCTGGCGATCTGTTCCAATACAAAATATATTTTGTGCGATGAGGTATTTGACGGACTGGATCCGATTGTCTCAAAAGTGGTAAAAGATTTATTTCGACAGGAACGAAAGATGCGGAAAATGACTTTGGTCATGGCGTCTCATGACTTAAAGGAGCTGGAAGATTTTTGCGATTCCATCGGAATTATACATAAAGGAGACTTGCTGCATTCGAGTGAGATTCGAAAAGAAGCAAGCGATATGCACAAGATACAGTGTGTGTTTGAACAAGATGAGGAAGCATTTTTGCGAGAACATCTTCATATTGTCCGATATGGGAGAACAGGAAATTTTGTGACAATGGTAGTGAAGGGAGAAAAAGAAGCGATCATGCAAAAGATTCAGGAAAAGACTCCGGTTTGGTGTGAGACGATTCCATTGTCTATTGAGGAGATTTTTCTGTGTAATATGGAGGGGGTAGATTATGACATCAGCAAAGTTATTTTCTAAGTTTTGCAAAGAGAACCGGAGACAAAAAGGGTGGCTTTGGATATTGAGCGGACTTATTTTTACGGTGTTTACTTTTACGTTTTTTATGCAGGATGTTCTGATGGACAGCGATGAGATGTATTTTGGGCTGTATAATACGAAGATGATGTGGATTACACTCGCCGTGGCGGTTATGATCGCATTTCAGGGATATGGATTTTTGCTGCAGGCAAAGACGGTTGATTTTTACTATAGTCTTCCGGTCAAGCGAAGTCATCTATTTTGGGGAAATTATCTGAATGGGATTTGGGTGTATCTGATTCCAATGCTGATCAGTCAGCATATCTGCTTTTTTATGGTATGTGGGTTAGGAAAAGAGGGATGGAACGAGCTGACAGGATATTTACTTTGGGGAATTTTCGTCCATGTGCTTGCGTTCTTTTTCTTCTATCATCTTGCAATTATGGCGATTTATCTGGCTGGGAATATGTTTGGAGCAGTGGGAATTTTTGTGCTGCTACTATATTGTGTTCGGATTGTGATAGATGATCTTCTGTTACCGCTGTGTGGAAAGTGCTTCGAGACATTTTATCAGATCGATATGATCAATCAGATGCGAACATATGGGATTCCCTGGGAACTGTACAGTGGTCTGAATGGATTATACCGCAAGATGTCAGTCAATAAATATGCCTATGCGGTAGAATGGTCAGAAATTGTGACGATTGTGTTGTGGAATATATTGATTTTGGCAGTATGTGTTATCTTACAGAAAAAAAGAACCGCCGAGAGTGCGGGAGCGCCGGTGGCATTTTTTAGAATCGAGAGAGTGCTCCATGTAGTGATTGATATTTCGGTCGGACTGTTAGTGGGGAATCTTTTGATTACATTTGCATCAGGAACATATCAGCTCATCGCAGGTGCTGCAGGGTGCGTAGCTGGAAGTATATGTTCTTATCTTCTGTTGGAAATGGCATTTCGTATGCGGTTAAAGGTCAGATTCAGGCAGAAGGGCTTGATTGCGGCTGAGGGAATTGTAGTGGCGGCAATTGTGCTTGGATTTTTTGCAGGAAAGAATTCGTATGATACATATTTGCCGGAGACAGAGAAAATTGCGTCCGTGGGAATCAGCCTGAGAGGCGTGGATGAAAAAGAAGACTACTCTTTTACGGAGGAGCGTCTTCGGAACGTGCGTTTGACAAAAAAGGATGATATTGAGAAACTGCATACATGGATTGAAGAGCAATTGCTTGCTCAGAAAAATGATGGGCAGTTGACAGATGTGACAATCGCATATCATTTGGAGAATGGAAAAGTAGTATATCGAAATTATCCGATTGCCAATGTGAGTCAGATTGAAGCATTTGATCCAATTTATACGACGAAGGACTATAAAAACGGAATCTACAGCGTGCTTTCCTATACAGATTATGAAAATCTTGAACTTACGTGGACCAATCAGGTAGAGAATATGACATTGAACATTTCTCCTGATGAGACGAAAAAACTGATGGAGACATATAGCCAGGAATTGACGGTTTTGGATATTAGGACTTTGGAGAAAGAACTTCCGGTAGGGAAACTTTTGGTGACGGACGGAGAGTTTGGCAATGAGACGAGTGCGTATTTATATCCAAGCTTCGAAAAGACACTTACGCTTCTTGAAAAGTATCAGATTCCGGCAAAGAAGAAGATTAGTGAATATGAGATTGCAAAAATCGAAGTGACAGAGCTGCGGGAAGGAACAAAAGTGACACAAAAGCGAGACACATATACCGAACCGGAGGAAATCAAACAGATTGCAGAAAAACTTGTGTATCAGGGATATGCAATTCAGCCGGTATTGAATCCGGTGGATACAGAAACAAAAGTGGAAGTGAAATTTCAAAATAATAGTAGGGAGACAGTTTATACCGTAGATTATTATATCAAATAAAGTCAATTGGGGACGTAGTAAAATTCAATTTTACTACGTCCCCAATTTGCAAATTATAATTTTTCTGGTGCAGCGTATTCTACTCCGTCTGTATCCACAGTTACAGATTTGATTACCTGTTTTTCAAGTGGTCTGTCGCTGTAGTCAGTTGCTGTCTCAGCGATTTTATTTACGATATCCATGCCTTCAATGACTTTTCCGAAAGCGGCATAGGATCCGTCTAAGTGCGGAGAATTTTTGTGCATAATAAAGAACTGTGATCCGGCAGAGTCTGGATGCATTGCGCGCGCCATGGAAAGGACACCCGGCTCATGTTTCAAATTGTTTGTGAAACCGTTCTGTGAGAATTCACCTTTGATTGAGTATCCAGGACCGCCCATACCGGTTCCGTCAGGGCACCCTCCCTGAATCATAAAGTCACGGATGACACGGTGAAAAATAAGTCCGTTGTAAAATCCGTCTTGCACTAATGTGATAAAGTTGTTTACTGTGTTTGGAGCAATCTCAGGATATAATTCAGCTTTGATTACATCACCGTTCTCCATTTCAAATGTTACGATTGGATTTGCCATAATCGATACTTCCCTTCTAAAATATAGTTATTTTGTAAACAACATTTTATAAGTCACGAATAGGTTTGTCAACCTGAGATGGAAAAACAATGTATTATAGACGTATTACCTGTGTCGCGATTGCTTCCCGGAATGCGTTGTCGTGTTCCACTAAAAGCATAGTTGGTGAAAATGTTTCTATGAGCTGTTCAATCTGCATGCGGGAATACACATCAATAAAATTCAATGGTTCGTCCCATACATATAAATGAGCCTGCTCACAGAGACTTTTTGCGATGAGCACTTTTTTCTTCTGTCCTCCGGAAAAATCAGAGATATCTTTTTCGAACTGCACGCGTTCGAAATCCATTTTCCGCAAAATTGCTTTGAATAAACTTTCGTCCAAATGATGTTTTTCGGCAAATTGAGACAGTGTTCCTCCCAAATGTGAGGTGTCTTGCGGTACGTAGGAAATGACAAGACCGGAGCCGATTGTCACAGTACCTGTATGTTCCGGGGCGTATTCTGACAGCAGTTTTAATAAACTGCTCTTCCCACAGCCGTTTTTTCCATCCAAAAAGATGCGTTCTCTGCGCCGGATTTCGAATGACATCGGTTGAAAGACCGGGCGATCGTCGTAGATTACGGATACATCAGAAAATGAGGCGAGTACGTCTGTGCGGTATGTAAGTGGCTGAATCTTCAAGAAGTCTGCAGTTTCCACATTTTTCAGTAATGCGGATTTTTGTTCGATTGCCTGTTGCTGCCTCGCTTCAGTCGATTTAGAGCGTTTCATCATTTTAGCTGCTTTGTGACCGACAAAGCCTTTGTCTGCGCACCGATTTTTGATGCTTCCACCCGGTCGGACCAGACAGCAGTGCGTTGCGCAGATTGCTGTAAGCGATGGATATCTTTTTTGAGCCGTTCGTTTTGGGATAACTCAAATTGCTGCTGCTGTTCAAAATTTCTCATAAAAGACGAAAAATTTCCGCTTTGTACTTCGATGTTGTTCCGGTTGAGTGATAAAATGTGATCGACACATCCGTCTAAGAAACATCGGTCATGCGACACCAAAATAAATCCTTTTTTCTTTTGTAAATAGGCAGATACCTTTTCACGGGCAGCGGTATCCAAATGATTTGTCGGCTCGTCAATCAGCAGAAAATGTCCTTCATTTAGAAAGAGAGCTGCGAGCAGTACCTTCGTCTGTTCCCCGTTGGAAAGTGTTTCAAAAGGACGCCATAGTACATCTGCATCCACATCTAGATAGGACAGTTCACGCATCAATTGCCAGCTTTCGGCATTCGGGCAGACTTCCTGTAAAATATTTTCCGTCAATTGCTTTTTGTCAGAAACCTAGTTTCCAGTCTGTATCAATTTGGAAACTGGTATGATCAAAAATGGCATCATAGCTTGACGGGTATGAAAAAGTAAGATTTTCAATTCGTATCATGGACATTGTAAAATCCCTGCTTAAAATTTTAGAAAATAAAAAGAGCTGCAAGAAAGCGACGCTTGCAACTCAAAAATATACCACTTCATATTGTGGTAATAGAATGATATAATGAGTGAATAGATGGCTGACTTTCCATCTCTTTCTTTTTAATCAGAACTGTTTAAAACATATCACAAGTCAAAAAGGAAAGTCAAGTGTAAATGGAAAAGGAGAAACAAAATGGAGAAATTATTCAAAAAACCGATTGTAATATGTGTGATGGCGCTGATCTGCTGTGCCCTTTGGGGAAGCGCGTTCCCATGTGTGAAGATCGGGTATGAGCTGTTACAAATAAAAACGACAGGAAGCCAGATTTTGTTTGCAGGATACCGATTTTTCGGAGCAGGAATACTTACGTTTTTGATGGGATGTATTATTGAAAAAAGGGTTTTGACCTTAAAAAAATCAGCAATACCATATGTGGCGGGAATCGGAATTTTTCAGACGACTCTGCAGTATATCTTTTTTTATATCGGAATGGCTAATACAACCGGAGTGAAAGGCTCTGTCATCAATGCGTCGAATGCGTTTGTGTCCATTATCGTGGCGCATTTCCTTGTGAAAGGAGAACGGATGACGTGGAAGAAAGGCGTCGGATGTATTCTCGGATTTGCGGGAGTTGTCATCATCAACCTGTCACCGGGAGCGTGGGGAAGTGGATTTTCACTGAAAGGGGAAGGGATGGTTGCAATCTGTACAATCATCTATGGAACCAGTTCGGTGTTGATGAAATTTGTATCAAAAAAGGGGAGTGCAATGGCAATCACAGCGTACCAGTTGATGGTGGGAGGCGCTGCTCTGATTGGCTTTGGATTTTTACTTGATGGAAATATTAGTGGATTTACCGTGAAGTCAACTTTGCTTCTATTTTATATGGCGATGCTGTCGGCGGTTGCGTTCAGTCTGTGGACGACATTATTAAAGTATAATCCGGTCGGAAAGGTTACGATTTATGGATTTTCCATTCCGATTTTTGGAGCGGGATTGTCGGCGGTATTTTTGGGAGAGGATATTTTTTCGCTGAAGAATTTGGTGGCTTTACTCTGTGTAAGCGCCGGAATCATTCTTGTAAATAAAATGTCGGCAGGGGAAAGAATTGTTGCAAATGAGAAAGAGATGAAGTAAAATAAAACCCAGTGAATAACATGGAAAGAGGAAAGTCTATGAGCATGATCAAAACAGACAATTTAATATTTGAATATGAGAAACGTGACGAAGAGGGCAATGTAATCGGAACACATCGTGCCATTGACGAAGTGAATCTTGACATAGAGCCTGGGCAGTTTATTGCGATTTTAGGACATAATGGATCAGGAAAATCCACACTTGCAAAGCACATGAATGCAATTTTAGTGCCAAGCGGAGGCACAATGTGGGTGGATGGAAAGGACACGAAGGAAGAGGAGAATCTATGGGATGTCAGACAGACAGCCGGAATGGTGTTTCAGAATCCGGACAACCAGATTATCGGAACAGTTGTGGAGGAAGATGTCGGGTTCGGACCGGAGAATCTTGGTGTTCCGACAGAAGAGATCTGGCAGCGGGTCGAGAAGAGCCTGTCTGCGGTCGGAATGATTGAGTACCGTCATCATTCCCCGAATAAATTATCCGGCGGACAGAAACAGCGCGTAGCTATCGCTGGTGTTGTTGCGATGTGTCCGAAATGTATTGTCTTGGATGAACCTACGGCGATGCTTGATCCGAACGGCAGAAAAGAAGTGCTGCGCACAGTGGAGGAACTTAGAAAAAGAGAACATGTGACGGTTATCTTGATCACGCATTATATGGAGGAAGTGATTGGAGCAGACCGAGTCATTGTCATGGATCAGGGACATGTTGTCATGGACGGAACGACGAGAGAGATTTTCAGCCAAGTAGAACTGTTGAAAAAATATAGATTAGATGTACCGCAGGTGACAATGCTGGCACATGGATTAAAACAGAGAGGATTAGATATTAAAGAAGGAATTTTGACGACAAACGAGCTGATTGAGGCATTGGAGAAAGCAGGAGACTGGCGGCAGAATCAAAAGAAGACATATGTTGGTCATGCAGAAACGGTTGTCAAAAAAGAGAAAAAAGAGAATCCAATATTAAAACTTGAGCATATCGAGTATGTATACAGTTCTGGGACTGCATATGAAAAGCGAGCGCTGAAGGATATCAATCTTGACATTTATGAGGGTGAATTTGTCGGGGTAATCGGGCATACCGGCTCTGGAAAATCGACGATGATCCAGCATTTGAATGGACTGATGAAAGCGACAAGCGGAGCGCTTTACTATAATGGCGAGAACATTTATGATGAGAAGTATAATCTGCGGCAACTTCGGAATAATGTAGGACTTGTGTTCCAGTATCCGGAACATCAGTTATTTGAGATCGATGTCCTGACAGATGTTTGTTTTGGACCGAAGAATCAGGGGCTTACGGAGGAAGAATGCAAAAAGCGTGCGATTGAGGCACTGGAACTTGTAGGACTTTCTGAAAAATATTATGACACTTCTCCGTTTGATTTATCGGGAGGACAGAAACGCCGTGTGGCTATTGCAGGAGTGCTTGCTATGCGACCAAAGGTGCTTGTCTTAGATGAGCCGACAGCAGGACTTGATCCGAAAGGACGCGATGAGATATTGGATCAGATTGCGTATCTTCAAAAAGAACGGAATCTGACAGTTATTCTTGTGTCGCACAGTATGGAGGACATTGCGAAATATGTGGACCGTATTGTCGTGATGAACAAAGGCAGAAAAATGTATGACGGGGAGCCGAAAGAAGTGTTCGCACATTACAAAGAACTGGAAAAAGTAGGGCTTGCAGCACCGCAGGTGACTTATATTATGCACGCGCTTTCTGAGAAAGGAATGCATGTGAACACGGAGGTAACGACGATTGAAGAAGCAGTAGATGAGATTATGAAAGAGATATAAGATTGGAGAAACAATGATTAGAGATATTACAATTGGGCAATATTACCCGGCGAATAGTAAATTGCACCGCTTAGACCCGCGGGTCAAAATAATGTGTACTTTATTCTATTTGATTTCTTTGTTTTTATTTAAAAGTGTTTTGGGGTATGCGATTGCAACCGTGTTTTTGGCAGCAGTTATCCGTATTTCCAAGGTACCGCTGAAATTTATCCTGAAAGGTTTGAAACCGATCATCATGCTTTTGATGATCACGGTTGTGTTCAACCTGTTTTTGACAAAAGGTGGAGATGTTTTGTTTGAAGCCTGGATTTTTCAAGTGACGGAAGAAGGGCTTCGGACGGCTGTTTATATGGCGGTGCGTCTGATTTACCTGATTATTGGTTCGTCGCTTATGACATTTACAACAACACCGAATGCACTGACTGATGGAATTGAAAAACTGCTTTGGCCATTCAATAAAATCAAGATGCCGGTACACGAGATTGCGATGATGATGTCAATTGCGCTTCGTTTCATTCCGATTCTTTTGGAAGAGACAGATAAGATCATGAAAGCGCAGATTGCAAGAGGGGCGGATTTGGAAAGCGGAAATATTATTCAAAAAGCAAAAAGCATGATTCCGATTTTGGTGCCTTTGTTTGTGTCAGCATTTCGACGGGCAAATGATTTGGCGATGGCAATGGAAGCAAGATGTTATCGCGGCGGTGAGGGACGTACAAAGATGAAACCGCTTGTATATCAAAGCAGAGACTATATCGCATATGCCATTACTATTGTGTATATGGTGGCTGTGATCGTAATAGGGAGGTTAGTTCCATTTAAAGTGTGGATATTTTAAAGTATGAAGCGAATAAAGTTGACAATTGCCTATGACGGCACAAATTATTGTGGTTGGCAGGTACAGCCGAACGGAATTACGGTAGAAGAAGTAGTAAACAAGGCATTAAAAAAGTTGACTGGTGAGGATATTCAGGTGATTGGGGCAAGTCGGACTGATTCAGGAGTGCATGCCCTTGGAAATGTTGCAGTGTTTGACACGCATACGACGATTCCGCCGGAGCGGATTTCCTATGCATTGAATCAGAGATTGCCGGAGGATATCGTTATTGTAAAGTCAGAAGAGGTGGCAGAAGATTTTCATCCCAGGTACTGTGACTGCAGTAAGACTTACGAGTACCATATTTTAAATATGAGGATTCCGATTCCGACAAAACGGCTTACAAATTATTTTGTATCCTATGATCTGGATGTTGAAAAGATGCGAAAGGCAGCAGGATATCTGATTGGAGAACATGATTTTGTCAGTTTCTGCAATGTGCGGACAGATGTGGAAGACACGGTGCGGACAGTTACTGAGCTTGAGATTTTGAAAGATGGAGAGGAGATTACGATCCGAATCAGCGGAAATGGTTTTCTCTACAACATGGTTCGCATTATCGTGGGAACACTGATCCGTGTCGGACGTGGATTTTATGAGCCGGAAAAGGTGAAAGAGATTTTAGAGGCGAAAGACCGAAAGGCTGCCGGAGTGACGGCACCTCCACATGGTCTGATACTGGCAGAGATTCGATATGAATAGAAAGTATGCTTGAGGAGGAAAGAGTATGAACTATGTAGGAATCGACATTGGATCTACTGCATCCAAGGTCGTAGTGCGTGGAGACAATGAGATGTATTTTGTACTGCCGACGGGATGGAGCAGTAAGGAGACGACAAACATCATACGAGAACGTCTGAAAAATGCAGGGGTTGATGTGACAGCACAGGAGACTAAAGTGGTAGCAACCGGTTACGGAAGAGTTGCGGTTGATTTTGCAGACAAAGTCATAACAGAAATTACCTGCCATGCAAGAGGCGGGCGGGAGCTTGCCAGTGGAGACTGTACGATCATCGATGTGGGGGGACAGGATACAAAAGTTATCCAGGTAAGTAACGGTGTGGTGATGGATTTCCTTATGAATGATAAATGTTCTGCGGGAACTGGAAAATTTTTAGAGATCATGGCAAACAGACTGGGTATTACGCTGGATGAGCTGTTTGACTTGGCAAAACAAGGAAAGAGTATCCCTATTAGTTCTTTGTGCACCGTGTTTGCGGAATCAGAAGTAATCAGTTATATCGGAGAAGGACGGGCAAAAGAGGATATTGCGGCCGGTGTGATTGAATCCGTTGTGGTAAAGGTGGCGCAGCTTGCGCAGAGACAGGCGTTGGCAGATACAATCATATTGACAGGGGGCCTAAGCCACAGCACTTACTTTACGGCACGTTTGTCAGAAAGATTGGGAAAACATGTGATGCCGGAAGAATTTGGAAGATTTGCGGGGGCACTTGGTGCGGCATATCTTGCGGAAGAGAAGAAATAGTATTATAATTGAATAACAGCAGGAACGATAGCATATCCAAGACAGATGTTTTGGCAGGGGAGCGAGTCGCTGCCCGGTACAGGAGATGAAACGATGAAACGATAAGCTGCTTCGAGGTACTTTTGCACACTTCGTGTGCATGGACCTTGCGGTCCGAGTACATCTACGCATCTTACGGAATCACTTTATTGTATTGTTCCTGCTTTTTTATTTTTGGAAAGAAAAGGATAGATTATGGATAATCAAAGATTATGGCAGCATCGCTCGAAAGAGGAAGACAAAGAGGCAATTCTTTCTTTGAACTTACTGGAAAGGGCAAATATTCCGAAAGAAAAAACGTTGAAATGTATCTATGCGGTCAGTAATCACATAGAAGAACACTATCGTGAAGTTTTTATTCCGAAAAAGAAAGGTGGCAGGCGCAAACTGCTTGTTCCGGATTATCTTCTGCATACGATGCAGAAAAATATTCTGCGAATAATATTAAGTGAAGAGAAAGTTTCAAAGTACGCAAAAGCCTATTGTCCGGGGAGAAGGATTCGTGACAATGCGGTGCAGAAACAATTTTGGAGTTGGATATCAAAGATTTTTTTGAAAATATTACATATATTATGGTGTACCAGTGTGTTTTTTCGGGAGAATATTATCCGCCGGCAGTGCGTACACTGCTGACCCGACTTTGCTGTTACAGGGACTATCTTCCGCAAGGAGCACCGACATCACCGATGATATCAAATCTGGTGATGTTTTCCTTTGACCAATATATGGGAAAATGGTGTGAAGAGCGGGAAATTTGTTATACAAGATATTGTGATGACATGACGTTTTCCGGGAAATTTGATGTGCGGGAAGTAAAACAAAAAGTAAGAAGTTACCTTCAGGTACTTGGATTTGAATTGAATTTGAAAAAGACGAAAGTGCTGAAACAATATAACAGACAATCTGTGACCGGAATCGTTGTCAATGAAAAAGCGCAGGTGTCTAAAACATATCGGAGAGATGTCAGACAGGCTGTCTATTACTGTGGAAAATATGGAGTACAGGAGCATTTACAGAGAACTGGAGCGCAAATGTGGCTGCAAAAAGGAGAAGAGCGGTACCTTCAGCATCTGATGGGAAAGGTGAATTACATTTTGCAGGTAAATCCGGAGGATTGTACGTTTCAGGAAGTTCGGAAGAACTTGTTGAGAATACAAAGGCAGTGCAAAGGAGGAAAACCATGATTACGATTTTTAACAGAAAAGAATTGATTGTCACAGCAAGTATGGAAAAACAGGCGGAAGTCAGGGATATTCTTGCCAAAAACCATATGCCGTATGAAGTGAAGACCGTGAATCGAAGTAGTGGTTCGGCTTTGGGTGGAAGAACGCGTGCGGTAACTGGGACATGCGGAGAAAAACCGGAACTTATGTATGAATATGTAGTGTATGTAAAAAAAGAAGATTATGAAGAGGCTGCTTCTTTGATTAGAAAATAAAATTAGGATGGGAAAATAAGACATGAAATCATTAGTAATTGCAGAGAAACCGTCTGTGGCAAGAGACATTGCCAGAGTACTGAAGTGTAATAAAAATATTTCCGGAGCAATCGAGGGAAATCAATATATCGTTACATGGGCATTAGGACATCTTGTAACACTTGCGGATCCGGAAGGGTATGATAAAAAATTCAAGGAGTGGAACATGCAGGTGCTTCCGATGATGCCTAAGAAGATGGAACTGGTTGTCATTAAGAAAACGGCAAAACAGTACAATGCGGTGAAGACACAGATGTTTCGAAAAGATGTAGGGGATATCATCATCGCCACAGATGCCGGACGTGAAGGAGAACTTGTGGCAAGGTGGATTCTGGAAAAAGCAAATTGCCACAAGCCAATCAAAAGACTTTGGATTTCTTCCGTGACAGATAAGGCGATCAAAGAAGGATTTGCAAAGCTTGTGGATGGAAGGAAATACAATGATTTGTACGCAGCGGCAGTCTCAAGAGCAGAGGCGGACTGGCTTGTAGGAATCAATGCAACAAGAGCGTTAACGTGCAAATACAACGCGCAGCTGTCTTGCGGGCGTGTACAGACACCGACACTTGCGATGATTGCAAAGCGGGAGGAAGAGATTCGTACATTCCAGCCGAAAGAGTACTATGGTGTGACTGTGCAGGCAGGAAAAATCAAGTGGACATGGCAGGAGCAAAAGTCGGGAAGCTACCGCTCATTTTCAAAAGAACGAATAGAAAAGCTGGCAGAAGATTTGAATGGTGAAATTATGGTCGTGGAACAGGTGGAAAAATCTGCGAAGAAATCATTTGCGCCAGGATTATATGACCTGACAGAATTACAGAGAGATGCCAACAGGCGATTTGGCTTCTCGGCAAAAGAGACATTGAACATCATGCAGCGCCTGTATGAGAACCATAAAGTATTGACCTATCCGAGAACAGATTCCAAATATATCGGAAATGATGTGGTTGACACTTTGAAAGACAGACTGCGAGCAGTAAGTGTAGGTCCATATAAAAAGCTTGCGGGAAGCCTGATTATGAAGACGATCAAGGTCAACAAATCATTTGTGGATGACAAGAAAGTAAGCGATCACCATGCAATCATCCCGACCGAGCAGTTTGTGCAGTTGGAGCATATGACAAACGAGGAGCGAAAAATTTATGATCTCGTTGTCCGCAGATTTTTGAGTGTTCTCTATCCGCCGTTTGAGTATGAGCAGACGACATTGCTTGGGAAAGCGGCAGGAGAACGATTTGTTGCGAGAGGAAAAATCGTAAAACATGCGGGCTGGAAAGAAGTCTATGAACTGGGAGATGGTGATGAGACAGATGTGGAAGAACAGTTGTCAGAACAGTCACTTCCGGAAGTGAACAAAGGGGCAGCGCTTTCCGTACAACAGGTGCAGATGGCCAGTGGAAAGACAAAGCCGCCGGCAAGATTTAATGAGGCAACATTATTGTCTGCCATGGAAAATCCGGTGAAGTATATGGAATCCCGCGATAAACAGGCGGTTAAAACATTAGGCCAGACCGGAGGGCTTGGAACAGTTGCTACAAGAGCGGACATTATCGACAAGCTATTCCATTCTTATCTGATGGAATTGCGTGGAAAAGAGATTTACATTACGTCGAAGGGGAAACAGCTTTTGGAACTTGTGCCGGAAGATTTGCGGAAACCGGAATTAACAGCAGACTGGGAAATGAAGCTTTCCAATATTGCAAAAGGGAAACTAAGAAAAGAAACCTTCCTTCAGGAGATCAAAGGATATACGGTGGAGATCATCGACGAGATCAAAGGTGGAACCGGAACATTCCGACATGATAACATGACAAATAAAAAGTGTCCGGATTGTGGAAAACCGATGCTCGCGGTAAACGGGAAGAATGCAAGGATGCTTGTATGTCAGGACAGAGAGTGCGGACATAAAGAGGTGGTTGCAAGGATTTCCAATGCAAGATGCCCGCAATGTCATAAGAAGATGGAGATCATCAAAAAAGGGGATGAAGAACAATTTGTATGTAATACTTGCGGTCATAAAGAAAAGATGTCAGCATTTAAGGCGAGACGGGAAAAAGAAGGTGCAGGCGTGAGCAAAAAGGATGTACAGAGGTATTTGAAACAGCAAAAAGAAGAGCCGGTGAATACTGCATTTGCAGATGCATTCGCGAAGTTGAAACTGTAAAAACAGAAATGATTGTTATTATATTAACGATAATGTGCTTTGGGAAGAACGTAAACAGATATTCGCAAAGAGAGTCGTAAATAGTTATAATGTGAGAAAAGATTGAAAAACAAGTATTTGCAAGTCAAAAACCAGAAAAAACTTATTTCTGTACTGTATAAATTGCATAATGAAATAAAAAAAATGGAAAATTCATTGTGTGAAAAGTCGTAAATGAGAAAAAAGGAGATAATATATTGACAAATATTTAACGAGGTAGTATACTAAGCCTCGTAGTAAAGAAATACAACACTTACGGAGGATATTGATATGTCAAAGAAGGAAACGAACGTACCAGGAATTATTGATAACGTAGAAGCTCTTGTAGCAAAAATGGAAGCAATGAGAGAAGCACAGAAAGTATTTGCTACATTTACACAGGAACAAGTAGATAAGATCTTTTTTGAAGCAGCAGTAGCAGCAAATACACAGCGTATCCCATTGGCAAAGATGGCAGTAGAAGAGACTGGTATGGGTATCGTTGAAGATAAAGTAATCAAGAATCATTACGCAGCAGAATATATTTACAATGCATATAAAGATACAAAAACATGTGGAGTTATTGAAGAAGATAAAGCTTATGGAATTAAGAAGATTGCAGAGCCAATCGGTTTGATCGCAGCGGTTATTCCTACAACAAACCCAACTTCGACAGCAATCTTTAAGACATTGATCGCATTAAAGACAAGAAATGCAATCATCATCAGCCCACATCCACGTGCAAAAAATGCGACAATTGCAGCAGCAAAAGTTGTATTGGAAGCAGCTGTAAAAGCTGGAGCACCAGAAGGAATCATCGGATGGATCGACGTACCTTCATTAGAGCTTACAAACGAAGTAATGAAGAGCGCAGACATCATTCTTGCAACAGGTGGTCCTGGAATGGTTAAAGCAGCTTACTCTTCAGGAAAACCGGCGCTTGGTGTTGGTGCAGGTAACACACCGGTTATCATCGATGACACAGCTGATGTTAAAATGGCAGTTAACTCAATCATCCACTCAAAAACATTTGACAATGGTATGATTTGTGCTTCAGAACAGTCTGTAACTGTTTTGGAAAAAGTTTATAAAGAAGTAAAAGATGAATTTGCACTCAGAGGATGTTATTTCCTGAAAAAAGATGAGATTGAAAAAGTTCGTAAGACAATCATCATCAACGGTGCATTAAACGCTAAAATCGTAGGTCAGTCAGCACATACAATCGCAGCACTGGCAGGAGTAAAAGTACCGGAAGAGACAAAGATTCTAATCGGGGAAGTGGAATCTGTTGATATTTCTGAAGAATTTGCTCATGAAAAATTATCTCCGGTACTTGCTATGTACAAAGCAAAAACATTTGATGAAGCAATTGCAAAAGCAGAGCAGCTTGTAGCTGACGGTGGATACGGACATACATCTTCTATCTATGTTCATCCGGCAGAGACAGAGAAGCTTGCAAAACATGCAGCAGCAATGAAAACATGCCGTATCTTAGTAAACACACCTTCTTCTCACGGTGGAATCGGTGATCTTTACAACTTCAAATTAGCACCATCTCTTACATTGGGATGTGGATCATGGGGTGGAAACTCTGTATCTGAAAACGTTGGTGTAAAACACTTAATCAATATCAAAACAGTTGCTGAGAGGAGAGAGAATATGCTTTGGTTTAGAGCACCTGAAAAAGTTTACTTCAAAAAAGGATGTATGCCTGTTGCACTTGATGAATTAGGAACAGTAATGGGTAAAAAGAAAGCATTTATCGTAACTGACAGCTTCTTATATCACAATGGATACGTAAAAGGTATCGAAGAAAAATTAGATGAGATGGGAATCCAGCACACATGCTTCTACGAAGTAGCTCCAGACCCAACACTTGAATGTGCAAAAGCAGGTGCTGAGGCAATGAGAGCATTCGGTCCAGACGTAATCATCGCTCTTGGTGGTGGTTCAGCAATGGATGCCGGAAAGATCATGTGGGTAATGTACGAACATCCAGAAGCAGACTTCATGGATATGGCAATGCGTTTCATGGATATCCGTAAGAGAGTATATACATTCCCTAAGATGGGAGAGAAAGCTTACTTTGTAGCAATCCCTACATCTTCAGGAACAGGTTCTGAGGTAACACCATTCGCAGTTATCACAGATGAAAAAACAGGAGTAAAATATCCGTTAGCAGATTATGAATTACTTCCTAAGATGGCGATCATCGACGCTGACAATATGATGAGCCAGCCAAAAGGACTGACAAGTGCTTCTGGTATCGATGCTTTAACACATGCTTTAGAGGCATATGCATCAATCATGGCAACAGATTATACAGATGGTCTTGCATTAAAAGCAATGAAGAACATTTTTGAATACCTTCCATCAGCTTATGAAAACGGAGCAAATGATCCAAAAGCAAGAGAAAAAATGGCAGATGCTTCTTGCATGGCTGGTATGGCATTCGCAAATGCATTCCTTGGAGTATGCCACTCAATGGCACATAAATTAGGTGCATTCCATCACTTACCACATGGTGTTGCCAACGCATTGTTAATCACAGAAATTATGAAATTCAATGCAACAGATGTACCTACTAAGATGGGAACATTCTCACAATATCAGTATCCACACGCATTAGAAAGATATGCTGAATGTGCTAGATTCTGCGGTGTTGTTGGAAAAGATGACAAAGATACATTTGAAAAATTCTTAGTAAAAATCGAAGAATTAAAAGATAGAGTAGGAATTAAGAAAACAATCAAAGATTATGGTGTAGATGAGAAATACTTCTTAGATACATTAGATGATATGGTTGAACAGGCATTTGATGATCAGTGTACAGGTGCTAACCCAAGATATCCACTGATGAAAGAAATCAAAGAAATGTACTTAAAAGTATATTACGGAAAATAATTATTAAATTGGGGACGTAGTAAAATTCAATTTTACTACGTCCCCAATTGACATTACCCCTGTCCCTTTTTGAAGTTTGTTAAGAAAAAGACAATAAAAATATAGTGAAAAACTTTGTTAAAAAATATTCAAAAATCTATTGCAAAATTGCAAATAAGGTGTATAATAAACTTATCAAATAAGAAAAGGTGTAATACTTATAGGAGGTAAGGACATATGAAATTAGAACAAAGCAACTTAATCGTGAAACGTGCATATAAAGAAGTGTACAAATGTGACGAAGGTATTGTAAAAGTATTTGAGAAAACGCATTCAAAAGCAGATGTGTTTAACGAAGCGTTGAATACGGCAAGAGTAGAAGAAGCCGGTCTTGACATTCCTAAGGTGAAAAGTGTAACAGAGATTGATGGAAAATGGGCGGTTGTTATTGAATACAAAGACGGAAAGACACTTGGAGAGATGATGAAGACAGATCCAGCCAATATAGAGAAGTATATGGAAGACTTTGTAGATCTTCAATTGCAGATGCATAGCAAGAGAGCACCTAGATTGAATAAACTGAAAGACAAATTGGCAAGACAGATTAATAGTTTGAAAGATTTGGATGCGACAGCAAGGTATGAGCTTCTGACACGTTTGGAGAGCATGCCAAAACATGATAAAGTATGTCACGGAGATTTCAATCCAAGTAACGTTATTGTTGGAAAGAATGGAAAGATGACAATCGTTGACTGGGCACATGCGACACAGGGAAATGCAAGTGCAGATGCAGCGAAGACCTATCTGCTGTTTGCACTGGACAATCAGAAGACAGCTGATTTATACTTGAAATTGTTCTGCAAGAAGAGTGATACGGCAAGACAGTATGTAGAACAGTGGCTTCCGATCGTGGCGGCAGCACAGCTGACAAAGAATAATGAGATGGAAAAAGATTTCTTGATGAAATGGATTGATGTATTTGATTATCAATAAGAATATATAAAAATGACTGCGGTTTCTTTAAAACCGCAGTCATTTTTATTCTTCGTCGTCTATTTCTTGCGCACCGATTAAGGCACCGGTGGAAGCAGCGACGACAGCTGCAACAATTGCGGCAATGATGCTTACCGCAATGACACAAACTAAGAATCCCATGTTAAGATACCTCCGTTTCTGTGATGAATAGTATTTGCATTAGAAGAATACATTTCCGCCAATTACAATTCCGCTATGTCCGGAACTTGCCGCCCGGAAATTGAGACAGTCACCTACGTTGTTTTTCCCGGCAATTGCATCTTTTGCAACTTCCAGACAGGAAGATTTGATTCCTCTTTTTAAAACTTTATCAAGCTTTCCGGAAGCAACCGGAGAAAATTGTCCACTTTGATAAATTACTCCGGTAATGGTATCCGGATAATATCTATGATTGACTCTGTTCATGACAACGGAGGCTACGGCAAGCATTCCGTCATAGTCAGTACTTCCAGCCTCACATTCAATCAATGCGGCAAAAATCTCTAATTCACTGGCGCTGACATCGGGAGTCTGATTCTGAGAAGAATCAGAGTTATCGTTATCAGAAGGAGGAGTAACAGACGGTGTCTCCGGTTCAACCGGTGTCACTTCTTTGTCGAGAGCCTCCTGTGCTGCTTTTGCACGCTCTTTTGCCTCGGCGAGTTTTGCAGAATATTGCTCTAATTCGCCTGATGTGGAAGAGATTTTTGCGGTAAGATCCGCTTGCTTTTGATTGAGCTCATCCTGAAGTTTCGTCAGTTGAGATTGCTCAGTTTGAAGCTGTTTTTCTTTTTCGGCAACGGCATTCTGTGCGTCGACCAGTTCTTTCAGACGATTGCGGTCGTACTCGCTTACAGCGCTGATAAATTCAGCTTTATTTAAAAATTCACTCATGCTCGCAGAAGAAAACAGCATCTCTAAATAAGAGGTATTGCCACTCTCATATATATGTTTGATTCTCAGTTTCATAGATTGATACTGAGCTGCTTCCTCGCCTTTTGCAACAGCAAGATCCGCTTTCACTTGCTCAATTTCTGCTGTGGTGGTATCCATCTTTTTCATAATGGTATCCAGTTCTCCACTCAAGGCGTCGAGTTCACTATTTAAATCGGATAATTCATTCTGTAAGTTTGATGTTGTGCCCTCAAGTGATTCAACAGAATCTTCAGCATATGAAGAAGTAGCAAAAACTGTGAACACTGCGATGGAAGTTAAAATGGAACAGGTACGTATCAGCATTTTTAACTTTTTGTTTTTCATAAGTAATTCCTTTCCTGAATAAATAGTTATTAAAATATTATACTATAAATTGCGTTATTAATCAAATTTTGTTAGAATAGAATCAAATAGCAGAAGAAAAGAGGGCAGTAGAATATGATGAAATACGAAGA
>OAUU01000224.1_pt1 | contig 54989 bp, 49 predicted proteins | sample 1501381 | NCBI WGS metagenome assembly OAUU01 (sample SAMEA2580057, study PRJEB22360) | human gut metagenome | reverse complement strand
TTCGTCTGTACCGTTTTTCTTTTCATAAACCTATAAAATCACGACTTGTGAGAGGACGCTTATATCTGCCCTTCACACCCTAAGAAAGCACCACAGAATCTGCGACACTACGTCAATTAAACTCCGGTTAAGCCGCAGCTTTCCTGCCGAAGAGCTTTTTCAGACAACTGAATGCAACCATAACACCAAGTACCATAAGAAGTACGGCAACGACAAACTGAAGTCCGTCTACAAGAAGTGTTGCATTACCGCTCATGAAGTTGCTGACAAGGGCAATTGTTTTCTGAATCAGGGCAGTGAACGTAACTGCCAGCATAACAAACATTGGAATGTAAAGTGTCCATCCGGTACGACCGGTTGTTTTTAAGAAAACAGCTAAGGCGATCAATACAAGAGCTGCAAGCAGCTGGTTTGCAGAGCCAAACAGCGGCCATACATTGCTGTATCCGCCGAGTGTCAGTAAATATCCGAAAAACAGTGTGATCACAGTTGCAAAATATTTATTTGTCAGTACACGCTGTACCGGTGTCATATCAGCAGGATCGGTGGAATCTCCGTAGAACAATTCCTGAAAAGACATACGTCCGATCCTTGCAACAGAGTCAAGGGATGTCAGTGCAAGTGCAGATACACACATGGTCATAAATACAGTTGCAACGGTAACAGGGACACCAAGTTTTTCAAGGAATCCTGCGACACCGGAGGAGAAGATGGAGAATGGAGTTCCATCCGGCTTTGTTCCGTTTACGGCGACTGCGCCGACAACAACTAAGGAGACGATACCGAGTAAGGATTCTACGACCATGGCACCATAACCGACCATAGGCATATCTTTTTCGCTGCTGATCGTCTTAGAGGATGTTCCGGAAGATACCAGACTGTGGAAACCGGAAACAGCACCGCAGGCGATCGTTACGAATAAAGTAGGGAATAAACTGCTTCCACCTACATTGAATCCGCTGAATGCATTTAACTGCATGGAAGGATGTGCAACAATGACACCGACAACGGCACCGATGATCATACCGAGTAACATGAAGGTTGTCATGTAATCTCTAGGCTGCATTAAAAGCCACATTGGCATAACAGATGCTAAGAACAGGTAAGCCATTACGATGTAGATCCATGCAGTTTTGGTCGTGCAGATTGGGAATTTCATACCGATGATGAACATAACGACTAAAAGTACAATTGCAACGATTGCTTTTATCACTTCGTTCATCCTGCTTCCAAGGTGCTTCTGGATCACACCGAAGATAACAGCGACAACGATAAATAACATGGAAATCGAAGCGGCAGCAGAATTGGCGTAAGAGGTTGCATCTGTCATACCTTCAACTCCGGTTCCAACAAATGTTCCGGCAACCATATCTGTAAATGCTGCGATCACTAATAACGTAAAAAGCCAGCAGAATAACATGAAAAGTTTCCGGCCTGTTTTACCGATGTACTTCTCAATGATCATACCCATGGATTTACCTTCATTTTTCACGGATGCATATAAAGCACCGAAGTCCTGTACAGCACCGAAGAAAAGTCCGCCGATGATGAGCCAGAGCAATACCGGAACCCATCCAAAAACAGATGCAAGGATCGGACCTGTGACAGGACCTGCACCTGCGATGGAAGAAAACTGATGTGAGAATACGGTAAATTTGGAGGAGGGAACATAATCTTCGCCATCCTCATGTGTGTAAGCAGGGGTTTTTGCATTTGGGTCGATTCCCCATTTCTTTGCAAGCCAGCGTCCGTAGAAGAGGTAGCCAGCGCCAAGTGCAACGATACCGATTAAAACAATAACTAAACCATTCATAACTTTTTCCGCCTTAAGGCGGCTCCTTTCTGAAAATGTATTTTTTTCTGGGAACAAAATACATTGTGCAAAGTGGAAACAATGGGATTCACATCCTGCGCACAGTCTGCTGGCATGAAAAAAAGCCTTCATCTCCGGATATATTCATATCTCAAAGACGAAGGCTTAAGCTTCCGCGTTACCACTTTGTTTGCCGTAAAATACGACCTCTCTGTCTTATCTTTGTGGGCAGATGCCTACAACAATAAGCTTCTAAATAACGGTAGAATACCGGTGACACTTACTATGAAAATTCAGTGCACTGCTCGCAGAGGATAGTTCCTGAAGCTGTATACTGCCTCACACCAGCCGGCAGCTCTCTGTGATACAGGTTTCTCAGATAACCTTGTTCTGTTCGTTGCATTTTGTTCTCTGTTTGAATAACAAAATAGCACTTTGATCTGGTAAAGTCAATGGTCGATTTTTAATCTGTTTTATTGATTTATTTTAACCGTTACTGTTCACTCGTACCTCGTTCCAGTAACTTTTATTCCGCATTTAAAGAACTCATATAGTCTGTAACGGAATCAAGGTTTGCATAAATGGTTTCCATAGGCTTGTTTGCCTCATAAGCACTGTATCCGGAGTAACCGGCCCAGCCGATGATACCAACAGCGACAAGGCAGCCAGCGACATAACCAGCGATACGCATTCTCTTTTCCTTTGCCATAATTTTTTTACGATTCTTTTTTTCTTCTTTATAACGGTCTACTTTTGCCTGACTCATAATCAATCTCCTAACTTCTTAAACTTTCTTCACTATACTGCATTTTGCTGGAAAAATCAATGAAAATTGGTGGAAACAGATACAGGCGGAATGTTATTTCTTGCACTTCATAGGAAAATTAGGTAGAATAGAAATGTTGAATCGTGTGTGGCTTCATGCAGAGAGTGACTGCAAGTTGTTAGAAAATGATTCAACAATAGTTAAGTGAAAATGCAACAGAAAGATGGGGATAGAAGATGAGTCTTGCAGACAAGATTTTTGTAGATATGTGTAAGGATATTTTAGAGAACGGGACAAGCACGGAGGGCGAGAAAGTCCGCCCACACTGGGAAGATGGAACGAGTGCCTACACGATCAAAAAATTCGGTGTGGTCAACCGTTATGATCTCTCAAAAGAGTTTCCGGCAATTACATTAAGAAAAACTGCCATCAAAACATGTACGGAAGAGATGCTCTGGATCTGGCAGAGAAAATCAAATAACATCCATGATTTAAACAGTACCGTATGGGATGAATGGGCAGACGAAGATGGTTCCATCGGAAAAGCATACGGATACCAGTTAGGGGTAAAACATCAGTATAAAGAAGGCATGATGGATCAGGTTGACCGCGTGATTTATGATCTGAAACATAATCCGTTCAGCCGCCGCATTATGACAAATATTTATGTGCACCAGGATCTTCATGAAATGAATTTATATCCGTGTGCCTACAGTATGACATTTAACGTGACACACAAGGAGGGAGACGAAAAGCTGACTTTGAATGCTATCCTGAATCAGCGTTCCCAGGATGTGTTAGCGGCAAATAACTGGAATGTGTGTCAGTATGCGGTATTAATGCATATGCTTGCGCAGGTGTGTGATATGCAGGTCGGCGAGCTGGTGCATGTGATTGCGGATGCTCACATTTATGACCGTCATATCCCGATCATTAAGGAACTGATCGGGAGAGAACAGCATCCGGCGCCAAAATTCACATTAAACCCGGAAATCAAAGATTTTTATCAGTTTACGACTAAAGATATTACCATTGAGGATTATGTGACGGGGCCGCAGATCAAAAATATTCCGATCGCAGTATAAGCCTGACTGGAATATTTTAAGAGAGGATAAAAGACAGGATAAAATAACATGGCACTGACAAGTGATACAGAGTGAAAAGTTGGAGGAAATATGAATTTAATCGCAGCTGTAGATAAAAACTGGGCAATCGGATGTAAGAATAAACTGCTGGTGAGTATTCCGGCAGACATGAAGTTTTTCCGTGAGACGACAACCGGGAAAGTGGTCGTCATGGGAAGAAAAACGTTGGAGAGTTTTCCAAACGGACAGCCTCTCAAAAAAAGAGTGAACATCGTGCTGACGCATGATAAAAATTTTAAGGCGGGAGATGCCATTATCGTTCATTCGATGGAAGAATTGCGGGAAGAGTTAAAGAAATATCCAAGTGAGGATATTTATGTGATCGGTGGAGAGACCATTTATAAACAGCTTCTCGATGACTGTGATGTGGCGCATATCACAAAGATCGACTATGCATTTGAGGCAGATGCCTATTTCCCGAATCTCGATGAGATGCCGGAGTGGAAAATCACGCAGGACAGTGAGGAACAGACGTATTTTGATCTGGAATATTATTTTTACAAATACGAGAAAATTAAATAATGTCAATAAAGTTGTTAAAATATATCATACCAAAAAGATGAAAATTGATTTATAATTGCTAAAACCCAGACAGAGAGACTGCTGGGTTTTACCTTTACTTGAACGAGGAGTTTCCTGATAGGAAAAAGAAAAAAATGGAAAATTTTATCTATAGTATCAACGTGACAATGCCTATTTTTCTGGTCATGGTGATCGGATACATTTTAAAGCAGATCGGAATGCTGAATGATAACTTTGTCACAGTGGCAAATAAGTTCAATTTCAAGGTCACGCTTCCGTTTATGCTGTTTAAGGACATTGCAGGCGTTGATATTAAAGCAGTATTTGATATTAAATATGTGCTTTTCTGTGCGATCGTGAGTACCATCTGTTTCTGGGTGGTATGGGGTACAGCAAAACTTCTGGTGCGGGACAAAACGATCCGCGGGGCATTTGTACAGTCGTCTTTCCGCGGAAGTGCGGCGGTTATGGGGCTGGCTTTTATCCAGAATATCTACGGTTCCTCTGCAATGGGACCGCTGATGATCGTCAGTGCAGTGCCGCTCTATAATATTTTTTCTGTGATCGTGCTGACATTTGAGGCAAATGACAGCACAGGAATCGACAAGAAAGCAAAGATCCGGCAGGCGGGGATCAATATATGTAAGAATCCGATCATTTTAAGTATCCTGGCAGGACTGATCGTGGGACTGCTTGAGATCCAGTTCCCGACGCTGGTAAATAAGACGGTCAGCAACGTGGCGCAGATGGCAACCCCTTTGGCACTGATCACCATCGGAGCAGGATTTGAGGGAAGAAAAGCGCTGGCGAAGATCGCACCGACCATGGCGGCGTCCATGATCAAACTGGTGCTTCAGCCACTTGTTTTTCTGCCGGTTGCTGCCTGGATGGGATTTTCAGGGGAAAAGATGATCGCAATTCTGATCATGCTGGCATCCCCGACCACGCCGAGCTGTTATATTATGGCAAAGAGCATGAACAATGATGAAGTGCTGACGGCGAGCGTTATTGTAACAACGACATTGATGGCGGCGTTTACGTTGACCGGATGGATTTTTTTGCTCAAAACATTAGGTTATATCGGTTAGTCAGAGGAAAAAAGATACACAGTCAGCAGAAAGTATCATTTTATGAAAGCACAGATTATTTTGAAGTATAAATGGAAAGGGTAAGACAGAAAGATGGATATTACAGGTAGAAAATTATTTGTCAAGGCATTACAGGAAGAGGGTGTCGATACGATTTTCGGTTATCCGGGTGGAACGGTGACGGATCTTTTTGATGAATTATATAAACAGGATGAGATTGAAATTGTCTTACCAAGACATGAGCAGGGACTTTTACATGAGGCAGAGGGATATGCAAAATCGACAGGAAAAGTGGGTGTCTGCCTGGTGACCAGCGGTCCCGGTGCAACGAACATCATGACAGGACTTGCAGATGCACATTATGACAATATTCCGCTTGTCTGTTTTACCGGACAGGTGCCGTTAAGCCTGATCGGAAACGATGCTTTTCAGGAAGTTGACATTGTCGGAATGACAAGAAGTATCACAAAGTATGGTGTGACGGTCAGAGACCGCAAGGATTTAGGAAAGATCATTAAGATGGCCTTTCACATTGCAAGCACAGGAAAACCTGGACCGGTCTTAATTGATCTTCCAAAGGATATCCAGACGGCGAGCGGACCGGCGGAATATCCGGACAGCGTGCAGATCCGTGGATATAAACCGAATGAGAGCGTGCATATCGGGCAGTTGAAAAAAGCATACAAACTGTTAAAGTCAGCAAAGAAACCATTGATCCTCGCTGGCGGCGGTGTCAATATTGCAAAAGCAAATGAGCTGTTGAAAGAATTTGCAGAGAAAATGAATGTTCCGGTTGTGACGACCATTATGGGAAAGGGTGCGATTGTCACAACGCATCCGCTTTATATCGGAAATACGGGAATGCATGGAAAATATGCAAGCAATAAAGCAGTCAGCGAGTGTGATGTTTTATTTTCCATCGGAACAAGATTTAACGACCGTATTACCGGAGATCTGAATGAATTTGCACCAAAAGCAAAAATTGTACATATTGACGTGGACACTGCTTCCATTTCCAGAAATGTTGTGGTAGACGTTCCAATCGTATCGGATGCAAAACTTGCCCTGGAAAAATTGCTGGAATGGGCAGAACCAAAGGATACGGCTGCATGGCAGGAGAGAATTAAGGCATGGGATGAAAAGAATCCACTTGAGATGCGCAGAGACCGCGGCATGACACCACAGATGATCATGGAACACATCAACCATACGTTTGACGAGGCGGTTTTTGTCACGGATGTAGGACAGAACCAGATGTGGGCAACGCAGTATCTGGATATTGACGAAAAACGCCAGATGATCACTTCCGGCGGGCTTGGAACAATGGGATTCGGTTTTCCTGCGGCGATCGGTGCAAAGATTGGAAACAGGGATACGGAGGTAGTCTGTGTCACCGGTGATGGCGGTTTTCAAATGAACATTCAGGAGATGGCAACAGCGATCGTGCAGGGGACACCGGTTATCATCTGCCTGCTCAATAACCAGTATCTTGGCATGGTCCGCCAGATGCAGCAGCTTTTTTATGGCAAACGCTATTCCGCAGTATGCTTAAGAAAGAGAAGAAGCTGTCCGGCAAACTGCAAGGGACCAAATGAAGCATGCCCTCCATATACACCGGATTTTGTTGCACTTGCAGAAAGCTATGGTGCGCATGGCATCCGTGTAGAGCGGGAAGAAGACATTCAGGCAGCTTTGGATAAAGCGAGAACTTACAAAGATGCACCGACAGTCATTGAATTTCTGATCTCATCGGATGAGATCGTGCTTCCGATGGTAAAGGGCGGAAATCCGATGAGCGAGATGATTTTGAAATAGGCGGATACAGATATGGTGAGAGAGGAAAATATCATGAAAGACAGATGGATTGCACTATATGTAGAAAATCAGGTTGGTGTTCTGGCAAAGGTTTCCGGTCTTTTTTCCGGAAAGTCTTACAATTTACAGAGTTTGACCGTTGGAACGACAGAGGACGAGACGGTTTCCCGTATGACCATCTGCGTTACCAGCGATGACATCACGTTTGAACAGATTAAAAAGCAGCTAAACCGTATGGTGGAAGTAATCAAAGTCATTGATCTGACAGATGTGCCGATTCATATGAAAGAGATTCTGTTCGCAAAGGTTCTCCGCGTGAATGCCGCGGAAAAAGAAGAAGTATTCCAGATTGCACAGGTGTTTAATGTGCAGGTGGTCGATATCGGAAATGACAGTGTCCTGTTGGAATGTAAACTGACTGCCCGCAGAAATAACGAGCTGATCGCACTGTTGAAATCGAAATTTAAGATTATTGAGGTAGTGCGCGGCGGAGCAGTAGCAATTGAATCCATCAGTACAAGCTGTAGATAATAAAATTTTTCGAAAATTATAGCAAAAGTAATGTACAACTTAAATACCCTGTGATATAATAAAAATGTTTTGAAATGTAGTATTAAAAACTACGTTGGAAAACGTATATTTAAGAATAAGAAGTCATAAAGCTATTTTGCAGATGACAGTAGTAAATAAACGAGGTATTTATGATGCAGAAAAAAGTACAGATCATCAGTGATGGTTCCCTGGATCTTTCACAGGAACTCACGAAGGAAAAAGATATTGAGGTTGTTCCATTTTATGTGTCCTTTGACAGTGAAACGTATCAAAAGGAAATGGTAGAAGTCGGTGTCAGGGAATTCTATCAGGAAATGGTGGATCACCCGACCGTTTTTCCTAAGACATCCATGCCATCCGTGCATGACTATTATGAGGTATTTGAAAAACATGCGAAGGAGCAGCTGCCGGTCATCTGTATCTGTATCACCAGAAAATTCAGTGGCTCCCTGCAGTCTGCGACAACTGCAAAAGATATGATATTAGAGGAATACCCGGATGCACAGATCACGGTCATTGACTCTACGGTCAATACTGTGCTGCAGGGGTTATATGTATTAGAGGCATGCAGACTGCGCGATATGGGCTTAGAATATCAGCAGATTGTAGATGCGTTACTGCCGATCCGTGAGACAGGAAGAATTTTTTTCACGATCGGAAGTATTGACTATTTAAAACATGGCGGAAGGATTGGAAAATTAGCCGGGATTGCAGCCAGTGCATTAAAAATCAAACCTCTGATCACGTTAAAAGAAGGTGAGATCTTTAATTCCGGCATTACAAGAAATCGTCTCAAATCCATGAAAAAAGTCGTGGATATGACAAGGGAATATTTAGACGAAGTCAATGCGAAACCGGGAGAGTACAGTTTCTGCATCGGTTATGGATATGATCATAATGAAGCTCTGGAATTTCGAGAGATGTTAAAGGATCTGATCAAAGAACGTCTTGGAATTGATGAGATCGGTATTTACCAGATCGGTGCAACCATTGGAGTGCACACAGGACCATATCCGATCGGGATCGGAATTATAAAGCATGCATTGACAGAGTAACTGATATGTACCCCTTTTACTGGACATCCAGTGAAAGGGGTACATATCATATCAGGGCGATTTTTAGTTCCTGTTTCCGGAACTAATGATAATATTTTAAGAATAATCCCGTAAGATCTCCTTTTAAGTTCACACCGAGGAAAGTAAGCGTTTCGGAAAGAGCGTACATGGTTGCGGCCATATCTTCAAAGTTTGCGTTATTTCCCATGTGACCAATGCGGATCACTTTGCCGGAAAGATCATCAAAAGATCCGGCAAGCATGATATTGTGCTCTTTTTTCATGCGGGAAAGAATTGCATCGCAAGTGGTCTCTGCCGGAATGTCAAACACAGTGACGGTATCGGAGAAACCGCTTTCCAAGTGAAGCTTTAAACCGGCTTCTGTCAAAGCGCGTCTGGCTGCTTCGGCGATACGGTGTGTGCGTTCTTCTAACTCTGGATCGGAAGCGATATTGTCAAAAGCAGCGCGTAAGCCGTAAATATCGCTGATCGGCATGGTATAAGGAAACCATTTTTTCTCATAATATTCCTCAAAAGCCAGAAGGCTTGCATAGAAGGAACGGATCGGCGTCTTGCGTGCGTGCATGGCATTTTTTACAGCATCGCTTATTGTGACAAAAGTAAGTCCCGGAGGTGCGGAAACAGCTTTCTGGGAACCGCCGCACAGAAGATCGATCTGGAACTTATCGACATCCATGTGATTTCCAAACATTCCGGAAACGGAATCTACAACGGTCAGAATGCCGTATTCTTTTAAAAGCGGACAGATTTTCTCTACCGGATTGAGCATGCCGCTTGGGGTGTCACAGTGAACAACGGTCGCATATTTATAATCATGATGCTCCTTTAAATAAGAAGAAAGAGCATCCGGGTCGATGGCATTCAGGCGGTCGGCATGATAAAATTCCGGCACACCACCGTACATGGATACAAAGTCCGCAAAGCCTTCGCCGTACACGCCGTTCTCAATGATGAGCACCTTATCTCCCGGCTCAGTGAGGGAGGCGCAGGCAGCTTCCAGACCTAAAATTCCCTCTCCATCCAAAATGAGAGTTTCGTTTTTCGTGCCGAGCAGGGAGCTGATCAGTTCGCAGGTATCTTTATAAAATTCTACGAAATCTTCATCCAGATCAGGATTGGTACATACGAGGCTTCTTGCCATACGCACATTTTCTTTTACCTGGGTTGGCCCAGGAGTCATGACTTTATACATAATTACTTCCTTCTTTATCATAGATTGTTTTGTAAATGAGATTGATGTTACACAGCTTATAACATTTTATTTACGATTTTCTGAAGCTGTCCGACGATCAAAAGAACGATGACAGCAGCAACACCGATCTGGACAAGGTTTCCAGGAATGGAAGTAACCGGTGCAATCCAGTTTCCGTAAATGATACCCTCTGCAATGTAGTAACCAGCGACTTTGATCACGCATGCAACTGCGATCGCAAGTGTGTTCCAGCCAAAGCCGTGATGTTTTTCTGTGATGGCACCTACGGCATATCCCATCAGACCGACAATGATCAGTGTGAATGGAGCCCATGCAGTCCAACCGGAGAGCAGATCGAAGAGTCCCATGCCGACTCCGCCGGCGATCGCACCACTTTTCTTACCAAAAATAATGGCGCAGATAAAAAGAGGTACGTTTCCGAGATGGATCAATCCGCCGTTTGCAGTGATTGGAAGTCTTATATTAATAAATGCAGTGAATACGTAGGTCAGGGCAATAAAAAGAGCCGTGATCGTGATAAAACGGATATTTGATAAAGATTTTGAATCAGCAGTCTGTGCTGTAGAGGTAGTTGATGTTTTCATAAATAAAATTCTCCTTTTTATGGTTTGTATTTGTGTCAATTCCCAGGATTGTTGTTGGGATTACTATATACAAAAACTGTCATGAATTAAAAATCCAGTTTAAAACAAATTGACCATGCCAGTTTTAAAAATATAATAATATTGACAAAACAATACTATATGATGTATAGTATTAAACAAGAAATAATATTACAAATAAAATAACAAGGAGTGAGTACATGGTATTTAATACAGGCGCAGCCCTTTTGGATGCGATTGTTCTTGCTGTCGTGTCAAAGGAGGAAGAAGGAACCTACGGATATAAGATCACGCAGGATGTGCGGAAAGCGATTGAGGTTTCAGAATCTACACTGTATCCGGTTTTGCGGAGACTGCAAAAGGATGGATACCTGATCGTGTATGACAGGGAGTGCGGAGGAAGAAACCGGAGATATTACCAGATTACGGAGACCGGCGAAGAAAAGCTGGCAGAATACCGCAGCGAGTGGGAATCGTATTCTTCGAAAATATCAGAACTATTTTCAGGAGAGGAGTCAGAAGAATGAATAAAGAAGAATTTTTAAAACGTCTGGAGCAGCTGCTTTCGGATATTTCAGAGGAAGAGAGAGCGGATGCACTTGCCTTTTACAGAAGTTATTTTGAGGATGCCGGAATTGGAAATGAGGCATCGATCTTAGAGGAACTGGAGTCGCCGGAGAAGGTGGCGGAAGTGATCAAGAAAGATCTTGGGGTGAGTGAAACGGCTGATGCGGAAACACCTGAGGAAGATGTGCGCAGCGAAAAAAATGAGACTCATACAGAAGGAACATCTGGGGATGGTCAAAATGCCAAAACACGAATGGATGATCCATATATGAACAGTTTATATGGAAGCAGTACTTACGGGTCAGGTAATTATGAGCAGAAGAATACTGCTTATACCGGCGGAACTTATGGCAGTCAGAATACGTCCGGCCAGATCGATATAGAGAATCTGAAAAAGGAAAATCAGAAGAATAAAACAGAAAAAACAGTTTTATGGGTGATCCTCGCAGTTTTGACAAGCCCGGTCTGGATCACGGTTGCAGCGGTTCTGGCGGCGATTCTTGTAGCAGTTTTAGCGTGTGTGTTTGCAGTGGCAGTCAGCATTGTTGCAGTGATGGCGGCGTTAGTGATCACTGGATTTGTATTGGCAGGCATTGGTGTCGGATATCTTTTCACAAAAGGCGTGGCAGTAGGTCTTGGACTGTTAGGCGGTGGACTTTTGGTTCTTGCGCTTGGAGTACTTGCAGTGTGGCTTGTGGTATGGTGCTTTGGCTGGTTTGTCCCATGGGCAGTGAAAGGCATTGCAGAGCTTTGCAAAAAGGCATTTGGCAAGACAAAGAGAGGAGTGTGAGATGAAATGAAAAAATTTACAAAGATTATATTGATCATTGCAGGAAGCTTAGCCGCACTCGGAATTGTTTTCAGCGGTATCGCCGCAGTGATGGGAGCCGGATGGTCAACCATCCACCGGAAAGCACTTGCCGGTGAACTTGATTTTGGCAACTGGCATATTGGCAATGGAGTTTATTATGCTTATGATCAGGGACATGGCATCTTGGATCATTTTTGGGATGATGATTATGATGATTGGGATGATGATTATGATGACGATGATGATTGGGACGACGACGACTGGGATAATGACGACTGGGATGATGAGGATGACGAGCTCATGGATGATAATAGGGCGGTGGAGAGTTTTGGTTCCTGGATCCTGAATCTTACGGATTTGAAGAGTGAACCGGCAGGAACGGAAAGCTGCATTATACCTTATCCGGCATCAGAAGCTGCTTCCCTGAAACTGGAACTGGATGTGGTAAATGAACTTATTTTTGAAGTGTCGGATTCTGCGGATGAGATCAGTATTAAAATGGAAAATGGGTATCAGGATTATCTTTCTACAAAACAGAAGGATTCCGCTCTGAAGGTATCCTATCACAGCGGACACCACCATTTTGAGAAAGGACCGACCTTTACGGTAGTTCTGCCAAGACAGTGCGAAAATCTGACACTGGACATTGTAGTGGGAGCCGGGGATATTTCCATGGAAAGCGAAGCGTTTACGGCAAGAAAAGTAAATGTGTCTGTTGGAGTGGGAGAACTCTCTGTGAATCAGATTTCAGCCAGCGAGAAAGCTGTGTTTGAAGTTGGCACAGGAGATGTGTCGATTCTGAATGGACAGTTCCCGAAAGTGTCTATCGAAGCAGGAGTTGGAGATGCCGTGTTCAGCGGAAGCGTTTCAAACAAACTGGAAGTGGAGGCAGGAACCGGCGATGTCAATGTCTCTCTTACCGGAACAGAGAAAAGCTATGCATTTGATCTGTCTGCCGGACTTGGAGAAATCAGGTTGAACGGGCAATCGAAAGGGGCTTTTGATGCGGAGTATGAGACCGGCAGCAACGGCGGAGCAGAAGTGGAACTGACTGCAGGAGTGGGAGATATTTCTGTTTTGACGGAAAAATAATAAGGATGTTTCATGAACGCCCTTATACATATGGATAAAAATTGAAAAGGCTCAGATCGGTGTATTGTACGTCTGCAAAATCCGGTCTGAGTCTTTCTTTCTTTTGGTATGTCCTGCTTATTTCCATACTTTGTCTTTTTAATCACAATATGATATGATGAACACGAAAGAAAAAACATACAAGAATTCGTATATTTTTAATAGGAAGAACAGGAGCAGGGGAATGGGAAAAAGAACACGGATTGTTTTATATGCACTGTCACTTGTGACAATGCTTGCAATGGTGACACTGATTATTTTTTCACATGGAAGACAGAGCGGTGAGCCGGCGAAAGATGCACTGTCCGAGACGGATATCAGCAGCACGGAGAAACCGGTTCAGATACCGGAAGCGGAAGAATCAGAAGAGACGGAAGCAGCAGACGGGCAGAACAGGATCCAAAACGACACAGAACAGGAAGAAGCGGACATAGCAGGTGGAGAAACGGACAAGCAGGCAGAGGCAGGGAATACCGAAGGAGACGGCAGCACAACACTGATTTTTGCAGGGGATGTACTGTTTGCAAACGCCTTTAAAAGCAACTATGATGCGGGCGGAATTGAAAAAGTGATCGAGCCGCAGCTGCTGCAGGAGCTGCAGGATGCAGATATTTTCATGGTGAATAATGAGTTCCCATTCAGTAACCGTGGAGAGCCGATGGAGGACAAACAGTTTACGTTTTGCTGTGATCCGAAATATGTGAAAGCTTTAAATGAGATGGGCGTGGATATTGTATCACTCGCCAACAATCACACCTTAGATTATGGAAGAGATGCGTTGTCTGATACGTTTACGACACTGGACGGAGCCGGTATTTTGTATGCAGGAGCCGGAGAGACTAAAGAACGCGCATATGAATTGCAGATTATCGAGAAAAATGGAAAAAAATTCGGATTTCTTGCGGCATCCCGCGTGGTGCCGGAATCAAACTGGAAAGTGGAAGAACGGACACCGGGAATGCTGACCGCTTATGATGATACAAAATTGGTACAGTTGATCAAAGAAGCCCGAAGCGGATGTGATTTTCTGGCGGTCTATATCCACTGGGGCGTGGAATACGATGCGTATCCGCAGGACTATCAGACAAAGATTGCCACAGATTGTTTTAATGCAGGGGCAGATCTGATCCTTGGAGCACATACACACTGTTTACAGGGAATTTCCTATATCAGTGGGAAACCGGTCTTTTACAGCCTTGGAAACTTTGTGTTTGGACAGAACATTGATAAGACGGCTGCAGTGAAAGTACAGGTTTCGTCCGATGGAACCGTATCTTATGGATTACTTCCGGTTTATGCGGCGGGGGGCACAACAAAACTGATGGATACAAACAGTGCATCTGCGCTGTATCAGTATATGACACAGATTTCAGATGGCGTTACGATCGGTGCGGATGGAAAAATCAATTAAAGGGGAGAAGAACATGAAAAAGAAACTTATGAGAATGCCGAAGGTGGTTACGATACTCGTTGCGGTACTGATCGTAGCTATTTTTCTGGGAAGTATGGATGTGGCAGCGTTTTTTCTTGCCGATACAGTTTCGCTTCCGGGTTATGGAAGCAGTATGATCGCAGAGTTTATGGCAGGAGTGGTTGCATTTCTGCTTTTATGCCTGTTTGGTTATCTTGGAGTTCTGGGAGAAAAAGGAAAGGGATTTATCCATGGTCTTTATATTGGCGGATTCCTGACAGGATACTGTTGTCTGGAACTGGCGGCACAACTTTATGTGCAGATGATGACACCGGATGCAAAAGTTGTATCTGTATTGGAAATCCTGTTTTTTGCTGCAACCATGTTTCTGATCGGATGGACGGAGGAACTTATTTTCCGCGGTGTGATCCTGAATCTGTTTCTGGAACGTTTTTCCAAAACGAAAAGAGGGATTCTCTGGGCGGTCATTCTCAGTGGTGTATTGTTCGGGGCGGTACATTTGACAAATATTTCACAGGGAGTGACTGTGACGAGTGCGATGATCCAGGCAATCAACGGAGCGTTTTTGGGTGTGATCTTTGGCGCAGTTTATGCCCGGTCAGGAAATATCTGGCTTGTAATGACTTTTCATGCACTGGTCGATTTCGCAAGTTTGATGGGCAGCGGAATTTTTGGAGCTGGAACAACTGTGGAACAGATCAACCAGATGTCTGCCGCTAATTTGATTGCCGTTCCTGTTTTGCTGATTCCGTGTATTGTGCTGCTTCGCCCGAAAAAACTTCTGGAGATGGAGCAGGAGGCAAATCATATCGTGGTGTTTGAAACATTCGAGGAGGCAGACCGGAATGCTGCTTTGTCGCTTGCACTTGGAATGATATCCATTCTGACAGGATTTATGGGATATGGTCTTGGCATTGGAATCGCTGGACTGATCGGTGGCAGACTTTCGAGAAAGGTGCAGCCGGAGAAAAACGGAATGGCACTGGCGGGTATGATTTTATCCGGAATCGGTATGGCGGTATCGATCATTGGAATGATCGTGTTGTGTTTTGTCTATTCAAATCTGAATGGTCTCTTTGCCGTTATGATGACGAATGGTGTGAAATGATTTTAAGGCAAATAAGCTAAAACAAGTTTACATTTACTAAAAATAAGGTTATTATTTCAATAACCTTTTGAGAGAATGGTAAAATCTTTCAAAAATAGCAGGAAGAAGATAGGAGAATTGCGATGAGTTACATGGAAACCTACAGAGAATGGTGTACAAACCCATATTTTTCAAAAGAAACAAGAGCAGAATTAGAAGCGATCAGGGATAATGAGGCAGAGATCGAGGACCGTTTCTACCGTCAGCTTGAGTTTGGAACTGGGGGACTCCGCGGAGTGATCGGGGCAGGAACGAACCGTATGAACATTTACACTGTAAGACAGGCGACTCAGGGGCTTGCAAATTATATCATTTCCCAGAACGGACAGGAAAAAGGCGTTGCCATCGCCCACGATTCCAGAATTATGTCACCGGAATTTGCCGAGGAGGCAGCACTCTGTCTGAATGCAAACGGAATCAGGGCTTATGTGTTTGACAGTCTTCGCCCGACACCGGAACTTTCCTTTACAGTCCGCGAACTTGGCTGTGTTTCAGGAATTGTGATCACAGCAAGCCATAACCCAAGAGAATATAATGGATACAAAGTTTACTGGGAGGATGGTGCGCAGATCACACCGCCTCATGATAAAAATATCCTTGCAGAAGTAGCAAAAGTAACATCTTTTACACAGGTTAAGACCATGGCAAAAGAGGATGCTGTGAAAGCCGGACTTTTTGTGACAATCGGAAAAGAAATCGATGACCGTTACATGGAAGAGCTGAAAAAACAGTCCATCCATCCGGAAATCATCAAAGAGATGGCAAAAGACATCAAGATTGTATACACACCATTACATGGAACCGGAAATCTCCCGGTGCGCCGTGTGTTAAAAGAACTTGGATTTGAAAATGTCTATGTTGTAAAAGAGCAGGAACTTCCGGACGGAAACTTCCCGACCGTTGCTTATCCGAACCCGGAATCTCCAAAGGCATTTGAGCTTGCCTTAAAACTTGCAAAAGAAGTGGATGCAGATATTGTGCTTGCCACAGACCCGGATGCAGACCGTCTCGGTGTTTACTGCAAAGATACCAAGACCGGAGAGTATGTGACTTTTACCGGAAATATGTCCGGAATGCTCATCGCAGAATATATTTTAAGAGAGAAAACAGCAACCGGAACGATGCCTGAGAATCCTGCACTTGTAGAGACTATCGTTACAACGGACATGGCAAAAGCGATGGCAGCTTCCTATGGCGTGGCACTGATCGAGGTACTGACCGGATTTAAGTATATCGGAGAGCAGATCAAATGGTTTGAACAGAACCACTCCCACAACTATGTATTCGGTCTGGAGGAGAGTTATGGATGCTTAGCCGGAACATATGCAAGAGATAAAGATGCCTGCGTAGCAGTCATGATGTTGTGCGAGGTGGCTTCCTGGTGCAAAAAACATGGAAAAACATTGTGGGATGCCATGATCGACCTGTATGAGAAATACGGTTACTACAGAGAGGGACTTTCCACGATGACCTTAAAAGGAATCGACGGAGCCGCCCAGATCCAGCAGATGATGAGTGATATGCGGAACAATCCAAAGAAAACACTCGGTGGATTTGAAGTGCTTGCAGTCCGCGATTATAAAGAGGATACAAGAAAAGATTTAAAGACCGGGGAAGTGACAAAAACAGGACTTCCGGCTTCCAATGTTTTATATTATGAACTTTCTGACAATGCATGGTGCTGTGTGCGCCCGTCCGGAACAGAGCCTAAGATCAAATTCTACTATGGAGTCAAAGGCACCTCTTTGCAGGATGCAGAGGAAAAACTGGAAGCATTAAAAAAGGATCTTGTGGAAGAATAGATAAATGAATATTTGCAGAAGTTGTGATTGCCTCTGAGAAGAAGTAAATATATAATTTAGATTTAATATTTATACCAAAATAAAAAACAAGAATCAGAGACAGAGAAGGAGAATCACATGTTTGATGACAAATTTGTCTGGGGCGTGGCAAGCAGCGCATATCAGGTAGAGGGAACTGACCCGGATGACGGAAGAGGAAAGACGGTCTGGGACACTTTTACGGAGCAGGGACGCATTTTTCAAAATCAGAATGCGTACACAAGCTGTGATCATATGCATCATTATAAAGATGACTATGCATTAATGAAAAATCTGGGGATAAAAGCATACCGTTTTTCCTTAAACTGGGCGCGGATTCTGCCGGAAGGTACCGGGCGCGTCAATGAAAAAGCAATTTTGATGTACCGTGACATGATCCTTACAATGAAAGAAAATGGCATTACACCATATATTACCCTGTTTCACTGGGAGTTTCCACAGGCATTGCAGGAAAAAGGCGGCTGGCTGAATGAGGAAGTGGCAGACTGGTTCGGGGAATATGCAAAAGTGGTGGCAGAGAATTTTTCGGATCTCTGTGAGTATTTTATCACGATCAACGAGCCGCAATGTGTGGTTGGACTTGGACATTTAAGCGGTGTTCATGCACCGGGATTGAAATTATCGGTTCCAGAGACTTTTCAGATTGCACATAATCTGTTGAAAGCGCACGGACAGGCAGTGATCAATTTAAGAAAATACGCAAAACAAAAAATACGGATCGGCTTTGCACCGACCGGGGGAGTGGCTTATCCATACACGGACAGTGCAGAAGATATCGAGGCTGCCAGAAAAGTTTATTTTGGATTTTACAATCCGATGGATAACTGGACCTGGAATATCTCATGGTTTTCAGATCCGGTCTTTTTAGGTCATTATCCGAAAGAGGGACTGGAAAAATTCAAAGAGTATCTGCCGGAGATCACAGAGGAAGATATGCAGCTGATTCATCAGCCACTGGATTTTATGGGACAGAACATATATAATGGCTATTATGTGCGTCAGGGCGCAGACGGCGAACCGGAGTTTGTGGACCGGGAACCGGGATTTCCAAAGACGGCGTGCAACTGGCCGGTAACACCAAAAGCATTTTATTATGGAATCAAATTTTTGACGGAGCGGTATCCGCTTCCTTTGTATATCACAGAAAATGGTATGTCCTGTCATGATAATGTGAGCTTTGACGGCAGAGTACATGACAATGATCGCATCACGTTTTTGGATTCCTACATCGGAGCCATGCAGAGGGCATATGATGAGGGAGCCGATATCCGGGGGTATTTCCTGTGGACATTTCTGGATAATTTTGAATGGTCCGAGGGATACAGGGAACGTTTTGGCATGATTTATGTGGATTTTATGACACAGCGGAGAATTGTAAAAGATTCTGCGTTTTGGTATCAGAATGTGATTGGGACAAATGGAGGCAATTTATCAACAAATCAGACCACGAAAGAAATTTTATTTTTAGATCCGGTATGTACACACAACATCTGGGGCGGTACGCGATTGAGAGAGGATTTTCATTATCCGGTCGAAGGTGATGATTTATGGGAGTGCTGGGGAATTTCTGCACATCCAAATGGAGACGTAACTTTAAGAGACTGTGGATTCCGTGGAATGAAGCTGTCCGAATTGTGGAAAAAACATCCGGAAGTTTTCGGAAAGGTGGACAGTGACCGTTTCCCGCTCCTGATCAAAATTATCGATGCGAAAGATGACCTGAGCATTCAGGTACATCCAGACGATGATTATGCAAAAGTCCATGAAAATGGTTCACTTGGAAAAACAGAGTGCTGGTACATTCTCGACTGCAAGAAAAATGCGACGATCGTTATCGGACACAATTCAAGGACAAAAGAGGAATTAAGCCGGATGATCCATGAGGGAAAGTGGAGTGAATTTATCCGTGAGATCCCGATCAAAAAAGGCGATTTTCTTCAGATCGATCCGGGAACAGTTCATGCGATCAAAGGCGGAACACTCATTCTGGAAACACAGCAGAACAGTGATATTACCTACCGCGTTTATGATTATGGCCGTCTCTCCAATGGAAAGCCGAGAGAGCTACATATCGACAAGAGTATTGACGTGATCACTGTGCCTGCAAAATCGGCTGCAGACAGTGTGAAATCGGTGGCAGATCTTCCGGTCAATACGTTAAATGAACTGTATGCCTGCAAATACTTTCATATCTATAAAATAGATGTTTCAGGTAAAATGACTTTTGAGCAGAATGCACCTTTTATGAATATGACAGTTACGGATGGCAATGGAATCGTCAACGGTCAGCCGGTGAAAAAAGGAGATCATTTCATACTTCCAAATGGCTTCGGAAACGTGGAATTGCAGGGCAGAATGCAGATCATTGCCTCCACGATATAAACCAAAAACCGTTGATTATTACGGCGTGCACTGCGGGGTAGAAGCATGTAGATCAAAATTCCCCAGAGAGGAAATACACAGATGAATCAGGAAGAAAGACGAGAGAAACGAAAAAAAGATACACAGAGTGCGGTCATAGTTGTGGCAGTATTTTTTATAGTACTTGCAGTTTTGATCGGAGGAATTGTGTTTGCAGTCCATAAATTTGTAAAACCGGGAGCAGATAAACCGGAAAAGAATACCGAGAGCGTGACAACAGAGGCGACAGAAGAACCGGAAACAACTCCGGTAACCGAAGTCAGCGATCCGTTGATGGATCAGGCAATGCAGATTGCTGCCGGCATGACCTTAGAGCAGAAAGTAGCGCAGATGTTCATGATCACACCGGACGCACTGACCGGAGTGGACGGAGCAACGATGGCAGGAGATTCCACAAAGACAGCCTACACGCAGTATCCGGTCGGTGGTCTGATTTATATGGCAAAGAACCTGACCGGAACCGATCAGACGACACAGATGCTTACCAATATGAAGAGCTACAGTCAGGAAATAGTAGGAATTCCAGTGTTCCTCGGTGTGGATGAGGAAGGTGGAACAGTAGCAAGGATTGCATCCAACAGTGCTTTTGGAGTGACAGATGTTGGAAATATGAGTGATGTAGGAGCGACCGGGGATTCCCAGAATGCATACAATGCAGGAAGTACGATTGGAACGTATCTGAACACACTTGGTTTTAATATGGATTTTGCTCCGGTTGCGGATGTGTTGACGAATCCGGATAACACCGTGATCAAAGACCGGTCATTTGGTTCAGACAGCCAGCTTGTGGCGGATATGGTCTGTGCTGAGATGCAGGGACTGAACGAACACCAGATATTAAGCGTGGTAAAACATTTTCCGGGACAGGGAGCTACAGCAGGGGATTCCCATGACGGGGCAGTTTCTACAGATAAATCTTTGGATGACCTGCTGGCAAATGAGCTTGTTCCATTCCAGCAGGCAGTGAATAACGGAGCATCTTTTGTGATGGTAGGACATATTTCAGCACCAGCTGTTACAGGGGATGATACGCCGGCTTCGCTTTCCTCTGTCATGGTGACAGATGTGCTTCGCAACCAGCTTGGCTTCCATGGTGTAGTGATCACAGACGCAATGAATATGGGGGCGGTCACCGGAACATACAGTTCTGCTGATGCGGCAGTGACGGCAATTCAGGCAGGTGTAGATATGATCTTAATGCCGGATGATTTCCAGAGTGCATATCAGGGTGTGATGGATGCAGTGGCTGGTGGAACGATCACAGAGGATCGTATCAATGAATCTGTTGCAAGGATCATCAAAGTGAAACTTACAATGTAGCATAATATGCAGCAGAATAAAACGAAAAATTGATAAAATATCGCAATCAACTTTGATTTTATCGCTTTACTTTTTGAAATTGTTATGTTATTCTGTGACTATGGTGCGGTAAGTGTACCATAGAAATATTTTTTGGAGGTACTTTTCAATGAACAAAGGTACAGTAAAGTGGTTTAACAACCAAAAAGGATACGGATTCATCTCCGATGAACAGGGAAATGATGTATTCGTTCACTACTCAGGTCTTAATATGGAAGGTTTCAAATCCTTAGAAGAAGGCGCTGCAGTAGAATTTGAAGTTGTTGAAGGTGCAAAAGGACCACAGGCAACAAACGTAACAGTAGTAAGATAATTTTATTATCGCTTGTTACTACAGTCTAAATCAGTAGTTTCATGTACCTTTTTCTTTATTAAATAGAACTTGTTTTATTTTTCTAGATTAAGATATTGCAAACAATGGATTTGAAAAAGAGTGTCGGTTTTCCGGCACTCTTTTTTGTATACATAACTAAAAAATCCATGCAAACAGTCTTGAAGAATCTGGAGGGGTTCTATATAATAAAAAGGAGATAGATAATGCCAAATTTCCGAAATTAACCAACCGTGTGCACTATCTGAAACATGAAGAGGGAGGCGTAAACGCAGTGTGTGAAATAATGAGAAAATATTCAGAAGAAGTCGCAGAAAAAGCATATCTGCAGGGCGAGGAAGCCGGCAAAGAAATCGGTCAACGCCACACCGCCATCGCCGAACTCCAGTCCGAATCCAGATAACAGAAAAACATAATGAAACATGACAAAGAAACCATTTTTTAAAGGATGGTTTCTTTTTTTAAGTTCATTTAAGGTTCGCCTGATAAGATATGCGCAAAGGAAAGGAGACACTTATGGCAGATCAGATGATATTTAAAAGGTGTGAGATCAAATATATGTTGGATATCACGCAGGCGGAACTGTTAAAAAATCAAATGAAACAGTACATGACCGCAGACGAGCATGGAGTGAGTACAATATGCAGTCTCTACTTTGATACACCGGACTATCTGCTGATCCAAAGATCAATGGAACACCCGGTTTATAAAGAAAAACTGAGATTGAGAAGTTACGGCACGGCAGACAAGGACACGACCGTTTTTGTGGAACTGAAAAAGAAGTATGAGTCTGTTGTATACAAAAGAAGAATTGCAATGACGGAGGACGAGGCAGAACGTTACCTGCTTTTTCATGAAAAAGTAAAAGACACACAGATCACCAGAGAAATCGATTACTGTCTGAAAAATTATAAAAAGCTGGCTCCGGCAGTGATGCTTTCCTATGAGAGAGAAGCTTTTTATGCGAAGGACGATCACGAGTTCCGGATCACGTTTGATCAGAACATTCTCTGGAGAAATTACGACCTTTCTCTTTGTAAAGGAATTTACGGAGAAGCAATTTTAGATAAAAATAAAGTGCTTATGGAAGTGAAAACGGCGGGCGCAATACCGCTCTGGATGGTTCATTTTCTGACAGAAAATCAGATTTACAAAACGTCATTTTCCAAATATGCGACCGCCTACCGCACGATTTATGCGAGAGAGCAGAGAAGAAGCTGTCCACCGGAAAATTTCTTTGTGTTTACCGGAGATGAGGTTGTGCAGCAGGCAATAAAATGTTAAAAAAGAAATGGAGAAATTAATATGTTAAACAATTTATTTACAGGAATTTTTGATACAGCAGGTGCGGCGGTGATTTCCGTGCCGGATTTTTTGCTCTGTATTGTGGTGTCACTGCTGATCGGGGCATTCATCACATGGGTTTACACTTATAAAAACCGCTATACGACAAGCTTTGCAGTGACACTCGCAATGCTTCCGGCAATCGTTTGCATTGTTATCATGATGGTAAACGGAAATGTAGGTGCCGGAGTGGCTGTGGCAGGAGCATTTTCGCTTGTACGTTTCCGTTCTGTGCCGGGAACTGCAAAAGAGATCGGAACCATTTTTCTTGCAATGGCGGCAGGACTGATCGCAGGGATGGGTTATCTTGGGTTTGCAGTACTGTTTTCACTCATTATGGGAGCCGTGATGTTTGTGTTAAATGTGACCGGATTCGGTGTAAAAAAAGCAGAAGTAAGAGAAAAAACACTTCGTATCACAATCCCGGAGGATTTAAATTACGGAGCAGCATTTGATGATCTTTTTGAAAAATATTTATCATCCTGTGAAGTAGTCGCTGTGAAAACCTCCAATATGGGAAGTCTTTACAAACTTACCTATCATGTGACGTTAAAAGACAATGCGGAAGAGAAAACATTTCTCGATGAATTGAGATGCAGAAACGGAAATCTGGAAATCAGTATGATGAGACAGGAGGCAAATGTCAATGAGTTATAGAAGAAAAAAACTGCTGGCATTGTTTTGTGCTACGGCATTATCCATGACGGCAGTGGCAGGCTGTACAGGGACAAAGAGCAGTACTGGCAATGTTGTTTCCTCGGAAACAGAAACAAATGCAGAAGAAACATCAGCACAGAGTGAAGCAGGAACTTTTTCAAGTGCAGATATGTTTACTGAGCGGGATCTGGCAGGAACCTATGAGGAGAGTGGGGCAGTTTATGTCACACTTTCCGATGATGGTATCACAGGGGAAACGGATGGCGTTGCGATCAATGGACAGATGGTGACGATCACGGCAGAAGGGACATATATTTTTTCCGGAACACTGTCGGAAGGACAGATTGTGGTGGACGCAGATAATGCGAAAGTGCAGATCGTATTTGATAATGTGGACATTACCTGTGCTTCAAGTGCAGCAGTGTATGTAAAAAGCGCAGAGAAAGTATTTGTAACGCTTGCAGAAGGATCGCAGAATACGCTTCGCAATACGGATGAGTATGTTGCGATTGACGACAACAACATTGATGCCGTGATTTTTGCAAAATCAGACCTTACGTTAAACGGCACTGGAAGTCTGACGATCATATCAGCAGAAGGACATGGAATTGTATCCAAAGATGATCTGAAAATCACAGGCGGTACATACGATATCACAGCAGCAGGGCACGCATTATCGGGAAAAGACAGTGTGCGTATCGCAGATGGAACCTTTATTTTAACCGCAGAAAAAGATGGCATTCATGCGGAAAATGCAGATGATGAAGAAAAGGGCTATATTTATATTGCAGATGGTGATTTTACGATCACAAGTGATGGCGATGGCATGGACGCTTCCAATATCGTGCAGATCGAGGATGGAACACTTGACATCACAGCTGGGGGCGGCGCTGCAAACAGTCTGAAAACGCATGAGTCAGATGTGCCGGGTGGACCGGGTGGCGGAATGCCACAAAACGGCGAGAAACCGGACGGAGAAAGCATGCCACAGATGGGCGAAAAGCCGGACGGAGAAAATATGCCACAGGATACCACAACCGACGAGAGCGGCACCAGCACAAAAGGAATTAAGGCAGGTGGCGGCATGTACTTAAATGGAGGAACTTACCAGATTGATTCCGCAGATGATTCCATCCACAGCAACGCAAATATTACGATCGCAGATGGAACATACACGCTTGCGACAGGCGATGATGGTGTGCATGCAGATGATGCACTGATAGTAAATGGTGGTACGATCACCGTGACAGAGAGTTATGAAGGTCTGGAAGGCCTGACGGTGACGATCAACGATGGAACGATTGATATCACTGCAAGTGATGACGGTATCAATACAGCAGGCGAGAAAATGGAATTAAACGGTGGATATATCCACATTCTGGCAGGCGGCGACGGCGTGGATTCCAACGGCGATCTGACGATCAACGGCGGTGAGATCTACATTGACGGTCCGTCTGATAACGGAAACAGTGCGATCGATTACGGCGACCGGTCGTCTGCGTATGTGAACGGCGGAACGCTTGTGGCAATCGGCAGCAGCGGCATGGCAGAGGGGATGAGTGATTCTTCCAAACAGAAGGTTCTTATGGTAAAATTAGGAGAACAAATGGAAGCCGGCAACGTTGTGCTGACAGACAGTGAGGGAAATGTGATCGTAAGTTACACGGCATTAAAAACCTATGACTGTGTGATCATCAGCACCGCAGAGGTGGAGAGCGGAGCAACGTACACGCTCACAACATCGGGAACGACGACAGAAGTGACCGCAGAATAAAAACAGCTGAGGGCAGGAATCGGTATCACTGTGAAATAAACGAAAGGCATGGGATTTTGTATGAGGTTATTGCTTGCAGAAGATGAAGAGGATTTGAGCCGTGCGCTTGTCACGGTGTTAAAACATAACAATTACTCGGTAGATGCTGTGTACGATGGTGCAGAAGCCTTGGACTATCTGGAAAACGGTGACAATTATGACGGCGTGATCTTAGATATCATGATGCCCAAAATGGATGGTATCACCGTATTAAAAACAATCCGCAGACATGGAAATTCCGTTCCGGTCCTGCTGCTCACAGCAAAGGCAGAGATTGATGACCGTGTGGAGGGTTTAGACAGTGGCGCAGACGATTATCTGCCGAAACCATTTTCCATGAAAGAGCTTCTGGCGAGGATCCGGGCAATGACAAGGAGACAGACGGACACGACCGATAATGTGCTGGCATTTGGTGATATTGCACTGAACCGTTCTACATATCAGCTCACAGGACCGGAGAATCCAGAAGGTATCCGTCTTGCTGGCAAGGAATACCAGATGCTTGAAATGCTCATGTCTAATCCAGGACAGGTCATTTCCCCGGATCTTTTTATGGATAAAATCTGGGGTTACGATTCAGAAGCGGAACAAAATGTCGTATGGGTATATATTTCCTATTTGAGAAAAAAATTAACCTCCATTGGAAGTCAGGTGAAGATCAAGGCGGCCAGAGGACTTGGATATTCATTGGAGAAAGACAATGCTTAAAAAATTAAGAAGAAAATTTATTGCAATTGCAATGCTGTCTGTTTCTATCGTGCTGATCGCAATTGTCGGTACGATCAATATTGCAAACTACATCAGTATCAATCAGGCGCTGGATGCAAGACTCTCCCTGATCGCTGACAACGGAGGTACTTTCCCGGATATGACACCCGGAGATTTTGGAAAAAAATTGGAACCTAAGTCAGATCAGCCACCGGCAATGAATGACCTGCAAAAGCATGGAATTTCGCAGGAAAGTCCGTTTGACACCCGGTATTTTACAGTGACGATCGCACCGGACGGTACAGTGGAATCTGTGGATACCGGAAAAATTGCTTCCATCTCAGCCGGGACAGCGGAGGAATACGCAGCGGAGCTGTGGAAAAAAGGAAAGAAAAAAGGCTTTTTCGCTGATTATAAATACCTTGCAACGGACAGTGACGGCTCGACGATGTATGTATTTTTAAACTGTCAGCGGGAAATCTCTACCATAAGAACATATGTTCTTGCAAGCGTGGGAACAGGAACACTCGGACTTGTTATCGTGTTTGTCATGATCTACTTTTTCTCCGGAAAAGTGTTAAAACCGGTGTCAGAAAGCTATGAGAAACAGAAACGCTTTATCACGGACGCAAGCCATGAGATCAAAACGCCACTCACGATCATCGATGCCAACACCGAAGTCATTGAGATGATGGAGGGGGAAAACGAGTGGACGCAGAGTACGAGAAAACAGATTGCAAGACTGACTTCCCTCACGGAAAAACTGGTGTTTCTCTCCCGCATGGACGAGGAAGGGACAAAGCTGGAAAAAGTGTCATTTTCACTTTCTGATGCAGTGCTTGATACCGCAGAGGGATTCCGCTCTGTCGCAAAAACAAAAGGAAAACAATTTGAGATCAATGTGGCAGAGCATGTGGAATATGTCGGCGATGAAAAAAATATCCGTCAGATGATCTCCCTGCTTTTGGACAATGCAATGAAATATTCCTCAGAGCAGGGCATCATCCGCATCGCACTAAAAACTTCCGGAAAAAACAAAATCATCACCGTGTGGAATACCACAGACCAGATCGAAAAAGGAAAGCTGGATATGCTTTTCGAGCGTTTTTACCGTATGGACGCTTCCCACAATTCCAAGACCGGGGGCTTTGGAATCGGACTTTCCGTCGTGTATGCGATCGTGAAGGCACACAAGGGCAAAATTTCAGCCAAAAGCGAGGACGGAAAATCAATCTTATTTACCGTGGCATTGTAGCGTCTGGCTTCCCCCTCTCTCCCGGCTTTTACTTGGTTTTCATTATGGAATAGATAAAAGGGTTTCTTATAAAACTTGCTCGAATTGCGGCTTTATCAGTGTTCACATTTTGACTTTTTTGATTGTTTATATTCATTCAGAAATGGACAGTCCGCACAATGTGTCCGTCTGCGGCCACACTTCCTTCTTATCTGTATCGTGCGCAAGTTACATGCCGGAAAATCAGCAGATGAGCAGGTCAAAAATCACTCAGGCTTTCTTTGATTTTTGACCTGCAATAAAGGATGCTGATTCCGGCATTTACTTGCGCTAGATACAGATAAAGGAAGTGTGTCCCAGACGGACACATTGCGTGGACTGTCCATTGATGAATGTACATAAACTTAAAGTCAAAATGTGAACACTGATAAAGCACTCAATTCTCACAAAAGTTTTATAAGGAACCCTTTTATCCATTCCATAGCTTTACACTTTGGCAAAAGCCGGGAGAGAGGGGGAAGCCAGACGCTACAATTCGTCAAATGAAATCTGATTTTTCGTCAGAAAGCGTTTGAGGAGGGTGTCCCACTCGTGCTCAAGAGTTTTGTCGGTCGAGAAAATCCGGTAAGAGATACCCGTGGTCACGGTCAGTTCTCCATTCTGGAAGCGGATAGTTAAGAACACGGCGGAAATATCATTTTCAGTGAAAGAACTTCCGGTCTGGGAGAGGGTGCGTTTGAGATTTTCCGGCGATAACAGGAGGGAAAACTTGAAATAGGAAGGTGTTTTCTTTCCTTTGATCAGGTTGAAGCAGGAACTGCGCAAAAGACCATACGGAACAAAGGAAAGCCCGGTGAGATTCTGTTCTTCGAGTTCTTCTAAGGTGTAGAAGTCTTTTTGCAGCGTGCCGTCGATATGGCAGGATACATTCGTTGTGATGACAGCCTCCTGAATGAGAAAGTGGTCAAACACATCCTGGCACAGTAATTTATTCATAAAGTCCTTGACTTCGGCAATTTTTAAAGCGATCATAAAATCCTCCCAAAAGAAAATGGTATCAACATAAATTTATCATTGGTTTGTTTTCTTGTAAATAACTGAAATGACAAATTAGAGAAAATATGCTAGAATACAGAGGATTTGCGAATGCAAAATACAGAATGATTATACAGATTTGCAGCCGCAGATAAAAAGTCTATGGTTTGATGGAAAGGTTGGTAACAGATATGACAGAAACAGAAATTTTATTTGATTTATTGGAAAAGGGAGTTTCTCCGGCACACGCAGTGAGCGCATGCGAAAAAAGACTGACGGATGCCGGTTTTGAAGTGGTTGATTACGGTATGGCATGGAATCTAAAAGCGGGCGGAAAATATGTGATAAATCATCATGAAACGACATTGTTTGCATTCACATTACCGCAGAATTGGAGTGACAGAGAGCCTGCAATCCGCATTGCAGCAGCACATACAGATTTCCCATGCTTAAGGATCAAACCGTCCTGCGATATTCAGACAAACGGATACGCACAGGTGAATGTGGAAGTTTACGGCGGCGCAATCTTAAATACATGGCTCGACCGTCCACTCGGTGTAGCCGGAAGAGTTGCAGTGCGCAGTGGGGATGTGTTTACACCGAAAGTGGTCACGTTCCAGTCTGAAAAAAATCTTATGACCATCCCGAATCTTGCAATCCACATGAACCGTGAGGTGAACAAGGGCGTGGAATTAAATAAGCAGACGGAACTGCTCCCAATCTGCGGACTTTCCGATGATGCAGACTATTTCCTTGATTTTCTTGTAAAAGAGCTTGCTGTGAAAAAAGAGGATATTCTGGATTTTGAGCTGACCATTTATAATAAAGAAAAGCCGGAGTTTGTGGGATTAAACGATGAGTTTATCTCTGCATCCAGACTCGATAACTTAAATTCCTGTTCTGCACTGGTGTCTGCGATCATCGACAGCGACAGGGCAGACGGCATGAATCTCATTGCACTGTTCGATCACGAGGAGATCGGAAGCCGTTCCAAACAGGGTGCCGGTTCCATTCTGCTCCACGATATGCTGGTGCGTATTCTGACTGAGTGCGGACTGGAAAAAGAAGTGTGGAACAGACTGTACAACAGCATCATTTTATCCGTGGATGTGGCACATGGACTTCATCCAAACTATGCCGGAAAGATGGATCTGACCAACAAGCCGGTGCTTGGAAAAGGATTCTGTATCAAGGAAGCATGTTCCCAGTCCTATGCAACAGACTGTGGTGCGGTCGCAGTGATCCAGCAGATCTGTGAGAAGGATCAGATCCCATATCAGAAATTTGTGAACCGTTCGGATCTTGCAGGAGGCGGCACATTAGGCTCGATCGCATCAGCATTACTTCCGGTAAAAACAGTGGATATCGGAATCCCATTGCTTGCAATGCATTCTGCAAGAGAACTGATGGCAGCAGCAGACCAGCAGGCATTGAAGGATCTGGTGAGCGCTTATTTTGGCTGAACTGAAAAAAAAGATACATACAGCATGAAGTATGCATTTGACAGGAGAATCAGGTGAGAAAAAAATTTTTTTCCTATGTGGCAGGGAGTGCGGCGTGTGCAGCACTCATTCTGCTTTCGGGGTGTCAGCAGACAACCAATCAATTATCCGATATTACCCGCTATGTGGAGGAGAAAATTGCAGAAGGAAAAGGTACGGAAGTAAAAAGTAAAGAACAGGAAACGGACACTGAGCAGGCAGCAGTTTCCGGGGAAACAGAGAAGCAGGAAGAGCCATCCGTTGAAAAGCAGTCTGTGGACTGTTATGCATATCAGACGCTTCCGGAGGAAGTACGCACTGTGTACGACGAGGTTTATGATGCGATTCTCTATGAAAAAGAAGATGTGGCGCTGAGCACGTTAGACAACGAAGTCCTGCATCAGGCGTATGTTTCGGTGATGGCGGATCACGGCGGACTGTTCTGGGTATCGGGCTACACTTACACGCAGTATACCAGAGGGGAAAAGCTGGTGGATCTCCATTTTACACCAAAGTTTACCATGACGGATGCCGAGCGGATGGACATGCAGGCACAGATCGATGAGACAGTCAGTCAGATTTTGGCAGGGATCGATGCGCAAGCGCCGGATTATGACAAAGCAAAATATGTGTTTGATTATCTGGCTTCGAATGTTGCGTATAGCACAGGTGCGCCGGACAATCAGAACATCATCAGTGTGTTTGTCAATGGGGAAACGGTTTGTCAGGGATACGCTGCAGCAACGCAGTATCTTTTGGAAAAACTGGACATTCCCTGTGCAGTGGTGGCTGGAACGGCAGACGGACAGTCTCATGCATGGAATCTGGCAAAGCTGGATGGAGAGTATTACTATATTGATACGACCTGGGGAAATGCCACCTACAGCGGTGACGGAATGGGGCTGGATTCCTTTATCAATTATAATTATTTTGCAGTTACGACCGGGGAATTACAGAAAACGCACCAGCCGAATGACGATATTATCGTTCCGGTGTGTCAGGCGGTAAAAGACAATTATTATGTCCATGAAAATCTTTATTTTGACACATGGGATGCAGACAGTATCGGAAATGTATATCGGGCTGCCTATGAGCAGGGAGATGGTTTCTGCTCCGTCAGGTTTGCAGACAGGGAGCTGTATGAACAGGCATTCGCCTACTTTATCACGAAACAGAAGATCGTGCATTACTGCAAAGGACTGACATCTTTATATTATCTGGAAGATTCCGACCAGAACGTGCTGACTATAAAATTTTAATAAAAATCATAATATCCTCTATACAAAGTAAAGTTTTTGTGTTAATGTTACGTAGTAATCAATACTACATGTAATAGAAAAAAGAAACTTTTGATATAATAATGAATATCACAAGGAGGCAAAATCCTGCACAGCTTGCTGGGCATTGCTCCATGTAAGGACAGTCGCATTTTGCTTCGCAAAACAAGGAGGATACTATGTATAAGATTGTAATCGACAGTTGTGGGGAATTACCGGAAGAATTAAAACAGGATGGACATTATGAGACCGTTTCATTAGAGTTGGAAGTGGACGGATGCCGTATCAAAGATGACAGCACTTTTAATCAGTTAGACTTTTTGAGAAGAGTGAAAGAGAGTCTGAAAGGACCAAAGTCCTCCTGCCCGTCACCGGAGCAGTATATGGATGCATATGAGGGTGAGGCAGACCATGTTTATGTTGTGACATTGTCCGGCGGCTTAAGCGGCTCTTACAACAGTGCAGTGCTCGGAAAGAATCTCTATGAGGAAGAGCACACAGACGCAAAGAAAATTTATGTGTTCAATTCAAAATCAGCGTCCATCGGTGAGACGATCATCGGCATGAAGATTCAGGAATTTGAGGAAGCCGGATGCAGTTTCGACGAGGTTGTGGAGAAGGTGGAAGAGTACATCCAGTCCATGAACACCTATTTTGTATTGGAGACGTTAGAGACATTGAGAAAGAATGGCAGACTTTCCAATCTGAAAGCATTTATTGCCAATTCATTAAATATCAAGCCTGTTATGGGCTCAACAAAGGAGGGCTTAATCTGCCAGTTAGATCAGGCGCGCGGTATGAACAAAGCACTTGAGCGTATGGTGAAGGATATGATCTCAAAGACAAAAGACTGTGAGAACCGTGTTCTCGCAATCGCACACTGCAACTGCCCGGAGCGTGCAAAAGCAGTGAAAGAAAAAATCGAGAAGATTGCGAAGTTCAAAAAGATCATCATCATCAACACCGCAGGTGTCAGCAGCATGTATGCCAACGACGGCGGTGTGATCATGGCAGTATAGTCAGATGCAGACATTAACTTACGAAGAAACAGTAACAGCGATTGAAAATAAAAGAAGATTTGGAAACTTAAAGGGTGTCGAGATCTCAAAGATAATGTTAGAGAAGTTAGGACACCCGGAGAAAGATTTACGCATCATACACATAGCAGGGACGAACGGCAAAGGCTCCGTCTCTGCTTTTTTGCGCTCTGTTTTTGAATGTGCAGGATTGAAAACCGGGATGTTTACTTCTCCACATCTGGTGGATTTCAGGGAGCGCATCCAGGTGCAGGGAGATATGATCTCAAAAGCGGATACCACGCGCCTTGGAAACAGGCTTCTCTCTATGGATTTTGGCGTTTATCCGACGATGTTTGATTACTGTCTTGCGATGGCATTGCTGTATTTTAAGGAGCAGCAGTGTGATGTTGTGATTTTGGAGACCGGACTTGGTGGAACGTATGACTCCACGAATGCCTGCGGTGTGCCGGATGTGACTGTCATCGCAAAAATTGGTTTTGACCATATGGCGATCCTCGGGGACACACTTGCCAAAATTGCGGCAGAGAAAGCCGGAATCGTCAAGCACGGCACAGCACTTGTTTTAGAGAGCCAGGAGAAAGAAGCGATGGACGTGTTAAAACAGGCGGCGGAGCGGGCAGACATCAAAACCACAAAAGTTGTAAACTGGGACGAAATTAAAATCCTGCCACAAAAGGACGGAAAACAGTGTTTTTCCTATGCGGGATATGATGCAGTCACAATGAAAATGCTCGGTGTGCACCAGTATGAAAATGCCGTGGCGGCAATGCTTGCAGCAGAATTATTTTTTGAAAAATATTTTGCAGGAAAAAAGAATGTGCCGGAACTGAAAGCTTTGCAGCATGCGATCCGGGAAGGAATCGACCGGACGCAGTGGATGGGACGCATGGAACTTGTGAGCAATGATCCGTTTTTCTTGATGGACGGTGCGCATAACAGTAACGGTGTGGAGGCGCTGAAAAAAAGTCTGGAGACAATGTATCCGGATGAAAAATTCCATTTTATCATGGGTGTCATGGCGGATAAAGATTATGGGGAGATGATCCGGGAACTTCTTCCGCTGGCACTGGATTTTAAGACAGTGACTGTGGAGAGTGAGAGGGCATTGCAGGGAGAGGCGCTCGCAGACTGCATACGGGCAAAAGGGATCCCGGCGGAGGCGTATCAGAAACTTGCGGATGTGCTGCCGGATTTCTCAAAATCATCCGCAGAAAAGACAGTGGCATTCGGCTCACTGTATTTTATCGGGGAGATCGAAGCATTTCTGCGGGGAAAACAGTAACATGGTTTCCGGAGAATCTGGGAAAAGCAGCGTCCGTGCCCAATCATTACAGAAAAGTTACAAAATAGCATGGATTTAATATATTTTTAAAATTAATCATATGGTAATATTTATTTTTTTCATCTATAATAACAACAGTCTGTGCATATAATAAAAAAAGAAAACAGGCAGTTATTTTTTGTGAAAAACAGGTAGAGTTTTTGCAGAAAAGCACGTTGAACGTGCAGCACAAGCAGGAGAATGAGAGAAAGAATTACGTATGGTATTTAGCAGTTTTGAATTTTTGTTCCGGTTTCTGCCGGCTTTTTTAATCATATATTTTATCACACCGAAGAAGTTCCGCAACGCAGTACTCTTTTTGGGGAGCATTGCCTTCTACACCTATGGAGAGGCGCAGTATGTCCTGTTGCTGTTAGCGTCAGTCACGGTGAACTATGTGATCGCACGCAGCATGTATAAGACACCGGAGGACGGAAGAGGCAGAAGACAGGCAGTACTGCTTATTCTGGCGCTTTGCTACGATTTCGGAATGCTCTTTTTCTTTAAATACAGCGGTCTGACCACAAAACTGCCGCTTGGGATCAGTTTTTACACCTTCCAGATTGCAGCGTATGTGATCGATGTGTACCGTGGCATTGTCCCGGCAGAAAAATCTTATGTCAACCTTGGAACCTATCTGACAATGTTTCCACAGCTGATCGCCGGACCAATCGTAAACTATACCGAGGTGAGCAGCTGCCTGAAAAGAAGGACGGTGACAGCACGGGATTTTGAGAGTGGCATCCGTATCCTTGTGATCGGACTCGGATCCAAAGTCATTATCGCTGACCGGGTGGGAATGTTGTGGAACAACGTGCAGACGATCGGGTTTAACAGTATCTCAACGCCGTTGGCGTGGCTGGGTGCGGTCGCATATTCCATGGAGCTGTATTTTGATTTCGCAGGATATTCGATGATGGCGATCGGACTTGGAAAAATGTTGGGATTCCAGATTCCGGTAAACTTCCGTTTTCCATATATCTCAAAATCGGTGACGGAGTTCTGGCGCCGCTGGCACATTACACTGGGACGGTGGTTCCGCGATTATGTATACATTCCGCTTGGAGGAAGCCGGAAAGGCAGACTGCGGACGATGTTCAACCTTTTTGCTGTGTGGATACTGACCGCACTGTGGCACGGGGCAGGATATAATTTTCTGATCTGGGGCGGCATGCTGCTCGGGGCTTTATTTCTGGAAAAATTGTTTTTGCTTCCATTTTTACAGAACAGCAAAGTGATCGGACATGTCTATCTGTTACTGTTTGTGCCTGTGACCTGGATGGCATTTACGATCACGGATGTGCATCAGCTTGGAATTTATCTGACACGTATGTTTCCGTTTGTGAATGCACATACCGACATGGTCAATTCCATGGATTACATCAAATATCTGAAAGATTATGACAGCCTGCTGGCGATGGGAGTTCTTTTTGCAACTCCGGTTCCGGCGGTGATTTATGGAAGAATAAAGCGGGGGATGCTCGGTACGCTGGCAATTGCGGTGATCTTTGCACTCAGCATGTACTACCTTGCGGTATCTGCAAACAATCCATTTTTATACTTTAATTTTTAGATAACAGGAAGGAGCAGAAATGAAAAAAATCAGATATTGCAAAATCACCATTCTGATTTTAGCTGGCTGGGCAATCCTGTCAGCAATAGGATTTCTGGGAAAAGATACGATTTACAGCCGTTATACGGTCGATCCGGTAAAAACACCGTACTTTGTTCTGGTCATGCAGGGCATACACGATGGGATTTATCCATGGAGCAGCGACCATGAGTCACTCTGGGATAAATGGGAACATCTGGCAGAACTGAGAAGAGATGAGGAGCAGATCTCCGCGACTGAGAGCACAGAACCTGCCGCAGTGGGAACGGAGAGTATGGCAGAAACGGAGAAAGTGGCGGAGACAGAGCAGGAGGAAGTAAGAAGCTTTCATGCGGTGGACGCCGGGTACTTCTCGGACGCAGTGTTTATCGGTGACTCGAGAACCGTGGGACTTCATGATTACGGCGGACTCGATGACAGCACTTTTTATGCGACCGTCGGTATGAACGTATACAACCTCTGGACAGAAAAGTTCTGTGAAGTGGACGGGGAAAAAGTGACATTAGAGGAAGCGCTTAAGGCAAAAAAATACGGGAAAATCTATTTCCAGATCGGGATCAATGAGATGGGAAGGGGAACACTGGATGGTTTCATGACAGCCTATGAGGATTCAGTGGAAAAATTCCGGGAACTGCAGCCGGACGCTGTGATCTTCGTTCAGGGGATCATGAAGGTTGCAAAAGAAAAAAGTGATAAAGATCCGATCTTTAACAATGTGGGGATCGAGCAGCGGAATGAACGGATCGCTGCACTCGCAGACGGAAAAAATATCTTTTACCTTGACATGAATGAGGTCGTATGCGATGAGGAAGGCAACTTAAAGAGCAGTCTGACGTTCGACGACATTCATCTGTATGGTTCAAAATATGGGATCTGGGTGGATTACCTGAAGGAGAATGGAATCTGAAAAAACGCTATGGTGCAGGAAATAGCATCATAGCGTTTCTTTTAATCGTTTTTCTCAAAAATCGTGAAGGTATTTTTGTTGAATTCCAAAATGCCGGCATCTCTCAATTTGCACAATTCATTGGACATGGCAGAGCGGTCGACAGAGAGATAGTCGGCAAGCTGCTGGCGGTTGAATGGAATGGTAAAGGTTGAAGCATTGGCTTTTTTTGACTCCATGGACAGGTAGGAGAGCAGTTTCTCTCTGGTGGTGCGCTTGGACATATGTTCTAACTTGCGGTTTAACTGGAAATTTTTCCGGGACACTAACGTTAGAAGATTGCGGATCAGCCGGTTGTGAAACGCACAGGCAGATGGGCAGACCGTCAGGATCTTAGAAACCTCCAGAAACAAAACGCGGCAGGTGGAAGCAGCAAAAATATTCATTTCCAGCGGTTCGGTGGAATTGATCGCATAGGCTTCCCCGAAAATATCGCCCGGGACACATTCTGCCATCAGATTGGCATTGCCCCAGAAGTCCTCTTTTACAATGTGCACACTCCCCTCCAGCACAATACCGATGCCTGTGATGGTTTCCCCATAGGAAAAAATGATCTCGTCTTTGATAAATGTCGTCTCCCGTGCAGAGAGGCAGGAGAGCATGTCCCTGATCTCATCGGTTGCGATCCCTGTGAATACAGAGGTCTGTAATAAAAGCAGATCGTCGTTTGTCATAGAAACTCCCTTCAAATGTATGTGTAGTACAATTACCTACCCAATGTTCGTAGAATAAAACATAATTACGTTGTAAAAACAACAGAAAAATTTTCTTTATTATATTAGTATGCACATAGAAAGTCAAATGAAACAAATAATAGATATGCAGACAACAGGAGGAATGGAAGATGGTAAGAAGAATTATAGAGATCGACGAGGAAGCATGTGTAGGATGTGGTCTTTGCGCAGAGGCATGTCATGAGGGAGCAATCGCAATGGTGAATGGAAAAGCGAAGCTTATGCGCGATGATTATTGTGACGGTCTCGGCGACTGTCTGCCGGCCTGTCCGGTAGATGCGATCCATTTTGTGGAGCGTGAGGCAGCAGCTTATGATGAGAAGGCAGTGGAAGAACATAAAAAGAGCAAAGAGGCGGCAAAGACACCATGCGGATGTCCGGGAAGTCAGGCGAGAGCCATCCGGAGAGAGGCAGATGCAGACAGAAGCGCAGAGCTGCAGGCGGCAGGAGAAATCCGTTCCGAACTGACACAGTGGCCGGTACAGATCAAGCTTGCACCGGTCCGTGCGCCATACTTTGACGGCGCAAAACTGCTGATCGCAGCGGACTGCAGCGCATACGCCTACGGAGATTTCCACCGTAAATTCATTCGCGACCATGTGACACTGATCGGGTGTCCAAAGTTAGATGATGTGGACTATTCTGAAAAGTTGACAGAAATTATCAAAAACAACGACATCAAATCTGTTACAATAACACGTATGGAAGTGCCTTGCTGTGGCGGAATTGAGATGGCTGCGAAAAAAGCATTGCAGAACAGTGGAAAATTCATTCCATGGCAGGTAGTGACCATTTCTACGGACGGAAGAATCCTGGAATAACAGTAAAATTCTGCGATTGTCTCCACTTACAGGAGATATTTCAGAAAAAAGAAAGAGAGGACGAAAATATGAGTGAAACAAGCGTAAATCAGAGAAAAGTGGCAATGATCGGATGCGGTTTTGTAGGATCTGCAACAGCATTTGCATTAATGGAAAGCGGTCTGTTTTCCGAGATGGTTCTGATCGATGCTGATAAAAACAGGGCAGAGGGAGAGGCGCTGGACATCAGCCATGGACTTCCTTTTGCAAGACCAATGAAAATTTATGCCGGAGATTATGATGATATTGTGGATGCAGCGATCATCATCGTGACAGCAGGCGCCAATCAGAAACCGGATGAGACAAGATTAGATCTTGTCCAGAAAAATGTTGGTATTTTCAAATCCATCATTCCGGAAATTGCAAAAAGAAACTGCGGAGGAATCCTGTTGATCGTTTCCAATCCGGTGGATATCCTGACCTACACGGCATTGAAATTGTCCGGTTTCCCGGAAAACCGGGTGCTTGGCTCCGGAACGGTGTTAGATACTGCAAGATTAAAATACAACCTTGGAGAGCATCTGAATGTGGACAGCCGGAGTGTACACGCATTCATCATCGGCGAACACGGCGACAGCGAGCTTGCAGCATGGAGCAGCGCCACTGTTTCGGGTGTGCCGATCAATACATTCTGCGAGATGCGTGGACACTTCAACCATGACGAAGCGACCGAGCGTATTGCAGAGAATGTAAAAAACAGTGCTTACGAGATCATTGCAAAGAAAAAGGCGACCTACTTTGGAGTTGCAATGGCGGTGCGCAGAATCTGCGAGGCGATCATCCGCGACGAAAAATCCATTTTACCGGTATCGAATCTGATGCACGGAGAATTCGGGATTTCCGATATTTCCTTAAGCATGCCGGCAATCGTGGGAGCGCACGGTGTGGAAAACCGGATCCCGATCACTCTCGATGAGGAGGAAACAGAAAAACTGCAAAGTTCTGCCGGCACTTTAAAGAAAATTATTGAAGAAGTGTTATAAAAAATGATAGAATGAAAGAAAAAGCCAGACATATTTTGTGTTTGGCTTTTCTTAAGTCTGGAGAGAAAAACATGGAAAAAATATTAATCTATCAGGTAAAAGAAAAAGAAGCGGTAAAACAGCTGCTTGCGCCAATGAAAATCCGCCTGGAGGAGATCAAAACCACAGATTTGCGGCAGAGTATCGGGGATCTCGCAGAGGGAAAAAAGAACGTGCTCATAGCACCATTTACCGGCAGCGCACCACAGGAGAGCCTTATGGTATTCTGCGGTGTGAATGAAAAGCATTTTGACAAAATACTGTTTGAACTGCGCCGGAAACAGATTCCGGTTGACTATAAAGCAGTCCTTACACCATCGAACCGGAAATGGAGTGTGCTTATGCTTATGCTGGAACTTACGAAGGAGAAAAACAGCTTCCGGCAGGGAAACTGAAACGGAACAGGGACAGATCCGAAACGGAAATGGACAAGCGTGCAGATTCTTGTATGAAATGTAAAAATATGGTAACATAATGATATATGTCTGCGTACAGAGACAGTATCTGACGGCAGACTGCGAATGGAAATACGATATTTCACACGAAGGAGAATGAAAAATGAAACATTTCATGAATCTGGTGTTGATCAAAAATATATATATTGGTATTCCAATGGCTGCACTCATATGCTATCTGTTTTTATTATTCTGTTTTCTGAATGTTGCAGAGAAATCATCAGAAGTAAGAGATCTCAAGGCAATACTGTCGGCATTATTGTCCTGGACAGGCGGCGCTGTGCTCATGAGACTGCAGATCAGCCCGGGGATACAGTTCTGGTATCATGTATCACTGATGGGACTTTTTACGATCCCGATACTGATATATGGATTTTTGTTCCATTATCTTGACATCCGGGGAAAGGACAGATTTCTGGATGGCTGTATGGCTGTGACGGTGTCAGTTGTCCTGCTGAATGTTTTTACCGGTTGTATTCTCCCACCGCCGGAAGTGCAGATCATGGCGAATGGCGGTATATCCTACCATTATCATGCAAAAACAGGCATCTGGTTGCTGGCAGCAGCAGAGATAATTCTGTTAGTGTATGTAACGCTGCTTGCCCATAAAAAAATCGGGGGACAATTAGAGTACCGGAAAAAACTCGGCCCATTATTAATAGGAACACTGCTCATCATGGGTGGAAATATTCTGTGCGTGATGCCATGGAGCGGTGATTTCCCATTCGATACCCTTGGCGGAGTGGGAATGGCGGTCTGTTTTGTATACATTATTTATAAACAGTATCTGTTCTCATTCTCCATGCGTGCGACAACAGGTGCCGTATATTTGATCGCAGTAGTTGTAGCGTTTCTTCCAATGATTATTTTGGAGCCAAACATTGACCATGTGATCGGCCAGACGGACAGCTTTACCAAACAGTTTATCACAGTGTTTGTCGTTCTGCAGTGCCTCTGGATGGTGTTGGTCATGAGCTATGCCAGAAAATGGCTGGAGCGTATCCTGTACCAGAAGAAAAAACACATTGTGGAGAGCCTTGTGGAATTTCAGGATATGGCGGCCTCGATCCTGAATAAAAAAGAACTGTACCAGAAAATCCGAAGCACCGTCAGTTCGGCAGTACCGGACTCGTATGCACGTATTTTTGAAAAAAGAGATGACCATTTTGTGGAGTGTACGGCAGACGGAGACCGGGTGCTGGACATAGAGGAAGAGGCAAGGCTGAGGTCATTCTGTGGCACCGGCGGCATTCATAAAAAACCGGAGATCGCAGTTTTTAAGTATGACGATAAAATTTATGGATTTTTATATGTGGAGCTTCACAGAAAAAACAGGCTGATCTATGATGAGGCGGACTGTATCCGGCAGATCGCAAACAGCGTATCCGGCGCATTAAAAAATATCAGTGCCTATGAAAAAGTATATCAGGTGTCCATTCATGATGAACTGACAGGTCTGTATAACCGCAGCTATTGCAGTGAATTTATGAAAAATCTGGACATAAAGGAACATCCGACAGGAATGATATATCTGGATATGGATAACTTTAAGTTATACAATGATCTGTACGGCGAGGAGACCGGAGACCAGATCCTGAGGTGGAGCGCATCCCAGGTGCAGAACCTCTGCAGTGACAAAATGTCGGTATTCCGTGTCGGTTCCAATGAATTTCTTATTATTGCGGAAGAAAGCAGAAAAGAAATACTATTGTCGTTTGCGCGGCTGATACAGAATACGATATTAGAACAGAAAGAAGATAAGCCAAAAGTCATCCAGCCGATTACGTTCAGCATTGGAATCGCATGGGACAAAAACATGGCAGAAAGTGCAAGAAAATTATTCCGTCAGGCAAGACGGGCAGCCTTCTATGCAAAAGGAAATGGTAAAAACCGTATCGAGATTTACGAGAAGAGTTTTGAGGGACAGGAACAGAGCAGGGAGAAAGGTTATGAGCAGGTAACGCCGACGATTTTTGCGCTGATGGCAGCAGTTGATGCCAAGGATTCGTTCACCTTTGAACACTCTGAGAATGTTTCCGGGTATGCGATGAAGCTTGCAGCAAAAATGGGGCTTCCAAAGGATGATATCCAGACTGCAAAAGTGGCAGGTCTGCTCCACGATATCGGAAAAATCGGTATCCCGGAAAGCATCTTAAAGAAGAAGGGCAAACTGACAGATGAGGAATACGAGGTAATGAAAACTCATGTGGAGAATTCCATTGAGATGATCCATTTCCTCCCGAATATGAACTATGTCATTCCGGCAGTTTTATCCCATCATGAACGCTATGATGGAAAAGGCTATCCGGGTGGTGTCAAAGGAATGGACATCCCGCTTTTAGGCAGGATCCTTGCAGTGTGTGACAGCTTTGATGCAATGGTGTCCCGGAGGGCTTATAAGGATGCCTTAAGCGTGGAGTATGCGATCGGGGAATTAGAAAAAGGAAAAGGCACGCAGTTTGATCCGGATGTCGCAGAAGCATTTATTGAATTGATCGAGGAAGATCCTTCGTTTCAGGTGAAGGCTTCGTAATATCTTTTCCATACGATATGCATTGATGGCAAGGGAGAAAAGAAGAAAAACAAAGAGCAAAATATGGATAAAAATATAGTGTATCATTGGATCAGCCGCCACATTTGTGGCGGCTTGCTTCTTCTTATGCGTCAGAAGAAATAGTTTCTACTTCCTGTTGGGATAAACCTGAAAATTTTGCAATCTCTTCTATAGTAAATTTGTTCGATTGCAGCATCCTTCTGGCAGTTTCAATTGCAGCATGGCTTTGTCCTTCGGAAAATCCAGATTCACGACCTTCGGAGAATCCGGTTTCATGTCCGGATTTTTCACCATCAGAAAAACCGGCTTCATACTCAGCCTTTCGCAATTTCTTCTCTTCCAATTCTTTATCATATTCAAAAATACTCATACTGATAACCTCCGCACGATTTTTGGAAAGAAATTCTGCAAGAATCCCTTCCTTTATGCATTCGTCAACAGCACATTCTACAGCCTGATTCAGAGACATGTTGGCAGCATAGTGCCGTACTCTGGCGACATATTGCGCATATTCTTTCAAAGTGCTGCAATGTTGCATCAATTCAGCATTATGTCCTTCGTTTACATTTAATACAGTGACAGTCAATTCAAGCTTTGGTTCGCCTGACAGATTTTCAAATGCTGAAGAAAGCTTAAGTTCAGTGCAGTCAGACAATATCGTTGAACCATTATAAAACTCAATAAAATTCGGCGCAGGAATTTTTTGCAAAGTAGAAGAATAGAGAGATTTCTTATCCACGAGTTTCTGATATTCGTTACTAATATAGAATAAATCCCGAAGAGGGATATTTGGATTGTAGGTTGACTGGTGCTCGTACAGATATAAATTAGTATCAATGATAAATGCCAGGTCATTTTTCATACCCATGTAAATTGCATTTTCTAATGTGACGATTTCCAAGTCATCAGGATTTTTATAATCTCTCTGATTTACTGCGTTGTAGAGTGAAAGCAGGTTCTTACGGTTGGAAAATAACATCCGAAAAACGGTGTCCTTATAATTCCGGTTGGCTGCGGGAACTTTAACTGTGAAAGTTTTCTTTGTGTTTTGTAGTTTTCTTTTTTGTTTTGCCATAAATGATTCCTCCTGAGATCGGCAGGGCAGTTGGAAAACTGTCCAGGCAGGAGAAAACTATATTTCTGATATCCGTCTCCTGCTTTTAAATTAGTTAATGGGTAATTGAAAGCATAGATACGAATGAATTACGGAGATTATCAGAGATAATCAGCCGTTTCCAGAATATAGATGGCAAATGCACCATAAAGATTTTGTAAAATATGCTTTCTGTCATTGTAACATGAGAGATAATTGCAGGCAAGCAGAACTTTATAACATTTGTCATCTTTTTTTGCATATTATATTTGATTTTCTTTTAAAAATCCCCCTTGACAACCATCTCCAAGCGTGTATAATAACCAATGCAGCTTAAAAATGCAAACAATTTGCAAATGCACACAAAATGCAAAAACAAATAACTTGCAATTTGAATAAATCAAGATTAAAACAACCAAATGCAGGAGGCGTTTGTTATGTTACACATTTTAGAACATACATTATCACACACGATCGAGGACAGCGTGAAGCTGCTTCCATTTCTGTTTTTCACTTATTTATTAATGGAATTGTTAGAGCACACGACAGGCGGAAAAGTACAGAACAAGATTAAAAATGCAGGGAAAGTCGGACCGCTGTGGGGCGGACTTCTTGGAATTATGCCGCAATGTGGTTTTTCAGCAGCAGCGGCCAGCCTTTATGCCGGACGTGTCATTACGGTGGGAACGCTGCTTGCCGTATTTTTGTCCACGTCGGATGAGATGCTGCCGATTTTCATTTCAGAGTCAGTCGCACCGGCAACAATCATTAAAATTCTTGGTGCAAAAGTTTGCATTGCGATCATTTCAGGATTTCTTGCAGAGCTGGTTTATGTGAATGTTTTCAAAAAGAAAGAAAAAGACATGGATATTCATGTGGTCTGTGAGGAAGAACATTGCAGTTGTGAGGACGGCGTTTTAAAATCTGCGCTGAAACATACTTTGAAAATTTTTGTATACATTTTGCTTATCACATTTATATTGACATTGGTAATTGAAATGATCGGAGAAGATCATCTTGCGGTGGTATTTCAGAATATTCCGGTTGTGGGAGAGATGATCGCGGCACTTGTCGGACTGATTCCAAACTGCGCATCCTCCGTGGTAATCACGGAACTCTATTTAAGTGGAATTATCGGAGCAGGAGCGATGATGTCAGGACTTTTGGTAAATGCCGGAGTTGGACTTTTGGTTTTGTTCCGTTTGAACCGCAATTGGAAGCAGAACGCTGGAATTATGGCAGCACTTTATGGATTCGGTGTTGTTTGGGGCGTGATCATTGAGTTACTTGGGATTGTATTTTAACAGATGTAGATGAATAATTGATACGCGGAAGTATGAAATTAAGAGGAAAGAGTTAAAAATTGTATCTGCTACAGTGAAAGCATATACAGAGAAAGAAAAGAGATGAAAAAATGGCAGGAAATGGTTATGCAACGACCAGCAGAAAGAAAATTTTAGAATATCTCATGGCAAACAGCGACCGCACAGTGACGGTGACGGACATTGACCAGTATTTGAAAAAACACGATAACGAGGTGAACATCACAACGATTTACCGTTACCTGGATAAACTTGCCAAAGAGGGAACTGTCATGAAATATGTGGCAGAGAAGGGGAGCCAGGCGGTGTATCAGTACGTGGAGATGGGACATCACTGTGAGGAACATCTCCATTTGAAATGTGTCTCCTGCGGATGCATCATACATCTGGAATGTGCGTTTATGGATGAGATCGCTGAGCATGTTTTAAAAGATCATGGATTTACACTGCAATGCAAAAATTCCATTATTTATGGCTTGTGCAGGGAGTGCAGGAAAAAACAGGACAGGGAATAATACTGCTATAGGATTTCCCTATAATCGGCTCATGGTTTTATGGATTAACACTTTTTCGATTGATTTGATATGATAATTCCAACAGCAGAACCTGAGAAAAACAGGCAGGCAAAAAGAATGAAAACATAGAAAAAGGATGGGAAAACACATGAGTACATTAAAAGAGAGAAAATTAAAATTTGAAACCTTACAGTTACACGTTGGACAGGAAGAACCAGATCCGGTGACCGATGCAAGAGCAGTTCCGATTTACCAGACATCTTCTTACGTATTCCACAATTCAAAGCATGCAGCAGACCGTTTCGGTTTGCGTGACGCAGGAAATATTTACGGAAGACTGACCAATCCGACAGAGGATATTTTTGAACAGCGTATTGCAGCATTAGAGGGCGGCGTGGCAGCGCTTGCAGTCGGTTCCGGTGCAGCAGCCGTTACATACACGATTGAAAACCTTGCACAGGCAGGTGATCATATCGTATCTGCAAAAAATATTTACGGCGGCACTTATAATCTGCTGGCACATACATTAGTAGATTTTGGCGTTACGACCACGTTTGTTGATCCTTTTAACTTAGAGGAAGTAGAAGGCGCTATCAAGGACAACACAAAAGCAGTTTACATTGAGACACTCGGCAATCCAAACTCTGAAGTAGTGGATATCGAAGCACTCGCAGAGATCGCACACAAACATAAAATTCCACTTGTCATCGACAATACGTTCGGCACGCCATATCTGATCCGTCCAATCGAGTACGGCGCAGATATCGTGGTTCATTCCGCAACCAAATTCATTGGTGGACACGGAACCACAATCGGTGGTGTCATCATTGACGGTGGAAAATTTGACTGGGCTGCATCCGGAAAATTCCCACAGCTCACGGAACCAAACCCAAGCTATCATGGTGTCAGCTTCGCAGCGGCAGCAGGACCGGCAGCATTCGTGACAAGAATCCGTGCTATTTTATTAAGGGATACCGGGGCAACACTTTCTCCCATCCATGCATTTATCTTTTTACAGGGCTTAGAGACATTATCCTTAAGAGTCGAGCGTCATGTGGAAAATGCATTAAAGGTTGTGGAGTTTTTAGAGAAACAGCCACTGGTTGAAAAAGTAAATCATCCATCCGTTTCCGAAGATCCGGAGCAGCAGAGATTATACAAAAAATATTTCCCGAACGGCGGCGGTTCCATTTTCACATTTGAAATCAAAGGCGATGACAAAAAAGCGCAGGAGTTTATCGATCATTTACAGTTATTCTCCTTACTTGCCAATGTAGCAGATGTAAAATCCCTTGTCATCCATCCGGCATCTACCACACATGCGGAATTAAATGAGGCGGAACAGGCAGAGCAGGGAATCAAGCCAAACACCATCCGTCTCTCAATCGGTACAGAGAACATTGATGATATTCTCTACGATCTGCAGGAAGCGTTTGATGCAGTAAAATAATAACCGGCCATTTTGAATATTCATTTCTTAATAAAAAAGGACTGCGCATAGAAATATGCAGCAGTTCTTTTTGTGCTGTCGGATAAAAAATAACGAAAATTTTTTGTTCCCTATTTCGAAAAAAATGTTTACGTTTGTCGAATGAAGTATTATCATAGAGATAGATTTGTGCATTGTAATAAAAATGAAAATATTTGATTACAGAGCTGCTATTTTTTATGTAAAGGGGCATAGGAATATGAAATTTACCAGAAAAGATTTACCACCGGATCAAATGAAACGTGCCAATATCACGACGTGTCTTACCGTTACAATGGCATATGTTTTTTATATTTTGATCATGCTCACATCGGATCGGACAACGCTTGAGAAAATAATATTTGTTTCATTTTATGTGATCTGGTATGCGCTGACAGCCATTTTTGTGGCAAAGAATATTTATGAAAGAAAAGCGGAACTGTTTATAGCAGTTGGATTTTGTATCGGATTTGGAATTATTTCTTATTTACAGAACCCAACAGTTATGATGCTGATTTTCCCGGTTTTGCTTTCATTGTCTGTATATTTGAACGAATTTCTGATCATGTGGGGAGCGGGTGCAACCTTAGTATTTATTATTACCAAGATGGCCCAGATCCTTGTAAATAATCCGGCGGACAAGGCAGAACAGTTGAATACGGTTTTTCTCGTATGTATCTGCCTGATCATGTGTGTGTTTGGCGGATGTAAGGCGATCAGGCGTCTGATCGAGTTTTCCAATGAGGAGACGGACGCAGTAAAAGTAAAAGCAGAGAAGCAGTTACAGGTAGCAAAAGAAGTTGAGACTATCGTAAACGATGTGGATGCGCAGTTTACGCAGGTCAGAAAAGATTTATCCCAGATATCCAGCACGATCGACAATACGCAGATCGCAATCGGAATCATTGCAAATGGCGCTGACAGTTCAGCAACACAGACACAGACGCAGTCAGAAAAAACAAATGAGATCCAGGAGCGTTTAGAGCACACCAATCAGACGGCAGCAGGAGCTTTGGAGACAACGGAGAAGCTGCGGGGGGTCATTGAAACTGGCAAGAATGAGTCGGATGAACTGGCAAGACAGTCCGTGATCGTAGATCAGTCCACAGAGCAGATTTCCCAGACCATTGAGAAACTGGTGGAACATGTTGGAAAAGTATCCGGAATCACAGATGCAATTTTAAATATTTCCAGCCAGACAAACCTGTTGGCACTGAACGCTTCAATCGAGGCTGCCCGAGCAGGAGATGCCGGAAAAGGTTTTGCCGTTGTTGCAGAGGAAATCCGCCAGCTGGCAGAAATGACCAAGGTATCAACGGAGCAGATCACACAGATCATGAATGAACTGACTGCTATCACAAAGGATACACAGACCGAACTTAAGAATGCGGTAGACAGTATCGATGTGCAGCGTGAAAAGGTAAAAACGGTACATGAAAGCTTTATAACCGTTGAGGAAGATGTGAAATCTTTAGTAGGAGATATGACGACGGTAAGCGATGAGGTATCTGCCGTTCTAAGTGCCAATGAAGTGATCGTAGACGGAATCTCTACTTTGTCAGGAATCACGCAGGAGATTTCTGCAAGCACTTCCGCAAGCAGAACGGATATGGATGGTCTGCATGACAGTGTAAGCAATTTTTCAACAGCTGTCGATCATACATTCGAAGCATTGGAGAATCTGAAGGCGATTGCAGCAATTGATGAAGAATAGAAAAATAGAGAGAACAGAGAGAGGACTGCCTTGTGCAGTCCTTTTTGAGCCTAAAAAATGGAAGTACCCTGTTGAGGGAAAGTAGTAATGCGCCGCAGGGATGCGCAGAAAAAGATTGCAATATGGAATTAAATCGTATAGTATATAGTAAGTAATTGCAAATTAAATTTATAGTTTATATAGTTATGGAATGATTCAGGAGGAAGAGAAAATGAATGCAAAACAACTGACCGCAGCAGAAACAATTGTGATGAAGTGTATCTGGGACGCAGACCATGAGATGTCACTGGCAGAAATCGTAAAGAATGCAAATGAGGGATACGGAAAAGAGTGGAAACCACAGACCGTATCGACTTATCTGGCAAAACTCTGCCTGAAAAATTATATCCAGATGAAACGAGCCGGAAGAACGATCACCTATGAAATACTCATCACGGAAGAGGACTACAAGAGTGAGCAGGCGAGGGAGTTTGTCGCATTCTGGAATAATGGTTCGCTGAAGCAGTTTATCACCGCTTTTTATAAGGATGAACCGGCTTCCAAAGACGAGATTGAGGAACTTCGGAATGCTATTGAGGAATTGGAAGAGTAGTTTTGGGGTGAAAGAGGTTTATTCTTCTTGATAAAGAGCATATGACACATGAGGAAAGAGAAATATTTCTTGCGCTGATTCGGGAGAAAATGCCACAGGTAAAAGTTCATGAGAAAGAAAGGAAAAACAATTGAAAAACATATATCGAACCAGAGCATTTGTGGAATTATTTTATAGAGTAAAGGATTTTCGCTACATGGCATTATACAGAGTTTTTGTCGTTGCCATACTATTTCTTTTTACATGTATGCTTCGAGTGAAATCCACTGAACTAATGATACAAAATATGTGTGTGGCTGTGGCAGCATTTATTGCGCCGACATGGTTGATTGTTCATAACTGCAGGATTGCGGCAATGCGTTTATGCAAAAAGTATAAGATGGAAAATGAATTTGGTAAAGTAAATTTTCTGCCTGATAGTGTAGAAATTAACGATTTTTATGTAGAAAGCAGGATTGTGGGGTATGAATCAATCAGTAACTATTACAAATTGAAACACTATTATTTTTTCCTGATAATTACAAACGAAGTGATTCCCATTTTTGTCGATAAAAAATCATTAACGAATGAAGAAATGGAGAAATTAGAACTTCTGGTGCAACAGAAAATGCCACAGTTGAAGAATCAGACTGCAAAAACGATAAAACAGAGATTTGCTTTTTATAATCTTCATTCTCAAGGAGACTTGTATGGTATGTGAAACGCTGATAAATAAAAAATTAATGTACAGATTGTATGCTGCCAGCCGTTTGACGAAAATATGCGTGCTCTTATTATTGATTTTGGTTAAACAGATGTTAGATATGGCATCTATAGAGTCAAATAAGAGTTCTTCATTCTTTCTCATAGGATTGAGCATTTGGGCAATCGTGGAGATTGTGGTGTATTTCGTTGACCAGAGGAGAGAAGCAGTCTGCATTTTGAAACAATATGATGTAAAGCAGTTTCGTCAGGTGGTATCTTTTGAAAAAGAAGTGATCAGAGTGACAAACGTAATCAATGATACAAATTTTGAAATTCCTTATGGCGAGATCAAAAAATTACGAAAGAAAAAGTATCTTCTTATTTTTCAGACAAAGGACCAACATATTATTATTCTTGACAAATTGCAAATGTCAATTGCGCAGCAGGATGAACTGCTTCGGATCATTCACAAAAAAATGCCGTGGCTGCGAGCCAGAGGATTAGCATAGTTTCAGGTTGGGAAAAGGAGTGAGGAATAAAATGGAGTTTGAATGCACAATTAATCGAAAAAGCGCAAAGGAAATATATAAAAAGACCGGGAAGAACGTTGGTATAACAATTATAAAAATCATTTTCTGTTTTCTGGCGATATGTCTGTTTCTTTTTTTGCTGATAAAAGATATTGCGATGATCTTACTGTTGGCAGGTTCCTTGATAGCAACGGTGATATTTTTAATCATTTATTATCAAAGACAACTTAATATGATCTGTCCCAAAAAGAAAGACGGCAGTAGTGAATACCTCCAAAAAGTGGCATTTCTCGAAGATGAAATTGCGGTATCAGGAGATTTGAATAATATTGTTTGTAAGATTGCATACAAAAGAATCAAAAAATATTATTCCAGCCAGCATTATTATATTTTTAAAACCAGAGGCGGATTACTCTTTTGTGTAGAAAAAAGCAAAATTTCGCCAGCAGACAGAGAAAAACTTGCAGAACTTTTCAGAACAAAAATGCCACAGTTAAAAATACCGTGGGAGTTGCAGCAAAGTATATATGGACGTTAGAAAATAAAAAAATATTCTGAATTTACAGAAATAGTCTGAAGAGGTACTGATTGAAGTTGTCCGGGAAAAAATGTCACAGGTGAAGTTACCAAAATAACGGTCAGGATGTGTTGAAAATGGAATTAAAAAAAGAAGCAATTCGTATAGTATAAAATATAAAATGAAAAATTAAATTTTGGGTTTATAAAACAAAGATTTAGGAGAAAATGAATGCAAACGAGGAATATGGAAAAGAGTGAAAACAATCATCAGTTTAAAATAATTTTTAATTACAATATATTTGATAAGTATTTTTCAAAAATATTTCCATGGTATAAGGCAGTGTATGGGGCAATAGTGTTTGGCGTAGGGATTTTGACCGTAATTTTTGAGAGATATGGTCAAAAAGGACAGGCAATATTTATGCTTGGAGGTGGAGTTTTTCTGCTCATTTTCTGGTATGCAGAAAAAAAGAAAGTCTGCAAAATGACGATAGAACGGTTTCAAGATCAATATGGAATCAGAGAAATCCATGGAAGCTGCATCTTTATGAATGAATATTTGTTATATCAAAGAGATTTCAAGCAGGAAAAGAAGATTTCATATGAGTCATTTCAAAAATTTTATGATTTGAAAGAGGTTTATCTTTTAAGGACAAAACTATATATGTCCATAAGCAAAGCGCAGGAACAGGCGGATCATTTAGGGTTTATCTTCATTGATAAAGAGCATATGACACATGAGGAAAGAGAAATATTTCTTGCGCTGATTCGGGAGAAGATGCCACAGATAAGAAACGGTAATAGATAATATTTGTAACTATAAAATTAAATAAAGAAGAACAGCCAATTATCATTGTGATGTGCAATCCCTGCTGTAACCATTTTACATAGGTTCCTGTTTCTCCTTTTTTTACTACCATAATTTTTCTCCTTTATGTGTGATATTTGATTTGCAAATCACTTATTAAGAAGCATATAGTTTGAGGAATAGAAAACAGAAAGGGAATTTTTTATTTGTAAGTATCAAGCTGTACCAATAATTGAAGATTCGCGTTTTCATATTCATTGAAAACAGAGGAATCAAAAGTTTCCGAGTCGAATTCCGGTAAATACCAGAGCTGGCTCAAAAAATAAGCATTTAAGTCCTGATTTTTAAAAATGTATCCGTGTCTGGCATAGATTTCATTTTTTGCCAGATGAATGATTAACGGAGGGACATTGCTAAAGTCGGAAGCCTGATAATATCTTGTATCTGTAGCATAAATCGGGTAAATATTCATGGAAATATCCCGGACTTCCATTACATTTTCCATATATCGGACATAATCCGGGTAAAAGGAGCAGTAGTCGTGATAGGTGTTCCGTTTTTGGAGTTCTTCCAAAATCTGGCTTTCGTCCCAGTCATCGCTGTATTTCTGCAAAGATTGTTCCGGTAAATCGTTTTCTTCTGAAGAGGAGGCAGTTTCACTGGTTTCTGTTATCGCTTCATCCATTTGTTCTTCTGTTGATCCATAGTTGTTGTATTTTTCATAGTCAGATGTCTGGGTATCTGTCTCGGTGTCAGATGTTATATTTTCTGATAAAAGATCGTTTTTCGTATCAGCCGTATGACCGCAGGCAGCAATCAATATGCAGCATGGTAATAAGATGCAAACTAAAAATTTTTTTCTCATGGTTAATTTCTCCCTTAATTTAACGTATAGGTTGCTGTGCTTTATAGAAATTCTTTTTCATAAAGTTGTTAAAATACAGATGTTATCTTATCACATTTAGCTTTGGTCGTATATAGTTTTGAAAGAATAAAAAACTAAAAATATAGTTAATACTTTCTTGCATAAAAAAATAAAATACTGTAAACTGAAAATATAGTTTACAGATTTAAACATCATACACATTATCTTTAGCATATAGGAATATCTGGTTAAGTGGAAGATTAGTATAGAGGGAAAGCAATATGAGCAGTAAAATCAAACAGTACTTTGCAAATAAAGAGAATCGTATCAAGTGCGGCATCACAGGCGGAACGATTGCATTGGCGGTCATTATTTTTGTAGGAATGGTGTTTATGGAGGAAAATGAAACTCAAAATAATTCCATCGAAACTGTTTCACAGACGGAAAGTGACACGCAGACAGAAGAAGAGACAGGATATTCTTTCGACGCGGGCGATCTTTACGATATGCGGCTGGATGCACAGACAATCGAAGATTATTATATGAAATCCTGTGGCGACCAGTTCAATCTGTATACCATTGATGAGGATGGTGTGCTCTGGGGCAGTGGACATAATGAGTATGCGCAGATTGGACTTGGGTATGCGGACGAGGAATTTCATGAGAAAAAAAGTAAAATCGCGGAACACGTTGTGCATGTGGACTATTCCCAGAAAGACTTTGTTGTCTATCTGACGGAGGAAGGGAAACTTTATGGTCTTGGAAATGATTCTACCTATATGTTATTGCAGCATACAGAAATGCCAGTGGAAGATTTGGCATATCCGACAAAACGGTATGTCACCAGTCCGGCACTTTTGCTGGAAGATGTCAGTTATGCGAGGTGCGGACGTGATGATGTAGTTGCATTGAAAAAGGATGGTACAGTCTGGACATGGGGAATGATCTGGAATTATCAGAGTACGGGATATTGTATCACAATGCCACAGCAGATTCTGACAGATGTGAAGATGATCACAGGCGGATGGTTTAACCACGCCGCACTGAAGGAAGATGGAACACTCTGGACGTGGGGATACAACTTTAGTGGAAACTGCGGAACGGATAAAGCCACGATGATTGAAACACCGGTGCAGGTGGCAGAAGACGTGCAGCGCGTGTGGACAGGACTTTTGAATTATTCAGCCAAAGAGGATGATATTACCGATATGGAAGAATTCGGTAATGATTATGTGGATAATACGATCATTGAAAAAACAGACGGCACATTCTATGCATGTGGAATGGGTGTCGGCGACAAAAGTGTGGTATTGCCGCAATATTATGAAGTGTCGGAGCTTGACACAGTCTGCTCATCAGAGTTTCTTCCGCTGGACTGGAATGAAGAAATGTTGAACAGGAAACAAAGAGAATACATCGAGCGAAAGGAGAGCCAGAGCGAGGAGGCTGTTCTTGCAAGAAAAAATGAAGCTTTATTGGAAGAGATAGACAAAAACTACGATATGGAGAAACTGAAACGTAAAGTCCCTCGTTTTTCGGAGGATGATAAGATCAATGAGGCATATTATAATGCAATCAAAACACTGGATACAACGGGATTTCTGCCGGATGGGAGATACTGCTTTTATATAGAGCAGGACGGCAGAACAGATGTGGAACGGTTTCAGGAACAGAGGGCACAGCATTATAGTCCGGAAAGAGTTGCGGCGGCAGATGTGGATGGCGATGGTACGGCAGAATTACTATTTTTTATTGAAGGAACTTGTGTGAGAGATTCGGCAGAATATGTCTATCGGTATTCAGAAGAAAAAAATGCTTTTGAACTTGAATTTGAATATTCAGCGGGATGTAATTATTATCAGAACGGAGTGATTAGGGCAAAGCCGCTTTACTCAGGTTTTATATATCAGGATGATTTTTGGCCGTATAGTGTATTTCAGTATGATGAAAATAAAAACGAGTTTGTGCTTACAGCCAGTGTCGAGGAGATTCCAAAAGCCCCGGAAAATCCAGATAATTTTCCAGAGGAATATGATAAAGACGGCGATGGAAAAGTGTATATCATCAGTCAGGGTGAATCCGTTGCGTATATGGATGAAAAAGAATATCTTGCATGGGAAAAACAGGTTTTCTGGATGCCGGAGATGAAAATAGATTGGTGTGAATTAGGAAGCAATAAAGAGTTATTGGAAGAGATAGACAAAAATTATGATATGGAGAAACTGAAACGCAAAGTACCTCGTTTTTCGGAGGATGATAAGATCAATGAGGCATATTATAATGCAATCAAAACACTGGATACAACGGGATTTCTACCGGATGGGAGATACTGCTTTGGACATCAGAAGAGTAATGTAGATGTGGAACGTTTTCGGGAAGATATGGAGCGTGCTTATTGCCCGAACAAAGTTGCGGTGGCAGATGTGGACGGTGATGGCACTGTAGAATTACTTATTTTTACAGTAGGATTTTATATGGCAGATATAACAGAATATGTCTATCGGTATTCGGAAGAAAAAAATGGTTTTGAACTTGAATTTGCATATGCAGGGGGATGCGATTATTATGAGCACGGAGTAATTAAGGCAAGTCCGCTTCATTCGATGTATAGTGACTATCAGGACGGTTTTTGGCCTTATTCCGTATATCAGTATGATGAAAACAAAAAGGAGTTTGTGGAGAAAGTAAGTGTAGATCAGATTACTAATGTTCCGATTAATTCCGATGTTTTCCCAGAGGAATATGATAAAGATGGTGATGGAAAAGTATATATTGTCGGTCAGGGAGAATCCGTTAAATATTTAGATGAACAAGAATATCTTGAATGGAAAAAACAGATTTTCTGGATGCCGGAGATGAAAATAGAAAGCTGTGAATTAGGAGAAATTTTAAAATGAACATGGCAATGACTTTGTTATCGGCTTGTGCAGACAATAATTTAGGAACAGACAGAGAGAATCAGTCATTCCAGAACAAAATCAGAAAGAAGATACAAATTTATATGAAAATGAGTTAATGGAAAAGACGACATTGTAATTGGAGCGATATATGAAACAGGAGCTGGACCGCAGGGAATGATTCCATATACTCAAATTCAAGTTTGTATAACTAAAATCTCAACTTTCCTTATTTTATGCGACTTGGCGGTATGCCT
>OAUU01000221.1_pt1 | contig 55296 bp, 55 predicted proteins | sample 1501381 | NCBI WGS metagenome assembly OAUU01 (sample SAMEA2580057, study PRJEB22360) | human gut metagenome | reverse complement strand
GATTTTCCAAGGCTGATATTTGTGCTTCATGTTCGGTAGACACTCGTGCATATATCGCAACCACTCTTTCTTTCATCTCATTCTCCTTGGTTGTGTTCCTACATTGTCATTACATGTTGAGTTTATCACAAAAAACGTCTATTTTCAACATCCACTTTCTTCTCTGTATCACTCTTGATTTTTCTATAAACATACTCTGAAATTTTTCCCTGATTATATAAATTCTTAATAAGAGCTAAGGCGAGAATTCGTTCTAAATCTTCTTTTTGCTTTTTTCTCATTTCCTCTTCGTTCACAATATGTCCCTCCGCTTGTGAGTTCTTTCTTTATCAAGTTCACACAGGATTATTCTCTGTCATTTGTTTTTGATTCAACAGAATACTGCATTTTCTTCCAATCAGAATCTAACTTAAAAGTTAATGTTTTTGTAATCAACTTAGTTTCTAATCTCCGGCGTAACGCTTCATCCACGTCATAACATAAACGCCCAGTTTTGTCATATATCATTCTAGTAGATAATTTTAGAATGTATCTTTCATAATGCTTTAATATAAGATTGATTGCATCAACATTCCCTTCTGTTGCTGCCTTTATGATAGAATATGATGGTAATTTTTCCTCATCTAATCTATAATTAATCTTCTTCATCCTTTTTTATCTCCTCCATCATTTTCTTTAATATTTTAATCGATTCTTTTTTATGTTGGAAAATTGTGCTTTGGACTAAATTCATTTTTCTCGCAATATCAGCATCACTCATCTCCATAAAATAGGAAAGTAAAATGACATTTCTTTTTCTGTCTGAAAGTTCCTTTAAAGCCTCTGCTAGCAGAGTATCTTTTACAGCAATGTCATAACCGTACAATGAAAAATGCTCATGTTCCGCTTCATATTCATCAAAGACTAACAATTTATACAACTCCTTTCCCGGAACTTCATCAAATGTAATTTCATGCTGTTTCAGGTGTTCCTGCTTTCTGATGTAATCTACTTTTTCGTCATGCAACACTTTCTGACAAAATCGGTCAAATTGGTGGCGAATGGTTGTTTCATCATTAGAAGAAGGTTTTCCCATAAGAGTTCACCTCCTTCCGTTTAGATGAATTTCTTTGTCTCGTCTTACACCTCTTCACTATATCTCCCGAATAGAACGGGACAATTCTTCGGTAAAAACGGGATTTTTTTATTTTTTTCTAGAAAAACACAGCTAAATTTTGGAAAATGGCAATCAAATAAGGGTCAGCCGCTCACGACTGACCCTCAATTAGTTCGATAAATTAAAAAAAAACATTGTGAACATCTTTTTGATTATCCGAAATAAAAAGCCCTACTCATATCAGATGTTGAGTAGGACTTTTAAAGAATACTTGATTTAATTTTCTAATACTATTTCACACATAATTACCCAAGTGATATAAGCTTACTCGCAAAGACCTTCGCCTTCGATCACTTTCACTACGCTGTCTACATACTTCTCGCAGACTTGTTCTCTGTAAAAACTATTTTATGTTTTGCTCTTGAAGTTTTCCATTTTTCATTTCAATAATTCTATCAGCAAATTTACAAATTCCTTTATCATGAGTTACTAAAATGATTGTTTTTTTTAACTCTATTTTTATTCTAAGTAAAATTTCTAAAATCAATTCTGTATTAAAAGTATCTAGATTTCCCGTTGGTTCATCAGCTAATATTACTTTAGGCTCATTTATTAACGCTCTACAAATTGCAACGCGTTGCTTTTCTCCACCAGACAACTCATAAGGATAATAATCTTTTTTTTCACTAATCCCAAGTACTTTTGTAAGTTTTTTCATTTTTCTTTCAGCAATCGTACTTCTTGCTCCATCAAGAATTTGTGGCACTAATATATTTTCCCTTACGGTCATCTCATCTAGTAATCTATAATCCTGAAATATAAAACCTATTTCTTTTCTACGATACCCCTCCATTTCGGATTCTTTACACTGATATAATTCCTTATTGGTATAAAAAATAGATCCGGCAGATGGTTTCTCAATTCCACCTAACATTTTTAATAATGTAGTTTTTCCTATTCCAGACTTTCCTACAACAACAATAAATTCATTATCTTTTATTGTTAAATTCAAGTTTTTTATTACATAATTTATATTTTTTTCACGTGTTCTTATATTCCATCTTTCATAATATTTACTTACCTCATTAAGTGTATATAATTCCATGTCCTTTCCTTCCCTTTATTGTGGTTCTGAATCAATTTTATATAGCTTTGCCATTAGCATTGCAATACAATAATAACTTCCATATTGAATTAACAATATTAACACGCATACTGCCAAATAATAAATGAAAATCTTACTAAACTCACCTTCCTGATAAAAATATATTATTCCTAAGAGTAAAATTCCCCTAACGCACCCTAATATCATTGGATAAAATGCTATATTTTTAATTTCATGAAAAAAATACTTTTTTCTATCTTTTTGAGACATTCCCAATGAAAAAAATAACTTATACTTGTTTGTTATAGAAGAATGATTTACTACTTGTTTTATTAAAATAATTCCTTGTCCTTCTAATATTAAAAATATACCTATGATACATACTAAAATTAACACATATTGATCATTTTTCTGTTCGATTTCTATCGCTTCTGTACGTTTCCAAACATATACTCCTTTTTTTATTTTGATGTTATTTCTATCCCCATACCAAAGACTCCATTTATCAATAGCATTAATTTTAAATTCATAATCACTGATAACTAAAATATTTTCTAGTTTTGATGAAACATTTTCTCCAAAAATAATTTCCCATCTACTATCCTTTACTTTATAATCTGCTTCCTCAGAATTGAAATATATCTTTATTTCTTTTTTCCCTTCTAATGGTTTAAAATCCTCAGAATTATTTTGTGAAATATAAATTACTTCCTCATTGGATAACGTTTCCTTTTTTTTAACCATATCTTCATAAGATGATAATGAAAATATTGCAATACTTTTTCCTTCTTCTGTTTTTCCTTGAAAAAATGGATATGATTCCTTCAAAAAATTAGTACCTTTACCATAAACAACAAATTCATATGGGTATCGTTCTTGATAATTACTTTCAATTTCATATGATAAATTAGATAAAATAACTCCTCCTAATACAAAAACAACTATAAAATTAAGTAAATAAATACTTATTATAAGTTTAGAATTTAATTTATATTGATACAACACCGCATTTGACGTAATAATTTTTTTATAGTCCCTTTTTGATATGCATTTAACAATCCATCTTAAACATTCCGTAGAACTACTAATAAGATAAAAAGAAATCAACTGTAATACAGCTGCATAATATATAGTATGATAATTTAAGCAAAATATTATTACCACACATTCTATACATACACCTAAAATGGGTTTTAGATAATAAAATACTTTTGTATCATAGTTATAACTTATATTTTCATTTAATCCCTCCCAAAATTCTAGCATATTCCTTTTTAAACTATGATAAAAAACAATAATTACTGACACCAAAATGAGCAAAACAAGTATTACACAAACTGCACTTCCACTAATAAAATAATTTTTCAAGAAATCTATTAAGAAAATCTTTTTTTTTCGACTCCATATAGCACTTGTCATACAAAGACATATTAAATTAACAACTATTGTGCTTTTTACCCCTATTAATAACAATGTAATACAATAATCTTTATATAATATTTTCCAAAAATCTTTTTTCTTTATTCCTAATATAAATAAAAGAGAATATCGATGCGCCTTAATTTTGATTGCACTGGTTAATATGTACATTATAATAAACATTAAGCCAATTATTAAAAATATTAATACATAAAAAAAGATCGTTCGAATATTCTCTGTTCCCTGATTTTCCCCTATATTCTTCATAGCAACCAGATAACTATTTATAACAAAACTTAAAGGAAATATTGCCAAAATGAAACTGATAACTCCCATCATTTCCTCTTTTGAATTATCAATCTGTTTTTGTATTTGACACATATTTACTTTATCCATACTTATTCTCCATAATATTTAATCTATTTTCTTAATGTAATTACGTACTATGCAAAAGTTTTTATTAATATGTACGCTTTTAAAACACCTGTTCTAATATGTTTTATATAATAATAAATATCCCTGAAGAGATTAGGAACTAACAAACAATTTAATCTCTTCAGGAATCCTTTACTAATGTGATTTCGCACTACTTATACAGGATGATCTACAGTTATTTCCACAACTTCCGCTACATTCATTATTGCATTTTGCTGAGCAACCACCTTTACAGTTTGTATTACAGCTCAAACTACAATTATGATAGCATGCAAAACAAAATCTTGGCTGAATAGCATTACTGCTTTCAAGTCCAATTTTACTTGAGTAATTCATACTTCACCTTCTTCCCATTATATTGGTTCATACTCATTTGCCATATTTCCAACTTTGACCTGCACAACTTCCTGAACATGTACCAGTACACATTCCTGCACAAGTAAAGAAACATCCTCCTTTACATGGACAAATAGCATATGTAGTTGGTTCACTGCTTTTACTCAATTTACTTTTATACAAATTTCTCATAGTTACACCTCCTCCCTTCTTATGCTATAAAGCATTTTTATTAATAAATTTATATAGAAACAGTCCGCATTTGCATAAATTGTAAATTCTTTTCATAAGCAAATACTCGCTGTATCTAACCTCGTATTGAATATATATTGGATTTCTTTTAAAACTCTTTTTTTCCATCGAAAAAGAGTTTTCTATAAATTTCACTATTTTTTCTTAAAGTAACATTGTCGCCAGAACAAACTATAGATTTATTATGCAGTACAAAGATTTCCTTACTCTCCCTAATAGAAGAAAAATCATGACTTACCATAATTACAATTCGATTTTTTGCTATCTCTCTTAATAAATTGATGATTTCTAATTCTGTTTTTCTATCTAAATCCGATGTTATTTCATCGCATATCCAAAGCGAAGTATCTTTTATTGCAGCTCTAGCTATGGATATTTTTTGCTTAGTTCCACTAGATAATGAATAACCATCATCACCAATTTTTTCTTTATATCCTCCTGATCTACACTTAATAAAACTATCTAATCCAACTTTTTGACAAATCTCTTCTAGCTCTTCTCTCTTAACCGATTTTCCCAATGTAAGGTTGTATTCAATACTTTCATTAAAAAGGACCGGATTTTTAGGGATATAACTAATTTCATTTCTTATGTTTCTCAAGTTTAATTCAGAGTAATTAATATTATTTATATATATATTTCCTCTAACAGGTTCATACAATTTTAAGAGCAATTTTAAAATTGTGCTTTTCCCTGCACCATTCATTCCAATAATAGAATACAAACCACAAGAATCAATTTTTAGATTTACATTTTCTAAAATATTATCAGAATTGTACTTAAAGTCTACTCCTTCTATTTTCACACTTTTTACTTTATCTATAGATTTTTTATCATTGGATGAATCCTCCTGAAATCCTGCTTTAATTTCTTCAATACGTCTTATATTTACCTCACATGCATTTAATCTCATAATGTAATCTATAACTTGAGATGATGAATTAAACACATTACTAATATATTGATTAAATGAAACCAAATTTCCAATGCTTAATTTCCCGTGTATAATTAAAATACTTGCACTCAAGAGTAATACTGTTTCAAATATTGTATTACCTATATTTTTTGTAAAATTAATTTTTCCCTCAATAAAAAACATTCTTTTTGATAAGCAAAAATTTCTCTGGTATGTTTGTTTCAGTCTTTCCATTATAGTATTTTGTAAATTAAAACTTTTGATTCCTTCCAGATTTCTAAAGTTCTCTGTAATTTCCGAATAATATTTATCTGAATAATCTTTTAATTGCTTCTTAGCTTTTTGATACTGTTTCCTATATAACAATGTTCCTACATAAGATAGTGTCATAAAAATTAGTGCTATCCCTGTTAATATTTCAGAAAAAGTAACAGCAAAATATATTGAAATTACCAAACTTACACTAATTTGTATACCTCCTGTAAAAAAACTAATATATGTACTAGCTATTTCCTCAGGATCGCCTTCTACTCTATTTACTAACTCTCCTTTTGCATATTGATCAATTTGAGCCATTTTCATATTGATTATATTTTCAGTTAAATCTTTTTTGATCTCATTAGAAATTTGTAAGACAATTTTATTTCCTAAATATGCTTCTATAACGCCCAAAAAAATTTCTAATAATGATAAGCAAAAAAATATCATTACATTTTTTATGATAAAATATAACTGTTTTTTTAAAATCAAATCTATTATATTTCCAAATAATAGTGGGGTAATAGCCCCCACCACTGTTCCTGATAGAATCAAGATTAAAAGAGTCACTATTTCTTTGTATTTTGTATAAAAATATTTTTTTACTAACTCCGTATGAATTTTTAACATTTTCCTCCCTTAGATAAATTAATTTCTCCTGTGTTAAAGTCAATTACCCATTGTGCATTTTCCTCACCTGGCCATTGATATTTTTTCCCCATCTCATCCCACCAAGCCTGCATTTTCTCACTAATTTGATTTAGATCCTTCAATACTCTGTTTTCTACTTCTTTGTTATCCATTAAAAGTAAATTTTCTAATGCAATTCTTATTTCAAACATAGTTCGTATTGTTTCTGTTTCCTCATGTGTAACTTGTCCAATAATTTTTTTCATAATCATTCTTTTCCTTTTCCCTATTGTTCCGGATAAAATCCTATTGATAGATTATTTAGATTTTTTCGTAATATATCAATCGGATCCTTAACATCTGATGCTTCAAGTTTATGCGCAAAACAAAATTCATTTTCTAACTCATCTTCTATCATCTTAGATATATTTCTTTCAACCCAGGTTTTTTGACATTGAATCGCTGAGGAAACATTTACTTCTGTTGTATGTTTTTTATTATGATACACGCACTTTGAACAATGATATGCATCGCAAACTTGACATATTGGAAAATATTCTTGTTCATATAAATGTTTATTTTTTATTAAAATGTTTCCATCTATTAAAGTTCCAATACTTTCTTCTTTCTCATCTTTAAAGAATGCTGGACAGACATAAAATTTTTCATCTGGAGCAAGCGTTATTGATGTATCTCCAGCTCCACAATTTTCATGCTTATCCAATAACAAAATATCTGTCAATACATTAATTTCTGTGTTAAATGTTTTAGTCTCGTTTACTGTTTTTACTAGTAATGTTTTCAGTTTTAATAATTGCTGTTTGTATTCCTCTATGTCAAAATCTTTATCTAAATTAAAAATATTAATATTAATCCGATTTGATTTTCCCCATAATATTGAAATGACACTATATAAATCACTAATTTTATCTGCAGAAATATTAAAAATCACATTGTCTAACTGCATTTTTTCTATTCCTTTTACATCAGTTGATGTAATTACCGGAATGACATCCTTATAATACTGTTTTGCTTTTTCATAAAATTCAATAGGAACTATATGTAAAATTTTGAACTCATCATATATTTCATGTTTAACGATTGTACTTCCCTTTTTAGAATGAATAAATACCGGTTTATAAAAATGTTGTTCTGCATATTTCAGACCTGCAAATATTGCCTCATCACTCATTCTTTTTTCTTCTAATATTTCCTCATTACTATTTTCTCCCATGCAACAAGCTACATAATCGTTAGACAGTAATAAATTCATTGTCCTACTTTCATGAGAATACACAGACTCTCTTTCAATTCCATATTGATTATACAATTTTGAAAAATAGTAATTATTAGCACGAACTCTCGCTTTATGCATTTTGCAAATATATTTAGCTCTCTGAAAGTTAGTATACGTATCGGCTACATCATAATTAAATCCTTGGCAAAATCCACACCCTACAGCAACTGGACATTTTAAACATTCGTTATCACTTTGTAATTTATACGTTACAGTTTCAAATGGTCTTACTTTATCAAAATCAATTCCCTGATCAACATCTCCTATAATATAAGGTTCTTTATTATCTAATGAATATGCACAATATCTCATACACGGATATATTTTTCCATCCACTCCAAGTGCTAGCATCTTACCAGCACCACAACATGTTTGTTTTAATAACTCATTATTATATGGAGCTCCAATAGTATCATCAAAAAGAGTACAACTATATTTGTCAAAAAGATGATGATCTAATATATAATCTGCTAATGATTTCAGCTGATCTTCAAATATTTGATCATCTCCTTCTTTCCATACATCTTCGTAAACTACATTAGCTGCTATATCATATATTCCTTCATTCCAAAGTTCTATAATACTATCCTTTAAAAATTTTAAATCATCACTTGCAAAAGTTACCTTTGTTGTTGCTACAAATTGTTTCTTCCATAATTCTAAATTAGGTTTTATAATATCATAGGATCCTGACCCGTTTGGAAAAACTCTTTGCAGATCATGTTTTTCCTTAGTTCCATCTACAGTAATTGTAATTCCTATTTTCCCTGGATTCTTTTTTATAAAATCTTGAACTTTTTCATTTGAATAATTTACGCCATTTGTACATATACTTATTCTATAGTTCCAAAACCATGAGCTTCCTTTTAAATATGTCTGCAATTTAAAATAATCACAGATTTTATCAATTAATTCCACTTCTAATAACGGTTCTCCACCTATAAAATCTAATGTTACCGCATCCTGATATTTAATATTTTCACTTAAAATGTAATCTATAAATTTCTTTGCCACCTCAAAACTCATTTTTTTATTTGAAGATTTATGTGTTATATAGCAATATTTACACCTAAGATTACAATCCTCAGTTACGATAAATGTAATTGATTGAGCATTTCCATATCCCCACTCGGTCATTCTTTTCCCAACCGTATAATTTTTTGTATCCACAACTTTTCATCCCTTTCTGTATTATTTATCTTTTTTCCTATTACCAAAAAAACAGTAAAAATTAATATTGCTGTCTTTATACCTAGACATATTTCTTTTTTACCCAAGTACATCAGGCAAATCATCACCAACTCTTCTAATATCAACGTTATTATTGTGTTTCTATGATTTCTTCTTTTCTCCTTTTGATTCAACAATTTATTTTTTGACTCTATAGGTGCCAATAAGAAAATAATTATATTGCACATACTTAACAATATATCTAACAATTTTTCATTAATGAAATTATGATTTTTTATAACACATATTAAAATAATTATCCCTATTGAAGATATACAACATTGCTGAACCGTTCGCGCATGATAGCCTCCTCCAAATGTTCTTAACCATATATATGATATTAAAAATGATATAACATAAATTACATTGCCGGTTATTATACCTATACTAAATGCTATAAAAATATTTATTGTTTGTTCCATTAATATAAAATATGCATATATATAATTTTCCTTTTCATCATTAGTTATAATTCCTTGATTAATTTGGTAAATCACAATTTTTTCAGCTAAGTGTTTCACTTTTCATTTTCCTTATTTTTTAATCGTAACCCACCTGGTACTTTAGGTTGATAATGTACCCATATACAAGTCGTATTAATAGAAAGCATTGCTAAAAACATTGCTATCGAATTAATAAATAAAATAGGATTCTTTAATCTTCTTCCCACATCGCTTCTTCCCTCTTTTCTCTGTTTTCTCATAAGTCATACCTCCTACTACAATTTATTTTCTTTTATTTTTTATATAACATCATTTTTTCATTTTCAATAGACAGGCAAAAACAGCAGAAAACTCGGCTATTTTTGCAAAAGTTAACTCTTATTTGAAGAAAGTAGTATCTGAAAATGCATATTCCTATTGTAAGAAATTATAATTCCAGTAATATGGCAATCAATATTCCAAAATAAAAACTATTCTCGATTGTTTTGACTACAATCCACAGGAATTTTTGCTATTAATCTAAAAATCAAAATCCTCTTGCAAAACGTAAGTATGCTTTACCTTAAGAAGATTTCTTATATAGAAAACACCTTTATATTTTTCTATCTCATGGATATTCTTGTCTCAAGAAACCCAGATTCCGGTAATATGGAAACCGATATTCCGGAGCGGAAACCACCATTGATTGGCTTGATTAATACTCATAAGGAATCGAAAAAATGTCAAGCCCAGAGCCGCTTTGCGTGGCATAAGCCGGCTTTACATTTGTGAGATTTCTTGTATTCTTTATAATTGCCAATCGAATTCCTTATCACCGGACTGCATGGACACCGAGACTGGAATATTCAATCTCATTCAAATTAAATATTTAAAAGCAATCAAAATACTTAACTGAATATTACAATAAACGCTCTATTTTTCTTAAATGAACATTCCACCAAACGACTCTCATCTGCTTCTCAGTAATATGAATAATCTAGCTATTTAATATCCAACTATAAGCGTTATAATTGTATGCAGTATACATTATAAATTTGATTATAAAAAAAAGCCCCAAAATAGGCTTTTTTATACAAGCTAAATCACACTTGCTTCCTATGAAACTCTTTGACTTAAAAATCATAAAACATTTTACACATAAAGTATAATATATGACAACAGGAACTAAATTCATACCATTTTTCATAATCTTATAATACCGTAAATATAACAGACACAGTAAATATATTGTCATTAACATCTATTTGTAAAATACCACCATATTTATTTACACAATCCGCTACATTCTTAAGCCCAATACCATGTTTATCTGGCTCTTGTTTAGTTGAACAAAAATCGTCTCCTTTCTTTTTAACTATTCCATCAAATTTATTTTCAACTCTTATCATTAAGAAATGTCCCTTTTGTGTTGCGAATACATTAATATCAATGTATCCATAATCAATTTTTTTTGTTGCTTCAATAGCATTATCAATAATATTTCCCATGATAATTATTATATCAATATCTTGAATAAAATCTAAAGGTATTCCTGGTTCAACATATGCCTGATAATTTATTTTATTATCAATAGCTTCTTTCTTTTTTTCGCATAGAATAGTATTCAAAACTTTGTTCTTACAAAAGAATTCTTCCTCCATCTCCCCTATCCGTATCTTCATATTTTGAATTACTGATGTAATCTCTTCATTTTGATCTTGTGCGGCCAAATTTCCTATTGTTCTAAGCATAAACTTTAAATCATGCATATAATTTGATTGTTCTAAATTTACTTTTTCCATTCTATCATAATATTTCTTTTCCAAATCTGTTTTTAAAGTAAGCATTTCCAATGCTTGATTCTCATAATTAAGTCTAAATATATATTCATATAAAAAGAATATAATCGCATTTGCAAAAAGTAATAGAATACATCCAACTAATAAAATTCCTTCATTTATCCCTGATACTTCCACCATTAAGCCCGAATAAAGCAATGCACTATATATTCCAAAAGTAGCAATTGGCAAGACTAACGAATATAATAATATTTCATTTTTTATCCCATATTTTTGTTTGTTTAACTTTTTCTTAATTATAAACAACGTGACAAAAGTTATCAATTTTTCCAAACATATCACTATAAATCTAGCTAAGTGAGATTGATTCTCCCAACTATACCCTTCACCAAGTATCAATGAAAGAACAAATTCACAAAGAATTTCTACTCCAGCAAAAGTGGTAAAAAACACAGTAAAATAGAATACTCTTTCTTTTAATTCTTCTTCATATAATAGACTATAAACCGCATAATAAATCAAAATATTAGCAATCAAATTTAATTTCGAATTGCCTAAGGAATTAATCCCATAAATCAAACTAACTACCCCTATATATATAGCAATATAAAATATCGGAGAGCTGTATCGTCTACGTAGTAATCCCCTAAAAAATAACTCGAAAATTGTAACTTCAAAAATACATGTCATTATATTTAAAAATACTTCCATGATAATTATCTATTCCTCTTATACTTTCCACCAAGATAATCTGCAAACCTACTATGAAATATCTTTCTTTTAGATCTTGAAATATTTAACGTTGTTAAATCCTCCAATGTTATAACATCATTTTTTATTCCTATAATTGCTTTAAAATTTACAATATAACTATTATGAGCATATTCAAAAGATTGATTTTTTAATTCTTCATAAGTATCTATCAACTTTTTGTTGCTTGCAAATTCATAACATTGATTATCCTTTTTTGAGAATATATGAATGCAGCACCCTCTTTTTATGTTTGAAATATACGTTATATTATCAATAGCAATTTTATCCATTCTGCCATCATTTCTAACAACAATATATACTTCTTTTTTGTTCTCTATCATCTTATTGATAATGTTTTTTAATTCTTCATCCATTTTATTTTCTGTATAATTTTTCATCAAATATCTAAATGGTTGAACATCAAAAAATTCTGGTTGCGGTAATTGTATTCCTGTACAAAAAACAAGTACAGCATCTTGATTTCTTTTTCTAAATTTAATAGCAGCTGTAATACCATCAATTTCGCCCATCTGCATGTCTAAAAAAACCAGATCAAATTCCAACTCCAAATCATCTATAAACTCTTCACCCGAATAATATTTACAAATTGAGCTTCTTTCAGATTTTCCCAACACCTCTTTTATTTTTTTTTCCAAATATTCAGTATATGCTATGTCATCATCACAGATTGCTATTCTATACATCTGGTTGCTTCCTCTCTTATTTTTAATACTTTTTTACAGCTTATATTATAAAATAATTTAAAGAATTATCAACCTATTACCTTCTGATGATCCTGTTATCTCTTATTCTAATTCCTTTTTTAATCAACAATTATACGTCAAATTATATCATTGCTCAAAATATCGGTCAATAGCTCATTGTATAAGACAATAAAGTCAAAAATAAAATTATATAATAATTAGACAAAGATAAGGAGATTGAAAATATCAATGAGCAAAGAAGTTGAATTTAAAAATAGAGACCGTTTTATCCAACTTGGTTTGACCATAGCTGCTTTACGAAAAATGCAAGGAATGTCCCAAGAACAATTGGCTGAAAAAGCAAATATAAGTCGTTCTCATTTAAGTTCCATTGAAGCACCCAATATTATACGTCCCTTTTCTTTAGAAGTCTTATATAATATTGCAGATGCATTAAATGTTAATGCTGGAAATCTGTTAAACTCTTCATTTCCATTTATAGAAAAATAGAGCTTATATAAATCAACTTATTCACTCTAGTAATTCTTTGCAAAGAGTGAATATTGAGCTTATTTTTTATTTTCGTTTTATAAATAATATTTATTTTTCATATATTAAAGCTGTCATCCCTTGAAATAAAGCATTACCCTATTTATAATAAACATATTAATTTCTATTACTAAAAATATTAGTGAATTCTAAAAACGAAAGGCTATTTAATATGCTCAATATCTATTTAGGAAACATGGAAAATGTAATTTTCCATCCTCCAACCTATTTTGATAACACATACGAAGATGAATGGATTACTGATCCATTATCTGTTGAAATGATTAAAGATGTTGACAAATCAGTTATTGTCAGCTCTCATCTAATAGATAGTCCAGTTCTTGGTCCAATACCACCAGTCAATTTATCCGGTGGTGTAAAAACACTGATGCTTATGGCATTCGATACGAATAATCGGGTATTTAATGCCTCCTCCTGTGGCGACAATTGTGCAAAATGGATCTTGCAAATTGCTTCTCAAAAAGATCTGACAATCAATTTAAGGCACATTATGGACTTTGGGAGAGTTCCTTTTGAAGCAAAAATTCTAAACAATGGTCGGATAGTTCACAACATGAATGAATTTGTAATGATTGCCGGTGATTATGTATAATTTTTTCTAAAAAACAAACCGTAAGAACCACCACATATTCTTACGGTTTGCCATTCAACTAATTATATGGAAAGCGAATCCAAATATCCACGGCAATAGCATATTCTTGCATCTTATGTAAATGAGTCTCTCCGAGAGAGCTCGATAGCTCAGAGAAGCAACTACTTTTCATTTAATATTTCTCTTCGATACGGCTTCATCTGATCTGCTGGCAACTTAAAATAAGACTTCACCTGCTCATCAGTCAAGCCTTCTTCCAAACCCAACAAGATTTCATTCATCTGATCTCCATCTAATTTTGATGCATATCGGATAATACACTGTTCAATCGTTCCGGACAAATCCCATTCCTCTTTTTGCGTACCGAAATTCGGTACATTAACTCTCTCCTCGTTGAACCGGGAATCTTCTATCAATTGCGCTTCCGAACTATTTTCCTCTTTTTCTAATCCAGGCATCTCTTTTCTGGCTTTCTCCAACATCTGCATAAGTTCTTCTTCCGTTGGTTTCGGATTTGTATCAAAATTAAGATATAAAAAGTCTTCCTCATTCACTTCACAGACCTTGATGCTCTTGTCTGTCTTTTCAGCTTCTTTATAAAATTCCAGATCTTTCTTATCAATCACTTGGAACTTTGACTTATTTAAGATAGTTCGATAGGTCATTGTTTTTGGGTTATATACGACACGAACCGGATGTTTATATCCTTCCTTCCCTGCAAGTCTTTCGGATTCTTTCCAGACTGCTGTATTAAACGGAAGATTCTTCCAATCCATGATAGGATACTGGCCTTCCATAAAGATTAGGCATTTCTTACGATCAAGTCTCTTTACTTCTCCCGGTGTCATCAATCCTCGTCCTGCTCTCTGATTATTTAAACTTGAGTTTCCATGTGCACCACTAGTTACGCCATCCGTTCTAGTATCAATGGTCATTTCGCCAAGTAGCTTTGAGATATATTCATGTGTGGAAAATGCTGCAGGTCCTGAACCAAGATAAATCATAACTGCACAGTTATCTAAGAATACCTCCCATTTTTCCTGCGGAAAGACTGCTTTGATCTGTGCAATGGACTGTAAAATAGGAACAATCGACAGATTCCTGCTTCGGATTGTTCCCATCAGTACTTCGGTATTGGTTGGTTTCGGGCCAGCATAGAATTCATCTGCCCATAATCTCACATGGATCGGCAAGCTGCCATGACATTTATGATCTGCAATCCGAATCAATACATCAAATAGCTGGGTATAAAACATGGAAATCAAAAAATTAAAGGACTGATCGTTATCCGGCATTACCAAAAACAATGCTGTTTTCTTATTTGGATTTCCATCGACTCCTAATCCTAAGCTTGGTATATCAATATCATCATCTTCAAACAGTCGTTTAAGTGCGGCTGTTTCACACAATCTAAGCATGGCATTTACCATAATGATAATGGAACGAACTGTCTCTGTTGCACCTTCTTTTAATTTTCGATAATCTCTTACTGGTGGATAGTCTGCTCCATGCGTCTCTGCAAGCCTGTCCATTTCAATCTGTAACTCTGTCTTATCCTCTTCCTCCTCATCTTCAATATGCTTTGATTCCATATTTACAAGTTTTAATATGTTATTCAGTGTAGGCTTTCTGTTTTCTTCCTTTGCAGTCAGCCATTCATGAAAGAACATCGACTGCAGATAGAGTGCTACTCCATCATCCCAGAAAGGCTCCCCTTTTTGAGCATCCGGGGGCTTGACCGATGCCTGCATGTTTGTGATCAGTCGAATAACGTCTGTTTCCTTCTCAAGATATTGCATCGGATTATATCGGTCTGACTCTTCCGGATTGATCAGATTAAAAGATTTAACCATTACGCCATGAGCCTTCAAATAATTTCCGTGTTTCCGTAACAGATCACCTTTGATATCCAATATTACATTTGTCATTCCAGCTAACAGAAGATTCGGTGTCAGAACAGAAGTCGTTTTATAGGAACCGGAACCTCCAATCACAAGCATATTCATGTTTGACAGAGCATGATTGGATACTGCAATTCGTTCGCTCAAATAAGTATTGTTCTTCTCATTCTTAGAATCTCTTAATGTTTTACTCAATTTATTTACATCCGCCCATTGTTCGGAACCGTTCTCCACTCCAAAATGATAGTTTCGATTCTGATCCAGATAATATGCAATGAACATGATCCATGCAACGAATGCAGCACTCATGAATGCCGGGGTTTTCTTCGTCCACCAGTTACGGAATGGATGAGTAAAAATATACAAAAGCTTTTGTTGATAATTACTCATGGTAACTCCATCTAATTTCAAAAGCCCACATCCGAAATAACTTAGAATCATTAATATGATAAGTGCCAGGATAAAAGCCCACCATGGTGTTTTCCTTTTTTCAACCATCTTTGCATCCCCCTATTACTACTTTGCTTTAATCGGTGGAGTTGGTGCTTTTATTTGTTTTTTCGCTACTGTTTTTCCGATTGCCTTTTCCATTCTCTGCTGGGCGGCCTGTGTTGCCATCTTTTCTTTCTCTGAAATACTATAATATTTTTCGAATAGTTCCTTTGCAAACGGACGCTTTTCTGATTTGATAGGTTTTAAATCCTGATCAATCAGAAATGGCTTTTTATCTTTTTCTAAAAATGCCGTATATGTTTTCGAATCCTCGGAAGCATATACCTGATCTTTTGGAATTACCAGATATTGGATCTCTTTTCCATAAGTTCCAGGAACCTTACTTACAAAATAGTCCTGAAAGCCTTCTGGTATCTTATCTTCTATCGGTTTCACTAAAACATCTTTATTGATGGTGAATTTTTGATACATCTGATTCCCTTCATAATAATCATAGTCCATCTGATTCTCCGCTAACTGTACTTTCTCCGCAGATGTTTTTTCATTCTCATACTTTTGATTTGCTTCTTTTACTGTTTCATCTCCGGTATTGATATATTCTTCCGTAGACATTTCAGCTGTTTTCTGATAGGTTTCCATATCGATTTCATTCAGATCTGCCACCGTTTCTCCACGGTTTAGCATCGATTGCTGATACAACGCATACCATTGTCTTACTTTATCTGCATCATAGTTTGCAACCATGATCTGAATCTGTCCGTCACCAAGCTTCAGATCTGGCATTACTGTATAATTGATCTTCATGGCATCAAAATCTGTTCGGAAAATATCTTCTTTTCCTTCAAATGGGACACTGAAAATAGATGTTTTTCTTTCCGTAAATGCAAGCAAACTATCGATTGTTTTCTCTCCTCCGGACATTTTATTTCCAAGATATCTTCCAAACCATGCTTCAAAGATTTCTCTGTCCTCTTTGCAGACAGCAAGCTGTACATAATGATCCTCTTTATTCAGATCTGGCATTTCCATAAAACGTACACCGCTTTCTTTCAGGTTTTCAAATTCTCGTACCGGATATGCATTTGCACCAAGACGCAATTTTTGATCTACCGGAATATTGATCACATCAAATTTTCCGTCTGTACGTTTGATAAAGTCCTGAATATCTTTAAACTCTTTCTTATCAATGATTTTCTCTTTTACCATCCTTGCCATAAATTGTATCATCTTCACAAGACCTATTGTTCCTATCTTCATGATCGGATCAGCAAACATGGTAGCTTTTTTTATAAGCATCAGGACTTCTTCCGCTTCTCTAATTTCTTCGTTCATCTCTGGTTTTCCTCCAAACCGCAGTCTCTTTTAAGAGTTATCCACATTTTCTTCTGCCCATGTACCGAATTTCGGTACAAACTATAATTTAGGTTCTATTTCGTTTACCTTTCCCCTGCGATTCGTCTCATCTTTTATTTCTGCCTCTCTTTTTACTTCTTCCTGCATTGGAATATGATATCGTTCCATAAACTGTTTGAAAAATTTAGTATCCTCCTTAATCTCATGCAACATTTTACGGATTTCTTGCATTTCCAATCTGATCTCCTCTAATTCCCTGTTCTCTTCATTCATTTGTCCATTCTCCTCTTTTTCACGTACCGAATTTCGGCACAATTAAAAAAGACTCCTATCTATGAAGTCCTACCTGCATCTGCTGATTTTTCTTTTTGCTTATGTTTGATTGTTCATTCGCTTGGGTCGTTTCTGTGATTGTCCTATCTTCTCTAATCTTCTCTGGTTCTTCCTGTTCTTTACCAGATTTGTCTTGTTTTACTACAAGTTCATTGTTCGTTTCTCGAAGTACCTCTGCTCTTTGCTCTATAAATGCTGGAAGTTCCCGGAAACCAATATCATTCACATAATAGGCTTTCATTTCTCCATCACGCTTCAAAATCACCACATCCGATGTAGACATGGAATGTCCTTTAAAACCTTCTGGTCGATCAATATTAAATTTGATATACAAGTCTTCCAACGTATCCTGCACTTCCAATACTCCCTGATACATCATTTGATAATCCTGCCCTTTTACAGACATTCCCATTTTCTCTATGAAATCAAGACTCATATATTGATATCCCATCTCGTTATCCACCTGATGATACTGATAGATTGCATAACTATTTTCTGTATTGGAAAAGAATCTGCTTTCCTCTGCAAGCTCTTCTGTTTTGATATCATTTTCCAATTCTCTTGTCTTCTGCAGTTCTAACAATTTCTCTGTAATATCAGCAATCAGCTGGGAAGAAGTCAATCGTATCGTATCCATCGAACTTCTAAGCTCCGACATTTCTTTACCAGAAGACCATCCGGCAACATAATTAAAAGAATAATCCGAAGTATCCAGTCCAAAATGATTACAGACAACATAGGCTACGCTTTCGGCTTCGACCTCTATTGTCATTCGATCCTTTGTGATTCCGTTTTCTTCCATGACATCACGGTCATGAAGAATCGCATGAGCCATTTCATGTACAGCGGTTTTCATCGTCTGTGCCTGACTCATCCCCGTCTGTATTGCGACCAGCTTCTCTACATTGCTGTAATATCCCTTTGCTCCACTATCAATTTCCTGAAACTGAAAAGGAACTGGTGATATTTCTTCCAGTCCCTTCATAAACTCCTCATAGATAAGAACATCTCCTGCTAATTCATTTACCTCTAAACTAGGTAGCGGTTCTCCTTCTGTCTGACTTACATCAAATACAGTTGTTACCCGGAATCGTGGTAAGATGCGTTCTACAGTCTCTGTTTCTGGCTGTCCATCTATTCCGATTACAATTTCCTGCGTTTCTTCATCGATCTTTTCCACTTGTCGTTTCTCTTTCACCGGAACAGGTGCAATGATCTTGATTCCTTTCTCCCCACGCTTCACATGACGGTGAAACTTTTTCTGCCAGGTCTGATATCCTGCAAGTAGTGTTGCATCCGGACGTTGCATGGCAATCAGCAGTGTATTGTTAAAGGAATAGTTATGAAATGTAGCCATTGTCTGCAAATACATCTGATACTGCTCCGAGGTGAAGACTTTTTCAACGCCTTCTTCCAAGGCCTTCATAATTGTATCTAATTTCGATTCAGTTGCTTCTTTTCCCTGCACTCTGTAAGCGGATTGTTCCGCAATTCCCATTTGTTGTGTCCACTGCAGCTTCGATTGTTCTGAAGTATAACTAATATCGTTCTCAAAAGAAAATACATTATTTTCCCGCAGAGAGAAGAATTCCTGATTACGTCCTACGATGATATGATCCAAAACAGGGATTCCCATAAGGGATGCTGCACTTTGAATCCGATCTGTAACTGTGATATCCTCTTTTGATGGTTTCAGCGATCCTAAATGGTTATGTACCAGCATGAGATAGGCTGAATTTGAAAGGATCGCACTTTTCATCGTCTCCCTTGGATGTACATAGGCCACATTCAAAGCTCCCATACTGACCACATTCATATTAATCGGTGTAAGGTTCGTATTAAGATTGACTACGCAAAAGAGTTCACGGTCCATCTCACTTAACCATTTTCCTAAAACTCTGACTGCAGCTTCCGGATTATCCATTGGTTCCGGACTTAATAAAGGCGGTTCTTCTACCAGACGAATTCCTACTTGCCTTAAGGAATCCTGAACTTCCTTATTATTCATCTGCATCCACCTCCATAAAACTGATGGAAATAAATATTTCTTCGTCTGTAGATTGAATCTCTCTTGTCAAATCTTCCAGTGTAATATATTCCTGTTCCTTTGTAACATTCGACATTTCCTCAGTTCACCTCCCTGTTAACCAATATAGTAAAGGATAATATTCCTGCTTGCGTACCGAAATTCGGTACATTACAAGGTCTTATTACATTCGTGGTGTAAATTCTGCTGTTTTCTTTGGCTGCTTCGCTGTGTTCTTCGCAACGTCTTCCTGCTTCGTATTCGTTACTTCTTTAGACAGATTCTCCGCTTTATCAACCGCAAGTTCTAATACTTTCTCTTTAGAATTGTAATATAATATTTTATCTGATAACAGATCTTTGGCTGACACCTCTTTTTCATTTACATACTGTACCATCTTGCGGAGTTCTTTCACTGACTTCGAACCATCATCCAGTAAAATCAAAAGTTCATGCTTGGAAGACGGAAGGATATAATAATTGTTATCTGACAATAAACTGCCAATCTGTTCAAGTACTTCTGAATGCGCTAACATTCCTGCACCTTTATATGCATTTTCATTTGTTAACGTATATAATGATTGTCCGTCCAATTTTGCTCCATTATTTTCCAAAAGATTCATTGGTTTGGAAAATTTAAACTGTAAATGAGTGATTATATCAAACGCATCCACAAGTACCGGTTTGTTCCATTTTCCCTCTACAGATAATGCATCCTGATGCAATTGTTCTGTTGTAACTCCCCACTTGTCTAACAGATTCTGCGTCACGCTAACAGACATTTCACTTTCCAGATCAATAGAATCCAAAAGCAACCTGTACTTGGCATTAAAAGCACCTACTTGAGTCACAACACTATTGGCTAAAACAGCTTCAACATCTGGATCGCTTAATACAATCTGTAGATGTTTTTTTGCTTCTTCATAGTTGTTTATGTAACCTTGGAGTTGCTCTTTTGTTTCATCCATTTCTCCTGTAATGGACCATGCTTCTTCCACATTTTTTGCAATGAATTCCATAACAGAAAAAATATTTTTATCTTCCATAAACGCATCATACACTTCTCCCAGATGGAGTCTGATTGCGTCTGGCGAATTACCTTCTGAAACAATAAGACTCATCGGTTTTCCTGCTTCAAACCTGCAATCTGCAAAACTCTCCGGCAAATGATACTTAATATTCTCTTCAACAATTTTCATAAAATCATCTTTATTCATCTTTCAATTCCTCCTGCTGTTTTGTACCGAAATTCGGTACACTGATTGTTTTCTTATATTCTTTTAGAACAGTTTTTTCAATCTTCTCCTGCAAAGCTTTCCCAGTTGCATAGATTACATCATGATACCCATCTGCTTTTTTATATTGGGGCATATTGATGAAGTATCCTTTCTGTCCCTGCTTGGATCGTAATTCCATGAATCGTAAGTCCTAATACTTGAATGGATGCAACACCACAGATATATGCTCTTGCATCCGGTGGATGCCTTGGAGTGATTGGACAGATTGAAAGGACTTCGATTTCTGGTAAATAAAATTCCTTTCCTATCTCCTCTTTGATTTTTTCTCCAACTGCTTTTTCAATCTCTTTCCTTAAGATTGAGTCCGGCACAAGGACATTTTCCCATTTTCCATTCCGTTCTCTTCTTGGATAGCTGACAAAAGAAAGGTCTTTCCCAGTCTCCTTATTCTTATATTTACGCAGCTGTATTGGAAATCGAATCAGATCTTCGAGCGTGATCATTCCATAGGCTAATACTTCGGACTCATAAGATAAATGGATTTCTACCTGAATCTTCATTTTTTATTTCGTCTGTTTTGAACAATTGCATTTAAACGCTTCATCTGATCTACCGATAATTTTTCAGAAAAAATGTTCTCAATCTCCTTCATACTCATTCCCGTCTCCAAACAGCTAAGAAGGTATTCTTTCTGATCAGCAGACAGGTTCTCATTATTTAAATATGTTTCAATAAACTTTCTTGTATCTGGTACTGCAAAAAAATACCTTTGCATTCGCTTTGCCAATCCTGTTCTTGCTTCCTCTGTTTGTATCTTTTCTGTAATAATATCATTCATGTTAGTTTCCTTCTTTCTATTTTCTACTCGTGATTCTTCCACTGGTTTTTCATCTGAACTTGTTTCTTTTTTCTGATTTTCTAACTGGATTACTTTAGACTTCATTTGTTCGATCTGACGCTGCAAGTCAACTTTCTGATACTTTAACAATTTGATCATTTCATCCTTTGAATCAATCAGATTCTTGATTGCGTGTTCCAATTCTTCCTCTATTGAGGAACGCACAGCTTTACTTTCGTATGCAATTTCTTTCACTTCATTTTTTAAATTCTGAACTTCGGCAAACGTTGTATTGTTTCCACAGTATTTCTTTTTCAAATATTCAGAACGTGCTTCCTTGATTTGTGGAATGGTGTATCCTGCAAGTTTTAAAAGTTCATTGTCATTCATTCCGTCTAATGCACACATGAGATACCACATACAAGTCTTGCTGTCCTTTGTTTCATTCAATAACTGTCTGATTTGGTCTGTTTTTACATCTTGAAATATCTCATTGAGATTAATCATATTGATTTGGTTGTCTGCCACTTCTCTTCCACCTCTTTCTTCTTATCTTCTTGAATCTGTACGTTTGCTTGTCCGGTCGGTTTGTAAAAAAATGGATGCGACTCCTCCTCTCGTTTTATACGTTTTATGATCTTTTTTTCCTGCCTGATATGCTGTAAATTTTCTTTGATCTGTTTTGCTGCATCACCTTCTTTCAATCCTGTAGCTGGAAGTTTCCGTTCCATTTCTATTACTTTTGCTTCTCTCACTAACAACTCCTCGTAGGATCTTATGTTATACTGATTCAGATAAAGAATATTTTCATATAACTGATCGATCTGTAACAAAGTCTTTCTCACCTCCCTGTAATCTACTGCATAAGGATTTTTCACGTTATGGTAACGAAAAGTGACAAAATACCATTTCCGAATTCGCTTTTTTTGAAATTCCACAGTTAGACCACCAAAAGCGGCTTTTGGAATTTTATAAGAACATAATTTGGGACTTCTCGGATGGTGTTGAATATACTCTTCTTTTTCAAGTCTAGTCAGAATGTCTGCATAACTATATCCTTCCCCTAATTTATAACTTCGCCAGGCCCTCTTTTGTTCTGCTGCTCGGAACGCAAAATAGATTCCATGTTTCTGAGAATTTCCCTTTCGGACGTGATAACCAATCTTTTCCATATTTTGAAGAAATTCTGCTTCATTATTGGAGATCGATATGATGTAATCAATGTCTGCCTGAATCATCTTTTTCCAGTTTGGTTTTCCTTTTTTCTCCGCTTCCCACTGTGCATAGGATTTTCCTTTTCTATTTTCTTGGTCAAATTCCAATGGTGGCAGTCCATACCTTTCGCAGATTCTGTCTGTAATCGGCTGAATCTTTTTTTCCCAGTCTCCATTTACGTATCGGTATTTATAACCAGTCATACGGTTTACAGAATTAAATACAATATGCCCATGCATATGATGCTGATCATTATGGATGGAAAAAACATAATCGAAATAATCTCCTAAATATTCTTCGCAGAATTCCTTTATTACTTGATATGCTGTCTCTTCCTTTACCTCGCCTGGTTTAAAACTGATTACAAAATGATATCCTTGCCGTCCTTTCAATTTATCCCAATCTATCTTCGTATTTATCATCGTTTGATATACTTCATCTGAAGTCAGCCCTGCATTTCCTCCAATCCATTTTCCTTCCTCTGTTTTTTTCGGATTCATAATATAGCGGATTGAATTATTTAAGTGTCTGCCCCCTCCCATCTTCCCCTGCTTGATATTCATCAGTTTTGTGATTGCCACTGTCTTCCTCCAACTTTTCAATCAACTTTTTTACTTCCTCTTCCACCTGTGAAAGACTTTTTTGTAAATAAAAAACGGAATCATATTTTTTGTAACCGCTGTTTATCTTTGCAGCTACCTGATTAATATTGACTCCGATTTTTCGTATTTGAAAATTTAAATTTTTCAGTTCCCGGTAATACTGTCTCTCTTCTTTTTCTTTCCGGAACAAAGCATCTCTGATATAAGCCGAAATATTTACACGATCCTTTTTTGTTCCGTATTTAAATGTCCACTCGTTATCTTCTAAGATTTTCTTTTTTAATTGCTGATACTCTTGCTCTGACAAACGAACCGTATAACGGATCTCTCTCCGACTCATAATTAATTCTCACTAAATGGATACGGATTACTTTCATTGTCTTGCTGTGTACCGAAATTCGGTACATTCATTTCTGTCTGCTCCTCATGATTTTCTTCCGTTTCTTCTGACGCAATTTCCATCTCAAGCGAAAAGTCTTCACTGTTTTTCTTTAAGAGCTCTAAGAAAGTACCCATATTTTTTTCATTGATTTCTCCAAAGCTTTCCTGCACTGCCTGTAAAATTTTTTCATTTTTTTCTTTCTGGATTTTTTGTTCTAACTCTTTTTTCTTCAATAGAATTTTTTTCTTCTTTTCCTCATACTCCTTCATAAAATCATCTTTTTTTCTTTCCAATTTATTCTGGTCACTCAACACTTTTTTCAACTGTTCTTTTAAATCCATTGCCTGTTCCTTCCTGAAATAAAAAAGAGACATCGCTTCCGACATCCCTTCCTCTGGTTTCTCTAAGTATAGTTTATCAAATGTATTTTATGTTTTCTAGGTTACTTTAGGTACACTTTTTTCAGAAAAATGCTTTCTGCTCCTCTGCTGTTTCCTGCTTTTGTTGTGCCACCAACCTCTTTATTTCTTCAAGCTGCATGGAAACTTGATACAATAATTCTGTCACATCTTTTGTTGGCTTATTAAGTTTTGCCTCTATAAAATCTGTGGCAGTCGGATAAGCAGTCCGATCTCGATTCTCAATCAATTGGATTGCTTCATCTGACAGTCTGTAAGTTTTTCGTGTTCTCCCCATATGTTTTCTTCCTTTCCCTGTATTTTTGTGTTGTACAGCATTCTGTATGACTTGTACAACTATGCATATGACTCATGTACAGCATTCCGTATGACTGTACAGCTATGCATATGACTTATGTACAGCATTTCGTATGACATTGCCTCTTTTTGTACAGCTTTCTGTATGACTTTCCGTACAGCATCCTGTATGACTTTCTCTAAATCACCCTAAGTGATTTGCAAGATACGCAAAATGTCAGACATTTCGCACTCTTGTTAGGGACAATCCCTAAGACCCTTTTTTACTGTATTTTCGTTAATTATTGGGTAAAGTATGTTCATTTTCTTTTCTCATCCTTCCTGTCACCGTAAAGAAAATCCAAACTGTTTCTCCGCAAGCTGATATGTGATCTGGATCTGCTTCTTGTCAATCCTTGCTGTTTTGAAGTCTGCTTCAAATATAATCTTTTGATCTTCCTGCACGATTTTATCTGCTGAAATAGAAATCTCTCTTCTCAGCTCATTGTTCTCTTCCAGAAATTTTTGCAGTTTGATTTCCAAAGAATTCAAATCTTCTTCTGGAATTTTTCCCTGCAGATTTTCTTTTCCAGATAAAACTACCGGGATATTTTCCTGTCCTTTTTCTGTCCATTCACTTGGAAGGTACTGCTCTTCCTCCCACAACTTGGTATCCACCGCTTTTGTATCTGCTTCTTTTTGTTTTAACCATTCTGCAACAGCTGTTTCAGAGTTCTCCTTCGTTTCTGTCCAGAAGAGAAAAAGGTTGTCTTCTTTGTGATACGTGGAAAACAATACACTTCCATCTTCCGTTGTGAAATAAAAAGGAATCTGACTCTGTGTTTCATAAATTTCATCTGTACAGGTCAGCTTTTTTGTTGAAGCAAATGCTTCATCCTGCCGCAAAAAATTCTCCGCTTGTTCTTCTAAGCTTTTTATTTTCTCACCTGAAAAATAGTTTTCCAACAGATTCATATTTTCAAATACAATGTTTTCTAAAGATGCATCTTTCTTTTTTGCTTCTTCGTTTTCTCTGATTTCTTCCTGCTCCTTCGCCTGTTCTACTGTTTGTTCCTTTGCTTCTTTCTCTGTATTTTTTCTAATCAAAATAATTCCAGCACATAAAATTCCAAACACTAAAGCAAGCAAAAGTGCACTGATAACAATTCTTTTCTTCATCTTTCTCTCACCATTTCTTTAATGAAAATAGTTATAGCCAAGGTTCACTGCCTTAACAACTCTTGAGTTCCATTCTGGTTTACAGCTTGGCGTTCCCGGATTCGCATGGGATGGATACCACGTACTATATTGAACAACAAACTCAACCACACGTTCCCCATTCTGATGTCCATACTGGTTACATCCCGGATCATTTTGATTCTTGATATCTCCAATCACACAATGCAAGACATCTCCATTTTCCCGATAAAAATCTACATAATCTCCAACCTGTCCATATAAGGTTGTACAAGCGATTACATATCTTCCATCGATGATTCCAAATCCTTCACTGTCATAATGTTCTCCACTTTGTTCCCTTAGCTGATACTGTAGACTTGTCCGACTTGTAATTGTTCTCCATCCCATATAGGTATGAGTTGTTCCCATTCCTTCCGGGATTTCAATCGTAGTTCCGGCAGGATATTCCGGATTACAATAACCGGTGATGTAGTCACTTCCAATCGCATAGCTTCTTGAATGTACTGCATCAGAGGTATTCCCTTCGATCGTAACGACTCTTCCATTTTCTACATACTGCACAATTCCAATATGTGTGTCCTGACCAAATACAATAAAGTCTCCCGGCTGGGGTGTATATCCTTCCGATGCATAATGAAATCTCCCTTTGTCTGCATAGAACCGATGATACGCTCGAACCGCTGCAGCTTTAGGTACGATTCCTGAATCAATCAGTCCTGCTTCGTTTGCACACCATGACACAAAGCACGCACACCACGGAGTCACATCACCATTTACAAATTGGCTCCCCATAACATAGTTCCAATACTTTGCTCCACTTAAATTATTCTCTTCCTGCAAAGCAATCTGTACGATTCTTTCTCCCCCTCCGGCTATGATAGGAGTCGAAGATACTAAGGTTGCTATAATACTTATAATGGTTGAAATAATCGTGATTACAACGATCACCGGGACTAAGATTGCAATAATCACACCCATAAGTACAGCAATAAGAGAGAACGCTGCCTGGATTACAACAGCAAGCACCGATAATAAAACTGCTCCTACTGCCGCACCGATATATTTCAAAGAGGCTGGTAAGGAGTCCATCTCATGGTTTGCTGTTTTTATCTCTGTCATTTTGGATTCTACATTACGGATTGCCTGCTCACTTGCCATAGAACGTTCCTGCATATAGTTCTTAAATTTATCTGCCGCTTTTTTACCTGCCATGACAACAACACTTCCTCCAGAAGTTGCCATGCCAGTTGCAGCTGTACCAGAGGCTGCCATATTAGAAGTTACTGTACTGGATGCTGTTGTCATATTTGTCCCTGCAGTTTCTGTCAAATTTGAAGTTACCATACCGGGGCTTATTTCTGTTCTTGCAGTTCCGTATTCTGCAGAATGGTTTCTTCGTTTCCCTTGAATAAATTCTTGTTCTGTATTCAGATTCATCTTCCCATCGGAACTTCTCTGCTCCAAATCCACAGCTGTTTTCTCTTGTTTCTTATTCAAAAACCATCTGTTTTGAAATCTTTTTTGTGGAACTGTAACTGGATTTACAAACGAATTCTCTGTAGTTTTTTCTTCTATTCGATATAGATCGGTTGTATATCGAAATGCCACATTTTTTTCTATGGCTTCTGTATCATCCAGCGTTCGACTTAAGATTCCTGTGCGAGACTTCCTTTTCATTTCAGATGCTTTGATGCCCTCTTCGATATATCTTCTTTTCTGTGATTGCGGTAATTGATTCCACTTATGGATCTCTTTATGGTTTAGAAACCGTGTCGGATCAATAGACGCTGATTCTTTTTGTTCCTCTGGTTCATTTCCCATACTCAGAGCTGTCATATGCTGCTTGGAAGTTTTAACAGACTGCTTTGCAGCATTCAAGGCAAGTGCTGTTGCTTTAAATCTTCTATCCTCTTTTGCATTGATCCGCATCCTATTCAACCTTTCTGTATCTTCCGTTCACTTCTTTCAGCTTCCCTTTCTTCTCTAACCTTCTTAGATATCCAAGACAGGTTTCCATGTCTTGATTAAACAAACGCTCCACATCTGTTACCGTGATATCCATAATACAGGAAACCTCAAGGATCAGCTCTTCTTCTTTTTCACTCAACACAGAACGTGATTCTGTTTTTTCTGTTGTACCGAATTTCGGTACAGCATCCTCTTCAAAAGATAACACCTTTTGTTCTTTTGCTTTTTCATGGAAGTTGGTACTATAATTCTTATACAACACATTCTCTTTGCTAATCAGTGCATCAAACATCACAACCTTTTTATTCCAGACCATAACACCCTCACCGACATTTCCGGAAGACAATGCTTTAAATTCCTTTGCACTGAATTCCTGAATTGCAGCAAGACTCTGTGCGTCTACCCCTCCCTGATCTAAGAACGTCTTATAGGAACAGTTCTGAAATAATTCGATCAGCGTCTGATTAGACAAAGCTGCTGTTACATTCTGCATTGCCATTGTTACGATTCCACCAAACTTACGGAACGTAATAACTGCGTTATTCAGCTGTCTTGCACTTCCCGGTTTCTTAGAGATTACCTGTGTTTCATCAATTACCAAATGCGTTGCTTTCTGAAATTTCTTATTATAATCCATACGGATCGACAGGTAATGCAGGATCGTAACCATAACCGCTTCCCAGTTATTCTCCGGTACATTTGACATTCCAAAACCGATCATGCGGCGGTTCAGACTCACATTAGATGGATGTGCCAGCATATCACAGCTACCAATGGTATATTCTTCCAGACTGTTGTAGATCACACGGATCAGAGCTGCATCATGCTCATTATCAACTCGCTGCAATTCTTTATAAATTTCCTCCCGCAGCCACAAAAGTGTCGGTTGTTTCTTCAGTTTTTTCTGTTCAAACACTTCCTTAAACATGCGTTCCGTACATCGGCTGATGATCGAATCATGTTCCTGTGTCACATTGATGTTTTTCATTGCAGCTGCACACAAGGTCTTGGCATATTCCGTCTGTTGTGCGATAAATTTTTTCTGCACTGCGACCGAAGATGTAAACACTTCTTCTGATACTTCAAACCCATTTAGGAAAATGCCGCTTTTGGGTGTCAGATCAAAATAACTTCCGTTGTCTTTCTCCACGATATCACGGAATTCATTCTGTGGATCTATCAACATAATATCGTCATCCGTTGCAAGCAGTGTCTGTGACAGCTCGGTCAATTTGATCAGCATGGATTTACCGGAACCGGAAAACCCTACGATAATTCCATGCGGATTCGGCAGTTTCTTTCGATTCCCCACAATGAAATGCTTTGTAGTACGGTTGAGTCCCATCATCTGTCCACCCGGCTCAATGACATCCTGTGCAAAGAAAGGCTGGAATGCCACAAGGGAAGACGTTAAGAAGAAACGCATATAATCAACTTGTCTTCCACCGATCGGAAGTGCCGTATTCCATGCTTTTAACTGTGTATAATCACAGGTTTCTAACACAACACCTTCCCTTTTTCCAATTGACTGCATCTCTTTCATACGTTCTGCAAGTTCTTCCTCGTTATGGGCGGTAACAACAACTAACAGATTTAGAAAGAAGCCTTTTTCATCGTTTTCATCAAGCTGATCGATATAGGACTCGATCTCATTCTTTTTCTTTTCTCTTGGATAGGAAGCATTAATGGCCGGGATTCCAGCATTTCGCTTCTGTTCGATTTCCTCGGTAATTGCTCTTTCGTTATTGACCTGGGCATTGATCAGCTTGTCATTCACCAGATCTGTTTCAACCGGGGCATAATCCAGTGTAAGAAAGGACGGATACGATACATTGGATAAAGAACGAATAAAACTGTCTGAATCAATTGACTGGCGGTAACGATGCCCGAAAAGAACTGTAACAAAGGTATCTCCCATCACCATAAAGTTGGGATGCTGCCGGATACTTCTTGGAAGGATATCATTCTTCCAGTCTTTTTGATGTTTCTTATGATTGGATAACGGAGTGATATATTCCTGTTGCTCCGGATGATTCGGACAGATCAGCTTCTGCAGTGATTCAAACCGTTCAAATGCATCCAGCTTTTCAATGCGGCTACCCCATCCAGCAAATGCTTCCATGATTGTTGTCTCAATTGCATTCAAATACACTCTTGCATTCGTTTCATTATCTGCTCTGGTAGTTACAGTTAAATAACGCAGAGTTGTTACATTCGGATTGGTTTCTTGGATTCGTTCATCCTGCCACTGTCTGATTCCCTTTGCAATGTCCGGATACTCTGCTTTATTCTTTTCTGCACGAATAGACTCCAAAAACTCTTCCATGCTCTGATATTCATTGGCTAATGTTATTTTAAATTCCACATCCATCGAGTTTAACCAGAACATCAGATCCATTAAAAATGATTTCTGCTCGCCTACATTTTTATTGATGTAATTGATATCCTCAAAAATATAACATCTGTCATAAACTGCCATTTTTTCTTTTGGCTCGATCTTAAAAATCCCATTTTCAAATGCTCTGTCGATCTGCAGGGACTGCTTTACATTCTTTGGTAGTTTTACGATCGGCATTGTTTTGCTTTTTTTCGACAGAAACAGACTGTTTCCGTTAAAGATTGACATTTATCTTTTCCTCCTTCTTGTAGGTCTTTTTTTCCTCTGTACTTTTTCCTGTTTTGAATCCATAGAAAAGATTCTGTAAGATGAAAAATCTCTTTCTTCCATCTCATAAGGAAGCTCCTTTGTCTTCAGATAAAACCACACGTTTTTGATAGATTCAATCCAGGTCTGCCCCTGATGCTTTACCATTGCAAGGTAAATAATTGGAACCATGAACGGAATTCCTGTATAGATACTAAGATTGATCGCAAGTCCGGTTGTTTTCCACACGGTAAGTGCAATCACTGCAGCAACAAGTAATGCAACTGCTCCATATCCCAGTTCCCTTGCGGTAAATCCTTTCCATAATTCGTTTTTGTATTGCTCTTCAAAATCTTTGTTCAAATCTATTTTCATATACACGCTCCTTGCTCTATTACAGATTGAATGTTTTATTCAAAAATGTCGGTGCTCCTTTTACGGAAACTGCCATCAAAATCATGTAGACCATGGAATTCAATGCCTGTGCAAATCCATCGAACGCATTGAAAATGGCACTATCGGATGTAAAAATGGAAATACCGGAGGTGATTCTTCCTGCGATTGCAATCGCAAGTGCTATAATGACAATTTCAAACGTATTGGATAGAAAGCTTTTCATCCATGCATAGGCTGTTCCTTCGATTCCACGTCCTCCTGTGATAGAAGGCATTGCAAGTGGAAATGTTACAACCAGAAGATACAACTTAATATAGCGGCTGTACAGCGTGATCAGAATCAGAAATGCACAAACCATTGCTACAAGGAAGTAGAACAACCCATATATCCAGAAAAACATAACAGAACCGACATCCACATCACCAGTAAAGAAGGCCGGCGGTTCAATCATGACCGCCGTTCCTGCCATTGCCGATGCCATTTCAAAAATCTTTTTGATCACGTCCAATCCTTTTACCAACAGTACGTTTAAGACAACCACCTTGATCATTGCTTCGATCATAAGTTCAAGTGTCATATTTTCTTTAAAGTTTCCAACTGCTTTAAAAAATCCCATCATCACAAAAAAGTTCAGACTCATAATTCCGATGGACAAAGCCCACGGATACAATTCATTATTTACATAAGTCCATGTGGCAGATGAAAACCCTTCCGGTGTCTTTGTCATGATCCCCATACATGCTGACATAGCTGTATTCCATATCGCACTGGCAATCTGATAGAACGGTCCATATAATAAACTGCCGTTAAGAAACTCCGGCAACCAGTCTGGCATCTAAATACCCCCTTTTTTATGCTCCTACGCTTGAAGTGATTACTGGGATCAACTGTGGTGTGATAACTGCAACAAGTCCTCCTGCGATTCGTTTGAATGCCATAGACTGTGCACCACCATCCTGTGAGTTCATGGACTGTGCCCATTCAAAAACACCCCAGAGCAGATACAGACTTCCGATGGAAGACACGATTGCTGCAATCAGACTATATATGGTGTTAAATCCCGTTTGAATCACTGCACTTCCATCATTTTCCGCTGCTAGTACTGGAAATCCTATCTGCAGTACAAAAACAGCTGACAGCATCAAGGAAAGAGTCATCATTGTTACCAATTTTTTTCTATCCAGTTTCATCAGTTTCTTTCTCATTTCCTTAATTCCTCCCAATACGTAAAACTTTCACTAAAATAAACACTAATACGAGTAATACCACCGCAAAGGTTCCAAAACCTACTAACCCCTTCCATACATCCGGTGTAAACATTGCCGCAGCAATCCCCGCTATAACGCTTAAAATAAATGCAACTATTACTACTACTTTTGTTTTCCAATTACTTCTTCTCATTTTGTGTTCTCCTTTTCAAAATTTTGTTCCTTACATGGAATCCTCCGAATCTTCTGCATATCCTTGATCAATATATCTGTAATCACATTCGCCGTATCACTATCTGATAAATAACGATACAGCGCAGTTTCATAATCCTTATAATGACTGTTCTTTAAATAATCTTTGGATGCACGTAAACGTTTTGCTACTTGCCCTTTCGGATATTGCTCCAACAAAAGATCCAACGTCTGAGGGATGCTTTCTGTCTTTTCATACAGTCTCCGCAGATTCCGATAGAATTGTTTAGGAAACTTTATTTTCCCCAAGCGTTCTGCATAGAGATACTTCTTGTGTTTTGTAAGAAAAAGATAGATAATTGCTCCTACAAAACAAACTCCGGCAACTAACGCAAAAACAATGCCTGTTCCCATATATTGTAAAGCTGTCATTGGTACTCACCTCTCTACTTCTGACGGAAACAGTCACTCACTTCATGTACTTTCTCCATTAACCGTTCCGGAGACATTGTGTTACTGAAATATCCGGAAGCATAAACTCTGTGTTCCTGTTCATCATAATAAAACTTCACTCCCGGATGCTGTGTATTCAAGCGGACAAGAAGCTTATCAAGTGCTCTGCTTTTCTTCTTTGGAGCTGAAATATCAAATGCTGCTGGCTGTGAAAACAGGAAAACATAATCCAGATTGTTGATATTTACATGCAGCTGTTCACCATCCTCGGAGTGTCTGATCTCGGAAGAGATATATTTTGGCTCATTTCTAGCCAGATATCGGTTCAAAATAGATGCTGTCAGTTCTTCAAATACAGGTTTCTCTCGCTGTAACTCACGTTGTTCCTGTTTCCTGCCAAAAGTTGGAATGTAAGTTTCTTCTGTACCGAAATTCGGTACATTTTTTTCTTCCTGCGTATCGGAATTCGGTACGTCTTCCTCTTCCTCCTTACTTGTACCGAAATTCGGTACGTCTTCCTCTTCTCTTTCCGGTTCTTCTACCTCTTTCTTTTTCTGTGAAATGCTTGATACTAAAGCTAACAGACGATTCTTTTCCGCTTCCATTCTCTTAACATCTTCTGAAAGCTGTTTTTTTTCACTTTGCAGCTGATTTTTTTCCTCTTCAAGTTGCTTCTTTTCCTCTTCAAGTTGCTTCTTTTCCTCTTCGAGCTGTTTCCTCTTTTTATTTAACTCCTCAAGTTCCGCTTTTAAGTATCTGTTCTCGTTTTCGTAGGTTTTCTTCTCCTTTTCAAGGCTCTGCAGATCTTCTTCATTTTCCTTATTCATTCCACTAAGTAAGGATTCAAAAAACTGGGTTGCTTCTCCTCCCGGCTTTCCATCAGCATCTAAAATAAGTCCGAGCATATCTAACTTGTGTTCAAATGATTCTTTTGTCTGTTTTGCCTGGATCTCCATATTTTTAGCTTTTTCAATCTGTACCTGATAACGTACTTCCATGGAGTCCTTTGCTGCTTCGAACTTCTGCTCTTTTTTATTGAATTCTGCTTTGTCATGTTCAAGCTGTTTTCTTTCCTCACAGAGCTGCTGATACCGCGATTGCTGATTTTGTTCGTCTATATGCAGTGCCTCTTGTTGTTGTTTTAGTTCCTGCTCTTTTTGGTTTAATGTTTCTTTTTCCTGCTTCATTGATTCAAGCAGCTTATTTAATGCATTTTTCTGCTTTAGATAATCCTGCTCTCTTTGCTGAAACAGTTTCTCTCGTTCTTGATAGATCTCGTTCAGATTCCGGTAAAGCGGATCCTGATTTGTTTCATTTGTCATAATGTTCCATTCTCTCCTTTCTTCTTTCTTCGTGCAGAAATCGTCCCTCCGATCACAGCCACAGACATACCTAATAAAACAGAAAAAACAAATATCTTGTTTTCTTCCCCTGTTTTTGGTGCAGGATCACTCGGAATTTCTTCTACTGTGTTCTTTTCCTCTTGCGTACCGAAATTCGGTACATCTTTTTCTTTACCTTCCTTTGTACCGAAATTCGGTACATTTTCTTTTTCGACCTCTTGAACTTCCAGATTCTGTACACTTTTTAGTTCTTCCCGTTTCATGTCTCCACCAGTTTTGAGCATAAAAAATGCACCAAAGCCGCAGCCGATGCCAAATAAAAAGATCAGGATGGTAATGATTACTCTCTTCATCCCACTTTTTTCCTCCCTCTAAAGGATCAGTTTTTCTTTTGTTACTTTGCAATTGACAACCAAACGATACGGAGTCCTTGAATATCCGGTACAGGTTGCTAAAGTAAAGGTCTGTACATCCTCTTGATCCATTTTCCAGTCATCCTGAAATACCGCATCTTTTTTATGACAGGAATATACAGACACGATCGTAAGCCCCTTGGTTCTCTCCGGCGTATAGATATAAATGCTTTGTGCGCCCTTCTCATCCACTGTAAGTTCATCTAATCTTCCAAAGATCTGCCCGGACATCATGTTATGTCCAAAAAGACAGGTGTGTGGATCTGACAGCTTTTCGTTTGCATGGGCAAAAGTAAATACCGAACCTAAGATACTGTACTTTCCATCAAATCCTTTGCTTAAGTATTCCCTATCGGTTTTGCCATGTAAGATTGGCTCATCCACTCCAATCTGCGGGATATAGAGCCATCCGATGATATCTGGATTCACTTCTTTTAATATTGCAAAATCAATTCTCCGGTTCATTGGATCGGATACATCCTCATCACTCTCCGGTACTACAGCAGTCTTTTTGATTGCTTCATGACTGATCTTCGCTTCCAGAAATGGTTTATGTTCCCGGTATGCAAGGATACCAAAAAATACCGCCATCCCAAGTAAGATCACGATAAGAAATCTGTATACTCTGTCCCTCATTTAAGATTTCCTCTTACGCATTCTGATGATGCATACCAATGCTCCAACCACGCAGATTCCGGCAAGGCCTGCATATCTCCATGTATTTTCTTCCAGATTTGTCTGTGGAGCTGTATTTTCTTCCTTGTCCGGCTTTTCTGTATGTTTCGGTTCGATCACAACATCATACTGCATCTCTCCCTCGGAATCACTCCAAGTTGGAACTGCAATCAAGGACGGTTCAACCGTATCATACCTTTCCGTATCTTCTGCAGAGATCAGATACACACCTACTTCCAGATTTTTAAATGTAACTGTTCCGTTTGCATCTGTCACATTTGTATTCGTGCTTTCTTCTGCTTTGGAAAGTAGCTGCTCTGCCGCATTTTTAAGATCATTGGAGTTTTCAATCGCATTGAGATCTACCCCTGCGTCTTTATAGGACTTGAGCAGCACGTATTCTCCCTGCACAATCTCTGACACTTTCTGACATCGGATTTTTACATTGCTTTTGTCCGTCCCTGCTTTTCCATCGGTAAGGACTACCTCAATACTTCCGGTTCTGGCCTGTTCTACCTCTTCTAAGTTCTTTTTTTCCGGCAGGACTTGTTCTCCTGCTTCGGTTGTTGTTTTATCGATCACCAGATCTTTCTCGTTTAATGTTGCTGTATCTGCCGCACTTACGGTTGACACGCTAAGAGCTGCAAATACACACGCAGCGACCAAAAGCCGCTTATATCTTACCATCTTCATATGTCTCCCTTCTGTTCCATAAATACAATCCGATTGCTACTGCAGCAAACAAAAATGGCAGACAAAAGAAAATCAGTTCCCTTGCAGACGGAAGTTCCTGCTTGATTGCATCATGCTGTGCTTTCTTATATTCCACCCGCTTTCCAGTCACCAGTAATCTGTGGGTATTGATTCCATAAGGTGTACAAGTAACCAGTGTCACAAGATCCTGCCCGGCTTCGATCTGCAGGGCAGAAACATCTTCCGGTTCTACCACCTGAATCTTACATACTTTATAAGCAAGCGTGTCATTTCCAATCCGTAGAAAGAAGAGATCTCCTTCCTTCATTTCATCCAACCGGATCAAAAGCTTCGAACTTGGAAGCCCTCTGTGTCCGGTCAGCACACAATGGGTATTCTCTCCTCCGGTTGGAAGGCTTGTCCCCTGCAGATGACCGATCCCATTAGACAGTGCGGTATCATCCGTTCCATGATAGATCGGCAGTTCCACATTGATCTTTGGGATATCCAGACTTCCCATCGTCCCGTTGCCTGAGATGTTCAGCTGTTCCTCATAGCTTTCATCACTTAAGACCTCGGTATCGGAATCATCTACGATTGCTCCTCCTGTCTGGTAAAGCATGTCATTATAAGCGATCGCCTGGTTCATGATTTCCTCAAGCTTCGTATCATCCTTTTTGCTTACTGCACTTTGGTAAGTAGCAACGGCATCTGACTGATGCCGCTGCTCGATCACATTCCAGATAATTGGAAGACAACAGAATGCAAATCCAAGAATGAATAGAACTGCTGTGCTCCATTTTTTTCTCATGCAATCTCCTTTCCTTTTGGCTTAGATCTCTTCGTCTTTCTTACGTCCTTTTGCAATTGCAACACTCATAAGAACAACACCTGCACCAAGCAGAATGACTACGCTTGATGTACCAGTGATTGGAAGTTTCTTTCCGACCTGATTCACAATCGTAATATTCGCAGAACCATCTTCAACATCGGTTGTCAGTGTCTTATCTTCTGACTTACTCAGTCCGTTATAGAACGTCTTAATATTTGCCTTTGCATCAAATGCTGTAAGAGTTTTATCTGTTGCTCCATCTCCTTTGACATAGCTGTCACGCTCTGTTGTAAATGTTGCTTTCAGTTCCAGCTTGATTGGATCCTTTAATAAACGGTATCCGTCCGGAGCATCTGTCTCTTTGAGATAGTAAGTACCACTGTCAAGTCCGTAAATATGGAACGTACCAATTGCATCAGATACCATTTCTACTGCTGTGTCCGGTTTTGTACCGCCGGTATGGTCTGTGCCACCAAGGGAATCACGGTTGATTACAATATATCCGTCCTGCCCGGTTTTCACATAGACTTCATTTTTGCATTCTGCATCACTGTACAGGCGGAATTTTGCTCCATCCAGAACTTTATCATGGTCATTGGTCTTGATTGGATTTAAGCGGTAAGTAAAGCAGACTACCGTATCCCATGGAGTATAACCAGTTTTTCCTTCGCCTTCAGAATCTGCATCATTGGAGAACTCAAGACGTACATCATTTTCAAATCCCGGACGGCCTGTATTCTCTGCCGCTTTGTCATTGAGTGTTGCGTTGTATGTAAGTGTAACGGTCTGGCCGTAAGTATTCTCTTTGCGGTTATCCACTGCATCAAACTCACGGTCTACGATTGCTTTCAGATCTGCAATTGCGATCATAAAAGTATCTCCATTTCCCGGATTTTCTGTTACTACAAACTCACTGTTATTCAGTGTATAAGTCTTATCTTTTCCGTCTACTGTTCCGGAGATTTCAATCTTAACGCTCTTCTTATTGAAGGTCAGTGCGTCATTCATCACATCATGCCATGCATAGTAATAGGTATCATATCCATTGATATCCGGCACATTGGATGTATACATATACGGTACAGTCTGACCAATCTCATAGTCACCAATGTCATTCCATCTGTCTGCATTTGTAATATTTTCATTGGCATCATCTTCCTGAATCTTCTTTGTTACACTTGGATAATCAGACTTGATCACAACCTGTGCTGCCGGATTCGCTGTGTTTACCATACAAAGAGAGCTTGCGGAATGTGTTCCCTCTACATTGGATACTTCGTCAATGACATAGTAACCATACTGCAGTCCATCCAGACGGATGGAATTATCGGAACGAACATTTTTTACTTTGACCACTTCCGGTGATTCATTTAATTTCACCATCTCATCTCTTAATTCCTCGATGAAGTAACGGAATTCACTGTAACGGCTTTCTAATGTCTGATCTGCAGTAGCTCCTTCCACCGGATAGTTATTTAAGGACTGGATGTAATCAATGACCTGATATTCTGTCACATCTGCAGCTGTGATTGTTGTACCTGCCTTTGTCAGTGCTTTTGCTACAACATTCTTTAAAGCCTGCTCATAAGCCGGATTGAAGGTATAATTGATGGATTCCCCACCTTTTGCATTCTCTGCGTCAAACAGTTTATAAACATTGAACTGCTTTCCAACCAATGTCTGTCCATCATTTCCAGCAATATCAATGTGAGCCTGTCCACTTCCCATCGTAGCAACACCCTTCACGGTACTGTACTCTGTTCCATCTGCCGCATAGACAATCGCAGACATTCCGTGTTCAAACATTGGTACAGGAATGGAACTGATCGCACCTGCTAAAGCAAGGGTTCCTGTTAACATGAAAGTTACTCGTTTCTTATTAAATTTTGTCATTTTTCTCATTCTCTTTCTCCTTCGTATTTCCTTTTTTCATCTGTCGGATTATCGCTGCAGCCATACAAGCAAGTCCAAGCACAATAAGAATTAAAGTTGCATGATTTCCGGTCTCTGGCATCTGTAATCCGGTGTGGTTTTCTACCTTCAGATTCACAATTCGCTCATGTGGGGTTCCTTCGATCGCATAATCCCCGGAATCCTTTGTATGAAGTTCGCCATTTACATAGTATTCATACTCTCTCTTATCATTGATCTTGGTATAGATCTCATAGACATAATCATTTCCCTTTGCATCTTTTGGGATTCGGTATCCCTGCGGTGCTTTTGTTTCCTTGATGTAATACTTTTTCTCTACTTCTAATGGACTGGTTGTAGCAACACCTGTGCTATCTGTAACAACCTTGGATACCTCTTTCGTACAGTCAGCATCTTCGTAGATCGTAAACTCTGCACCTTCCAGTAATTTTCCCTTTTCATTGACTTTTGTTACTTTCAGCTGATACGGAGCCAAGGTATCTTCCACACTTAAACGTGCAGTTCCTTCTTTTTCAACCTCAAACCGCATGGAATTATCCTTTGCTGTATTGGAATTCAAAGTGATTGTATTGTCTTTTGCAACCGTGAATGTTACAACTCCGCTGTTTACTGTGTATTCATCCGGTACGGATACTTCTCGTACTTTATGCTGTCCATAGCCTAATGATTTGAATCTACATGCTCCGTTTGCATCCGTTGTCACAGTCTCTGTGGTTCCGTCTGGTTTTGTATGCTCAAAAACAGCACCTTTAATCGCATAGTCTTTTCCTTTTTCTTTTTTGACAATGTTCAAATCCAAAGACTGCTCTGAGATTGTTGGTTCATTGTAGGTATAGACAAACTCGGAACCATTATTTCCACTTGTGATCTTGACCGTATATACAGTTGGATTGATTAAATATCCTTCCGGTGCTTGGGTTTCTTGAATTGTAAGAGTACCAAGTGGTAATTGCTTGCTTCCAGTTGGTCCGGTATATAATTCATCCCCTGAAACTAAATATTGGGAATCATAGTATGCAAATCCATCTGCATCTGTTCTGAACACCCATTTTCTAGTAGCAGTCTTTCCACTTGCTGCCGGGTCAGAATCCATTTGTACTCCTGCATAGAATTTCACTGTAAACAGTGCTCCTTTTAGCGGCAGGGAACCTTCCGGTTTGTTCAGATTCGTTTCCTTATCCACTTTTCCAAGCAATACACCGACCGGATCCATCGTTGGTTTATCTGAAACTTTTAATATACTTGTTTCTCCCGACTTAACAGTTATCGTATAAGTGGTTTTATCAAGTGCATAGCCTTTCGGTGCTGTTACTTCTTTTACATAATAAGTCCCTGCAGTTAATGTCAGTGTATTTGAATCACCATTGGCATCCGTTGTAAGGCTTCCAACTTTTGAAGCTCCGGAAAGTGATTTCTCACTATATACACCATAAACTGCATCTTTCAGTGAATAGCAGGCATTTCCATTGGTTATAGATGTATCAGAACTGGATTTTTTTAGCTTTGCATAACCGGATGGATTGTATGTACCAGACCAGGAAGATAACGGCTGTCCGTTTCCCTGATAGATCACACCTTTCGCATCCGTAAAATACTTATAATTTTCCCATGACCATACTAAACCGTTTTGATAATATTCACTCTTATGACCGGACATCCAGCTACCACAGGCACATTTCACCCCATTTCCTGTTTCAATCTGTACGCCATCCGCAAACCATCCATGCACTGAATTAAGTACCCACCAGACTGCACATTGTTTCATAAGATATTCGTAATCACTATTAATTGATTTACACATGTAGTGATCATAGTAATACAGCATTGCTGCTACTGTCTGAATCGTTTCTTTATTATAGATGGTAGATGCATCCACACCTGTTTTTTTACCTGCTTTGAAACTATCCATTGGATCCGCACAAAAAAGTGGTTCCTTTGTATCTGTATTTCCAAGCTTTCCTTCTTTCCAACTTAACACCTGCGGCCAGGATGGATCATTATAGTTGATTACATCGATTCGTCCGATGTTCTTTTTAATTGCTCCTGTTGTAATCGTATCACCAGCAGCTCTTGCCGCTCTTGCTCTTCTTGGTGTATTTGATGAATCTGATTGTGCGTCTGGTTCCGCAAACCCGACTCCAATTTCTTTTAAGAGCTGCTTCATTTGACGTTCAATCTCTAAATCCTTCTTAACATCTTTCTCTGGTTCTTTATCTCCATCGGTAACATCTTGCTGTTCTGCTACACCACTTGATGGATCTGCAATCGTCTCACTTTGAATCTTATCTGCTTCAGGATTCTCTTCGGCAGATACCATGTTAAAAGAAAAGGACGTTATCAATACAAGTGCTGTCAATAGAACTGCCAAGACTCGGCCTCTCTTTTTCCTTTTTTGTTTCATCTGATTTTTCTTTCCCTCCTAATTTCTAAGTTAAGCTGTTATTGCTCCTCCTTCCATGAAAGTTAAAATCAAGCTTTTTCTTTCCATGGCGGAGCCCTGGAACGTCTTCGAATTCTCATTTTTCTTCCTCTTTCTCTTAAAATTGAGTACAAAAAAAGAACCACGTTTTGTGATTCTCTTTCGTGTACCGAATTTCGGTACATTTTTATTTTCTTGCTCCGCAGGAACAAACATATCCATCAACAACAGTTTCATCGTATGCCGCACTGTTCTGTACCCAGCGTGTTCCATAGACTGCCTCATGATGTACCGTTGTTGTAACTGGACGTGTACCATACTCTATATGATGTCCACCACCCTCATACGCTAATGCATGTGCTTTTTCATGTTCAATTACATTATTTGTAATATCAGCTCCACACACATTGCAGCAATCCCATGCATAGTCCTCATAGGTAGTTACTTGCTCATCCCATGCTTCCTGCTCAACATACTGCTCATTGTGTCCGGTAGCTTCATGGTGTACAACATGTGTCTGTGCTACATAATTATGCTGATGCACTGATTCTGTCTTATTAGAATTCTCTTTATTACTTCCACTGTTTGTTGCAGGTTTTGTTGTAGTAGACGCTGATACGGAAGATTTTGTTGTTTCCTGCTTTTTATTAGAAGTAGATGGATTTGTTTTATTTGATGTCTCCTTCTTCTTTGAGTCACTTTTCGAGTCATTCTTCTTGAAATCATTTTGGACTGTATTTTCCTGCTTAGAAGTATCTTTCTTTACATCATTCTTCTTAGAGTCTTCCTTCTTAGCATCCTCTTTCTTAATAGTCTCTTTTTCAAAAGATTCCTTTTCCATCTCAACCGTCTCTTCTATTTTCTGGTTATTTATTAAATCATCTGACTTCTTTTCTTCTGTTGCTATTGATGCTTTCTTATCTACTGTTTTAGTTTCATTACTCTCTCCACACCCAACAAAAACAATGGTTGCTGTCATAATCAGAAACAATACTCTTCTTAATTTTCTTCTCATATCTATTCTCCTAATTATATTATATCAAACCCTTTTTTACTCATCTAGGTTACTTTAGGTACACTTTTTTCCATAAATTATTGATTTACAAATAAACTGAACACTTGGACTGTTCAGATTTATTTTGTAAGTTCTATTTTTTACGGATAGAATTGAACATCTTTCCAGTTGTTTGATTAATATAGACGCTTGTTCCAATGAATCTTCTGCTTATATTATCCGGCATCTATTTCATTCGATTGATATCCATACCAATCATGCTGTACTTCCTGCTGATAAAAATGATTTATCGTTGCTGGTGCATTATACAATGCTGTAATCATATATGCTTTTATGTTTGCTATTTTCGTAGTTGTCTTCTTCATACAATAAATCACATATTCCAAATGGCTACTATTCAGCTTTAAAAAGCGCGACTTCACTAACTCATACGGATAATCTTCTCCTGCAATTTTCACAGTTTTACGTTTCACGCAAACAACATCACATATGATTTGAAATAATTCATCATAAATTTTACGATCATTATTTTGATCATACTCCATATGAAAATCATAGGAGAGATTTTCTTTAATCAAATTTATGTATTCCTGGGTATCATCCACCACATCAATCACATCACTATTTGATTCCGCTATTTCTGATTGATTGATAGGATTAATATAATTCACATTAATATAATTCTTATTAGTATAATTAGAGTCGGTTTTTCCGACCTCTTGGAGTCGGTTTTCCCGACCTCCTGAAGTCGGTTTTTCCGACTTCTTGAATTCGGTTTTTCCGACTTCTTGAAGTTCGATTTTCTGACTTCTTGAATTCGGTTTTTCCGACCTCTTGAATTCGGTTTTTCCGACTTCTTGAAGTTCGATTTTCTGACTTCTTGAATTCGGTTTTTCTGACTTCTTGAAGTCGGTTTTTCCGACTTCAGTGATTTTATCAGGGTTTGCGGGCTCTTTTTCCTCATTTTCAACAGATAATGTTGTAAAATTCTTAACATAAATTATATCTGGTTTGCCAAGTCCTCTACGGATTTTCTCTACTAATCCAATACCTTTTACTGAATCTAATTCTGCTAAGACTTTAACTGCTTTTTCCTTACTACATCCCAAATCTTCCTTAATGCTATCAATGGTATAAATAATATAAGCTCGATTCATTTCGTCAATCCACTTATTTTTCATAGACATCGACATACGATCAAGCATAAGACCATATAGTAACTTGGCATCGCTTGATAATTGCTTAAATCTTTCATCCTTTATAAGCAGACGCGGAACACGATAAAATGAAAATTGCTCTGCTTCTATTCCATAATAATAATCAAGTTGTAACATTTCCCTCATCCCCTCCTACTATGTATCCATAGAATCCTTTTTTTGTGATTCCATGCTTTTTTCGAAATCATATGTACATTTTTTGTCACGCCAATTTATAGATTCTTTGCACAAACACAAAAGAATTACCAAACTTGCCAAGAATATCAATGCTATCACAACCAAGACAACCTTGTTCATAAAACACCTTCCTTCCGTACCGAATTTCGGTACATTTCTACTGGTGACAGAAACCATACAGATTTCTGTCACCACCAACCATACATACGTACATATACACGGCAATTGCATCGTATACATGTACAGTCCACCTTGTGTCTTCGAAACCACGGACTTCACCGATTTATACAGCAATTCCGCAAGGTGGTATGTTCTATTTTTCCTCATTATGATTGCAGTGTTCAGTAATACTCTGATTTGTATCCATTAATAATTTAACTCCTTCAAACAGTGCACTACCATACACCACTATCTGAATAATCAGCCCCCACCATACGTCTGGCAGACAATCTGCCAGACGCCCCAGGATTAACAATCCAATAAATATCAATAATTTTTTTACTAATCTTCTTGTTTTCTTATTCATCTCTCTACTCTTTCACTGAATCCTTTATCATCTCCAAATTCAATAAAGAATACCCTTTCTCTATTCCGGATTCTTGCTCATTTATGTATGTAATTGTAAACATAGCTGCTTTTGTATTGTATCCCTGTTGGTTAACTGCATAGATTTCTATCACTTCTGTTTCCTGAAAGCCATTCTCTTTTATAAAAACACATTTTTGTTTTCCGGCCATCAATCGTTGATAGCTCTCATAGGATACTTTTAGACATTTCTGCTCATCCTTTAAGTTTTCCTTATTTTTTCTATCTTGTACGACTATCTGATTTACAGATACCACTTTATCCAACAATTTTGAAAAACAATTCCAAGTAAGTTCTTTCTCGTTGATTGTAATTTTTTTCGGTGTGCATTCAATATCGATTCTGTCTGAATGCACACTGGTATACGATTTTCCATACTTTTCAATCATTTTTCTACAAATTTTCTTCCGATCTAAATCGTCAATTTCTTTTATGCCAAGTACCTCATATGCTGTAATAATTTCGTTCGTGGTCGGATTCAGGAACTCTGCCTTATAGCTTTTTAACTCCTTATCAGTTTTGCATCCTCTGGATAATGCCTGAATCTGATTTTCTTCAGACATACTGGCTAAAGTTACCGCTGCTGATTTGTCTATTTCACCTTTTTCAAACTCATTCATTGCCATATCTCCTAAATTTTTAGAAATCGTAAGATACTCTCCAACCGTGGATCTGCTGAGATTATATTTTTTTGCAAGCCGTTCCACCATTCGTCCACCCTGTATTTCCGGGAATTCTTCCGGATAATTATTTATCAAATATTGCATCCGCTCCAACTTATGCATAATCTCATAAGGAGTCTCCTCGTGATGGCAGTTACTACTGTAGATTTGAAATTCGGCTTGTACCTCACTGATATTCTGTTCAAAACATGGTAGAAATTCGAATTCTTTTTTATCTCGTTCTTCCACCAATAACTTACAGGCTGCATGTCTTTTGTGTCCGGCTATGATTTTATACGCATCAGAATCTATTTTTTTTACTAACAGATCCTGCAGAACCATGCCATCTGCTTCAATGAGATCTGCAAGTCCTTCAATTTCTTCCTTATCCTTCGCATCACAATATTGTTTTTCGTTTTTTGCAAGTTTTGTATAATGAATCCATTTTGTAATTCTTTTTGGATGTGTTGTCTTTTTTACTTCTTCTTTTGCAAATACATTTGATATTTTAGCCATGATATCCCCTCCGTCCTATGCTTCCAGCAGTTCCTTTGCCAGTTCTAGATAATCCTGCGCTACCGTACTATTTTTTCTGTGTTTCAACACAGGTTTGTATAGATTTAGTGCGTTATCTACAACAGCGGAACGACTGATGCAGGTGTCCATGATTGGATAATCATGTTTTCCAAGCAAATCTATCATTGCATCTTTCTGTGCTTTACCATTTGCAACCATATTGGCAAATATTTTCCACTCCATCTTCTCATCTGCATACTCATTTACAAAGCTCTCTACAAGTGCCAGATTATCCCGGCAATAATTATCAAACTTAATTGGAGTTAACATAATATCTGCAACATGAATTGCATTTCTTGTTAAGCAGTCGAAGACTGGTCTGGTATCTATAATGCAATAATCATATTCCTTTTTAAGATTTTCAAATGCATTTTTCAGTTGATATTCTTCTGTATCATTTTCCTTGGCTAATCCTCTGATAATATCAATATTTTTGTATTTTGTTCGATAAATACATTGATTTATCGATTTTGGATTTGCAAGTACATTCTGCACCGTTTTCCCTGTACAATTCACTTTCGTAAAAAATCTGGTACTATTACACTGTGGATCCAAATCTATTAACAGTACCTTTTTTCCAAGTGACATGAAGCTGTATGCTAAGTTGACGGACGTTGTACTTTTTCCTACTCCACCTTTTAATGTCGCAATTGCTATAGTTTTCATTTTTTCTCCTTTTCCGTACCGAATTTCGGTACATTTGTATGTGTTGGTTGGTTTATTATAAATATTTTTTATTTTGCAAGACTTATTTGTTGTTTCTTAACTTTTTCTTCAAAATATTGATCCATGATATTATTTTCTAGTGTTGTTATCTTATCAAAATCATCTGTATCGCACCGAACTCGAATCGTATATCGTCCCCACACTTTATCCAAGGTTATCTGTACACGATAATATTCGTCATTTATGAAATCAAGCCAATAGGTTCCCTTATACTGAGTGAATGCAATGTCCTTTATTTTCGGTAATTCATATTCGCAGTAATCCTTGGCAAGTTTTATAAAGCTTTTCTTTCCTACATGATATGTTTTAGCCGTTCGTAAATCTTTTGCCATTCTTTTTGTCAGTTCTTTACTAAGTTCTTCCATAGCCACTTCCCCTTCCTATAATTTTATAATCCAATGTCTGACAATGTTATTTGCTCATATTCGTCTTTCTTCTCTTTCTTTTTTCTTTCGTTAGTAATATTATTTCTCCTCATCCTTACTATTTGTGCATTTGTCAAATCACTTTCATAAAGCCTTTGAATTTCTTCGATTGCTTGTTTTCGCTTTTCCTCAAATATCCTATGATTTAAGCCCATCTCCTCTTCTACTTGTCTATATAAATCTCCTTTTACATATAATCGATAAATAATGTTGTATCCTTCTCCGGTTAAAGATTGAAAGCATAAATATAAACGATGTACTCCTTCCGCATCAGCTGTAAGTATAAGTATCTCTGCTGTAAGTTCTTTTTCTCTGTTCCTTACCATTTTCTGATATTTCAGATATACATCTGCTAGATCTTTTTTAACACCCCCTTTTCCTCTGGCTGAAAAATCTATATGAGGATAAGCTGCCACTTCTATGGATTGTTTCTTCACCTCCTCAATCTTCTTCTGTATATCAATTATTTGATAATGTAATTGTTGTGTAAGTTCATTATGATGTCTAAGTACTTCTTTGATTTTTTCACTATCTACTTTCATCACATTAGTTTCTTCTGACATCTGAGCCTTCCCTTCTTGCTGTACCGAAATTCGGTACACTCTTATTTCTATAAATGGCTTCTCGTAAAACACTACTAATTTTTATAACAAAAAAAGGACTAATTCCTTTTTAAGCTATAGCTTTAAGGATTTAGTCCTAATCGAGGGTATAAAGAAAGGGAAGCATTGCGCTTCCCTTTCGAGTTATATATAGATTTTACAAACAATATCTTTAAATCTGTTCGCTTTCGTATACTCAGGATGATGTTTCATGTATTCATTCACATCTTTCCTTGTAACGATTAACGTTGTGAAGTAAAAATATCTTTGCTCATCTATTATTTTCCTGCTTTGGCAATTGCTGCCTGTGCTGCTGCAAGACGAGCGATCGGTACACGGAATGGTGAGCAGGATACATAATCAAGTCCGATGCTGTCGCAGAACTCTACGGAGCTTGGATCTCCACCGTGCTCTCCACAGATACCTACATGCAGGTTTGGATTAACCGGTTTTCCGAGTTCGATAGCCATCTTCATGAGCTTGCCAACACCAACCTGATCCAGTTTTGCAAATGGATCGTTCTCGAAAATCTTAGCATCATAATAAGCGTCGAGGAACTTACCAGCGTCATCACGGGAGAATCCGTATGTCATCTGTGTAAGGTCGTTTGTTCCGAAGCAGAAGAAGTCAGCTTCTTTTGCGATATCGTCAGCTGTAAGAGCAGCTCTTGGGATCTCGATCATTGTACCAACCTCGTACTCAAGGTTGCTTCCAGCTGCTGCGATCTCAGCGTCAGCTGTCTCTACAACGAATTTCTTAACATATTTGAGCTCTTTGATATCTCCAACGAGTGGGATCATGATCTCAGGTTTTACATTCCAATCCGGATGAGCTTTCTTTACATTGATTGCTGCACGGATAACAGCGCTTGTCTGCATCTTAGCAATCTCTGGATATGTAACTGCAAGACGGCATCCACGGTGTCCCATCATTGGGTTGAACTCGTGCAGGCTGTCGATAATAGCTTTGATCTGGTCAACTGTTTTGCCCTGAGCGTCAGCCAGTTTCTTGATGTCCTCTTCCTCTGTAGGAACGAACTCATGAAGCGGTGGGTCAAGGAAACGAATTGTAACCGGGTTACCTTCAAGAGCTTCGTAAAGTTTCTCGAAGTCTCCCTGCTGCTCTGGAAGAATCTTAGCAAGAGCTGCTTCTCTTTCTTCAACTGTCTCTGAGCAGATCATCTCACGGAATGCGTCGATTCTGTTGCCTTCGAAGAACATATGCTCTGTACGGCAAAGTCCGATACCTTCTGCACCAAGCTCACGAGCTTTCTTAGCGTCAGCCGGTGTATCAGCGTTTGTACGAACCTTCATAGTTCTGTACTTGTCAGCCCATCCCATGATTCTTCCGAACTCACCAGCGATTGTAGCGTCTACAGTCGGGATGATTCCGTCATAGATAGCACCTGTGGATCCATCAAGTGAGATTGCATCTCCCTCGTGGAATTCTTTTCCACCAAGTGTAAATTTCTTATTAGCTTCGTCCATTGTGATGTCACCACAACCAGATACGCAGCATGTTCCCATTCCACGAGCAACTACAGCTGCGTGAGATGTCATACCACCACGAACTGTCAGGATACCCTGAGCAGACTTCATACCTGTGATATCTTCTGGTGATGTCTCAAGACGAACAAGGATAACTTTCTCTCCTCTTGCAGCCCACTCTACAGCGTCATCAGCTGTGAATACGATCTTACCACAAGCAGCTCCTGGTGATGCTCCAAGTGCTTTTGCCATTGGTGTAGCAGCTTTCAGAGCTTTCGCATCGAACTGTGGGTGAAGCAGGGAATCAAGGTTACGAGGGTCGATCATTGCAACAGCCTCTTCCTCTGTTCTCATTCCTTCATCTACAAGGTCGCAGGCAATCTTAAGAGCTGCCTGAGCTGTTCTCTTACCATTACGTGTCTGAAGCATGTACAGTTTACCGTGCTCTACAGTGAATTCCATGTCCTGCATATCTCTGTAGTGAGTCTCCAGAGTCTTGCATACATCTTTGAACTGTGCGAATGCTTCTGGGAACTTCTGCTCCATCTCGGAAATGTGCATAGGTGTACGAACACCGGCAACAACGTCCTCTCCCTGAGCGTTTGTCAGGAACTCTCCGAACAGACCATTCTCTCCTGTAGCAGGGTCACGTGTGAAAGCAACACCTGTACCACAGTCATCTCCCATATTACCAAATGCCATCATCTGTACGTTGACAGCTGTTCCCCATGAATAAGGAATGTCATTGTCACGGCGGTATACGTTAGCTCTTGGGTTATCCCATGAACGGAATACAGCCTTAACAGCTTCCATAAGCTGTACCTTAGGATCTGTCGGGAAGTCTTCTCCGATCTTCTCTTTGTACTCAGCCTTGAACTGCTCAGCAAGTTTCTTAAGATCATCAGCGTCAAGATCTACATCCTGTTTAACACCTTTCTCTTCTTTCATCTTGTCGATCAGTTCCTCGAAGTATTTCTTACCAACTTCCATAACTACATCAGAGAACATCTGGATGAATCTTCTGTAGCAGTCCCAAGCCCAACGTGGGTTGCCTGAAGCTTTTGCCAGTGTCTCAACAACCTCTTCGTTAAGTCCAAGGTTAAGAATTGTATCCATCATACCAGGCATAGAAGCTCTAGCTCCTGAACGTACGGAAACGAGAAGCGGGTTCTCTTTATCTCCGAATTTCTTACCTGTAATTCCTTCCATCTTATCGATAGCTTCCATGATCTGAGCCATAATCTCATCGTTGATCTGTCTGCCATCCTCATAGTACTGTGTACAAGCCTCTGTTGTTACTGTGAATCCCTGTGGTACAGGAAGACCCAGATTTGTCATCTCTGCCAGGTTTGCGCCTTTTCCACCGAGAAGGTTTCTCATATCTGCGTTACCTTCAGTGAACATATAAACCCATTTTGCCATGATCAATGACCTCCTAAAATAATTTTTACAAATAAAATAATTTTATTTCGCATATAATATTTTAATGGTTTTATACTTATGAGTCAAGTCTTTTGTCCGTAATTATATACAATTTTTACAAATGCTTTTTGTATACTTTTCATATTGGTTAACCTATCTTTCACAAATTGTAAACACATTGTCCATTAGGCTGTCATTTTGCATATTTGCATTAATCTCCATACAATGTACAGCATGCACAAAAAAATAGTTGTTCATGCTTTATAAGAACTTGGAAACAACTATTTTTTTGTGATTAATATACAATTTTCTGCCCTTATCTCATTTCTTCAATAAATGCCTTATATCCCTTATAAGCTTCATACACATCTGCCTTGCTTGTCACTTCCCACGGCGCATGCATACTCAACACTGCGACACCGCTGTCGATGACTTCCATGCCATAATTTGCCATAATGTAAGCGATTGTTCCGCCACCGCCGGCATCTACTTTTCCAAGTTCTGCGAACTGGTATGCAACACTCTGCGCATCCATTGCATTTCTGATCTTTGCAAGATATTCTGCATTTGCGTCATTGGAACCGCTCTTTCCACGGGCACCCGTAAATTTATTAAATACGAGTCCTTTTCCAAAGAATGCAGAACTGCGTTTTTCGAATACTTCAGCATACATCGGATCATAAGCTGCGCTCACATCAGAAGAAAGCATTCTGGAATTCATCAGCGCTCTTCTGACTTTCAGGTCAGACTCCCCTTCTGTCAGTGCCACAAGTTCTGCAACTGTATTTTCAAAGAAACGAGAATGCATTCCGGTCGCGCCAACACTTCCGATTTCCTCTTTATCTACAAGAATACAGCATGCTGTGTGCTCTACTTCTTCCACATCGAGCATTGCAAAGAGGGATGTGAATGCACACACACGATCATCTTGTCCGTAAGCAAGCACCATACTGCGATCCAATCCACAGTCGCGGGCCTTTCCTGCCGGAACAATTTCAAGCTCTGCGGAGAGGAAATCCTCTTCCTCCATGTCATAATATTGTTTCAGAAGATTGATTACATTTGCTTTTACAGCCTCTTTTTCCTTTTCTTCTAATGTTTCATCCTGCTCAATCGGGCGGCTTCCGATCAGAAGATCAAGCTTCTCTCCTTCTACAACCGTTGCAGCCTTTTTCTCCATCTGTTTCGACGCGAGATGGATCAGCAGATCCGTGATAACAAAGACCGGATCATCTTCTTTTTCACCGATACTCACCTGAACTGTTGTACCATCTTTCTTTGCGATCACTCCATGAAGGGCAAGTGGAAGTGTCACCCACTGATATTTCTTGATTCCACCATAATAATGTGTATCAAGATAAGCAAACTCTTCATTCTCATACAATGGATTCTGTTTTACGTCAATGCGCGGGGAATCGATATGAGCTCCAAGAATATTCATACCTTCTGTCAGCGGTTTTGTACCCATATGAAACAGCGCAATTGTTTTATTCATACATACTGCATACAGTTTATCTCCGGCTTTCACTTTTTCTCCATTTTTAATGATATCTCTGATATCCTTATATCCTTCTGCTTTTGCCTTTTCAACTGCCAATGTAACACACTCGCGCTCTGTCTTTCCGGCATCAAGGCAGTTCTTGTATTCTGTATTCACCTGTTCCAATCTGTCCAACTCTTCCTTACTGTAAGTTGTCCATGCATTTTTTCTGTCCATGTCATTCTCCTCCTGTTCTATCTTCCATGCTATTTTAAAGTTATAAAGAAACAGCCCAAACTGAATCCACAAGCTTACCTGTGAACTACAGTCCGGGCTTTTCTTATTTATCTTACCACTCGAATTTCTTCTCGAAGTATGCTTTCAGATCTTCAATCTTAACTCTTTCCTGTTCCATTGTGTCACGGTCACGTACTGTAACAGCTCCGTCTTCCTCAGAATCGAAGTCATATGTTACACAGAATGGAGTACCGATCTCGTCCTGACGACGGTAACGTTTTCCGATATTTCCACGATCATCGAACTCACAGTTGTAGTACTTGGATAACTCTGCAAATACTTTCTCTGCGCCTTCGTTCAGTTTCTTGGAAAGTGGGAGCACACCGATCTTAACCGGAGCCAGTGCCGGATGGAAATGAAGTACAGTTCTCATATCCGGTTTCTCTTCTGTTCCGATATTCTCCTCATCATATGCACTGCAAAGGAATGCAAGTACAACACGGTCAGCACCAAGTGATGGCTCGATAACGTATGGAATGTATTTCTCCTTTGTCTCATCATCAAAGTATGTCATATCCTGTCCGGATACATTCTGATGCTGAGTCAGGTCATAATCCGTACGGTCAGCGATTCCCCACAGCTCACCCCATCCGAATGGGAAAAGGAACTCAACGTCTGTAGTAGCCTTACTGTAGAAGGAAAGCTCTTCCTGATCATGATCACGGTAACGTACTTCCTCATCTTTCAGTCCAAGAGATGACAGCCAGTTCAGGCAGAAGCTCTTCCAGTAATCAAACCACTCAAGGTCTGTGTCCGGTTTGCAGAAGAACTCAAGCTCCATCTGCTCGAACTCTCTTGTACGGAATGTAAAGTTACCCGGTGTGATCTCGTTACGGAAAGACTTACCGATCTGTCCGATACCGAATGGAAGTTTCTTTCTGGATGTACGCTGTACATTCTTGAAGTTTACAAAGATACCCTGTGCTGTCTCAGGACGAAGGTATACTGTGTTCTTCGCATCCTCTGTAACACCCTGGAATGTCTTGAACATCAGGTTGAACTGACGGATATCTGTAAAATCATGCTTTCCACAAGTCGGACATGGAATGTTATTATCCTCGATAAATGCTGCCATCTGCTCCTGTGTCCATCCGTCTACAGAGCTCTCAAGCTCGATTCCATTCTCTGCTGCATAATCTTCAATAATCTTATCTGCACGGAAACGCTCATGACACTGTTTACAATCCATCAGCGGATCACTGAATCCTCCAAGATGTCCGGAAGCAACCCATGTCTGTGGGTTCATAAGGATTGCACAGTCAACTCCAACATTGTATGGATTCTCCTGAATGAACTTCTTCCACCATGCTCTCTTCACATTATTCTTAAGTTCAACACCAAGATTACCATAATCCCATGTGTTGGCAAGTCCGCCGTAGATCTCAGAACCCGGATATACGAATCCTCTTGACTTTGCAAGTGCTACGATCTTGTCCATTGTCTTTTCAACCATTGTATGTTCCTCACATTCTTTTTTATCATTTACATTTTTCACATAACTTATGCACTCCGGTTGATCTTTTCACAGAAGTTATTCACATCTTCCTTTAAAGATATTCCCCTTTGTACATCAATGTTTCCTATTATAACGACTAATGCCTTATTTTTCAAGCTGTTTTAGGTACTTCTCTTTATGTTTCCGCTTATATTCATACATAACTTCATCCGCTCTTTGCAAAATCTCATCTGTAGAAACAATATCATGTCTTTCAATAGTATTCACAACAGCGTTTCCAGGATCTCCAAAGACTTAAATTCCTTATCTACATACATCTTCATCAACCGTCCCATCACGCGTCCAAACTTCTCCAGCACTTCCGGCTTCACGTTAAATGTATATAATTTCTCAATTGTACTGGATTCAATATACTGCATCGTATACAGCGTAGAACCGTCAAGAAACATTCCGTCTCTCACTTCTCCGTCACATTCATTACACACAAGTCCGCCCTTCGCCGCGCTGAACACTGCCGGCCTCGTCCGGTCGCCACACTGTACACACTGGAACACCTGCGGTCCCTGTCCGTTGATTGTCAGCACTTTCAACTCGAAAATGTAACGGATCAACTGATTCGGAAGATGTGGATTTGTCAGCGCACGCATCGTCTGATAAAGCAATTTCAAAAGTTCCCGCTCATCATTCCGTTCCCTCGCATAGTAATTCGCAACCTCAAGGAAATAAAAGCCATAATATGCACCTACCACATCTTCTCTCAATTCCGAAAAATAATTGGATACATTTACAGCCTGAATTGTGTAGGAAGAACGACCTTCATACATCGTGAATTCACCGAAAGTAAATGGATTCACCGCTCCCACTAGAGGACTGTTTGGTCTTCTTGATCCCTTTGCAAAGGCTGAGATCTTCCCCTGTTCTTTTGTAAGTATGACAACTCTGCGGTCGTACTCGCCCACCGGTGCGACAGAAAGCACCATTCCTGTCAAAACGATCTGATTCACGATGAAAGTCACCTTCTTTCTGCTACATTTATAAAGATATTGGAGACAAAACCCACAACTACGATGCCTGCGGATGCTTCGTGCAACGCATTTCCAATATCTTCTAATATATCCGATTTCGCGTGTAAATACAAGGAGAGGTTCAAGGAGAGGTTTCCCGAAATCCAGATTAAAGAAATCCCTCTGCGCTTTCACAGATTTCTTCTTCTACTACTTCAGCTGCTTCCTTATTCTCTGCGCTGACCGAGATATACATCTTCAACTTCGGTTCTGTCCCTGACGGGCGCACCACGATCGAACAATGATCTTCCAGCTTATCAAATTTCTTGACATCATTTACGAATCGACTCTAATAGTCTATCGTAACTACATAGAAGAAATGAACGGCATAAAAAGGCGAATTTTAGCACAATCTTGGCTTTTTAAGGCAAAAAAACAGTGGCGTTACCACTGCTTTCTATACTCACTCGGGCTGATGCCCTCTACTTTATGAAATGCCCTGCTAAAATAATTCGCACTATCCATTCCGACTTCTACACTGATCTCATCCATCGTCAGATCTGTAAAACGAAGGAGCTGCTTGGTGATGGTGTATATATAATTCGTGAAGACGACTCAACAAATGCCTGCGGATCAAATAACTCTTGTTTCATCTTCTGCTCTCCTTTTTTTCTTACCGTTACTAAACATTCAAATATAGGATAGCATAATTTTATTTAGAAGTGAATTAAAATGTCATCGCACCAAAGCTGCATTCGAATATAACTTTTTTTGTAGCTTTGCTTTATTGGGTCAGACCACCGGTACTCGTAAATTTAGATTATAACTCAAAATCTTTCAATAGTTTTTCCTGATATTCCTTGTCAACTGCCGCTTTTAATATATCTTCTGTACGCCCAAGCTTTGACAATTCAATATTTAACTGGTTAATTCTGCTTTCTCCTTCTG